>Ga0134122_10002591_pt1 | contig 13329 bp, 12 predicted proteins | sample KB302_FD_96461 | JGI IMG/M metagenome (GOLD analysis project Ga0134122, IMG submission 96461) | Terrestrial soil microbial communities without Nitrogen fertilizer from Kellogg Biological Station, Michigan, USA - KB3-0-2 | ecosystem: Environmental > Terrestrial > Soil > Unclassified ... | reverse complement strand
GGCGCGGCGGTGCCGGTGATGAACCAGATGGGCATCGCCATCGTGTTCGCGCTGTCCTTCAACATGCTGCTCGGCCAGGGCGGCATGCTGTCGTTCGGCCACGCCGTCTACTTCGGCGTCGGCGGCTTCATCGCCGCGCACGTGCTCAACCTCGCCGGCCGCGGCGCCTTCTACCTGCCGGTGCCGCTGCTGCCCATCGTGGGCGGTCTGGGGGGCCTCGCCTTCGCCGCCGTGTTCGGCACCTTCTCGACGTCGCGCGCGGGCACGGTGTTCTCGATGGTGTCGCTGGCGGTGGCGGAGCTCATGGCGGCCTCGTCGCTCATCTTCGACCGCTTCTTCGGCGGCGAGGAAGGCATCACGACCAACCGCGCCAAGGCGCCGCTGCTCCTGGGCCTCGAGTTCACGCGCGACCGGCAGGTGTACTACCTCATCGCGTTCTGGGTCCTCGTCTCCGCCGCCGCCATGTACGCGTTCTCGCGGACGCCGGTCGGCCGCATGGCCAACGCCGTGCGCGACAACCCCGAGCGGGCGGAGTTCGTGGGCTACAGCCAGCGGCGCGTGCGCTACATCTCGTTCTGCGCGGCCGGGTTCTTCGCGGGCATGGCGGGCGGCCTCTTCGCGCTGAACTACGAGATCCTCACGGCCGAGAACATGGGCCTCAACGCCTCGGGGGCCGTGCTGCTCATGACGTACATCGGCGGCATCGGCGCCTTCGTCGGCCCCGTCTTCGGCGCGATCATCTTCACCTTCCTGCAGTCCATGCTGAGCGACTACACGGGCATGTGGCTGCTCTACGTCGGCATCCTCTTCCTGGCCACCGTGCTGTGGGCGCCGGTGGGCCTGGCCGGCATCATGATGCTGCACGCCCCCGCCTGGCGGGCCCGACGGATCGGCCGGCTGCTGGGACCGTACGTGATCGTGGCCGCGCTGGGCCTGGTGGCCGCCGTCGGCATCATCGGGGTGCTGGAGATGCTCCACGTGGTGATCGCCGCCGACACCCCGAGCGGCCTCAAGCGCGTGTTCTGGACGACCGTGAACGTGCGCGCCGTCGCGCCGTGGCTCGTCTTCGTGGCACTGGCGGCGGCGGGCGCCGCCGGATTGCGGTGGGCGGGGCCGCGGGCGGCGGTGGCCCTCGGCGAAGCGAACCGCGCGGGACTCATGCGATGACGCCGGCCCTCGAGCTGGCCGGGGTCTACAAGGCCTTCGGCAACACGTCGATCATCCGCGGCGTGAACCTCACGATCGAGCCGGGCACGCGTCAGGCGTTGATCGGCCCCAACGGCGCCGGCAAGTCCACGCTGTTCAACCTGATCACCGGCAAGTACCCGGTGAACAGCGGCCACATCCGGCTCAAGGGCGAGGAGGTCACCGGCCTCACGCCCTACGAGATCAACCGCCGCGGGCTCAGCCGCTCGTTTCAGGTGACGAACATCTTCCCGCGCATGACGGTCTTCGAGAACATCCGCTGCGGCGTGCTGTGGGCGCTCGGCTATCGCTACTCGTTCTGGCAGCGCACCGACGCCGCCCGCGACGCCACCGAGCGCACCGAGCAGGTGCTGGCGCAGCTGAACCTGACCGCGCGCCGCTTCGTGCCGGCCGGCGTGCTCTCGTACGCCGAGCAGCGCGCGCTGGAGATCGGCATCACCATCGCCGGGGGCGCCGACGTCATCCTCCTCGACGAGCCCACGGCCGGGATGAGCCACAGCGAGACCGAGCACGTCGTGCAGCTCATCCGCGAGGTCACGCAGGGCAAGACGCTGCTGATGGTCGAGCACGACATGAGCGTGGTCTTCAACCTGGCCGACCGCATCGCGGTGCTGGTGTACGGCGAGGTCATCGCGCACGACACGCCTGAGCGCATCCGCGCCGACGCGCGCGTGCAGGAAGCCTATCTCGGCGTCCCCCAGGGCGTGGCCTGATGCTGGCCGTCCACGACCTGCACGCGTACTACGGCAAGAGCCACATCCTGCACGGCGTCAGCCTGAGCGTGAACGAGGGCGAGATCGTCAGTCTGCTGGGCCGCAACGGCGTGGGGCGCTCGACGACGATCAAGGCCATCATGGGCGACGTCCACGCCGAGGGCTCCATCCGCTTCCGCGACGAGGAGCTGTGCGGGCTGCCCCCCTACGTCATCGCGCACAAGGGCCTGGGCTACGTGCCGGAGAACCGGGACATCTTCCCCACGCTGACCGTGCGCCAGAACCTGCTGCTCGGCGTCAAGAACACGCGCAAGACCGGCCGCTGGTCGATGGACGACATGTTCCGGCTCTTCCCCGCCCTGCGCGAGCGCGTCGACACGCCCGGCGGTGTGCTCTCGGGCGGCGAGCAACAGATGCTGACGATCTGCCGCACGCTGATGGGCGACCCGCACCTGATCATGGTCGACGAGCCCACCGAGGGCCTGGCGCCGATGCTGGTCACGCAGGTGGCCGAGATGCTGGTGCGCATCGCCGAGCGCGGCGTCTCCATCCTGCTCGTCGAGCAGAAGCTGACGATCGCGCTGACGATCTCCCGCCGGGTCTACGTGATGGGCCACGGCCGCGTGGTGTTCGAGGGCGCGCCGGAGGATCTGCGCCGCGCCGAGAACGTGCGCAAGGAGTGGCTGGAGGTCTAGGTATGGCGCCGGCGGGCGGCGGACGCGAGGTGGAGTTCAAGTTCCGCGTCGACGGGCCAGCGGCGTTCGAGGCGCTCGCCCGCACGGCTCGCTCGGCGCCGAGCGCGGCGAGCGTTCAAACCAACCACTTCTTCGACACGCCCGACCGGGCCCTGGGCTTCCGGCGGCACACGCTCCGGCTGCGCGAGGAGGGCGGGCGCTTCGTGCTCACGGCCAAGGGCCCCGGCGAGCGGGCGGGCGTGCTGACGGCGCGCGCCGAAGAAGAGGTCGAGGTGCCGAAGCCCGAGGCCGAGTCCCTCATCGTCGGCGGCCGCTCGCCGCTCGCCGCACTCGAAGCGCGGGCCGATCCGCGCGCACGCGATCTGCTGGCCACGATGCGCACGATCGTGGGACGCTCGCCGCTGCGGCACGCCGGCGTCTTCCAGAACGAGCGGGCGCGCCTGGACGTCGCGCTCGGCGTCGAGGGCCGCACGCTCCCCGTCACCTTCGAGCTGGACCGGACGACGTTTCCGGGCGGCCAGGTGCACTATGAGGTCGAGGTGGAGATCGCCGCCGCCGACGCGGCGGCCGTGGAGCGCGCGCTGCGCGACTTCTTCACGACGGCCGGCGTGGCCTGGCGCGAGGGCCCCAGCAAGGCCCGACGTTTTTTCGACGCCGCCGCCGGCAAGCCGATCTAGCGGAGGAGCATCATGAAGATCACGCCGCTGCATCCCGTCCTGGGCGCCGAGGTCTCGGGCGTCGATCTCTCGCAGCCCGTCGAGGCTGGCACGCGCGAGGCGCTGGACCGCGCGCTGGCCGAGCATCTGGCGCTGGTCTTCCACGCGCAGTCGCTGACGCCCGAGCAGTACCTGCGTGCGGCGTCCATCTTCGGCCCGCCGATGGAGCAGCACTACTCGCAGCACAACATGCCGGACGTCCCGCTGATCGGCCTCATCTGGCACCGCAACGGTCAGCAGCCCGCCGAGGCCTGGCACACCGATCACACCAACCGCGAGCGCCCGCCGGCGGCGACCATCCTCTACGGCGTGGAGATTCCCTCGGCCGGCGGCGCCACCAGCGTGGCGAGCATGCGCGCGGCGTACACGGCGCTGCCGGCGGAGGAGCGCCGACAGCTGGAAGGGCTGACGACCTTCAATGGCCTCGACGGCCACGCCGACACCAAGGAGGAGGATCGCGCCAAGTACGGCCAGCTCATCGAGCACCCGATGGTCCGGACGCACCCGGTTCACGGCTCACGCGCGGTCTATTTCCACGTCTCCAAGACCGACCACGTGCGCGGCATGACCCGCGAGGCCAGCCAGCGCTATCTGCGTGCGCTGCTCGACCGGATGATCCGGCCCGAGATCACCTATCAGCACCAGTGGCGGCGCGGCGACGTGCTCGTCATCGACAACCGCGCGACCATGCATCGCGCCCACGGCGACTACGATCGCGCGGAGAGCCGCGTGCTCTGGCGCATCATCGTCGAGGGCGATCGGCCGGCGGGCGCCCCGGACCGGTGACGATCCGGGGCGCCCCCGGCGCGACGACTACTTCGTCTCCCGCGCGGCGGCGGCCGGCTGGGCCTCCCGCTCCTTCTTGCTCTGCATGACCCGGGTCTTCGCCTCGTCCGTGAACTTCATGCTGAGGCCCGAGTGGGCGAGCGAGAAGTTCAGGCCCTGGCTCGTGGACGTCCAGACCATGTCGACCTCGTTCTGGTTCTTCAGCGCCGCCGCGCCGGCGCCTCCGCCGAGCGTGCCGGCGACGATCGCGGCCATGAACGTACCCTCGAAGTCCTCCACGTTCTTCAGCCCGTACACCTCGCCCTTCGCGACGCGTCTCGACACGCCCACGTCAACGATGCTGAAGCCCTTCACCGTGAACGGATACTCCTGTCCACGGAACTCCAGGACGCCCTGACCCCAGGTGTACCCCAGCCCGGCGGCCACACCCATGGTCTCGATTCTGACCTTGCCCGTCGTGTCCTCGGCGGCACGGACCGGGCTCACGCCCACGCACAGCACCGCAGCGGCGACCAAGGTGCAGACCCATGCTCTCGCGTTCATCTTCTGGCCCTCCCAGGCTCTGCATTCGCCCGCGCCGAAAATGCCTGCCGGGACGATTCCGGACAATCAGACCTTGGTCCCAGGCGGTCTTGACGATTCCCGTCCCGAACCTCATGCTTTGTAATGTGCACATCACCGCCATCGAGCCGGTTCTCGTCGACGTGCCGCTCCGCGCGCCGGTCCACGGCGTGCACGGCATCGCCGCCGTGCAGCGCAGCCTGCTCGTGCGGGTGGTGACGGATGCCGGCGGCGAAGGCTGGGGCAACGTCGACCCGACGCCCGGCTACTCACCGGTGTCGGCGGATGAGATCTACGTCACGGTGGGGCGCCTGGCCGGCGTGCTGGCCGGGACCGATGCGTTCAACGTTCATGCGGCGCTGGCGCGAATGGAGCAGGCCGCCGCGATGTCGGAGGCCCGGGCGGCGGTCGAGATGGCGCTCGTCGATCTCAAGGCGCGCGCGCTCGGCATTCCCGTCCACTCGCTCCTCGGCGGACGCGTGAAGGACGTGGTCACCTTGAACGCGTGGATCGGCACCGTCCCTCCCGACCAGGCGGCGCGGGAGGCGGTGGCGTGGCACGCGCGCGGCTTCCGTACGGCCAAGATCAAGGTCTCCGGCGCGACCGAGGCGGGCATCGAGCGGGTCGCCGCGGTTCGCGCGGCCGTCGGCGACCGGATGGCGCTCCGGGTGGACTTCAACGAGAGCCTGGGGCTGGACGAGGCGGCCGCCTTCATTCGGCGGCTCGAGCCCTATGCGCTCACCCTCGTCGAGCAGCCGATCGCCCGCGCGGATATCGCCGGCCTTGCCCGCATCCGGGCCGCCATCGGCATTCCCCTCATGGCGGACGAGAGCGTGACCGACCCCGGCGCGCTGGTGGAGATCATCCGCCGCGAGGCGGCCGACCTCGTGAAGCTGAAGGTGATGAAGCAGGGCGGCCTGCTCCCCACGCTGGCGATGGTCGCCTGCGCCGCCGCGGCCGGGTTGCGCGTCGTGCTCGGCCACGGCTTCGGTCTCACGCTGTCCACGCTGGCCGAGGCCACCGTGGCGGCCGTGAGCGACGCGGTCATCGACGGCTGCGAGGCCGTCGGCCCGCTCAAGATGTCCGGCGACGTCGTCGTCGATCCCGTCCGGCTCGACGCCGGCGTCATCGCGCTCTCGGATGCGCCCGGGCTGGGCGCCACCATCGATCCCGACGCCCTCAAGCGCTACCGCGTGCGGTGAGGGCATCACCACAGGAGGTCTCCCGGTGAAGATTCGCACTCGTCTCGCCGCGTCGTTGCTCGCGATCTCGCTCGCCGCCGCCGGCACCGCGCAGTCCGCCGATCGGCTCGGCAAGATCGACTTCCCGAACTCGTGCAGCCCCGCGGTGCAGGACAAGCTGCTCCGCGGCATCGCCATGCTGCACTCGTTCTACTACTCGGCCGCGCAACGGGCGTTCGAGGAGGTGGCCGCCGACGACAACACCTGCGTGATCGCGGCCTGGGGCTACGCCTCGATCCTGATGTCGAATCCGCTCCAGGGCATCGGCGCGTCGCCCAAGGGCGCCGAGCAGGCGCAGGCGGCGATCGACAAGGGCCGCAAGATGGGCGCGAAGACCGAGCGCGAGCGCGATTACCTCGAGGCGGTGGCCGCGTACTACGAGGACTTCGCCAATCGCCCCGAGCGGACCCGCCAGCTCGCGCGCGCCAAGGCCTACGAGGCGCTCGCCGCGAAGTACCCGAGCGACGACGAGGCGCAGACCTTCTACGCGTTGTACCTTGCCGGAACGCAGACGGCCTCCGACCAGACGTATGCCGCGTACCTCAAGGCCGCCGGCATCCTCGAGAAGCAGTTCGCCAAGCATCCGGATCACCCGGGCGTCGCCCACTACCTCATCCACAGCTACGACGCGCCGCCCATCGCGCCGCAGGGCGTGGCCGCGGCGCGCCGCTATGCCGACATCGCCCCCGACGCGCCGCACGCGCTCCACATGCCCTCGCACATCTTCACCCGCGTGGGCGCCTGGGCCGACGCGGCCTCGACCAACCGCCGCTCGGCCGACGCGGCGCGGCGGAGCAACGATCCCGACGACGCCCTGCACGCGCTGGACTACATGACCTACGCCTACCTGCAGCTCGGCCGCGACGGCGAGGCGCGCAAGGTCCTCGAGGAGGCGCGCGGGCTGACGCGGATCAACCCGGCGCGCGCCACCGGACCCTACGCGCTCGCCGCCATGCCGGCGCGCTATCCGGTCGAGCGCGGGGCCTGGCGTGACACGGCCGAGCTGCAGCCGGCGCCGAGCAACTTCCCGTTCACCACGGCGATGACGCATTTCGCGCGCGCGCTGGGCGCCGCGCGGAGCGGCAACCCGGCGGCGGCGCAGGCCGACATCGAGCGCATCACGGCCCTGCGCGAGGACCTCAAGGCCCAGAAGAACGCCTACTGGGCGAACGAGGTCGAGGTGATGCGGCTCTCGTCGGCGGCCTGGGTGGCGCTCGCGCAGAACAAGAGCAGCGAGGCGCTCGAGCTCATGCGCCAGGCGGCCGACATCGAGGACAAGAGCGAGAAGAACATCGTCACGCCGGGCCGCCTGCTGCCGGCGCGCGAGCTGCTCGGCGACATGCTGCTCGAGCTCAAGCAGCCGGCCGAGGCGCTGAAGGCGTACGAGGCCTCGCAGCTGCGTGAGCCCAACCGCTTCCGCGGCCTCTACGGCGCCGGCCAGGCGGCGGTGCACGCCGGGCAGCGCGACAAGGCGCGGACCTACTTCACCAGGCTCATCGAGCTGGCGGGCTCCGGCGAGGGCCGTCCCGAGGTGGAGACGGCCCGCCAGTATCTCGCGGGGAAGTGACGGCCAGCGCGATCAGCTCGCGTAACCGCGAGGGCCGCAACGGCAGCGCCGTGATCTTCACGCCCAGCGGGGCCAGCGCGTCCGCCACCGCGTTGGCGACGGCGGCGCCGGCGGCCACGATGCCGTCCTCGCCCGCGCCCTTGACGCCGAGCCGATTGGTCGGCGAGGGATCCTCCTCGCGCACGCACACCTCCACGGGCGGCAGATCGGCGGCCGCCGGGAGGTGGTACTCCATCAGCGTCCCCGCGGCGAGCTGGCCGGTCTCGTCGTAGGCCAGCTCCTCGTGGAGCGCGGCGCCCAGCCCCTGGGCGAGGCCGCCCATGATCTGGGCTTCCACCAGCATCGGATTGATCGCGCGGCCGATGTCGTGGACGACCGCGTAGCGCAGAATGCGCACGGTGCCGGTCTCGGCGTCCACCTCGGCCATGGCCACGTGCACGCCGTGGCCGTAGGTCATCTTGTCCTGGGCGTAGTAGTGGAGCGCCTCCAGGCCGGGCTCCGCCTCGGCCGCCAGCGCGCGCCCCACGGCGGCGGCGCGCGCGATCTCGCGCAGCGTCAGCGCGCGGTCGGTGACGCCGCGGACGTGGACGCCCCCGTCACGCAGCTCGAGATCGGCCGGGTGAGCCTCCAGCTCGCGGGCGGCCACCGCCAGGATCTTGTCGCGCACGCGCTCGGCGGCGCCCAGCACGGCGTTGCCGCCGAGCACGGTCCCGCGGCTGCCGTAGGTGCCCACGCTGTCCGGCAGCGCGTCGGTATCGCCGTGGCGCACCGTCACGTCCTCGTAGCGAACTCCGAGGACGTCGGCGCAGACCTGCGCGAACACCGTCTCCACCCCCTGCCCGACCGACGTGATCCCCGTGTGAACGACGACGGCGCCGGTGCCGTCGACCGCGACACGCGCGGACTCCCACGGGCCGAGGCCGGACTTCTCCACGACGTACGCCAGGCCGATGCCGACGTGGCGCCCGGCCCGGCGCGCCTCGCCCTGCGAGGCGCGGAGCGCGTCGTACCCGACCCGGTCGAGCGCCCACGCGAACAGTCGTGGAAAATCGCCGCTGTCGTACACGACGGTGCTGCCGTGGGTGGTGGTGCCGAGGTCGTACGGCATCGCGTCCGCAGCAATGAAGTTGCGCCGGCGGATCTCGGCGGGATCGAGCTCGAGCGCGCGGGCCGCCATGTCGACGACACGCTCGCGGACGAACGTTGCCTCGAACCGCCCGGGCGCGCGGTAGGTCCCGGACGGCGTCTTGTTCGTCACCACGCAGGTCACGTCGGCGCGGTAGTGGGGCACGCGGTAGGGGCCGGGGATGTACGCCGCCGTGTTGTTCGGCGCGGTGGCGCCGTGGGTGCGCACGTAGGCGCCCATGTCGTTCCAGAACCGGTCGTGGATGGCGACGATCGTGCCGTCGCGCCGCAGGCCGACGGCGATCTCGTGGTGCTGCTCGCGCGAGTGGTTGGCGGCCTGCAGGTGCTCGCGCCGGTCCTCGATCCAGCGCACCGGCCGCTGCGTGCGCATCGTCAGGAGCGCCACCAGGATGTCTTCCGGGTAGATCTCGCCGCGAACGCCGAAGGCGCCGCCGACGTCCGTCGACAGAAGGTGCACGCGGTGCTCGGGCAGCCCCGCGTACTCGGCGATGATGCGCCGGTTGATGTGGACCACCTTCGTCATGCCCCACACGCTCAGCATGCCGCGGCCGGCATCCCACTCGGCCAGCGCGCCGCGCGTCTCCATGGGCACGGCCGTGTGCCGCTGCACATCGAACGCCTCGCGCAGGACGACCTCCGCCTCCCGCAGGGCGCGCTCCGCGTCGCCACAGGCGACGGTGTAGGCGGCCGCGACGTTGGTGGGCTCTGACTCGAACAGCCGCGGGGCGCCGAGCGCCGCGGCTACCCGCGCGTCGACCAGGGCGGGCAGCGGCTCGTAGTCCACGCGCACGTGGGCCAGCGCATCCTCGGCCCGGTAGCGGTCGTCGGCGAGGACGACCGCCACGGGCTCGCCCACGTAGCGGACCTTGTCGTGGGCGAGTGGGCGCTGCAGGTAACGCGACATCTGGCCGCGCTCGGCCAGGCGCATCGGGATGGGGCGCGACAGCGCGGGCATGTCCGCAAAGGTGATGACGTCGACGACACCGGGGCGGCCGCGGGCTGCCGTGAGGTCGACGGCGCGGAGGCGCGCGTGCGCGTGCGGGCTGCGCACGAGCGCCATGTGCAGGGTGAACGGGCGCCGCACGTCGGCGACGTAGGCGCCCCGGCCCTGCAGGAGGCGCTCGTCCTCGCGCCGCTTGAGGCTTCTGCCGACGTGGGCCACGCCCGCGACAATCGCGCTCGCCGAACCTGAAGTCAACCGAGGTCGCAGCGGACCTTGCGCACGCTCGGGCCCTCGGCGCTCTCGACGGTCACGAAGCCGAGCCGCCGAGCCAGCCCGAGCATGCGCGTGTTGGAGGCGAGGATGTACCCCTCCATGCGGGTGAGCCCGCTGGCGCGGGCATGGTCCATGAGCAGCTCGAGGAGGCGCCGCGCCAGACCGCGACCCTGCCACGCGTCGGTCAGCCCGACGGCGAACTCGCACTCCGTGCTGCCGAGCTCGGACGAGTAGCGCGCGCCCGCGACGATCGTCTCCTCCGCGCCCTCACCGGTCGCGGCGACGAGCTGCATGTCCTGTCCGGCGCGCGGGTGTGTCGCGACGTCCAGCAGCGCGGGGGAAAGCTCCCGCAGCGTGCCCATGAAGCGGGAATAGCGCGACTCGTCGGACATGGCGCGGATCGCCGACTGGAGCTTGTCGGTGTCATCGGGCCGGATCGCGCGCACCGTGACCCGGTGTCCCTGCCGCAGCCTCACGACGACGGGCGCGAATTCCACGTCCACGACCCCGCTCAGCGCGCGGCGGCGAGGGCGGCGAACGGCGCGGTCCAGCCGACCAGCGCGCCCTGAGCGCGCACCATCTCGAGCGTGGCGCGCTTGAATTCCGGGAAATAGCTCTCCGTCGCGTCCTCGATCAGCAGGCACTCGTAGCCGCGGTCGTTGGCCTCGCGCATGGTGGTCTGCACGCAGACCTCCGTGGTGACGCCGGCCAGGATCAGGTGCGTGATGCCGCGCCACCGCAGCATCTCGTCGAGCGGCGTGGCCCAGAACGCCCCCTTGCCCGGCTTGACGATCACCGCCTCGCCGTCGAGCGGGGCCAGCGCGGGCACGATGTCGTTGCCCGGCTCGCCGTCGACGAGGATCCGCCCCATCGGGCCCTTGGCGCCGATGCGCACGGCCGGATCCCCGCGGCGCTGCTTGGCCGGCGGGCAATCGGCGAGATCGGGGCGGTGGCCCTCGCGCGTGTGCAGCACGGTCAGGCGCCGGGCGCGCGCCCAGTCGAGCAGCGCGCGCACGGTCGGCACGATGGCGCCCAGGCGGGCGACGTCGTTGCCGAGCGCCTCGCCGAAGCCGCCGGGCTCGATGAAGTCACGCTGCATGTCGATGACGACGAGCGCGGTGCTCACCGGCTCGAAGCGATACGGGTACGGCTGCGCGGCGACCTCGATCACGCGGGAACCGGCGCGCCGGCCGTGGTCAGCGGCGGCGCGTGATGGCCGGCCATGCAGGGGCCGATGACCGCGACGTCGGCGGTCGCGGCCGCGGTCTCGTGCACGAGGCGGCCGCCGAACATGACCACGATGCGATCGGACAGCGCCAGCAGCTCGTCGAGGTCCTCGCTGACGAGCAGCACGGCGGCGCCGCGCTCGCGCGCGGCCAGGATCCGCGCGTGGATCTCGGCCACGGCCGCGAAGTCGAGGCCGAAGACCGGATTGGCGGCGACGAGCACGGACACCTTCTCCGACAGCTCGCGCGCCAGCACCGCGCGCTGCACGTTGCCGCCGGACAGCGTGGTGATCGGCGCGTCCGGCCCCGGCGCCGTGATCTTGAACGCGGCGATGAGCCGCGCCGCCTGCTCGCGGAGCCGGCGGCGCCGCACGAACGGGCCGAGCGCGATCGGCGCACGGTCGAACGTCCGCAGCGCGAGATTCTCGGCGACGCTCATCCGCGGGACGCACGCGCTGCGGATGGGCTCCTCGGTCAGGCTGAACGCGCCGTGGAAGCGGATGGCGTGGCGCGTGGCACGGTAGGGCGCGCCATCGACGGTGATGGCGCCGGCCACGGGCACGCGCTGCCCGACCAGCGCCTCGACCAGCTCGCGCTGGCCGTTGCCCGACACGCCGGCCACGCCCACGATCTCGCCCGGCCGCACGGCCAGCGTGACGTGATCCACCGCGACGCGCCCGCGATCGTCCTCGACCACCAGCCCGTCGACGGCCAGACGCGGCACGCGCGCAGGGGCGCCGCCGTGGCGGCGCGTCGCGTGCGCCTCCGGGATCTCGCGGGCGCCCACCATCATCTCCGCGAGGTGCGCGGGGGGGAGGTCGGCCACCCGCCCCTCGCCGGCGAGCCGGCCCCGGCGCAGCACGGAGACGGCGTCGGCGAAGGCCATCACCTCGCGGAACTTGTGGGTGATCATCAGCACGGTGACCTGGCCGGCTTGCGCCATCGCGCGCAGCATGCCGAGCACCTCGTCGGCCTCCGCCGGCGTCAGCACCGAGGTCGGCTCGTCGAGGATCATGAAGCGCCGCTTCAGGTAGAGCTGCTTGAGGATCTCGACCTTCTGCTTCTCGCCGGCGGCCAGCCGGGAGACCGGCGCGTCGAGGTCGACCGCGAACGGCACCGCGGTCATGAAGGCGCCGAGCCGCTCGCGCTCCTCGCGCCAGCGCACCACCGCGGGCACGTCGTCCCGGGCCATCACGAGGTTCTCGGCCACCGTCATGCTCGGCACCAGCGTGAAATGCTGGTAGACCATGCCGATGCCGAGCGCGTGGGCGTCGTGCGGCGAGCGGATGTCACGCTCGCGGCGCTCCACCACGATGCTGCCGCGATCGGGCTGGTGATAGCCGACCAGGCACTTCACGAGCGTGCTCTTGCCCGCGCCGTTCTCGCCGAGCAGCGCGTGGAAGCTGCCGGGCGCCACGCGCAGCGAGACGTCGGCCAGGGCGGTGAGCGCGCCGAAGCGCTTCGTCATGCCCAGGATCTCGACGTCGAGCGCGGCGCCGGGGGTCACGCGGGCGCCTTCAGCGCGTCGAGGAACATCCCGGAGTCGGCGATGGCGCCGAACACTCCGCCCTGCATGGTGATCATCTTGATGGCGGCCAGGTAGTTGCCATGGTCGGTCGCGCCCGTGCAGTCGGTGAGCAGCAGACACTCGAAGCCGCGGTCGTTGGCCTCGCGCATCGTGGTGTGCACGCACACGTCGGTGGTGATGCCGGTGAGCACGAGGTTGTCGATCCCCCGCATCCTGAGGATCAGCTCCAGGTCCGTCGCACAGAACGACCCCTTGCCCGGCTTGTCGATGACGACCTCGCCCGGCAGCGGCGCCAGCTCCGGAATGATCTCCCAGCCCGGCTCGCCGCGCACGAGGATGCGCCCGCACGGTCCGGGATCGCCGATGCCGGCGCCGATGCGGCGCGAGCGCCACTGCTTGTTGGCCGGCAGATCGGCCAGGTCGGGCCGATGGCCCTCGCGCGTGTGGATGACGTGGAAGCCGCCCGTGCGCGCTGCGGCCAGCACGCTCTTGATCGGCACGATCGGCGCGCGCGTCAGCGACAGGTCGTAGCCCATCGTGTCGACGTAGCCGCCGACGCCGCAGAAGTCCGTCTGCATGTCGATGACGATGAGGGCGGTGTTCTCCGGGCGCAGATCCCCGTTCCAGGGCCAGGCGTACGGGTCGGCGGCGACGTGACGTTTGCTCATCGAGCCATCCTCAACTCGGCCGGCTGGCCGACCAGGGCGCGGTCGCGCGAGCTCGTCGCG
>Ga0134122_10002590_pt1 | contig 13329 bp, 11 predicted proteins | sample KB302_FD_96461 | JGI IMG/M metagenome (GOLD analysis project Ga0134122, IMG submission 96461) | Terrestrial soil microbial communities without Nitrogen fertilizer from Kellogg Biological Station, Michigan, USA - KB3-0-2 | ecosystem: Environmental > Terrestrial > Soil > Unclassified ... | reverse complement strand
TGCGGGCAAACAACCTCGGGTTGAGCTGGGATTCCAGGTCGGAAAGGGTGGCGCGCAGCGTGAAACGCCCTTCCCGGGTGTAGAGCAGGCAGTAGTTGCGGTCCGCCTTGATCCACACGATCGACTCGACCGACACGAGGCGGATGCGCTCCCTTTCGCGAACCGCGATCCGGGCGGGATAGGCGCTCTTGGCTTCCCGGGCGGGGGCCGGCCGATCCTGCTGGGCGGCCGGCTCGTCGCTCACGGCAGAGTCCTGGAGAGGCTCGGAAATCATTGGAGATGAGGCGCCTCTCGCGCCCCCCGGCTGAGCCCTGACGTCGACACGGCGCGAATTTTAGCTCGACCCGCCCCAATCCCAAAACCCCAAACTTTGCACTTGACGGGGGAACCGAGTATGATCTTCCCGCTCGCCGAGTGGGCGACCGTACCGGCCCAGCTTCACCGAGCCATCTTCCTCCCTCTGGACATTGGAATCGAATCCCGCCAGAACAGCTCGACGAGAAAAAAGACAATCACGGTAGAATCAGCATGAACAAGCCGCTCGAACGGTGACCACGATGGTTGCCGGGCGTAGCGGGTTAAAGCCCAGCGTGAGGGCGTTTGTCACGATCTGTAGTCGGCACGCACGGTTTTGGCCGGACTCCGATTACAAACTCAAAGGAGAAGGTCAGCTATGCGTACCACCGGCGTTGTGAAGTGGTTCAACGACACCAAGGGCTTCGGATTCATCACCCCGGACAATGGCGAGAAGGATTGCTTCGTCCATCACTCGGCGATTCAGGCTCAGGGTTTCAAGAGCCTCGCCGAGGGCGAGCGGGTCCAGTTCGACATCGTCCAGGGCCAGAAGGGCCCCGCGGCCGAGAACGTCGTCAAGATCGGCTAAGCCCAAAGAACCCGAAGCTGTTCAATAGATAGCTAGGGGAAAAGGCCGGTACGCCGCGAGGCGCACCGGCCTTTTTTTGTCTGCAAGGCGCGATCCCCGGGGCCTACTTGTGGCTCGCGTGGTCGATGAAGGCGGCGATGTCCGCCTTCCAAGCTTTGAGCGACGGCTCGTGCAGGTACATCATGTGGCCGGCCGGGTAGTACTTCATCTCGACGTGAGAGCGCAGATCGGCGGGCAGGCCGAGATGGTCGATCATCGACTCGGTCGCGAAGAACGGTGTCGCGAGGTCGTAGAGGCCGTTGAGCACCAGCAGGCGCAGATTCGGGTTGTAGATCATCGCCTGGCCGAGGTCGAGGCCGGTGTTCGGGACCGGCGACGCGACGAACCAGCCCGTGTCGTGCTTCCAATCCCACGACATGCCGACCTTGTCGTTCGACACGTTGTAGGTCTTGCCGTCGCCGAATTTGAGGTCGCTGTGCAGGTAGTCGAAGAACGCCGAGGTGAACGCGGCGGAGATCGCCGCGGACTGCGGGTCGTAGTCCGCCTCTTCGGCCAGCGCATCGTAGGAACGGCCGAGGAACCGGGCGTCCAGCCGGCCGACCACTTCGCGTTGCCCGCGCAGCAGCTCCTGGGTGAATTGCGACTCGCGCACGCGGAAGTTCGCGCGCTTCCAGAAGTCGGCCGACAGGCCCGTGAAGCGGTGGAGCTTCTCGGCCAGCGCGTCACGCTCGGATTCGCTCAGCCGATCGCCTTTCGCGAGAGCCGCCGAATATTCGCCGAGCGCGAAGGCGCGGACCTCGTTCAGGAACGGTTCGAGCTCCCCCGGCGGGTTCGGCAACGCCTTGTGCAGGGCGGCCACCGCGGCGAAGGAAGGGAGGATCAGCGGATACGGCCGATCGTTGCCCGGCCAGCCGAAGATCGCCTCGATGTCGAGCGCCACCGAGACCAGGATCACGCCGTTCAACCCCATGTTCTCGTTGGTTTCGAGGTACTTGGCGATGCCGCCCGAGCGGGTCGAACCGTAGCTCTCGCCGAGCAGGAACTTCGGCGAACGCCAGCGCCCGTTGGCCGAGACGTACTCTTTGATGAACCGGCTGACCGACTCGATGTCCGGATCGACGCCCCAGAAGTCCTTGTCCTTGCTGTCCCCCACCGCGCGGCTGAAGCCCGTGCCCACCGGATCGATCATCACCAGATCGGTCTTGTCGATCACGCTCCAGTTGTTGTCGACCACGTCGTACGGCGGCGGCGGAGTCGGACCGGAATCGACGGTGACCACCCGACGCGGTCCCAACGCTCCCATGTGCAACCAGATCGACGAAGAGCCCGGGCCGCCGTTGTAGGCGAAAGTGATCGGCCGGTTCGTCAGGTCCGCATCCTTCTTCGTGTAGGCGGTATAGCCGACGCTCGCGGCCGGCTCGTCCTTCGCGTTGCGGACGATCAACGTCCCCGCCGTCGCGGTATAGGCGATCGACTTGCCGTCGATCACGACGCTGTGCTGGGTGACCGACTGCTCCGACTTCGGAATCTCCGCCTTGGGCTTGCCCTCCCCCGGCTTGTCGGGCATGTCGTCCGCGCGGGCCAAAACGGTTGAACAGAGCAGCAGGGCGGCCAAGCCGAGGAACTTACCTTTCATGCGGTTCTCCTAGGGAAGGTTCAGGCCGACGGCCGGACACAGCCGGGCCAAGAGAGACGTGGGAGCCTCGGAGCTTGGTACGCGGACGGGCGGGGGAAGGTTGCGGATACCGAGGCGAACGCTCAAGCCACCGAGCGGAACCGTGAAGTGATCGAGGAGAACGCTCTATCGATCGAGCGCTTGAACGGAACCTCCGCCGCGACTTTGGCCTCGCCCCGTCTTGGCGTGAACTCTTCGGAGGGCAGACTTCGCGTTTCCGTTCAGGAAGAATCTGAGGAACGAATGCCCGGACCCGAAGACAAGCCCGAGGCTTCCAAGAGACGGTTTGCTTGGTGGACACGGCTCCTGCGCCGCACGGCGGTCGCGGGCCTAGGAGTGCTCGGCTTGAGTGCCAGCGTCTCAGCCCTCGAGACGCATACTCCGACCGCCGAACCCACCTTCGAAAGCCGCAGCAAGCGCGGCAAACTGGGCAAGCTCGTCCTTCGGCTCGGCGGCGCAGGGCTCAAGCGATCGCCCAGCCATGGATCGCATCGATCGCACTCTTCTCATAGCTCTCACGCTTCACACTACTCCGGCTCGGGCGGTTATCCTTCTCCAGCCCCGCGCCAGCCGACTCCTCGTTCCGACCCGGCGCCGTTCTATACGCCCAAGCCCGCACCGGAACCTAAACCGTCGGCACCCCCGATCCCCCTCCGACCATCCTCCCCGGGAGGAGACCGCGTCGGGATCGATACGTCTGTGACGATCGAAGCGGTGGACCCGAAAGCACGCAAGGTGACCGCCAAACTCGGCTCGGGCCTCTTGCAGGACTTTTTCTACCCTCCGACCGTGGAGATCCTGGTCTATTCCCCGGACCCGTTGATCATTCACCTCGACCAACTTCTCGCCTTCGCCCCGGATGCCTCTCCCCTCCGTGTCGGCCGGAAGGTGGTCATCCACTGGACGTACCAAGACCATCAGCGTGTCGCGCTCCGATTCACGGTCGATCCCGCGCAAGAGGCGAAATGACTGACGAGGTGGCGGTCACGGTCGATACGACCCTCCACTCGCGACGAGCGATCTTCGAAGCCTGCTACAAGCTCACCGGGCAGAATTTCGTCACGCTCACTCGCGATCCCGGAAACCCAAACCTGGTCGTCATCGGATTTCGTGCCCGAAAAGATGCGCTCGATCCCTCGATCGCCGGAATCTTCGCCAACGAGTTGATCGACCAGGAGATTCGCGGCGCTCTCGACCGAGAGATGGCGCCGATTCGCGAGTTGATCGTGGCCCAAGCTTTCGCCGAAGGGAATCTTCTGGATTCCCTCCGCGAGGATGGCGACTACAGCGAGGACCCCCTTGGCATCGGCCAACTTCGCTGAGCCGCCCGCTCCGGCCCCGGCCTATCGGCTGCTTCCGTTCCGCTTCGAACGGTGGAAAAAGCGAGAAGTCCTCTTGGTCAACGACGTCGGGGACTCAGCTTTTCTAGACGCGCCAACCTTTTACGCCTTGGTCGGGCACTGCTTGTCGGTGGCCTCGCCGGGCTACCTGGAGCTCAAGTCCAAGCTGTTCCTGACCGACGGCGATCCCACCGTGGCGATCGATCTGCTCGCGACGCGCTACCGGACGAACAAAAGCTTCCTCTCGGGTTTCACCGGGCTGCACCTGTTCGTGATCACTTTGCGATGCGATCACTCTTGTCCGTATTGCCAAGTCTCGCGGGTCAAAGATGGCGGCTCCCGCTGGGATATGAGCCCAGAGACGGCGGAGCGGGCGATCGACCTCATGTTTCGCAGTCCTTCCCCGACGCTTAAAGTCGAGTTCCAGGGGGGCGAGCCGCTTCTTCGGTTCGACCTGATCCGGTCGATCGTCGAGCGAATTCTCGAACGCAATCGCACCGAAGGTCGGCAGATCGAATTCGTGATCGCGACCAATCTCGCCCCGCTCGATGACGAGATGCTCGCTTATCTCAAAGATCGATCGATCCTGCTCTCGACCTCTCTCGACGGGCCGGCACCTCTTCACGATGCGAACCGTCCGCGACCGGGACGCGACAGCCATGCCTTGGTAGAAAAGAACCTCGCTCGCGCTCGGGAGGCTCTCGGGCACGATCGAATTTCCGCCTTGATGACGACCACAGAGAGGAGCCTGGCACAGCCGCGAGAGATCGTGGATGAATATGTGCGCCTCGGGTTCGATTCGATTTTCCTACGCTCGATCAGCCCATACGGCTTCGCGGTTCGAACCGGCGCCGCGGCGCGCTACCAGACCTCACATTTCTTGGACTTCTACCGCGCCGCCCTCGACCGGATCATCGAATGGAACCGCCGCGGAACGCCGATCCGAGAGGTGTATTCGCAGATCCTCCTCTCCAAAATTCTGACGCCGTTTGCCACTCATTACGTGGATCTCCAATCGCCGGGAGGCGCAGGGATCGGTGCCGTGGTCTACAACTACGAAGGTGACGTATATGCCTCGGACGAGGCGCGCATGCTCGCCGAGATGGGCGATTTCACCTTTCGCCTCGGCAACGTCCACCGCAACACCTACGAAGAGATCTTCGGCGGCGAAACGCTCCGATCGCTGGTCGCCAGCTCCGTCCTGGAGGGCTTGCCGGGCTGCAATCGATGCGCCTTCCTCCCCTTCTGCGGCGGCGACCCGATCTTTCACCATCGAACCCAAGGCGACCCGATCGGCCATCGCCCGACCAGTGCCTTCTGCGCCAAGAACATGGGAATTCTTCGCCACCTCTTCGAGCGGCTCCGCTCGGGAGATCGGTTCGTCGTCGATCTGTTCACGAGCTGGGCGACCGGGGTGCCGGCTCCCCGCTGCGAAGAAGAGGCCCCGGTGTGAGCCTCCGTCTTCAGACGCAGGGCCATCCTTCGCCCAATCTGCGAGCCAACGTTCTCGGCCGAATCTCGCTCGTGCCGACCGGGCGCGAAGCGAGAGGCGACACGGTTCGGTTGCTGCGCGGCGGTGACCCCGATGCGGACCTCGACGACTACGCGGGAATTCTCACCGAAGCGGAAGTGCCCGAGTCCACCCCGGCGCCATGGATCTCGCACGCCCGGTGCCTGGACCACCTTTCCGCGGGCGACGTCGTCCTGCTCCAGCCGACCGGCGGCGTACGGACCTTGTTTCGCCCCGCCTCGCCCCACAATTCGATTTTCACCACCGACCGCTGCAATAGCTACTGCGTCATGTGCTCGCAGCCGCCGCGAACGATCGACGACAGCGAGCGCATTGTCGAGCACCTGCGGCTGATCGAGCTGATCGCGCGCGGCGCGCCCTCCGACATTCCTCGCGAGCTGGGCATCACGGGCGGAGAACCGACGTTGCTCGGGAACGACCTGCTGCGGATCATCGAGCGGTGCCGCGATCTCCTGCCCGAGACAGCCCTCCACATACTCTCGAATGGCCGGCTGTTCTATTACGGTTCCTTCGCGCGCCGGCTCGCGGAGATCGAGCATCCCGACCTGATGATCGGTGTACCTCTCTATTCGGATCTGGACGTCGAGCACGACCGCGTGGTGCAGGCGCCCGGCGCGTTCGGCCAAACGTTGATCGGCCTTCAGAATCTTGGCCGCTTCGAGGTGCCGGTCGAGATCCGGGTGGTCCTCCATCGGATGACGATCGAGCGCCTGGAGCCCACCGCCGCATTCATCTATCGCAATCTGCCTTTCGCAGCGCACATCGCGCTGATGGGCCTCGAACCGATCGGGCTCGCGGTCAAGAACCTGGATTCTCTCTGGATCGATCCGCGCGACTACGCCGAGACTCTCGAAGCCGCCACCTTCTATCTCGCGGCCCGGGGGCTCGACGTATCGATCTATAACCACCCGCTTTGTGCCGTGCCGAGGAGTCTCTGGCGTTTCTGCCGGCGGTCGATCTCCGACTGGAAGAACGAGTACTTGGAAGACTGCTCGACCTGCTCCGTCCGCGCAAGGTGCGGAGGTTTTTTCGCCTCGGCGGTCGAGAGGCGGGGAATGCTTCGGCTCAAGGTGACTCCGATCGGACTCTGAGCTATTTCTCGCCCGGCCCCTTGGCGCCCAGGAAGGTGCCCGAGCTGATGCCGAGCAGGGCGAGCAGCGTGCCGTTGAACTGGGGCATCGAGAGGCGGTCGTAGACCGAGACGCAGAAGATGATGCCGAGCACGAGGGTCCAGACGGCGAGCTGGAAGTTGTAGAAGCTCAGTTTTCCCCGATCATCGCGGATAACGTCGCGCAGCAATCCGGACGAGGTGCGCACCGGCAGGGCGACCGCATTCGGGTTCGCGCGTCGATCGCTGTCGATGATCGCCGAACCGAGCGCGGTGCCCGAGCCGATGCCGAGCAGCGCCACCACCGAACCGGTGACCGAATCGACCTCTCGGGTCACCAGCCAGATGAAGACGAAAGCGGAGACCACGAGGAAGAACCAGAACGCGAGCTGAATTCGCCCGAGGTTGAAGGGGCCGAGGGCTCCCGGCGGACCCGGATCGCGCAGCAGGGAGGTGCGCCTCGAAAGCCATAGAAAGACCAGGAGCGCAAAACCAAGCAGGCCGAGAAAACCATAGAAGCCGAGAGTGGGCAGGAGGCGGAGCTCGAAGGCTCGTACCTCCGTGAGGATCGGGAATCCGCCGGTCGGCCCGATGCTCACCGGAACCTTGCGGATGAAGCCCGTGGGGCTCCCGAGCAGAGCGTGCCAACTGTTGTCCGATTCATCGGTCCGGTCGAGCTCGAAGCGGATCCGGCCTTGGAGCGGGTTGCACGACTCGGGCGGCGTGCCGGTGAGCGGAACTCCGTCGATGAACAGGATCAGGCGCGTGCAGTCGTTGCCCACCTGGGCGAGCAGGCGGTCGATGTTCTTGACCTCGACGGTGATCCGGTCGTGGAGCCCGGCGCGATGCGGAAAATGCAGACTGTGCGAGGTCACGGAGTGAAGCAAGGGATCGCCCGGCGCGGGCACGACTCCGATCCCCGTCACGGGGTTCGACGGCGGGATCGTTTGCACGATCGGACCCGGCGCGGAAACGTTTCCTACCTCAAGCGGGGGAGCACTGAGCGGGGTCGGTGAGGCTTCCGGTCCGGTGCCTTGAGCCCGCAGGCCAGCGGGAGCGAAGAGGGCGCCGAGAACGAACGAAACCACCGCGACCCGACAGAAGGCGGCGCGCGATCGAGAGGGCATGAAACGATCCTCCTTGAGCGCTTCCACGCGACGCTTGGGACGAGCGCACGGAGGAAGCCACGATTTCCGATCCGGAGTGCCGGTTGGCGAGCGGGAACGTAGCCCGGCTCGCGACGGAGTGTCAAGAACGCCTCCGGTTCAACCGGCCAGGATCCAGCGCGCCAGCCGATCGGCGCCGTTCTCTTTCGGAATCGACCGGAAGTCGCGCAACCGGCGGGCCTGGTCGTCGATCGAGCGTTGGAACGGCACGAACGCCGTGCGCTCGGCGTACCCGAGCCAGTGCGCTTCCCAGAACGAGTTGTAGCCGGCCCCCAGGGCGATCCGGTCGGCGCCGCCGAGCCATTCGGCGGCCGGGAAGGTAGCATTCTCCGCGAACAGATCGAGCACCGCGGCGGCGCTCCCGTCCTCTCCCAGGGCTTCGCGCAGGGAGTCGATCTCGCCCCTCTTCCCGGCGTGGGCGACCACCGCCAGCGCCCGGCCCGCGGGATGAGCCAGCAGGTCGCGCAGGGCATGGGGCGGGCGGCAGTCTTCCGGGTTCGCGACCACGATCGGATCGAGGCGGTCCGTGAGCACCGGGTGCTCGATCGGCTCGATCGCGACGATCCGCTCGAACGGCTCGGGACGGAACGGCATGCCCTGCGGACCTTGCAGCCAGACCGGCGGGCAGAGGCGCAGCAGCAGCCAGGCCGGGCAGGACAGCTGGGGCAAAATCCAATAGAGCGGCGCCCAGAAGAGATCGACCAGCAGGAGATCGGGCGCGTAGGCGCGCAGCTTCTCGGCGAGCGGACTGGCCGGAGCGAGATGACGGTCCTGGTAGATGCGATCGCCTTCGATCGACACCACCTCGCGTTCCAGGACGCCCCTCGCGGCGGGAAACGGCACCTCCGGCCCGAATGCCCGAAACTCGCCGCTGAATCCCGAGCGCGCGAGCCCCCGGCGGATCGCGAGCCCACGCACCTGGTGGCCGGCTCCGACCGTTCCGGCGGTGAAATAGGCGATCTTCATCTCATGCCTTTCCTGACTCTCCTGCCGGTAGACTCCCGCGAAATGCTCCCCTCTCCGTTTCCCCGCGTCCTCGGATCGTACTCGACCGGCGTCCCCGGCCCGCTGATCATCGCGACCGGCGGAATGCATGGCAACGAGCCTTCCGGGGCGCGGGCGATCGTCCGGATGTTCGAGGCGCTTCACGCCGCCGCTCCCCCATTCCGCGGCCGGATTCTGGGAATTTCGGGCAATCTGCAGGCGCTCAACCGGGGCGAACGCTTTCTCGATCGCGACCTGAACCGCGCCTGGCGTCCGGAACGGCTGGCGGCGTTGGAGGGTGCCCGGGCGGAGGATCTCGTCGGCGAGGATCGCGAGCTGGTCGAGCTGGGCGGTGAAATCCAGGCGGCGCTTACGCAACGCACGGGGGCGGCGGTGTTTCTCGATCTGCACACCACTTCCTCGGACAGCGCGCCGTTCGCGATCGTCTCGGACTCCCGGGTGAACCGCAGGCTCGCGCAGGCGCTCGGGGTGCCGATCCTGCTCGGGCTGGAAGAGAGTCTCGAAGGAACGCTGCTCAACTTCGTGAACCAGCTCGGCCACGTGGCGATCGGTTTCGAGGCCGGGCAGCACGAGGCGCCCGAGTCGGTCGCACGCCAGGAGGCCGGGCTCTGGATCACCCTCGTCTCTTGCGGCTGCCTTACAGAAACGGACGCCGAGCGCGTCGCCGCTCTCTCCGCGCGGCGCGATCTGCTGGCGCAATCGACCCGCGGCCTTCCCGCAACTCTGGAGCTGCGGCATCGCCACGCGATCCGGCCGGAAGACGACTTCGCGATGAATCCCGGCTTCAAAAACTTCTTTCCGATCCAGAAGGGCACCGTGGTCGCCCACGACCGAAGCGGCGACGTGCGGGCCGAAGAGGGCGGCTACCTGTTCATGCCGCTCTACCAGAAGCTGGGCGACGATGGTTATTTTCTGGTCCGCCGGGTGAAACCGTTCTGGCTCGGGGTTTCAACCGTTCTGCGCGCGCTCCAGCTCGACCGCCTGCTGCCGCTCCTGCCGGGCGTCCGGCGGGTCGAAGGCCGGACCGATGCGCTGCGTCTCGACACCCGAATTGCCCGCGGCTTCGCGCTCGACATCTGCCATCTGCTCGGCTTCCGCAAGGAGTCGCACGACGGGGCTCTGTTGCTCGTCGAACGCCGACGCATGCCGGCCGACCCGCGGGATTAGCGGGAGAGGCACCTCTTCCTTGGCGAGCGGTATAACCTGCGCCCATGCGCCAGGCACGCATCGAAAGCAGCACCGGCCTCGACCTCCCCACTACGGGCTCGATGGTCGAACGGGCACGCGCGGCGCGGCGGGCCGTAGTGTTTTCCGGCGCCGGTCTGTCCAAAGAGAGCGGGCTCGACACTTTTCGCGGCCCGGGCGGGCTCTGGGAGCGGATGAGGCCGGAAGATCTCGCCACGCCGCAGGCGTTCGCCCGCGATCCCGAAACGGTTTGGCGTTGGTATGCCTGGCGCTGGCAACAGGTGGCGGGTGCGACTCCGAATCCCGCACACCGGGAGATCGCGCGCTGGGAGGGTCGTTTCGAGTCGCTCCAAGTGGTCACGCAGAACGTCGACGGGCTCCATCTCGCCGCCGGTAGCACGGGAGTCCTGGAGTTGCACGGCACGATCGCGTTCGCCCGATGCTCCGTATGCTCCCGACGCGAGCCGATGGGTGAAGCGGTGGCGCGATCAGCCCAAGAGCCGCCTCGCTGCCCGGCCTGTAGCGGATGTCTGCGTCCGGACGTCGTCTGGTTCGGCGAGCAACTGCCGGAAGGGGTCTTCGAGGCTGCGGCGGAAGCGTCGAGCGCCGCCCATCTGTTCCTCACGGTCGGAACCTCGGCCACCGTCTATCCGGCCGCCGGGCTGATCGAGATCGCCGCGCGATCCGGTGCTTTGGTCATCGAAGTGAACGTCGAGCCGACGCCGCTCTCCGACCTGGCGGATGTACGGATGGCCGGGCCGGCGGCCGAGATGGTTCCCGCGCTCGGTCGATGGCTGGATCGGCTGGGGTAGAAAGAAACTGCCCGCTCATCCAGCGGGATGACGAAGGGGACGGCTTTGTCGGCCTCGTCAAAGTCCACAGTACCTTGCCGCATCAGCCCTCACCCCCGGCCCCTCTCCCAAAAACGGGAGAGGGGAGAACGGCAGAAGCAACCTCGTGTTGCTCCCCTCTCCCCTTGGGAGAGGGGTTGGGGGTGAGGGCTGATGCGGCTGAGGGCTTTGACGAGGTCCTGGGGCTTCGTCCGGCGGGACGGATCTACGCCCCTGGGCGGTTACGCCCGTAGGCCTCGTGGGCCGCCACCAGCTCGCCGGAGGCGATGGCTGCCATCAGGGAGATTTCGCCTGCTAGGAGGAACGCGGCGGCGATCTCGGCGAAGCGGGGGGCTTTTTCGGCTCCGAGACAATCGAGCATCTCCAGGCACTCGCGCGAGGTCCCCTGCTGGGTGCCTCCGCCGACCGTCGCCACGGTGAGCGAAGGGAGAGTGACGCTCGCGAACAGCGCGCCGTCCGCTTCGATGTCGAAGCGCAAGATTCCCACGGAGGCGTTCACGATGTTTGCGACGTCCTGGCCGCAGGCGATGAACAGGGCGGCGAGCCCGTTGGCGAAATGAGCATTGCAGGTCGAGGCTCCCGCATGCATCTGGGCGACCACATTGGTGTGCCACAGCTCCAGGATCTGCTCGGGGGTCGAGCCCAGGTAGTTGCGGACCAGCGCGGCCGGGAGCCGGGCGCCGGCCACCGCCTTCTTTCCCTTGCCGCCCAGGAACAGCGACGAGCTGGCGTGCTTTTCCGAATCGAGCGCGGCGAACAGATAGAAGCGCAACGCGGCGCTGTGCTCGACCAGCCAACGGCAGACGCGGTCGGTCGCTCGCGCGATCATGTTCATGCCGCCCGCGTCGCCGGTCGAATAACAAAAGTGAACCATCACCTCGCGCCCGACCGGAAAGGGTTCGATGCGCAGCAACCGGCCGTGCCGGGTGGTCTCCTCCGCCTCGGCGCGCAGGGCGTCCAACCAATCGGGCAGTTCGCGCGCAAAAGCCGCCGCCTCGGCGATTCCGGCGAACAGAAAGACGGGGGAGATTCGATTCTCATCGACGTAGAGCCGAACGTTCGCACCGCCCGCGCGGGTGAGCGCCATCGCCCCTCGTTCGTAGGAGCGAACCAAGGCTCCCTCGGTCGTCGCCATCGGCACGAAGAAAATCCCGTCCGCGTGCTCGCCGCACACCTTCAAGGGTCCGGCCACGCCGAGCGGCATCTGCACCGCGCCGATCGGATTCTCGATCTTGCCGCGCATCTCCTCCGCCGGGAAGCTGAACGCTCCGATATGCCCGAGGGCGGCGCCGGTTTTCTGCTCGACCCAGCCGCGCCGCGCGACGATCGCTTCAGAGGAATAGCCAAGCTCGTTGAAACGAGGAATGAGATCGGACATGGCGGTTTCTCGCTTGGTTGGCTCAGGCTGAGCCGAGACGTTACATCTCGGGATGCTCTTCGGAACGGGCGGGATTCTACTCGGAAGATCGGGAAACCGCACGCCGAACGATGGTTTCGTGCGATCTTTATATCAATCGTCGCGATACGTTTTATATTTGCGATTCTCGAAGCCCGTCCGGCGGAGGACGAAGGTTCGCCCCCCGCCTTGGGGAAGGTCGCAACGCCAGGCCGCTACGGCACCGCCGTCTGCGCCCAGTGGCCGAACTGGCCGTCGAGCGGGTGGAAATAGAGCCGCTTGCCCGGATCGGCGACGCCTTCCTTGAACGGCGGTCCGATCGGCGTGACGAAGATCTCGGCGGTCCCGCCGGAAAACACCCGCGTACCGTCGAAACTGACCGAAACCACCCCGGTCGTCGGGTTCGAGGTCGAGGTCGGGACGTCGATGGTGGTTACCGTATTGCAGCTTGCGGCGCAGGTACCGCTCGGCCATTCGACCAACTTGAGCGCCACCGAGGCGCCTCCCACCGGGCCACCGGCCTGGTTGGCCAGCGTCACGGTCGCCGTGTAGTTGTGGGTCCCGGGCGTGGCGCCGGGGCCGTTGCGCGAGAGCGCGGTGCTTACGACGTGGACCGACTGGAACATCGAGACGCGCATCGTCTCATCGGGCAGGGTGACGCGCCGGGTATTGCCCGAAGGGTCCTCGGGGATCAGCACCGGGCGGTAGATGGCCCCCGGTTCGAGGCCGCGCGCGATCAGCGAGTGCTGTTTCTTGAACTGCGTCTCGCGGAATTCCCGCACCAGCACCCCGACTCCGCCGGTGACGCGCAGGATCTGGAGCCGGCTCTTGGATTCCTCGTCGGTCTTCCAACGCACCCGCAGGACGTCCGAGTTGGTCCAGGCGACGCCCGAAGAGATCACGTTCGGCTTGATCGCGTCGCTGGGCTTGCTCAGCGGGTTGGTCGGATCCGAGAACAACCGAGTTTCGTAGCCGTCGGGGAAGCGGTCGTGGTCCGTGTCGGGATCGAAGATCGAGGTCACGGGTGCCACCGCCTCGTCGCCGTCGAGCCGGAAGTCCATGTCCCGATCGAGCGCCAGCCGGTAGCCGGAGCCCACCGGAGTGCCGATCAGCGTGAACTTGCCCGTTCCCGCTGCCGTGCGAGTGTGCAGGTCGGTGAGGGTGAGCGGCGCGATCGCCGCCCGGTCGG
>Ga0134122_10002587_pt1 | contig 13346 bp, 10 predicted proteins | sample KB302_FD_96461 | JGI IMG/M metagenome (GOLD analysis project Ga0134122, IMG submission 96461) | Terrestrial soil microbial communities without Nitrogen fertilizer from Kellogg Biological Station, Michigan, USA - KB3-0-2 | ecosystem: Environmental > Terrestrial > Soil > Unclassified ... | reverse complement strand
TGCAGCATGTCCACGTACTCCAGCGTCTCGGCGTCGAAGCCGCGCGTGGCGACCTTCTCGGCCTTGACCTTCTCGACGATCACGCTGCCCTCGAGCCCCGCGTTCTCCACGATGTTGCGGATGGGCTCCTCGAGCGCCCGGCGGACGATCTGCGCGCCCACCTTCTCGTCACCCTCGAGCCTGAGGCTGTCGATCGAGGTCGCGGCCCGCAGCAGCGCGACGCCGCCCCCGGCCACGATGCCCTCTTCCACCGCCGCACGGGTCGCGTTGAGCGCGTCCTCCACGCGGGCCTTCTTCTCCTTCATGGCGGTCTCGGTGGGCGCGCCCACCTTGATCACCGCGACGCCGCCCACCAGCTTGGCCAGCCGCTCCTGGAGCTTCTCCTTGTCGTAGTCCGAGGTGGTCTCCTCGATCTGCGCCCGGATCTGCTTGATGCGGCCCTCGATGGCGGCCGGCTTGCCGGCGCCGTCCACGATGGTGGTGTTGTCCTTGTCCACCACCACCTTCTTGGCCTTGCCCAGGTCGTCCAGCTTGATGTTCTCCAGCTTGATCCCGAGATCCTCGGTGATGGCCTGGCCGCCGGTCAGGACCGCGAGGTCCTCCAGCATGGCCTTGCGTCGATCACCGAAGCCCGGGGCCTTCACGGCCACGGCGTGCAGGGTGCCCCGGAGCTTGTTGACCACGAGGGTGGCCAGCGCCTCGCCCTCGACGTCCTCGGCGACGATGACCAGCGGCTTGCCGACCCGCGCCACCTGCTCCAGCAGCGGGAGCATGTCCTTCATCACGCTGAGCTTCTTCTCGTAGATGAGGATCAGCGCGTCCTCGACCACCACTTCCATCCGCTCGGGGTCGGTCACGAAATAGGGCGAGAGGTAGCCGCGGTCGAACTGCATGCCCTCGACCACATCCAGGGCGGTCTCGGCGGACTTCGACTCCTCCACCGTGATCACGCCGTCCTTGCCCACCTTCTCCATGGCCTCGGCGACCAGATCGCCGATGGTCTTGTCGTTGTTCGACGCGATGGTGGCGACCTGCGCGATCTCCTTCCGGTCCTTGGTGGACTTGGACATCCGCTTCAGCTCCCCGACCACCACGTCCACCGCCTGATCGATGCCGCGCTTGAGGCCCATGGGATTGGCCCCGGCGGTGACGTTCTTGAGGCCCTCACGCACGATGGCGTGGGCCAGCACCGTCGCGGTGGTGGTGCCGTCGCCGGCGATGTCGGACGTCTTGGAGGCGACCTCCTTGAGCATCTGGGCTCCCATGTTCTCGAAGGGATCCTTGAGCTCGATCTCCTTGGCCACCGTCACGCCGTCCTTGGTGATGGTGGGGCTGCCGAACTTCTTGTCGATGATGACGTTGCGGCCCTTGGGGCCCATGGTGGCCTTGACCGCCGCGGCCATGATGTTGATTCCACGTAGCAGGGCGGCGCGCCCCTCGTCGTTGAACAGGACTTGCTTCGGCATGCTGACTCTCCCTCTCGATCGGTTGATCGGATTGACCGGCTCGCTGGGCCCGGTCGGGTTTGCTGGCCGGGGTGGGCTACTCGATGATGGCGAGGACGTCCTCTTCCTTCATGATCAGGTACTCCTCGTCGTCCAGCTTCACTTCGGAGCCGGAATACTTGCCGAACAGGATGCGGTCGTGGGCTTTCACGTCCAGAGGGATCTTCTTTCCCTCCTCCGTCACTCGCCCATTGCCCACCGCGATGACCTTGCCCTCCTGGGGCTTTTCCTTGGCGGTGTCCGGGATGATGATCCCGCCCTTCTTGCGTTCCTTTTCTTCTTCACGCTTGACGAGAATCCGGTCATGCAGGGGACGGATCTTCATGGTCAGGACGCCTCCCAATGGCTAAAGGGGGGACTGCTAGGACGGGTCCATCAGGAGGGGAGAGGAGAAGCCTGGCACTCACCTGACTCGAGTGCCAATATGGACCCTCCCGGCGAGGAAGTCAACGAATGATTAGTGGATTGACGACTCGTCATGCGCGCTGGCGTCGCTCGGCTTCACGCGCATGCAAGAGTGGGAAGCGACAGAAACCACTCGCCGGGTCGTCAATGTCGCTGCGGTTGCGAGTCCTCCGCCGCCAGGGGCGGCAGCTCCTGCCCTTCGTCGGCGAGACGCTTGGGATCGACGGCCGCGCCCGCCCGGATCAGCTTCGCCACGACCTTCAGCTCCCCGTCCGTCTTGGGATCCTCCGGATCGCCGCCCCGGTTGAGGCCCATGACCGCGCGAATGACCCCGTCCTTCATGTAGAAGCCGAGGAAATTCCGGGCCCCCGGATCTCCACGGAAGACGACGCGGTCCCAGCGGTCGGCAAAGCCCACGTACTGGAGGGAGTGCTCGTACTGATCCGACCAGAACGTATGGAGATAGTCATAGGGGTCGGCGCCGCCGAGCATGGACCGCGCGGCGGCGCGCCCGTGCTGGAATCCGTTGTTCCAGTGCTCCACGCGCAGCCGGCCGAGCAGCGGATGGAGGTGATTGGCGACGTCCCCGGCGGCATAGACATCGGGCAGCGAGGTCCGGCACCGCGCGTCCACGAGCACGCCATTGTCCACTGCCGCCCCCGCGTCACCGGCGAGCTCGCTATTGGGCACGATGCCGATCCCGGCCACCACCAGGTCGCAGGGAAGGACGCGCTCCTTCTTGGTCCGGACGCGCTCCACGCGGCCGGCCCCCTCGATGGCGGCCACCGCGTCCTCCATCACCAGCTCCACGCCCTTTTCCCGGTGGATCCCGGCCAGGACCGCTCCCACCTCGGGGCCGAGCACACGGGCCAGGGGAACCGGGTGGCCCTCGATGGCGGTGACCGACAACCCCATCTGCCGGAGGGACGCGGTCACCTCGGAGCCGATGAAGCCCAGGCCGATCACCACCGCGCGGGCGCCCGGCCGGGCCGCGGCGCGAATGCGGTCGCAATCCTCCACGGTACGAAGCTGAAAGACACCGGCGAGGTCCGCGCCCGGGGTCGTGAGCGTCCGGTTCCGCCCCCCGGTGGCGATCAGGAGCCGGTCATAGGGCAGCTCCCCGCCGCTCTCCAGGGCCACCACCCGGCGCCGAGGGTCGACCGCGGTGGCCCGGACTCCGAGGCGGAGATCGATATCGTGCGCGGCATAGTAGTCGGCCGGATTGACGAGCTGGCCGTCGAATTGTTCCTCGCCGCGGAGGTAGCCCTTCGACAGGGGCGGACGATTGTAGGGAAGCTGGCGCTCGGCGCCGACGAGCGCCACCGTCCCGTCGAAGCCTCCCTCGCGCAGGGCGGCGGCGGCGCTGGCCCCGGCCAGCGAGGCCCCGATGATGACGATTCGCTCGTTCTTCATCGCGCAATCCAGCCTACCACCTCCGACCGGGAGAGACGAGATGGGCGCCGCGCAGGCTGCCTCCGATGCCGTGGTGTAAACTGGCCACCCATGTCCGAGCTAGAGATGGCCGCGGCTTCCTTCGTCTGGCGCGCCGACGGCAGGCCGGACTGGGGCGTGATGTGGGCGAGCTTCTGCGACCTGGCGCTGCACGGCGGGCCTCCGCATCGCGGCTCCGCCCACGCGCTCCCGGGCCCCGCACCGACGGATCCGGCGCCGTCCTCGGACCCGGACATGCTTCGCGAGCTGCGCCGCGGCATCCTGGAAACAACCGGGTTGATCGCCGAGGCGACGTCGACCGGCTGGCTCACGGTGACCTGCGCCTCCCCGGAGATGGCGGAGTGGCTGCGGGCGGCCATCGTCCTCGAGAATGTGGCGGCCCGTGCCGACGGGCGCCGCCTCCTGCTCCCCGCCGGCCCGCGCTTCACGCTCGCCGACGAGGTCAAGAGCGTCATCACCGTGATGGCCAAGACGCATCACTACTGGACCGCGCACCTGCCCCTCGGGCACGCCGCATCGCCGGCGCCCGCGACACCCGGTATGCCGCGACCGCTGAGAGTGGGAGTGGCCGGCCCGCCCGGCGCCGGCAAGACCTCCCTCATCCTCGCGCTCGGCCGGCGGCTCACCGGCCGGCTTGGCGTGCGCGCCAATGTCGGCGACGACGCCTCGCTGGAGCACCCCGACCCGGATCTCGTGCTCATCGAGCGCTCGAGCGAAGACCTCGCCCCCGCGCTCGGACCCGAGCTGGTGGACGCGGTGATCGGCGTGGTCGATCAGCGATCGGGCGCCGAGCTCGCCCGCCTCGGCGCGTGGGTCGTGACCCGGTCGCACCTGCTCGTCGTCAACACCTTCGGCGCCGGCGCGGCCACTGATCGTGGCCTGGTCGGCGCGGCACTCCTCGAGCGTCGTCGCGGGCGACCCGTCGTCTTCGCCGACTGCGGGAATGGCAACGGCGCGGACGAGGTGCTCCGCTGGCTCGAGAACGAGCTCATGCTCGGCGTCCCCCTCCGTTGATGGCCAGGCTGACTCGACGCGCCTTCGCTCTCACGGCCCTGGCCGGCGTGCTCGGCCGACCGCCGGCGCCCGCGTGGAGCGCGGCCGGACAGCTCGTGGAGGACTGGCGCGACACGCCGGTCGGCTCCCGCGGCGTGCCCCCTGGGTGGCGGAAGTACGAGACGCCGGGAGGCCACCCCGCCTACGACTTCACCGTGGTGGAGGACGGGGCCCGGCGCGCGCTGGAGCTCAGGAGCGCCGCGGACCATTCGACCATCGCCAAGGAAGTCCAGGTGGCGCTCGACGCCACCCCGCTGCTGGAGTGGGAGTGGAAGGCGCTGACCCTGCCCCGGGGCGCCGATCTCAGGGAGCGCGCGACCTCCGACACCACCGGCCACCTCTTCGTCATCTGGCCGCGCTTCCCCGCCCTCCTGCGCTCGCGGCTGATCGGCTATGTGTGGGACGCGAGCCTGCCGGTAGGATCCATCGTGAAGAGCAGCAAGACGTCCACGGTGACCTTCATCGTGGCGCGTCGGGGCGAGGGCGGGCGGGGGGACTGGCACCTGGAGCGGCGCAACGTCATCGACGATCACCGGCGGGTCTTCGGCGAGGCGCCGGACAATCCCCAGGCCATCGCCCTGTCCATCGACACGAACGATACCCGCTCCACCGCCGCCGCCCGGTTCGCGCGTATCGCCTTCGCGGGCGCCTAGCCGCGCTCGCGCAGCGCGCCTAGCGCCAGTCTTCCACCGACACGGTCTTCTGGTATGTGCAGCCCATGATGCGCCAGTAACCGTTGGTCTCGCCGCCCACCACCACCGCGTGAATGTCTTCCCGCCTGAACATGGGGATGATCTCGTCTGGCGCCGCGCGCAGCCTCGATGCCCACGGCTCCTCGCCGAAGGTGGCGCGCGGGTAGATGTAGTTCTGGACGAGCTGATAATCCCAGTACTCGCGGGCCGGCATCCGGGCGGTGTCGTGGATCCAGTCGAGGAGCGCCGCCTTCTTCCCGAAGCCGCCCCGATCCACGAACTGGCGGGCGGCGATGGGATCGAGGAGCAGCGTGGGCGGAATGCTCGGGTCCATGCCCCGGAGGAGATTGCGCACGTGATCGCGCCAGTGCGTCTCCCGGAGCCCCAGCCCGAACGCCGTGGATCGGCAGCCCGAGAACACGCTCACCGCGCTCTCGGAGGCGGGGAGCCCGCCCTGGACGTGGAAGGGCTCCCAGGGGCTTCGCTCCTCGTTCTCCGCGAAGGTCACGCTGTTGTACGCATAGCTATTGCCCTGATTCCCCATGTAGCTGAGCCCGGGCACCGAGCCGCCCTGCCCGTTCTGCGAGAGGAGGCCGTAGGCGCGGCCGATGGTCGCGTTGGCATGGCTATAAGGGCCCATGGCGCCGGTGCCCGCATTCATCCCGATCTCGTGCCGGATGGGGCCGTTGACGACGGCCATGGACGCCATGGCGCTCGAGCTGCTGCTCCGCGCGGTGACGCCGGTGGCGGCCAGGGCCAGGATCACGGGAAGATACTCGGGCCGCGCCCCCGCCATCACCGCGTTCACGGCCACCTTCTCGACGGTGTACTCCCAGTACTCGCGAAAGTGCGTCGAGCGCATGCGCCCCACCACCTCGTCGGGCCGGCGCCGCGTGCCGGCCAGCATGGCGGCCACGCGCTCCTCGGTGGGCAGCACGATGGGAAGGCCGTCCGTCCAGTGCTGGTCCAGGAATAGCCGCTCGAGCCGCTCGGGGGAGTCGGGGCCGACGAGCCGGTCACTGGTCCGATCGAACTCGGCCGGGCCCTCTTCGCCCTCGCGCGGCGGGCGCGTGAGCCCCTCCACCACCTCCTGCATCACCGGCCGCCCCGTGATCTGATCCCGTCCATCCACGTACGCGCGCAGCTCGCGCGCCGTCTTGCCCATGATCGGCTGCGGGACGAAAACCTGACGGAGGCCCGGCATGCCGTTCACCGTCGCCACCGACCGGACCACCCGGTCGAACTTGTCGGTATGAAGCGCGACGGTGGGCACGCCGTACTTCGCTTCGAGCGTCATCGCGTGCGCGGCGACCGCCGGCGCGCAGGTGCTTCAGTGGCCAACCCCGACGATGGCGGCGTGTCCCCGCGTCCGGACCTCCTCCCACGTGGCGGGGTCATCGTTGAGGTACACGCTGGAGATCCGCTTGACCACCGCGGTGACCCCCGGCAGATGCTCGGCGAACCACGCGCGCATCTGCTCGAGAAAGAGATCCGAATCGTCGAAGCGGCAATCCACGAGGTACACCGTCTTGCCCTCGAGCGTGGGCAAGCGCGGGGCCAGCGCCCGGCGCGTCACCTTGGGGGCGAAGCCCATCGGGTTCAGGACCGCGATCGTGTGCGCCATGGTCTCTCCTCCAGGTGTCGCGTGGTGACGATCATGGCGTAGCGTACCAGGAGTCCAGCATCTGCTCGAGCGCCGCCGCATCCGCCCAGTCACGGCCTGCTCCCGCGATCAGTGGCTCCGCTTCGTCGGCGCGCGGCCGCAGGTCGTCCACGGAGACGCCGAGATCATACGGGGACATCGCCGACGCGGGCAAGATGGCGTGGACACGCAGGAGGTCCACGTGACGGCGCCGCAGTACATGCTGATACACCGCGCGATAGAGCTCCGGATCGTAGGGCGTGGTGGCCTCGGACGCGGGCCCCTGCGTCAGGCCGAGCGTCCGCGCCACCCCGGCCAGCTGGCGCCAGAGGCCCTCGAGCACCTCGGGCGGCGCGTCCTCGCGCTCGCGCGGATGCAGCGGCTGGGCCGCGCGCCGGGCACGCTCGGCCTCGAGGTGACGGCGCAGCTCGCGCGACGGCACCGGGACCACGAACCGCGTGCGCGGATCGCTCAGCACGGGCTCGGCCGCGTCGTCCATGCCACGAACCAGCTCCACGAGCCGGTGGCCCACGAGGGGCGCCTCGCCCACCAGCAATGCCCGGGAGCCCTCGGCGTGCTCGGCCCAGCGCGCCACCGCGGCGCGCGCCCACCGGCCCACCGCCACGCGTACGACCCCGTGGGTCACTCCGCGTTGCGCCGGATACGCGCGCGCCGCCGCGTGATTCTCGATGGCCGGCCGCGCCACGTCCCACTGCAGGAGCGAGACCGGGCGCCCCTGCCGATGCGCGAGCTGGACGAGCTGGTGGATGAGGAGGCTCTTGCCGGTTCCCGGCAGGCCGGTGACGAAGATCATGCGCGCCCGCTCGGCGTGGCCGGCGAGCGCCGTGTGCAGATCCGAGGCGGGGTCCAGGAGCAGCATGGCGGGTAGACGCCCCTAGCCCGGGTGGCAGCACTCTCCCTGCGCGGTCGGGCGCGGGACGTCCAGCGCGGGGTTCCGGTCGAAGAACCCGCTGGGCTTGAGCATGAAACCGATGGTGGTCACCGGCATCACCGGCCAGTCCTCGGGCCGGACCACGTGGTGCGAGCCGAAGGTGTACCAGACGACGAGGTCGGTGTTCTCGATGGGCGCGTCGTCCTGCACGTAGCTGGGCAGCCCGGCGCCCCCCGCGTGCTGATTCGGGTACTCCCCGGCGGCGTAGCGCTCCCGCGGGTCGTGGCGCGTGACCCAGAGATGGCGCGACATGAAGCCCGCGCGCTTGGTGATGGAGGCCTCCGGCCCCGCGAAGGGCAGCACGTTGTCCCCGGGCATGAGCTTGTAGGCTACCGGCTCGCCCATCCGGTTCCGGACCGACGGATTGGCGATCTTCCAGAAGCGCCCGGCGAGCGGATCGATCACCCGCGAAGCGGTTGCCTCGGAGCGCAGCAAGGTCGCCTCCGCGTGGAAAGCATTGTGGTACGGGTTGTCGGGGCCCGGGGGATCGGCCACGGTATTGACCTCGTACACGGAGTTCTCGAGCCCGTCGACCATCATGTCGACCCGCGCGCAGAAGAAGTGCTGGTGGATGGGCCCGTAGACTCCCGGCGCCACCATCTCGCCCCAGCGGGGCTTGTCCCCCGGCCGCTCGGCGCCGTTGGAGATGACGCCGGTGAGCTTCACCTCGAGCTGGATGGTGCCGTCCTGGTAGAACTGCCAGTAGAAGCCGTACTCGTAGTTCCCCACCGTGGAGATGGACGAGACGACGAGCCGCCGCGAGCGCCGCACCTCGGTGGTCCGCAGCCGCAGGTCGAAGTGCTTCCAGAGAATGCCCGCGTCCTCCTCGTGGATGCAGATGGCGTTCGGCAGCGGCACCGCGCGGCCCTGACCGTCGTTGACCACCGCGTCGAGGTACCGGATCTCGCCCAGGCAATCACAGCCGTTCTCGAGCGCATTGGCGAGCGAGCCGATCCCGTATTCCCCCACGTCGAACGCATTGCGGTGGAAATATGTCGGTCGCGGATCGCCGTAGGGCACCACCATGTCGGCCACCGAGGCGCGATAGAGCACCGGCCGCTCCCGCCCCCCGTCGTCGTAGGTCACGGTGTGAATCACCAGGCCTTCGCGAGGGGTGAACCCGATCCGCATCCGCCACTTCTGCCAGGCGAGCTCGTGGCCCCGGAGCTCGAAGCTCGGGCCCTCGGGCTGGCGGATCTCGATCGGCTTGAGCCCCGCGCGCTCCCCGGCGGCCTCCGCCGTGTAATTGGCATCCTCGGGCGGCAAGGGGACGACGCCGCCGTCCTCGACGCGGAGCACTCTCATCTCGTTCAGATCGACGACGGCGAGGACATTGGCCACCGGCCGCGCATAGCCATTGTCCGCGGCGTGGCGGCGTACCCACGTGAGCGCCCGGACGAGCCGCCGGCCCTCTTCGCCCGGAAAGCCGAAATTGCCCGCCGACCACGGATCCACCATGGTCAGGGTGAAATCCGTGACCCCGCGCTTCCGCATGGCCTCCTGCCAGCGCGGGTCCGCGCGCACGGCCGCCTCACAGGCCAGGACCTCGTCGAGCACGATGGCGGGCTGGACGCCGGGGACATGCTCCCAGCTCATCACCCGGCCCTGGGTGAGGGAGACGGTCGCCTCGTAGGTCTTGCCCGCTGCGCAGTCCACGAGCACCACCAGAGCGGCGCGCTCCACCGCGTCACCCGGACGGTGCGCGAGCACCACCTTCTTCTCGGGCTCGTGCAGCATGGTGAAGATGAACCGGGTCCGCGGCCCGAGCCCCCGCTCGGCCCGCGCGATCTCGGCCGCGCGCTCCACCTCCGCTGCGCTCAGAGGATCCAGGGGATGTGCGCCGGGAATGAGGGGCTTCGCGATCGATAGCATGCCTCGTCTCCTTTCACCGCCTCGGACTGACCTGAGCGTGATTGTAGCGGAACCCGCGGGCTCCTTGACGAGGCGCATGCCCGGAGGCAGGATCGTTGACTATGCAACGGCGCGGTCCTGGAGGCTCGAGCGGATCGAGGGCGGCGCGGTGGCCCTGGCGAGCGCTGGCGCTGGCCACGCTCCTCGTGATCGTCGCGGCGCCACGCGCCGCCGCCTTCGACCTCTACCGGGTCGATGCCGCCGGGCAATTCGTGGCCGTCAATGGGACGAGCGGAACCTGCTCGAGCACGCCCAGGCCGCGTCCTCTGCTCCTCGTTCACGGTCACGAGCTCGGCAGCAGCGGCAACGGCGGCAGCTATCAGGACAATTTCACCGCGGCCAGCGGCGCGTCGTTCCTGGGGGCGCTCAACCGCACGGAGAACCAGGACCTCGGCATCGAGGCCTACTTCATCCAGATGCGGCAGGCCAATCGCTCCATCTTCGAGGACGCCCAGCGGATCGGCCAGGCGATCGCTCTCATCCAGGCGTGCCAGGACCCGGCCAGTCCCGCCGGCGTCCGGGTGGCCGTCATCGGCTATAGCAAGGGGACGATCAGCACCCGGGTCTATCTGCGCAGCCGCCAGGCCGACCTGAGCGCCGATTTTCCCGGCGAGGTCGCCCTCGATCCTCCCGGCGCCAATCCGGTGTCCGAGTTCGTCGCGATCGCCCCGCCCAATCACGGGCTCCGGGCGGTGGCCTTCCTCGACACCGAGCTTCCGATCCGGCAGCTCAATGACGGCGTGAGGCGCACCGCCTGCACCAGCTACAACGAGCCCCTCGCCACCCGCTTCATGTCCCGGCTCAACGGCGAGGCCAATGGCCAGTGGACCGGCGCTCACGAGACCCCCGGCAATCGCGCCAATGGCGCGCCCGTCGCGGACGGCACGCTCTTCGTCGCCATCTACGCTACCGGCGACCGCGACCTCGTCGGCGGCGAGAGCCCCGATCCGGACAATGACTGCAATGCGCCGCCCCGCAAGCAGGCGCGGAATCGCGGCGCCAATGCGGTGAACCTCGCCATCGACGTTCCGGCGCCGACCGGGCTCACCCAGGGAGTGGACGTTCACCGCGCGACCGTCAAGCACGCCGAGGTCATCTGCCGGGCGCTGTACACGGTGGTGAATCACCGCGCGCCGGAAGGGGCGGCATCGGTATGCCCGGCCGCCCCCGACGGCAATCCCATCATTCCCTTCGGCACCGCGATCACTCTGGTCCTGGATCATTCCGGCAGCATGGGGATTCCCGCCTGCCCGACCTGCCAGAGCAAGCAGGCCGTGCTGCGGGACGCGGCCGAGATCTTCCTCAACCTCTGGCTCGCGGTCGCCGGGCCCAAGGACCGGGCCGGGATCACGTATTTCCGCACCACCGTGAGCCAGTACGTGGCGCCGGGCCCGGGCGACTCGCTCGTCCCGGTGCTGCCCGACGTCACCCCTCTCGTCACGGACCTGCAGGCGCAGGTCACCACCTCGAGCGGCCTCACCGCGATGGGCGGCGGCCTGCAGGCCGCCATCCTTCAGCTCCAGGGGGCGGCGGGCCCTCTGGCGACCGTCGGCCCGAACCGCAACATCATCCTCTTCACCGACGGACTGCAGAACGTCAACCCGATGGTCCAGCCTCTCGGCCCGGGGCTGGTGATCGCCGACCAGCCGGGCGGGGTCGATGCCGGCGTCCCCACCCTGCTCACCGAGCCGCTGAACACCTACGGCATCCGGATCCACACCATCGGCATCGGGCCCGGCGTCGTGCAGCCGTCGCAGGCGATCCTCGGCTCCATCGCCACCGCCACCGGGGGCGTCTCGCGCTTCGACGTCGATGCGGCGGCGCTGGAGCAATTCTTCACCATGTCCCTGATGGACGCGCTGAACACCTCCTCGCCCCAGCTGGTCGCCTACCGGCGCGGCACGCTCGCGGGCGACGAGGCCGTCGAGGCGTTTCCCGTCACGGCGGGCATCCGCAAGGTCGTCCTCAAGCTGAGCTGGCCGCGCGGCGCGACGCTCGATCTCCGGGTGGAGAAGGACGGTGTCGACGTGACCGCGAAAGGCCGCGTCGTCGGGGGTCCCTTCTACCGGATCTTCTCGATCGCGCCGCCGTCGGGTGGCGTGGTGGCGGGCGGCGAATGGCGGCTCAAGATCCGCGGGCGGCCGGGCATTCCCTTCCAGGCCGCCGCCATCGTCGACGATCATCGCCGCTCGGCCCGAGCCCGCTTCGCGCGGCGCGACTACCGGGTCGGCGACGCGCTCGACGTCGTGCTCGAGCTGCGCGACGGCAGCCAGGCCGTGCGGGGGGCAACGGTGACGGCCACCCTGCTGCGGCCGATCGACAGCGTCGCCAATCTGCTGGCCGCCTATCCCGCGCGGACCGAGCCGGCGCAGCGCTTCGAGCCCCTCGCCCCCGCGGGCCAGCGCGCGGCGGCGCAGCTCCTCCAGGACGAGCGGGTATGGGCGCGTGTCCTTCCCACCGCGACGTCGGTCCGCCTCGAGGACGACGGCAAGGGCGCCTATCGCGCGAGCCTGCCCGCGGGCACCGTGCCCGGCGTCTACACGCTCCTGTTCGAGGCCGCCGCGCCCACGCCGGGTGGTGTCGAGCTGCGCCGGGCGGGCGCGGTCTCGGCGGTGGTACGCGTCGGCCGCACATCGGCCGAGCAGTCCAACGTGAGGGTGGTGGCCCTGGCGACGACCGCCCGCGGCCGCGAGGCCGAGCTGGTGGTGACCCCGCGCGACGCGTCCGGCAACTTTCTCGGACCAGACCAGAGCGCGGCGGTCGCCATTACCGTCGGCGACGGCGCCAAGTCCGGCGAGGTCCGCGACCTCGCGAACGGCACCTACGTGGTGCCGCTCGTCTTCCCGGACGGAGCCGATCCGGCGGTGACCATTGCCATCGCCGGCGAGCCGCTACTCACCGGACGGGTCTCCACGCTCACGCCGCAGTCCGACCGGAAGCGCCTCTTCTGGCTGGTGGGAATCGTCTCCCTGGGATGGATCGGCGTGCTGGCGCTGATCCTGGTCGCATGGCGCCGGCTGGGGCGCTACCTTTAGATAACCCATTGTTCTCTTGGCTTCTCCGCGCATTGACTTCGCGCGGCTGCCCTCTACACTTTCGGAAAGGAGGATACGCCATGACCATGTCCGCGCGTCTGGCCGCAATGGTCGCCCTCTCCACCGCCTGCCTGGCCGGCTGCAGCACCGCGCCGCCCACTCCCGAGGCCAAGGAAGCGCTCTCCCGGTCCGCCGCGTCCGACAGGCAGGAGTGGAACCGGCTGGATCCGAACTTCGAGACGTTTGTCCGGCAGAGTCACGGTTTCGCTCTCTTTCCCCAGGTGACCAAGGGCGGGGCGGGGATCGGTGGCGCGTACGGCCGCGGGGTCGTGTACGAAGGGGGGCAGCATGTCGGGTATGCCGACATCACCCAGGGCTCCGTGGGGCTCCAGCTCGGGGGCCAGACCTATAGCGAGCTGATCGTGTTCGAGAACAAGTCCGCGCTGGAGCGCTTCAAGCAGAATCGGATGGATTTCGGCGCCAATGCCACCGCGGTGATCGCTAGGACCGGCACCGCCGCGAACTTGCGATTCGTGGACGGGGTGGCCGTCTTCGTCCGGCCGATTGCGGGGGCGATGGCGGAAGCGTCCATCGACGGCCAGCGCATCACCTACGTTCCCCGGTGACCGCGGCCGTCAGCGCCAGACGGTCAGGCCCGCGAGGTCGAGCTCCGGAATAAGTCCCGTCATGAGATCGGTG
>Ga0134122_10002586_pt1 | contig 13347 bp, 10 predicted proteins | sample KB302_FD_96461 | JGI IMG/M metagenome (GOLD analysis project Ga0134122, IMG submission 96461) | Terrestrial soil microbial communities without Nitrogen fertilizer from Kellogg Biological Station, Michigan, USA - KB3-0-2 | ecosystem: Environmental > Terrestrial > Soil > Unclassified ... | reverse complement strand
GTCGAGGCCACAAGCTCCTGATAGAGAGCAAGCCAGCGTTCCCGGACATGGGTCCAGGTATATTGCTGCACGGACTTGTGAGCACGCGCTGCAATCGCGGCGGCAACCTCCTCGTTCTCCCACAGATACAGTGCATGCAGAGCTAACGCGTTATGATCGTTACAGGCGGCAAGGAGACCCGTCTCTTCATGCGTGAGGATGTAGGGAATGCCCCCCGCATCGGTTGTGATGACTGGAAGACCCGATGCAAAGCACTCGATGATCGTTCCTGGCATATTGTCGAGATTGGGGGCCATCATATAGAAGTCTGCCTCGTCACAAAGGGCCGGCATTGCATCAAAGGGGACTCCTCCCCGGAACTCCACGTTGGAAAGGCCGAGCTCTTGCGACAAGGCTTCAAGGTTCCTCCGCATGGACCCGCTTCCAGCCACAATAAGTCTTGCAGATGGCACCCGCGCCTGGACCAACGCAAACGCACGCAAGACGCAAGGGACGTTATACAGAGGCTCCAGGGATCGACTGGTGAGGAATACTGGTCGAAATGGCCTGCGGTCGCGAAAGCAAAACCGGTCCAGTTCCACCGTATTGACAATGGACTGGGCCTGCAATCCGAACCGCGCAAATACGTCGACGAGATAGCCCGATGGAACGATAATGGCATCGGCCATCCGCATGATCGGCACAGTCGTTATCGGCCATCGTGTCAAGTGATCTTCCGCCTCTCCGCTCCGGTAGTTCAGGATTACTTTCTTGCCAAAGATTTTCCCGATGACAATTGCTGGTGCTACCGCGAAAAGATAAGACAGGTACGACGCTGAGAAGATATGAACAATGTCATACGACGGCACCTTGAAACACAGTGTCGACCAGTACCAGAGCGATGTGACGACCGTCCGTACATACTTGATGCGCTGCAACCATTGGAGGGCAGCGCAGAATCTTGGATTGTGAGGAATGAAGGAAACTGTGAGGGTCTGTTCAAGTTGCAGGCCGTCAATAAGACGAATCGCCTGTCTGGCTTGTCCGCCGAGATATTCCATCGAAGGTGCAAGGATGCATACTCGAAGTTTCTGTGAGTGCGTCATCAATCCCGCCCGTTTCCTAAGAACATCTTTATTGACATACGACTCGCCAACCGCGTGAGCCACCCCCGGGAACACACTGCTTTATGGCAACCGGGGCATCCGCGACTGCTGTGCTCAACAGGAGATGAACGTTCATTGACCTTCGCTCCCCACACCCAGCAATTCGTGATAAAGATCCTGCACCGAAGCGATCATCCGCTCCATGCCAAACGTGGCGTGGACAAATTCATGACCTCTCAAACCGATAGCCGCCCGAAGGTGGTCCTGCACAAGCATCTTTTCAATGCGATCAACCATCGCAGCTGTATCGCCTGGAGGCACAAGAAACCCAGTTTCTTGATCCACGATAAGTTCCTTTACACCCCCGACTGCCGTGGCAACGACAGGTACCCCTGCCGCCATAGCTTCAAGAACCGTGTTTGGCATGCCTTCGTGAAAGGACGCCAATACAGCCACATCAAACCCTGCCGTCAGTAACCGCGCGTCCTCTCGATGACCCATAAAGTGCACGTGACCGTCGATTCTTAATTCTTTGACCTGCCTTTCAAGCGAAGTGCGCAGGTCCCCTTCACCGATGAGGACGACATGGACATCGGAATGTGCCTGAAGGATACGGGACGCGGCTTCGATCAGGTATCGGTGGCCCTTCACGGGGCGAAGGTTGGCGACCATTCCGACGATCTTTGATGTATGCGAGATCCCCAGTGTGTTGATCAGCACAGAACGGGCGGAGCGACGGGCGAACCCGGCACCGTCCGGTCCTGTATTGCAGCCCAGACTCTCACCCATCGATGCGTTACAATAGCAATCTTCTACGAGGGTTAGTCCGTTTCTAACCACCACCACTTTGGCCGGGGCGTTCCTTGAAGTTTCCAGGATCTGCTTTCGAATAGCTTCTGCGTTCACGAGGACTCGATCCGCGATCGCGTTGAGCACTCGTCGACCCCAGAGATGCACAAGGCGATCTGACATCCTCAGGTGACGCTGACTTGCGATGACCCGTGTCCTGGTAAAACGCGATGCGGCTACGGCCAACAGACCAGACCAGAATTCATGGGTATGGATTATCTGAATTTGATGCGTTAGCAGATACCTACGAAGTCGTAGGACCTGCCTCAGAGCATTCATGTTATAGAATGAGGTGAGCGGATATTCCTCTATATGCGGATAGACTCGAGCCACCTCCTCGAATAACGGCCCGGCTTTACTCAGAACCGCGAGACGAACGTCGTACCGAGTCCGGTCAAGGTGTTGGAGTAGCAAAACAGCCTGCCGTTCGGTCCCACCCAACTGAAAGTGATTGATGAGATGAAGAACTTTCGGCCGGTACCCTTGTATAGAAGATACAATGGCACCGCTTGGCTTTGAACTGACCGGAACAGACAAACTTGGCATTGCGCACTCCGAAGAGCTGATCAAACTGCTAGAGAGACGTTGCGTCATACCCTAGAACCGGCTTTTCCACGAACTTACTTTGACCTCTATGACCCACTCGCCCTTGTGTGCAGAGGATGTTCAACCGCGCAACAGAGATCGTCTAATTCTCTCTCCATGCCAGGAGAAAACGGACAGAAATGGAAGAAAAGCAGCTCACCTCATGATCGAATGAGTGCCCAGAAAACTCGTCTTTATGGGCGCCCGTGCAAGCTGTTCCTGATGATTACAATACTCAGGCCGAGCCGAGATGTCTGCCCGTACGTAAGCGGGGTATCCTCCCCCTTCGAGTACACATCGGAGGACGACATGGCCTTTTTGAGCGGAGTTACAATCGGCCTTCAGGAAGGAGATAGTTTCAAACAGGAAGGAAACCCCATCAAGCTCCTGATAGAGCGGCTTCCTTGGCCCCGTCAAAAGCAAGGTCTGGTGCACGATCGATAAACATACGAAACCACACCTCTAAGCTCAGCAGAGCCCATAGCTGTTGCGAATGGTCACGACGCCCTCGCTGATGTTCTGCCATTACCTCGGAGACACCTGCCTGATCCAACAACCCACGCGCCCTGGCTGTACGATCCAAGAGCAGGTCATGAAGCATGGGTTGAAGTTCCCTACGCAGCCATTTTTCTAGGGGAACGCTAAAACCGTGTTTGGGACGATGAATGATCTCCGCAGGGATCAGCCCTTCTACAGCCTGCTTCAGGATGTACTTGGTCACTCCATGATGCAGCTTGAATGCCGAAGGCAACGTTCCAGCATATTCAATGAGCTTATGATCGAGGAGAGGGGACCGTGCTTCAATCGAATGAGCCATGCTCATCCGATCGACCTTGGCCAGGATATCGCCCGGCAGATAGGTCTTACTGTCCAGGTACAAGAGATGCTCGAGCCTTTCAGGAGAATCTGGACTATTGAACAACCGACGGAACAGCGTGTCCGGCCTATAGCCGTTTAAAAGAGTATGACCATATTGGCTCAAAATGCTCTGCTTTGCATCGGCAGAAAACAGGCTCAAACTGTGAAGATAGCGACCCGCCTCGTCCAAGGACATATTGTAGAGAAAATTTCTCCCGTACCACGACCGAGGCATCCGTTCGACAAGAGGGCGCAGTACAGCTCGCTTCAAGACGGAAGGCATTCTGTCGAAATACGCTCGTCGCTGGTCAGTCAGGTACCGAGTATATCCACCAAATACTTCGTCACCCCCATCCCCCGACAACACAACGGTGACATGCTCGCGGGCCATCTTGGACACCATGTAGGTCGGAATGCTGGATGAGTCGCCAAACGGCTCATCATGGTGCCAGACGATTTCACGTACAAGCCCACATATATCGGGAGTAACGATAAACTCGTGATGATCGGATTCGAAGTGCTGCGCAGTGATGCGCGCATGGAAAAGCTCATCGTGGGAACCTTCCGAAAATCCAATCGAAAAGGTCTTGACCGGCCTTCCAGTCAATTTCGTCATAAGGCCTACGACCGTGCTCGAATCGATCCCCCCGGAAAGGAAGGCGCCCAACGGCACCTCGCTGATAAGCCTGACCTTTACGGCATCTTCTAAATGCATCCGGAGCTCGGTTACATAGCTTTCTTCCGATCGCAATGGAACTGTCTGATCAGATGAATAACTGGGGAAATCCCAATACGGCTTCACCTGAACAACCCCGTTACGAAACGTCAGAATATGGCCGGGTGGAACCTTGGAAATTCCATGGAATGCTGTGAGCGGATCAGGGACATATCCGAAGGAAAGAAAACTGGAGAGGGCTTCGTAGTTTACCTCCCTCTTTATCGACGGGTGCTGCAGGATTGACTTGATTTCCGAGCCAAATACCAGGGCATCATTAAGTTGCGCATAGTGCAACGGCTTTTTCCCAACACGGTCACGGGCAAGTAGCAGTGTTTCATCTCGTGAGTCCCAGATGGCAATACCAAACATGCCTCTTAGCCGGCTCACGCAATCGAGGCCGTACTCTTCATAACCATGAACAATCACTTCCGTGTCCGATTGAGTTTGGAATCGATGCCCTCTGCTTTCAAGCTCATGCCGTAGTTCCAAATGGTTGTAAATCTCTCCGTTAAACACCACGGCGATCCGCCCATCCTCATTGAAAATTGGCTGACGCCCCCCCGCCACATCGATGATCGAGAGTCGGCGCATGCCCAATGCCGCCGGTCCTCGGAGCACGGTACCTTGATCGTCAGGTCCCCGATGGAGAATCGCTTGGCACATCCGGCCCAGTGCAGCCGACCGGTCCATACCATCCATCGTTCCGCGATCGACAAATCCAGCTATTCCACACATGGCATGATGCTCTCCTCTCCCGCCCTGTAAACCCTTCCACAGAAACCGGGACTGGGTTGCTTCAGCGTACCCTGCGCTCCTTGAACGTAAGAAACATCCACCACATGAGCCTCGAGGCATCGAAGAGGTGGGGACGGCAACGGATGCAAGGTGGCTTAACTGTAAGGGAACCCTATAAGTCAGCTTTGGAAGATGACGAACCTGCCTGCAACGGCTCCCGACGCATTCTCATGAACACCGACGGCATCACGTATGAGACCCACCGATGAAAGATAACTTTGTCGCCCTCGGACAGCCGTTCGAAATAGAAGGCGGCAGTAATGAACAGCAACCCGTAGAGACTTGATCCGGCCAGAAGAATAAGCCATTTCGGCACTTCCCACCAAATAACCGGCATGCATATTGCCGCCACCGCTGCACTGAGCAAGAATGTTTTACCCAATTCCTTCCAGGGAATAAGTGCTGACACGGAAATCTCCAATTCACGGCTCGCACGACAAACTATGTATAGTCTCGTCAATACATTCGCGATCACAACTCCTATCACCGCACCTTCGAGCGCCCCAAAGACTTTGAGCAGGATCGCGCTCAACATTGCGACTAACACGATCTTTAAGATCGAAATTTTGAGAGTTTCCTTCGTATTCCCGCTCGCACGAAACACGACGACCATGTATCCTGTATGAAAGAGCATTGCCAACAAAAAGATTCTAAAGATGGGAACACTATCCGCGTAATTGTCTGTGAACAGAAACGTGATGATCTGGTGGGCCAACAGAAAGCTAAGGCACATAATCGGATAAAAAACGAGGGCGACTCGTCGGACAGAATCCCGCAGCAGTCCCGCGATCTTATCTTTTCTTCCGGCATCCCAGTGCTCGACAAACCGCGGTGCCAACAAATCAAACAACACGGTTAGAAGAATGGCCGTCAGCGGCAATTCGAACACCCCCCGCGCATAAACGGCATACTGCGCCGAATCAAACCATGATGACACCAGAAACATATCGACTGATCCGCCGATAGTAGCGAGGATCAAAGCAGCTCCGATCGGCAGGCAATAGTTAAACTGGTCTTTTAGATTGACCGCCTGAGTATTTGCACGATGGCATCTACATTCATACAAGTAATACCCGTACAGGATGACCGCTTCGACGAGCATTGCTACGATCAGTCCTTGGAACACGCCTACAAGCCCGGCCCCGACTAGGAGGGGGAGCATGATTGCTGCAAGACGCGCAGACGCTTTGATCGGCAGAATTGCTGCGACAATACTGCCACGTTTCTCTGCCAGGAAGATGGTCTCTGTGGTGTCGCTAATGATGGTCGCCACAATGAGGCCACCGATATAGGGAGCGAGCATTGCCAGGCTGGCATTATTCATCCATAGACCAAGATAGTTCCGACCGACAAAAATCGTAATGGCTCCGAGGATTCCCAAGCCGATCAATAGTGTCAGGGTTCGGACGACAAACTGATAATGCTTTCCGCCTCCAAGTTTGGGAATAAAGTAGGCGAACGATTGCGAGATCCCGATGGGCGCCGCCGTAACGACAAAAGTTGTGACGAGATTCACCTGAAGAAATGTGCCATATTCGGCCTGTGTCAGAAAGCGCACCAAGATCGGGCCCAGAATGAACAAGAGTCCGGCCGTGATGGTTTTGCTGATAAACAGCGCTGCTGCCTGATCAGAAAGTTTCATAGGCTAGACCGATCCTACCAGTGAGCCTGGAAGTCCTCGATTGCTGGAGGGAACCTTTATGCCCTTACAGGCCGGAGAGAGTGGCGAAGCACATTCCTGCTTGGACTGCTGGACGATACCGGTTGGGCGCTCGTGCTCATATGGACGCTCGCGAGGCCAATTAAGATATACAGAAACCAGTTATAGGCAACAGGCGAAAACGCGGCTGTGATCGCGAACACCAAAATGGCATGGCGCAGTCCAATCCCTAGATGATTGGCGATCCCATTTTCAGCCATGTGGCTGTGGCCCTTGGCCCCTTTCGCCCGTTTCAGCGCTCTGAACACGGCAATGATCATCCATACATACACACAGAGCCCTGGAACTCCCAGCTCTGCCCCGATCAGCAAGTATACGTTGTGAACCTTCACCCATTGATCTGCTGCATTATTATGCATCGCCACAATGGCAACCATGGATTGTCCAATTCCCACACCCATGAGGGGATGCTCGGATAGCACGGTGAGTGCATCGGACATATGAGCCAGGCGTTCTGCCTTGCTGCCGGCATCATCCTTGTCATCACTAAAAATGGATTCAAACCGGTCTGCCACCGTCGGCGAAGCAGCCAGCACGGCCAGACCCATGGCAGACAAAAGAATGGCGGCGAGCACGGTTTTCAAAAGATTTTTTCTGGCCAGATTCACCAGCATGAGCGATCCAAGAAACGCCAGCCCAACCATCCCCGTTCGTGACAGCGATGCCAGAATCGCAGCGCACATGACTCCGATCGCAAGAGCAAACACCCATTTTCTTGCCGCTCGGTGTTCCCCTGCAAATAGCGCCGCGCTTATTGGAATAAGAGTCAGCAACCCCATAGCTAAATCATTGGGGTTCTCGTATTCCTTGCTTCCATATCCGATCAACCGCCCGAATTGATCCATCTCTCCGATGGCATAGTGGTAACAGGCCACCAGACTAATCAGAACGCCGCATGCCACCATCAAGGATGCCAGAATATGCACTTGCTTCGGAGTCTCAACGGTGTTGCCGATTATCACAAAGAACATCGTAATGGGAATCACCCGTTGCAGGAACACTTCTACGCTACCACCCGACCAAATTGAAAATGGAATCCCGATAACAATGATTCCAACGAAGACAAAAAATCGCTTGGCTTCTATTGGAAACACGAGCCACGATTGTTTCATTAAAAGATTCCGATAAATAACAGTACCCAGAGTCAAGGCGGCAATGATCTTCCCTGTTGGCAGATTTGCAAGAAAGGGGATGAAGTCTTCCGGACTCAAGTAATAGAGACTCAAGAACGCGATGAGCCCTCCAAACGGGAAGGTCCACACGTCTTCGCCCATACCTGATTGCTTTCTAATTTGCTGCATGGATGGCACTCACCGATCCTGAGCGTGACGGTTATATGTCAGTACGATTTCACGGCATGAGAGAGCCATGTTACCGTCTGAAATATTCACACGCTTGAGGAGATACGGATCGCTTGACGATGTCACAAACCCGCTCTCGCTCGTGCACGCATACCAATGGCCAGCCTGCCTGACCACGTCTCTCGCCATGGCATGATAGTCTCCTGATGGATAGACGAAACCATTAACAGATCGTCCTAGCTCATCCTGGAGTCGCCTCCGAGAGTCCTGCACCTCTTGGCGGAGCACTTGCTCCGACATTTGACTCATCATAGGGTGCGTCAACGTATGCGAGCCGATATCCATTCCGTTATTGGCCATTTCATTGATGTGAGGCCATCCCATTAACCCTGACACAGGAGACGATTCGGCTTTTGACACATCCAGCACATCGACAAGGTCAGCGATGAGTTCATGGATTCTCTGTACTGGGAGACGTTTCGCCATGACAATGATCCGTTGGGCGACAGATTCTCTCTCGGCAACTGTCCTGGTAGGCAGCAGATCTTCCTTCAAATCCTGGGAAATCGCGCCGTATGCAGCCAATTTCGAAATGTCGATGGCCACTTGCTTGGTCTTCCGGAAGCAGGAGTAGATTTCGTCCCACCAGAATCCGAGGTTGGAGTCTATCAGCCCTGGACAGACATAAAACGTAGCCGGAATCTTATGTCGGCGAAGAATCGGAAACGCGACTTCATAGTTGTCGATGTAACCATCGTCAAACGTAAGCGCCACGGCTCTCTCGGGAAGCGGCTTCCCTAATCGTAGCGCCTCGGAAAGTTCATCCATTCCAATCGGTTTCCGATATCGAGTAATAAGCCGAGCCTGGGCATCAAGATGACGCGCACTCACTCCACGCTCGAACTCAAAGAAACCATTCACGGACGACGTCGCATCGTTAGAGGCGTGCGTTCGGTGATATTTCAGAATTATCGGCTTGCGAATCTCGCGAAGTGCTTTCCTGTAGCGTCCGATGAGCCACAATGACGTCACGACAACGTTTTTTGCGGTCCTACGTAGCCTTGGGGTGAACACCATCACAATACCTCGCCGGTTCTAACTGCACATGGAACACGCCGGACCGTCATCGGCTGAAGCATTCCCATGACGACACAATGCCACACGCATGAGCGGTGAAGCGCTGCGGGCAAAATCTACGTATGCATTGAAATGAACGGAGAATTCAGCGAGAAGCTCCAAACGCACTGTCATCAGCGCAGGCTGCCGCCATTTCGGGACAATCACCGGTCATCCCTACCTAATTACCATTATCACTACGACTACCTCGCCCCATCTCTGCACCCAGACGAAGGGCGACAGCAGAATCTCCGATGCCAACACCGAACCCGGCATCCAGACAGATGACGGTCACAGCGACTCTCACAAGCGTCCTGAATCAGTGCTTTCAGAACCCCACAATCTTTTCCAGGTGATCGAATGGGACAACCACACGAGCCTGATAGGCCAGTGTCTTCAGTAACAACAGGGCCCGTTGTTGCCCCGGCATCTCCCGCTCAAAAACAGCCTCAATACCTCTCATCGGGCCTTCTTGAATTCTGAGGACTTGTCCCTTCGATATGCGATGAGAAGGCATTGGAAAATGCCCATTTACCAACCGCTTTTGAATTGAAGCGATAATTTCATCATCCACAATGGCGGGAACCATCCCGATCATCACAATATTTCTAACCCCATGCGCATAGCTCACGGCACGGAAGTGATGAATGGGGTCAAACTTGGCAAAAAGGTATCCGGGGAACAACGGCGTCACCACAGTTTCTTCTGTACGGCGTATCTGCTTCCGCTCTTTCATCATTGGAAGAAATGTCTCAATGCCGATATGAACTAACGTTGTAGCAGCGAGCCGCTCCTGACGCGGCTTTACCTGTATAGGATACCAATTCATGTGCTGATCCCCATACCCACGTACCTCGGCGACTTCGTATCAGGCGGTTTTCTCCCAGACGATGGTGCGCGACATAAAAAACCGTACCGCTCCAAACAAGGCTGCGCAGTTCAACAGACAGAAGGTAAAGGCAGCCGCCGTCACGCGTTCCTTAACTCCCATCACCCGAAACCCCCAGCCAGCCAGGGCCATCCCATAGCCTATGATCTGAGCAACGAGCAGCAAGCCTGGCCACCCATGGCGCACATTTACATTCGCGACCAGGAGAAGCACCATGCAGAAGGGCGCAAGCAGCCGGCAAACTTTGTGCGACAGAAAATAAAAGAACAACCTGTTTTTCCAGGGATTCAAGAGATTGGGGCAGAAATTCATGGCCTGATAGTTTCCCGCAAGAGTTCGCACTTTTCTGGAAAATTCTGCGCGGTAGTCAGCGGTCACTGAATCAAACGCAACGGCGCCTGGTTCAAACACCACACGGTAATTCCTCATCACAATCCGCATCGGAATGATGAGATCGTCCAAAATTGTGCCGGAAGGGAGCGGTTGAAATAACTCTTTCCGGATCGCATAGACTGCCCCGGTAGCTCCGATCACTGAGTCAATCGCCCCCTCATTTTTCCGAATCCATTTTTCAATTTTCCAATACATTCCTGCAGCATGCGTCCGTCCTGCATCCTGACCACCATCCTCGAAGGTTAATTCCCCCGTAACAGCCCCCACAGAAGCATCTGCAAAGTTGGCCACCAGCTCACGAACCGTCGCCGGCGCAAACCGCTGTCGTGCATCTGTAAAAACGATGACCTCGCCTCGAGCAGAAGCCACACCATGGTTGAGGGCAACCGCCTTACCCTGTCTCTTATTGAGCGAGATAAGCGTCACTCGCTTGGATGTCATCGCAAGAACGGCGGTATCGGTACCATCCGTTGATCCGTCAGAGACTACGATAACGTCAAGCTGTGCCCCAGGATAATCTTGGTCAAGACAATTCTGGACACGCCGTTGGATCTGCCTTTCTTCGTTCCAAGCCGCAATGACGATCGTGACTGAAGGGGCCGCGGGGGCTTTATGGATAGGATTCTTCTCAAGTCGAGCCCGTAGCGATAACAACAGTGGGAACCCTAGGTACGTGTACCCGAGTATCGCAAACGAACCATAGAGCACGATGTTGAATGCGATGTCCATCACAACCCCGACCCGCTCGATTCGGAACCTCTATCCATTCCCTCGTACTCTCACAACCGCCGTTACCCCAAGGCCCTGATCCGCGATAAAGGACGACGCCCTCTCACGGCGCCTGCGAAACCAGACGGGCCCAACTAGAGAAAGTTCCCTTTCGCGACAGGAAAGGACTTGCAGAGATATCTTTGGCATCCTTTCACTCGGCCGAATCAACGCGCGCCCTCCCCAAATAAGACCACTCGAATCGTATGTATCATGATCTTCAAGTCGAGGAGGAATGATAGATGCTTCACATAATATAAGTCGTATTGCAGTTTCATATGTGAATCTTCCTGCGACGACGCATATCGAAACTTCACCTGTGCCCACCCCGTGATCCCGGGTCTTACCGTATGTCGAATATCGTAGTACGGGATCTGCGTTCGCAATGTATCGACAAAAACGGGACGTTCGGGCCTCGGCCCCACGAGACTCATCTCACCCTTGAGCACATTGAAAAGTTGAGGTAACTCATCGATCCGCGTTTTTCTGAGCCACCAACCGACCCGAGAGATTCTGGGATCGTTTACTTCAGCACAACTAGGTCCATTCTTCTCTGCATCTTGACGCATCGACCGAAACTTCCAAATCATATACGGTTGGCTACGGAGTCCCACTCGCGTTTGGCGATAAAATATGGGGCCCGGCGTGTCCATTCGAATGAGCGCGGCGACGAGGACAAAAAGAGGGATCAACGCCACCAACCCCACAATAGACAACACCAGATCAAGAAATCTTTTGCTTACCAGCGACGTTAAACGGCGACGAAACCCCTCTGAGAAGATCAATGCGCTCGGATGAAGCGAATCGATTGAGAGACGCCCTGCCGCCTCTTCGAAGAGGTGATGGCCGTCGAGGACATTCAATCCCATTACCTTGCAATCGAGAAGCGACTGAACCGGCAAAACAGAGCGGCGATCCTCCACGCACACCACAATGGTATTCACTTGGTGCTGCTTGACCAGCTCAGCCAATTGATCATACGTCCCGATAATACCCGGATTGACCAGCCGTTCCCCTATTCGCTCAGCCTGCCCGTCAAGGAATCCGACGACTTTGACCAACCGCAGGTCCGAGAGGATGATGCGACATAAGCCGACAGCCGACGGCCCTGTCCCAAGGATGAGGAGCCGGTTCTTGAAACCTCGCATGACCGTCAATCTCTTTCTTAATCAGAATTGCTAAAGGGCCAGTTGCTCGGAACTCTCTTGATGGCCCTATGCCGACAGAATTTCCGCTGTTCAGCCCAATACACGGCCTCCGCTTTCGCTCTGGGCTGAACGAGCATTACACAGTCCTCGAAATTGACTTCGATAGACCCGGCGATCCGTGACTCCCGCACGACCCTGGTTGCCGTTCTCGCAACAAGGCGCCTTGATGTCGCCCACATGACGAAAACTCTACTCCCTCGCAGATACATATTGCCCGGCAGCGGGATGGCGACCCGACGTTGTTTCTGATCCGATATCCTCCGGTATGAACTTCTCACAACACTTGCTATACCCGTGTTTCACTGTCCTCATTTACATAGGCCGCTGCATAGGTGAAATACGGGGCATATTCCATTTCCACCTGCGTGAGGATGATGCCTGCCGTGCCGGCAACATTACCAAGCGTTCCCAGCGCCTTTTTGGCGATATCCTGACTTGTCCCACCGGCGCGAACCACGAAAGCCGTCATGTCTGTCATGCCGCTGAGAATGTTTACGTCCGCCAACGGCATCACAGGAGGCGCATCCAGGATCACATGGTCGTAACGTGCCTTGAGATCCGGCAAAATTTTCTTCACATACTGAATGCCCGACAGACCGACGGGTCTGATAGTGGGAGATCCCGAAGGCAAAACCCACAGTGGCACACCCTCGCACGGGTGGATGCAATTCTCGAGAATTTCGCCCCCCTGAAGCACATCACCCAAGCCCGGCCCAACAGGAACTCCCATATATTCGTGGACCATCGGGCGTTTAAAGTCGCAATCGATTAGTAAGGTGGATTTGCCGAGATCATGGGCAAGAATATACGCGAGGTTGACTGCGGTCGTCGTTTTACCCTCACCCATCACACTACTGGTCACAAGGGTCACCACATTCTTCTTTTCGGTGTGCATGAGGATCAGTCGCGTGGCCGCCACTCGGTATTGCTCAACCATCAAAGAAGCAGGCCCCCATTTCGCAATCAAATGGAGTTTCGGAGGTAGGCTCCCAGTGGGATTCCGAGGTCCCCTCTTAGCGAACTTCACGCTCGCGCCACTCTTTGGGGAGCCAAGATACGATG
>Ga0134122_10002584_pt1 | contig 13349 bp, 14 predicted proteins | sample KB302_FD_96461 | JGI IMG/M metagenome (GOLD analysis project Ga0134122, IMG submission 96461) | Terrestrial soil microbial communities without Nitrogen fertilizer from Kellogg Biological Station, Michigan, USA - KB3-0-2 | ecosystem: Environmental > Terrestrial > Soil > Unclassified ... | reverse complement strand
TTCACGTCTTTTCCGGCAACCGCATGATGAGCGGCTCATGGCCGATGGCGCTTAAGAACCGCACCAGATCCGCTGCTTTGATCGCGGTGGTGCGGTCGTTGCGCAGCGGATGAAAATTGAGTGGGTCCTTCTTGAGCATGCCTTCATCCAGAATAGCGCGGACGCGCACGCCCGCATCATTGATCAGCGCAAACGGACTGACCGCGCCCGGCGCGATGCCAAGGACCTCGGCCATCAGCTCCGCTTTGCCGAACGAGAATCGCGGAATGGAGAGAGCGCGCGCCAGCGCGTTCAGATCGAGCCTGAGCTCCTCGCGCGCGGCCACTAAAAACAGCGCGCCGCTCCGGCTTTCCAGAAACAGATTCTTCGTGTGCGTTCCCGCGAGTGCATCGACACGCGCCGCGCGCGCGTCCTCCACCGTGAACACGGCTTCGTGTGCATGCGTCGTCCAGGCAATATCGAGCTCCGCGAGCTTGGCATAAAGCCGCTGCTCCCGCTCGTCCGCCGGTGCCAAGTTCGTTTCCATCATCCTCCTGGGTTTTATTGGCGGCGCGGATGGCCGGGTCGAGCCCGGCCATGGACGCGCCCGCACTGGATGGTCAAGCCCGCCCATGGTGAATAAGGGTTTGGCTTGAAACAACCGTCCCACTGCGCAATAACCACGCCGGAGCGCGGGCGTAGCTCAGGGGTAGAGCATAACCTTGCCAAGGTTAGGGTCGCGCGTTCGAATCGCGTCGCCCGCTCCATCCTTCGCCGCGAAGCGCGCGAAGGTTGTCCCCCGTAGCCCGCAGGGCGGAGGGGGACTGGTGATGACTTCGCGCCGCTTCGGTTGGCGTGGCCAGCCTTCGCCGGACCGTAGTTGACGTGTTTTGTGGTTACAGGAGTTGTCATGAACTCTGGATGGCAGCAGGCGTTACGCGTGGTCCCGATGGGTCTTGCGGTGCTGAGCTTCGTGCTTGTGATCGTGAACAGCACGCTTTTCCTGTTCAACCAGTCGATCCAGGCCGACATCACCCGCAGGCAGCAATTCATCAATCAGAGCGCCGCGCTCGGCCGCGTCAATCAGGCTTTGATCCAGTCGCTGGCGAACCTGGCCGCGGCGAACAAGGACGACCAACTCGCTGGTCTGCTCTCGGCCCAGGGCATTCGTTACACGGTCACGCCGAACGATGGCGCGGCAGCTCCCGCCGCGGGAACCGCCGCGCCGGCGGCGCCCGCTGCGCCCGGGGCAGCTGCGGCAGCCGGCAGACGTGGGGGGGATTAGATGGACTCTGAAACACGCGCACTCCGGATGCAGGTCGCGATTCTCTCGCTGGCGCTCTTTGTGCTGGTCGCGTTTCAGACCGTCGTCTTGATTCAGACGCGCGGCAATCTCGTCGCCACGCGCAATTCTCAGGATCAGGGGACGCAGCAGGGGCAGCGCGTACGCCAGCAGCTGGACGTTCTTGCCACCGGCACCGCGCGCCTCGCCGCCGGCGGCGATCAGAACGCCGCGAAGATCGTCGAGGACTTCCGCCGCCAAGGCGTCACGTTTACGTTCCCGAACGGCACCACCGCACCGCAACGTTAGGCGGACCTCCGCGCCCTCTCGTTGAGAGCCCCCCATCCGTCGCCAAGTGGCTGCTTCGCAGCCGGGCGACACCTTCCCCCACGCTCGCAAGCTCGCGGGGGGAAGGAAAAAGATAACTGTACGCTTTCGCTTAGTTGTTGTGCGGTTTCGCGGCTCAGGGGGGAGGCGAGGGTTCTTCGAATGGAAACGCGATCGTGCAGGTGAGGCCGTCGCGCGCGAAATTGAGCTCGACTTTGCCCTTGAGATCCGCTGCGAGCGCGCGCTCGAGCAGGAGCCGGCCGAAGCCGCTGCGCTTGGGCGGCTCAACGATAGGCCCGCCCGACTCGATCCACTTGATTAAGACCTGCTTCTCTTTCCGATCCATCTCCCAGCCGACGTCGACGGCGCCGTTTTTCGCCGTGAACGCGCCGTGCTTGGCCGCGTTCGTGGTCAGCTCGTGGATGGCCATGCCGAGCGAGACCGCGCATTTCGGATTGAGCGTGAGCTTGGGCCCGTTCATGCGCACATTGCCGCCGTCGGCGTTCGCGTAGGGCGCGATCTCGTCGGCCAGCAGCTTCTCGAACGGCACGCCCTGCCAATTCGAATCCGCGAGCCGGCTGTGCGTCTGTCCCAGCGCGCGGATGCGCGCGTCGAACGAGCGCCGCGCCTCGTCGATGCCGGGTCCGCGATGATCGCGGAAGGATTGATGTGCGATCGAGATCACCGTCGCCAGCGTGTTCTTCACGCGGTGGTTCAGCTCGGCCACGAGGAATTCGCGCTGCGCCTCGGCTTCCTTTCGCTCGGTGATGTCCAGCGTGACCCCCAGCATGCGCTGCGGCTTGTCGCCCTCTTTCAGCACCATCGCATTGGTGAACACCCAGACGATCTGCCCGTCCGGGCGCACCGCGCGGAATTCGATCTCGAACGGCACGTCATCGCTTAGAGAGCGCTTGATCGCGTTGTCGACGCGCTCATTGTCGTCCGCGTGCACCAGCGCGCGGAAGGCTTCGACCGTCGCCTCGAACACCTCCTTGTTCACGCCGTGAATCGCGTACAACGAATCCGTCCACGAGAGGCGATTGCTGCCGATGTTCCATTCCCAGATGCCGATCTTGCCGCTTTGCGTCGCCAGCCTTAGCCGCTCCTCGTTCCGCGCCAGCGCTTCCTGTGTGAGCCGGCGTGCTTCCTGGCCGCGCGTGCGCGCGACTCCGAACGCGACATGGCGTGCGAACGCCAGCGCCAATTCGATCTCGTCGGCGCTGAAGCGATGCGGCGCCGCGTAATAGGTCATGAACTTGCCGATCAAGACGCCGTTCGCCACCAGCGGAATGAAGGCGAGCGCGCCGATGCCTTCGCGCTTCAGCGTCTCCTTGAGCTCCCGCGAAATGTCGGCGGCGGCGGCGTCCTCGATGGTGACCGGCACCGGATCTTTCGCGTTCAACGCCCAGGGCGAGTGTGCCTCGACGCTCGCGCGATAGTCATCGGACAATCCGCGCCATGCGGCGAAGCGCATCACGTTGCCTTCGTCGTAGAGCAGGATCGAAGCGCGATTGCAGTTCAGCGCGCCGATGATCGAATCCAGCGCCGCTTCGTAGATCTGCTCGAGCGACTGCGCGCGCTGGAGCTGGAGCGACAGCCGGTACAGCGCCGCCTGCTCCGCTGCGCGCCTGGCCAGCGACTCCTCGCTTCTCTTCAGCGCTTCTTCGGCGCGCTTGCGTTCGGAAATGTCGACCAGCGAGGCGATCGCGCCCAGCACTTTGCCCGAAGCGGTCCGGAACGGCTCGATGTTGACCAGCACGCTGATGCGCGAGCCGTCCGGCCGCTGGATCACCATCTCAGAATCGCGCGCGGGCTCGCCCGTCGCCAGCACCCGCGCCATCGGCGTCTCGGTCGGCGCGACAATGCGCCCGTCGGTGCGATGGATCAGCAGCGATCCGGCGAAGCGCTCGTCGAAGCGCGGCGTGCGTCCCCACAGCTCGACCGCGCGGCGGTTGTAGCGCACGATCACGCCGTCGGCGGCGCAGACCGAAACCGCGGAGGGCAGGGCATCGAGCACCGCCTGGTCGAGTGCCAGCAGCGCCTCGAAACCGCCGCCGCTGGACGCCGCCGGAAGCTCGCGCGTCACCGCGCCGGGAACCTCTGCAATCGCCATTATTGCCTCCCCACGCGAGCGCCCCGGGCGGTTGACCCGCCTCTTGAAAATCCGGCCGATTGGAGCCAACGCGGCATCGTCATTTTGGTTCCTTGTTTCGCCGGACCGGGATGAGCGCCTTTAGGGCACGGATTTGCCGGACAAAAGCGGCAAAAAACGGTCGCTGTGGTATTGGCGCCACGAAGGTTGCGCCGCACAGGCGGCTTAACCAGGTTACATTGTTTACCAATCTGCATCACAATTCCACTTGTATGTCTTGGGCTTAGGCGGAAAAATGGCGGCCGCTGTTAAGCCTATGGCCGGGTCCCGTCTTCGCTGCTTCACAGCTTCGGCGCGGCAAGCAAGCCCGGCCATGGACGCGTGGTCTTTGTTGGGGGGGATTTTTCATGAGTAAGAAATCGCTGTTCGATTCCGATGACGATTCCGGCGGCATCGATCATTCCGGCTATGCCTGGAGCGTAGGCAGCTCCAACATCTATCTTCACGTCGACAGCTACGCCAAAGGCGGCACTCCCGGCCGTCCAGGTAGTGGTGGCGGCGGTGGAACCGGCGGCACCACGCCTGCGCCTTACACCAGCGGCGATCCCTCCGTTCTCGATAGCCAAGAGTTCAACGTCAAGGTCGTGTTCCAGACCGGCAATTGGACGGACTCGCTGATCCAAGGTTTCAAGGATGCGGCCGATGCGATCAGCAGCTTCATCAAGGGCGATATTCCCGATAGCTCCTATAACGGTCAGTACGTCGACGACATCACGATCAGCGCCGCGCTCGTCACCATCGACGGACCAGGGAAGATCCTGGGTTCGAGCGGGCCCGATTTGCTCCGCGGCGGCTCCTATTTTCCGATCCACGCGACGATGCAATTCGACATCGCCGACGCCAGCACCTACGACAGTATGGGGCTGATGAACGACATCGACCTGCATGAGATGCTGCACGGTGTCGGCTTCGGCACGATCTGGAGCTACAAGGGCCTCGTCGCCGGCGCCAACACCTTGACGCCGACCTTCATCGGCGCCCAAGCCACCGCGTACTACGATGCCAATGGCGGCGTCGGCAGTCCGCGCGTCGAGGAAGGCTACGGTTCCGGCACCGCGCTCGCGCATTGGGACGAGCAGACCTTCGGCAGCGAGCTGATGACCGGCTTCATCAACAACCCGGACACCTTCTCTTATATGACCGTCGCGTCGCTGGGCGACCTCGGGTATTCCATCGTCGACGTGCTGCACTACACCGCGCCGGCGTTTATTTAGTCGCGATATAAAATCCACCATGGCCGGGCGAAGACCCGGCCACCCAGTCGCTGCGCGTCCGCGCGGCGAGTGACTCTTATTTCTCCTCGGTGTCATGGGCTGCGGCGGCTTTCTGCTGCTCGGCGAGGGCGTCGCGCGCCGCCTGGACGATGGCGCGGAGCTCGTCGTCTTCCATCTGCTTGAACGGGTCGACCTCGATCTGGTCGGGCGCGAGCACCATGATGAGCTTCAAATAGCTCCGCGGCTCATCGATACGAAGAGAAGCGATGACATCCTTGCCATGCGTGGTGAAATCCTGCTGAAGCGTTCGGATGAATTCGACGCCGAGCTGGGCCGCGGCATCGAATTCGCGTGCGCCACCGCGTCCCCAAGTGTTGTTGCCGGCGATCCTCACGTGTTGTCGGCGCCTTCCTGCGCCACTTCAGCGGCCTCGGCGTCTTTGGCGGCGTCGGCAGCGTCCGCCAATGCGGCCGCCTCGGCGGCGTCTTCGGCAGCGGCATCTTCCTCGTCGAGCGGATCGGCGAGGACTTTGGCGTGGAGATAGGACGCGGCCGCGCGCGCCATGCGGTCGCGGCGGATGCCCGGCAGCTTCTCGTCGCGCATGACGCGGAGCATGTAGGCGATGGGCAGTTCGCCGCCCGAGGCGGCGGACTCCATGATGGCGCGGGTGCTGAGCGAGATGGAGCCTTTGGGACGTCCGGCACCGTTGCGTTTTCCACCTTTGGGCATTGTCGGTCTCCTTTTCTGATTAAAAAAATTCATTGATTGAAATCAGAACCTCCGCGGATTGCCTGGGAATCGTTCTGATTAAAAATCAGAGCTTTGATTTTCTGGCGTTGGCCGCGAGGTGTGTGTTTTCTTCGTGCAATGGGTTTTTCGTTGCTTGACGGATGGCAGAAGCCGGGGCACAGTTGGGGAGCGCAGGCAGAAAATCCTGCAAATGTTGGATTTTCTGTTTGATTGTTTATCAAAGCGCTGGACTGCCCTGTCACTTCTAATGCCTTTCTCATTGGTTATATAATGGATAAGTCATTGCAAAAGCCGATGCAAGAGGTATGATGAAAAATATTTTCGGGGCGCCGATGCAGCCGAATTCAATCTGGCCGCATGGTTGTCGCGTAGGTTTGCGCCGACGGAGTTCTACGTTCGCCTGGGTGGCCCCCCCCGGGTCCACGCTGCGCGTGGCCCGAGGGTAAACTCAGCGGGGGCCATGACAACTTGGGTGGGTGGGGAGTGGGTGTGGAAGTTATTCGCGGCGCAGATCCGCCTTCGCCAAGGCTACGGCGGACAACGCGCGCGCCCGCTGGGTGGCCGCCCCCAGGACCGCACGGATGGCCGGGTCAAGCCCGGCCATGGATGCGCGGCCGTGGGGTGACGGCCCGGCCATGGTGAATGGGGGGCGGATGGTGCCATGAGCGAGTTTGGACGTGACTTGATCGCGAGCATGAAGCAGGCGGCGCGCCACGCCGGCGGCCGCAAAGTTGCCGGCATGCGCGTAAGCGTGGTCGAGATGCCGGATGTGAGGGCGATTCGCCGCACGCTGCGGATGTCGCAAACCCGGTTCGCCGCGGCCTATCGCATTCCCCTATCCACCCTGAAAAATTGGGAACAGGGCAGACGCGCACCCGACGCTCCCGCCGCCGCTTATCTGCGGGCCATTCAACGCCGGCCGAAAGCGGTCATGGAAGCCGTCGCCGGATAGCAGGTTGCTTCATGTCATTCGTACGCCGCTTTGCGCCGGCATTGTGGCAATCGCCGCTTTATGGACTTTCTTCACCGGCCGCCGCCGGGTCCATGGCCGGATTTAATCCGGCCATCCGGTAACGTCACGGCCGGCGCGCGTAGGCGGCGTCGAACAGCGCGCGCAATTGCGGAGGAGCATCTGCTATCGCATCGACGACGTTCTTTCCCCAATCGAAATACTCGCGCCGGCGCTTCAGCGGCCAAGCGACGGGCGGGCTCTCCGCCACGTCGCGCAAATTCGCGATCTTGTCCGCGAGCTTGATCAGCCTCGCCTTCGGGCTCAGATGAGGCGCGTGCTCGATCTGGCGCTGCTTGCGCTCCTTGTTCGGCAGGCTCTTATCGTCGGTGACTTCCATGACCAGCGCCGCGATCGAAGCGCCGAAAATCCCACTCAGCTCGTCCGCGCTGGTTTCGGTGTCCTCGATGGTGTCGTGCAGCAGCGCCGCGCAGAGCACGTCCGGATCGTGGATGCCCGCTTCCACCGCAAGGATGGAAATGAGCGCGATCGGATGATTGATATAGGGCGACGCCTCGGCGTCCTTGCGTCTCTGCTGGCTGTGTTTGGCCGACGCGAAGGCCAGCGCTTTGACCAAGAGCTGAAGCGAGGCGCCATCGAAGGGCTGTTTCAAAAGGCTCTCCATGAGAGACCCCCTCTCGGCGGCTTGCAAAAAAACAAGGGCGAGCTTTCAACCGACAGAGTCTTCGAACGCCGGCCAAAAGGAAAGGCCCCAGCTCGGCGGCGGTTCGCTCGGCGGCATTTTCGTCTCCGAACGCCCCTCGCGAAACTGGATCGGCCAGCGGCTGCCGTGGTGCGAGTAGAGGGTCGAAGCAGTTATGGATCAATCAGGAATCGTCATAGCTGCGTTTGATGAGCGGCATCGCCCTTCCGAGGTCTTCGGGCTTGGTGAGCGTGATCTCCAAATCACCCGTGCCAAAATGCCCGACCTTGGAAACGTCGCGGGTGAAGCCGGCCTCAAGCGCTACGCTCGCGGGATCGACCTTCACAAACAGTAATATCTTGGCGGCCGTCGGCCGGAACTCGACGCACGCGAAGTTCTTGATCCGCTTGAACGCGATATAGTAACGCACCGTCGTTTCCTGCACGTCGTCACCGAGCGCCAGCAGATAAGCCCGCAATGCCTCGAAGCGGTCGATCATGGCGGCGTCGAGCTCTTCCATGACGGCGCTGATCGTCTTGTATTTGCCGGGCGTGGTTCCCGCGCCTTCGCTGACCGGCGCGACGGTCGGCGCGCCCTTCGCCGACGTTGCTGCTATAAGGTCGAGCATCAAAAGATCGGGGCCGAAGCGGCGATAGTGGATCAACTCGATATTGCGTTGGATCTGCTTCACCGCATGGTCGTCATAGCGGTTGAAGTCGCCCGCGATGCAGATCAGGCGCGGCGCCGACCAATCGACCGCCTCCGCGTCTTTCTTCCCGAGCTTTTCCAGGACGAGCCATTGGAAGTCCTTGCGGTGATCCATAAGCCAGTCGAGATAAAACAGTCCCTGATTGATGACGTTTTCGTTCGAAGCCCGCTTGTATTCGAGGATCACCGGGCAGCCGTTTTCGTCCAGGCCGAGTGTGTCCATCCGCCCGCCGTTGGAAGTCGTGAACTCCGACGCCAGAAAGCGAACGCCCAGCAACGCTTCGAGGTTCTTCTCGAAGAAGGTTTGAACCGATTTCTCGATGGTGTCGGTCGTACCGGTCAGTTCATCGACCTTGCCGCTGCCGATACGGAACAGTTTGATATCGCTCATTCCGCCCCCTCCAATTCGCGCTAGCGGTCTCCTTACAGGGCCAACACTATCTAATGCTTCGGTTTTGCGCGTTTACCTCTTCGTTGCTGACGGGCGAAAAAGAGGGTACCAGGCTCATAGTCCGTAATGTTTCCGGTGCTTATGTCAGATCGGACCTTGCGCTTGTTGAGGATCATTTGCGGTCCAGCAGCTCGCAAGATCGCTGTTTCCAATTCCCGCTCATGGTTCTTGCTTCTGATCACATAGAAGGAGAAGTACAATAGCTCTTTCGGATATTTTCTCTGATGCGAATAAAGCCGGTTGAAGATTCTGCCGCGACCGCCATACCGAGCTGCGCCCATCGAATCGTGCGCCAAATAAATTCCCTCCGGATCGCCGTGATCGTTCGATATTTTGCACCAGACATCATTGAGGCAACCAAACGGCAGTTTCTCGCCGACGTACAAAAATAGGCGCTCGGTCTTACTCGGTCTTCCAGGCGCCGGTTTCAGCTTCCCCTCAACCACTGTCCAATTTTGATTGTCAGTCCATACGGTGCCGGACACCACTTTGGTGCTTGGACGTTTGTTACTCTTCTTCATCAACCCCCGCAGCGCGTTATGCTGTTGGCTTATCGGTTTTTCCAGGAAAGCGAGGGCGGATGACCGAGCCGATACAAGAACCGCTCCGCTGCATAACGCTGGAGGACGAACAGAAAGTCTTCGCCGGATTCGCGGGTTCGGTTGAGCAGCCGGTCGTGCACCGACGCAGAGACGTTCACGGTAGGGCGCTTTGTCATGGCGACAGCGCTTCCAGATAGGTTCGAACGACGGTTCGGGCGTGGCAAACTTCTGCCGCTCGCATGATCTCGTCCACATTTGCCGCTCGCGAGCGTATGGTCTCACGCAGCGCCTCGAGCGCGACGTCCAGACCCAGCTTTCGCCGGTAGCGGAAGCAATCCACCACGGTGCGGGCCGGTGAGGTTATCTGCACGGGCACACCCAGGACGAGACGTTCTTGGACGCCGTACGTCAGCATCGCTCCCGAAAAGCGAACGATACGAACGCGTGTTGGCAGGCGCGACGGCTTACGCGCTTTTCGGTCGAGTGCAAGCCAAACCTCGTGCGGGGACTGGGTCCCGATATTGTGCACGCGCAGCGCCGAGAGCAGGCAGACAATCCCCGCCGGGACGGCAGAGGCCACCATGGCGATGGTCTCCATTTCATCTGGCTTGGCGGCAGCCAGCCGGTAAAGGCCTTGGCCGACCTTTTCGACGATTCCTGCCGCAACAGACTGCTGAAGCTCGGAAAACGAAATTCCGATGGGCTCCACGTCGCGGGGGCGAAAGAAGGCCCCAAGGCCCGCCTTTCGCAGCCGGGCTGAGGTCAGCGGGCGACTGGACATGGGGGTAATCTAGTAAACGTCGGCACTTACAGTCAAGTGCCGACGTTTACTTTTGACTCGCCACCCCGGAGCCCGTCACTTCGGCCAGCATCCGCACGATGTCCTGCTCGATCGTCCGGATTTCGGCTTCGATCTCTTCCAGCGGGCGGGGCGGCGTGTAGCGATAGAAATAGCGGTTGAAGTTGATCTCGTAGCCGACGATGCCGACCTCGCCGTCCATGAGATCGCGCCTGTCCGTATCGATCCAGGCATCCGGGACATGGGGCTTCACCTCGCGCGCGAAGAACGCATCGACACCCTCGGAGAGCGGCACGCTCTCCGTGTCGCGCAATTCAGGATCGGATTCGGGATTGCCGTCCTTGTCGCGACAGATTTCTGCCGTCTCGTCACGCTCCGACAGGGCGGAGAGAATGGCCTTTCTCACCTGTGCTGCAAGCTCCGCTCCGGCCCGCTCTGCGGCCGCATCAAGCGCGTGTGCGAACACGCCTCGATCTTTGAAGACTTTATCCGGCAATGAGCGGACCAGCTTGCGAATAACATCCTGCTGAGCCCGGCCTTCGGCCTTTTCCTTCTCGCCGGCGGCGCCCTTCTTTTTCGATTCGGCGAGGGCCTTGAATCCCTTCTCTTCCTCCAGCCGGGCGATGCGCTCGGGGCTAGCCTGAAAATTGAGGCGTAGCGGGCGCTCGACGGTGATCTTGCGGAAGCCGAAATGTTTGGTCGGGAAGATTTTGCTTACGACAACCTCTTCCCGCTTACCGTCATTCGTAACGGCGCGTGTCTCGCCGTCTTGGAAGCCGGCAAGAATTTTCAGGATGTCCTGCGCTCGTTCCGGAGGGATTTCTCGACGCTTGCTTCCCAAGCTTTTTCGCATTTGCGTCCAGAACGATGAAGCGTCGATCAGTTGGACCAACCCTTTTCGTTTAGGCGCCTTACGATTCGTGACGACCAAGACGTACGTGGAGATGCCAGTGTTATAGAAAAGTTGTTCGGGCAGTGCGATGAGTGCTTCGAGCAGATCGTTCTCGAAGATGAATCGGCGAATCTCGCTTTCACCGCTGCCGGCGTCGCCAGTGAAGAGCGGCGAGCCGTTCATGATGATTGCAATGCGCGACCCACCTTCCTTTGGTTCCGTCGCGTGAGCCAGCATATGCAACAGGAAAAGAAGCTGGCCGTCACTGATGCGCGGCAATCCTGCCGCGAAGCGACCCGCGGGGCCCCTCTCGTGCTCGGCGCGCACCGCATCTTCGTCGCGTTTCCAATCCTTGCCGTAGGGCGGATTCGCGATCAGGTAATCGAAGTACTTACCCGCGTGGCGATCATTCGAGAGTGTGCTGCCGAACGCGATGTTGTCTGCGTCGTGGCCTGGCGGATCCTTAATGAAGAGGTCCGATTTCGATACCGCCCAGGTTTCCGGGTTGACCTCCTGGCCGAAGAGGTGGATTTCGGCCTCCTTGTTGATTGCAGGGCGAATGAGGTCCCCGTTTTTTCGCAGCCCAATGGTGATGTGTTCTTTCGCGATAGTCAGCATTCCCCCGGATTCGACAAACGAGCTCGATAGATTTGTATCACGTGCAAATCGCAGCACCGACGAACAGCCAATCACAATGGACATGTTGGAGAAATCTCTATTTGCACATTTCATGTACAGGGAGCCTACGACAGACAGTTTCTGCATCGTACGGCGTCCGCGGTGATCGAGGCGCGGCGGTTTCACGTTCCGAACGCGGCGCTGGTGATTCATTCGTTTTCGGAGTCGCTGGACTGGTTTCAAGATTTTGCCGCGTGGTGCGCGCTGTTCGATGCGAAGGTCGAACCGGGCAAGCTGTACCGGTTGGCGCGGTTGGGGGACACGACGCTCTATGCCGGGTGGGCGATGGGGAGGTGTGGAGCGTAGAGATTAGCGAATACAGAGTCACTCGCCGCGCGGATCGCGCGGCCCCCCATCCGCCCTCCTTCGCTGCTCCGCAGATACGGAGGGCGACCTCCGATCAAGTCGGGGGCAGGCTCTCCCCGCAATCCGCCTTCGCCAAGGCTACGGCGGACAAAAGGGGGGGAGGTGGGGTTGAGGTTTGATTGTCGCTGTCTTTTCCTGATTGGCAGAGTCATTGGCGCGCGGACGCGCGCCTGCTGGGTGGGCGGGTCAAGCCCGCCCATGGTGAATTTTTGGATGGACGCGCGGCGGCTGGGGGCCCCCGGACCGCGCTGGTGGCCGCCCCCCGGACCGCGCTAACGCACGGCCGTGGGGTGACGGCCTGGCCATGGTGAATTTTAGTAATTTATATAGTGAAAACAATGTATTACGCCTATAGAAACGACTTAAAATGGGCATTGATATTGTCAGAAACAGATATATATTCCTGACATATTGAAGGATCTAAGTCCGATGCAAACGATGGCCAAGAAAATTGCTGCGCATGTTGCCCAGTCCCCCGAGGGGATGCCGATCTCCGCCAAAGGGCTGCTTGCTTTAGGCAATCGTGCAGCGGTGGATCAGGCGCTTTCGCGCCTTGCGCGACGGGGAACGCTCATCCGGATTCGCCGGGGGATTTATGTGCGGCCAATTGCGACACGGTTTGGACGTCGCGCTCCGTCCATAGGACGACTGATCGAAAGATTCGCGCGCGAGCGGGGGGTGACCATTGCACGGCACGGCTCGGCGGCTGCCAACGAGCTTGGACTTACGACCCAAGTACCGGTGCGCTCTGTTTATCTTACGTCTGGTCGCAGCGGCCGGCTTAAACTTGGCGCGCAAACGATTGAGCTTCAGCATGCTCCCTCGTGGCAATTGTCGAAGCCGGGAAAGCGTGCGGGTGAGGCCATCCGAGCGATAGCCTATCTTGGTCCGGAGCGTGTGGGTGACGTCTTGGCACGACTGACCAAGTCGGAACGCCGTGAAGTTGCAGCTCTCTGTCCGCAACTGCCGGAGCGTTTTGCCGAGCGTGTGAGCGCATACGTGGCAAATGCCTGAAGACTTCTTCAGCCTTAAACGCAAAGATCAGAAGGATGCTCTCGGCGCGGCAGCGACCGCGTCGGGGCGTCCGGACTTTCTCCTCGAGAAGGATGTGTGGATCGTTCGTGCGCTCGCCGCGCTTTTTGGGTCCGAGTTTGGGGCCCAATTGGTATTCAAGGGCGGAACCTCACTGTCAAAAGCCTACAACGCGATCCAACGATTTTCCGAGGACGTGGATATCACCTACGACATACGCGCGCTGGCGCCGGATCTCGTCGGCGATGCCGCGAACGCGATTCCTAGAAATCGGAGTCAGGCGGAGAAATGGTCCGACGAAATTCGCGAGAAACGCTTGCCGGCTTGGGTTGCAAACGAGGCGTTTGCGATCATAGCGGCCAATCTCGCAAAGACGCCTGGAGCCGCCAAAGCGCGCGTAGAAAAGGATAGAATCTTCATTGAATATGAGCCGCTCGGCAGCGGAGGAGAATACGTTCCGCCGCGAGTCCAACTCGAATTCGGCGGCCGCTCCACTGGGGAGCCCTGCGAGACCAAGGAAATCCT
>Ga0134122_10002582_pt1 | contig 13353 bp, 11 predicted proteins | sample KB302_FD_96461 | JGI IMG/M metagenome (GOLD analysis project Ga0134122, IMG submission 96461) | Terrestrial soil microbial communities without Nitrogen fertilizer from Kellogg Biological Station, Michigan, USA - KB3-0-2 | ecosystem: Environmental > Terrestrial > Soil > Unclassified ... | reverse complement strand
TCATGTCAGAACCTCTCCGGCCGGAGCAGCGCGTAGATCAGATAGCCGAGCAGTCCGAGAGCGATCAGGCCGGCGAGCCAGGTTTCGAGAGTCACGGGGTCCTTCCTTTCCGCCACTCCGCCGAAGGCGGCGCTAGAGCTTCTCGCTGCCGCGCACGTAGGCCAGGCAGAGGGTGAAGAAACCGAGGGTGACGAGGACGAAGATCAGGTCGAGCATGGCGGCCTCCCGAGAGATCGAGGATCTGAGGTCGCCCGGGATCCGTCACGTGGGGGAAGCGGGCGTGTTCATCGATCAGATGCCTCCGCCCGAGTGCGAGTGCAGGCCCGGTGCCGCGGGATGGAGCCTCGGAAGCCTTTGATTCCAGAAGCGATGCAGGAGGGAGACCGCTTCGGGCCGCGCGCGAAGGTTGCGCTTCGCAACGCGGTATGCGACGCGCGTTGCAGGATGCAAGGCTGGGCGCTCTATCGAGCCTCGGCCGTTCAGCTCTCTTCGCTCCAGGCGCTTCGGGCGCAGCTCGATTTCGTACGGGGACCCGATCCGGAAGGGACCCTCCGGACCTGGTCCCGCTACGTCGTCATGGTGTCTCCCGGCTTCCGGGTCCGCGATTGACGGGCGGATATCGGAGCCTTCCTCTCACTGCCGGCTCATGCAGTCGCCGCAGCCGTCCATGCGGGGACCGATGCAGGAGTGGGACGCCGGATTCCAGGACATGCAGTCGTACTGGCATCTGCAGCATTGCCCGTTGAACGAATAGCTGCACTCCGGAGTGCCCGGCTTGACGCACTGGCCCGCGAGGTTGGCCGCGTAGCCGTTGCCGCAGCGGGAGCAAGCCCCCGGGATGGTGGCACAGCTCGTACAGTTGGGATCGATCTGCGTGCACTGCTGGCAGGAGGTACCGCCCGGTCCCACGCCGTAGCCTCCGGTGCAGGCGGTGCAGACGCCGTTCGCGCACGCCGTGCACTTGGGGTCGATCGACGAACAAGCCTGGCACTTGCCGTTGGCCAGTCCGTATCCCCCGGCGCACGAGGTGCACGCGGTGCCGCTGCAAGCCGTGCACTGGGGGTCGATCGCCGTGCAACTGACGCAGGCTCCCCCCTGGAGCTGGTAGCCGCCCGGGCAGGCGGTGCAGGCGCCCTGGCTGCAGGCCGTGCAGTTCGCGGTGATCGAGGAGCACTCCTGGCATTGACCGGACGACGTGACGCCCCATCCCTTGTTGCAATACGCGCAGGCGACATAGCTGCCGCCGCTGCAGCTCTGGCATTTCTGGATGACCTGAGAGCACGGAACGCCGGCGGCGTTCGCTTGCGCGGTGGCGGGGACGGTGGCGGCGGCCCAAGCGAAGACCGTGAAGACAGCCAGGGCGAACGGGTGCTTCATCATCGTTTCTCTCCTCGGATCGGAATAGCTTAGCCCGAGTCCGCTGCTGCTGGAGAAACGAAGTCAGGCCCGTGCCGCCGGCAGGCTGAACCAGAAGGTGGCGCCTTCGCTCGCGCGGCTCTGGGCGTGGATCTCGCCGCCGTGGGCGTGGACGATCTGGCGCGCGATCGAGAGGCCGAGCCCGGCGCCGCCCAGGTCCTCGGTGTCCGGCACCTGGTAGAAGCGATCGAAGATCCGGTCGACGTGCTCGGGCGGAATGCCGCGGCCGGTGTCGGCGACCGAGATGCGGACGTAGCCGCCGTGCGGCGCGGCGCGCACGGTCACCTTGCCGCCCGCGGGCGTGTGGTGGAGCGCGTTGCTCAGCAGGTTCGCGAGCACCAGCCGGCCGCGCACCGGATCGACCAGCACCTTCGGCGCGTCCGGGTCGATCTCGACGGCGAGCGCGATGCCGTGGTCTTCGAAGTCGGGGCGGAACTCGTTGGCGGTCGCCTCGACGAACTCGCGGCTCGGCTTCGGCTCGAGGCGGAGGAGCTTCTCTCCCGATTCCAGGCGCGAGAGCTCGAGCAGGCTCTCGACGATCTCGCGGAGGCGCGAGGCGTCCTCGCGCGCCGCGAGGAGCAGCTCGGTCTGTTGCGCGTCGAGCGGGTTCTTGTTCGCGAGCCCTTCGTCGAGCAGGACATGGATCGCCATCTGGAGCGAGGTGAGGGGAGTCCGTAGCTCGTGCGAGACGGTCGAAAGCAGGCCGCTCTTCATCTCGTCGGCCCGGCGCAGCTCGGTGACGTCCGCGAGCACGAGGGTCACGCCTTGGACTTGGCTTTCGACGTCGCGAATCGGAAACGCCTGCGGCAGGAAGAAGCGCTCCTGGCCCTCTTTGAACAGCTGGATCGCTCCCTCGGTGCCGCCCGCGAGGCCGGCCGGCGGGGGCGGCTCCTGGCTCTTGCCCGTCGGGCGCGCGGCTTTCGAGAGGAGCGGCCCGAGCCAGGAGGCGTGGCGCTCCGGGATCGGCTCTCCGGGGCGGAGGGAAAACGTCGCGATCGCGGTCCGGTTCGCCAGCTCGACCTCGCCCGACGGCGAGAAGAGCGCGACGGCGTCGGGCAGGCTGTCGATCGCGCGCTGCGAGATCTGCTGGGCCCGCAAGAGCTTCGCCTGGTCGCTCCGGCGCAGCTCGCGCAAGCGGGCGGCCATCTCGTTGAACGCCTGGGCGAGGTGGCCGAGCTCGTCGCCGCTCGTCACCGGGACCGTGAGGTCGAGGTTGCCGCGCTCGATCTCGCGCGCCGACGCCGTGAGCCGGCCGAGCGGTCCCAGGATCGAACGGGAGAGGAAGGCGACGAGGAGCGCGGCGGCGACGATTCCGGCGAGGAGGAGGAGGATCATTTCGCGCGTCGCGCGGAGCGCGACCGCGCGAGCCCGCTCCTTGGCGTCGATCATGTTCGTCTGGTTGAGCTTCAAGATCTCGTCCGCTGTCGTCTTGATCTGGGTGAAGACCGGCAGCAAGCGGTCGAAATAGATCCGCGTTCTCGCCTCGTCGGTCGCCGCGGAGGCGAGCACCTCGGGCAGCGTCGCGCGGTACCGTGAGTAGAGGTCGCGCAGGCGGCACGCCCTTTCCTGTTCGCCCGGGACCGTGATGTTGTGAAGCTCGCGGTCGAGCGCGGCCTCGAAGCGCGGGCGATGGACGGCGGCGAGGACCCGCCCGCGTTCGGGCACGCCGGCCAGGGCGAAGAGCGCGCCGCTGTCCATCCGTTCGAGGGCTTCCTTCATCTCCTGGCAGGCGAGGACGCTGACGTAGTTCTCGCGCAGGGTGACGTCGATCGAACCGGAGAGGCGATCGAGGAGCGAGATGCTCTGCGCGCCGAGCAGGAGGAGCAGCAGCACGAGCCCGCCGAAACCGAGGGCGAGCTTCGTGCGCAGGCCGAACCGCGTGCGCGGTCCGACGTCCTCCGGCCTCTCGCCTTCAGATCGAAGATCGTCCTCGGTGCTCATGTCGGCTCCTTTCCGGGGTGCCGGTGCGGCTCGCCGATCCCTCTTGCAGCGCCGATACCACGTCCGGTGCCGGGTGGCCAAGTGACAGGAACGGAAGGGCTTGGGGAGACCCGTGGGATTCGTTCGAGACCCCTGTCGCGCAGTTTGCAAAGCGTCGGACATCGAGCCTGTTGCATCTTGCATGGTTCCTTTCCCGCCGCCTCACGGGCGGGATGGAGCGCCGGGATCTCGCCGCGATCGAGAGGAGCGATAGGATGCCGCTCCGAGAGCTTCCCACCCCATGCCCTCCGCTCACGCCGAGAACCGCTCCGGCGAGCCTCCGATAGATCCCCACGCCGCGACCGGTCACGCCGCCCCAACCGGACGCCGGCTGGCGCTCCTCACGCTCGGCGCGCTCGGCATCGTCTACGGCGATATCGGGACCAGTCCGCTCTACTCCCTCCGTGAGTGTTTTCATGGCATGCACGCGGTGGCGCCGAATCCGGCCAACGTGCTCGGCGTCCTGTCGCTCGTGTTCTGGGCGCTGGTGGTGATCGTCACCATCAAGTACCACGTCTACGTCCTGCGCGCCGACAACCGCGGCGAGGGGGGCATCCTCGCCCTGATGGCCCTCGTGCGCTCGCGGATCGAGAGCGCAGGCGGGCGGCGCGTGCTGGTCGCTGTCGGGCTCTTCGGCGCCGCGCTCCTCTACGGCGACGGCATGATCACGCCCGCGATCTCGGTGCTCTCGGCGGTCGAGGGTCTGTCGGTCGCGACCGATGCGTTCACGCCCTACGTGGTGCCGATCACCGTCGCGATCCTCGTCCTCCTCTTCCTCTTCCAGCGCCGCGGCACGGGCGGCATCGGCGCCGTCTTCGGACCCGTGATGATGCTCTGGTTCGGCACCCTGGCGGTGCTCGGGCTGCGCTGGATCGTCCAGGCGCCGGAGGTTCTCAAGGCGGTCAACCCGCTCTACGGGATCCAATTCTTCACGATCAACCAGGGCCGCGGTTTCCTCGTGCTCGGCGCCGTCTTCCTGGTCGCGACCGGCGGCGAGGCTCTCTACGCCGATCTCGGCCATTTCGGCGAGCGGCCGATCCAGATCGACTGGTTCACGATCGTCGCCCCCGCGCTGCTGCTCAACTACTTCGGCCAGGGCGCCCTGTTGCTGCACCATCCGCAGGCATCGTGGAGTCCGTTCTACAAGCTCGCGCCGGCCTGGGCCCTCTATCCCCTCGTCGCCCTTTCGACCGCCGCCACCGTCATCGCTTCCCAGGCGGTCATCTCGGGCGCCTTCTCGCTCACCCGGCAAGCCGTCCAGCTCGGCTACCTGCCGCGCGTCGAGATCGTCCATACCTCCGAGCGCGAGATCGGCCAGATCTACGTCCCCGCGGTCAACTGGCTGATCGCCGCGGCCACCATCGGCCTGGTTCTCGGCTTCCGCTCGTCGAGCCGCCTCGCCGCGGCCTACGGCATCGCGGTGACGACGACGATGGTGATCACCACCATCCTCGCGCACATCGTCGCGCGCAGGATCTGGCGGTGGCCGGCCTGGGCGGCGTTTTCCGTCACGCTCTCGTTCCTCGCCGTCGACCTCTCGTTCTTCGGCGCCAACGCGATCAAGATCAAGGACGGCGGCTGGGTGCCGATCGTGGTCGCCGCCTTCGTCTTCCTCCAGATGTCGACCTGGGAGCGCGGACGCGCTCTCCTCGCCGAGAAGCTCGCCCGCGACCGCTTCAATGCTCGCGAGTTCATCGCTCACTTGGATGTCGAGCGCCTGCCGCGCATCCCGAGGACGGCGGTCTTCATGGCGCGCGATCCGGAGGGGCTGCCGGTGGCGTTTCTCCACAACCTCAAGCACAACGGCGTGCTCCACGAGCACGTCCTCTTGCTCAACGTCGAGAGCCTCGAGATGCCGGAAGTGGGCAAGAAGGAGCGCCTCGAGGTCGAGGAGCTCGGCCGCGGCTTCTATCGGGTCAGCGTCCGCTTCGGCTTCATGGAGACGCCCGACATCCCGGAGGCCCTCTCCGGCGCGCCGGCCTTCGGCCTCGACCTGTCGCCGATGAAGACGACGTTTTTCTTGGGCAAGGAGACGCTGATCCCGAAGGGGAGCGGAGGCATGTGGTCGCTGCGCAAGCGGCTGTTCGCCCTGATGGCGCGCAACTCGCAGACCGCGAGCAGCTTCTTCCGCCTGCCGCCGAACCGCGTCATCGAGCTCGGCCAACAGCTGGTGTTCTGAGGGCTCGATCGCCCAACACCCTGAAATCCTCGCAGGCCTTCGGCCGGTGCCCGTTGCATTCTGCACGGTCTCGCTTTTCCTCGTCTTTGCCCGGGGGTGGCATGGGGACTGCTTTCTAGAGAGCCGGTTCCGGCTTCCAGCGCGGGACCGAACCCATACATCCCATCAATGACCCAACGAGGGAGATCGATCATGTACCCATACCAGCGGATGTTCGGAATCGCGGTGACCGCGACGGTCCTGACCGTCTTGAGCGGCGCTGCCGGTTGCCAGCGCCACGTCGAGCGCGACGCCAACGGCGAGGTGAGCTCGGTCGGAGTGAAGACCGACCCCGAGGTGACCCAGGAGGTCAGGAAGGCGGGCGAGGCCACGGCGGAAGCCGGGCGCGCGGCCGGCGAAGACATCAAGCAAGGGACCGAGCAGGCGGCGAACGCCGTCGCGGAAGGCACCGAGCGCGCCGCGGCGGCGACCGAGGAGACCGCCGCGAAAGCGAGCGCCGCCATCAAGGAGAACAGTCAGGAGGCCAAGCGCGCCGCGGACGACGCTTCGGTCACGGCCAAGGTGAAGACCATGCTGCTCGCCGATCCCGAGGTCAAGGCCCTCGCGATCACCGTCGACACGGTGAATGGCGAGGTGACCTTGACGGGCACCGCGGAGACCGCGTACCAGAAGCAGGAAGCGGGCAAGCTCGCGCGCCACACCGAAGGCGTCAAGAGCGTCGTCAACAAGATCGAAGTGACCGGCAAGGGCTAGGGCCGGCAGAGGATTCCGTCCCGGGCGCCGCCGCGCGGCAATCGTTTCCGCACGCCGCGCGGCGGTGCCCGAGAGAGGCACATGGCACGCACCCTGCTCTTTCGGCCCGATGAGCCGCCCCGAACCATTTCAGGTCGGGGCCCCCGAAAGAGGTCATTCCCATGAAAACCACACAGCGCAGCTTGCCGGTTCTCGCCGTCGCCGTCCTCGCCCTGGTCGCCCTCGTCTCCGGCGCTTGCATGAGCACCGTGAGCCCGAACCGCCAGCTCAAGGACAGCGAGATCACCGCCGCGGTCAAGACCCGTCTGGCCGCGGATCCCGACGTCGCCGCAATCAATGTCGACGTCGATACTCTCGAAGGCGTCGTCACGCTCTCGGGCCGCGTCGCCTCAGTGAAGGAGAAGGACGAGGCGGGCGAGGTCGCCCGCGGCACCGGCGGCGTCCGGCGCGTGGTCAACAACCTCCAGGTGGGCGACCACAGCTAGGAGCGGTCGGACCGAAGGCGAGCCTCCGCACTCTTCCCGCCCCGCGCGGAGAAGCTTGCGGCAGGCTCAACCGCCGGGCGGGGACGAAGCCGCCTCCGTCCGGCGCAGTCCCGCCGCCTCGTATTCTTTGAGCCAGTTGTAGAGCGTGCGGACGCTGATGCCGAGCGCCTCGGCGGTGCGAGCGCGGTCGTCGCCGAACTCGGCCAGGGTCGCGAGCACCAACCGCCTCTGGACGTCCGCCATCGGCGTTCCGGGGGCGATGCGGAGAGCGGTCCCGGATTCGGCCTGGAGCGGCACCTCGCCCGTGATCTCGGACGGCAGGTCGTCGGCCGAGATCTCGCCTCCGGCGAGGATCGCGGCCCGGTGGACGACGTTCTTGAGCTCGCGCACGTTGCCCGGCCAGGCGTAACCCCGAAGGGCGGCGAGCGCCGCGGCGCTGAAACGCTGGCGGCGCCCCTCGATGCGGTTGAGCTCGGAGAGGAAGTGCTCGGCGAGCTGCTCGACGTCGGCGCCACGATCCCGGAGCGGCGGCAGCGCGAGCGGAAACACCTTCAGGCGGTAGAGCAGATCCTGGCGGAACTTCCCGTCTGCGACGCTCGCTTCGAGGTCGCGGTTGGTCGCCGCGATCACGCGCAGGTCGACGGCCACCGGCTTGTCGCCGCCCACCCGCGTCAGCTGGCCCGTCTCGAGCACCCGCAGCAGCTTGACCTGGAGCTCGATCGGCATCTCCGAGATCTCGTCGAGGAAGAGGGTGCCGCCCGACGAGCGCTCGAAGTACCCCCGGTGCTGGCGCTCGGCGCCGGTGAAGCTGCCGCGCTCGTGGCCGAACAGCTCGCTTTCGATCAGGGTCGGTGACAGGCCGCCGCAGTTGATCTCGACCAGGTGCTGGCTCCGGCGCTTGCTCAACCGGTGGATCGCTTGCGCCACCAGCTCCTTGCCCGCGCCGCTCTCGCCTTGGATCAGGACGGTGGCGAGCGTCGGCGCCACCTGCTGGATCAGCCGGAAGACGCGCTGCATCGGCGGCGACGCCCCGACCATGCCTTCGAAGCGGCCGAGGTCGAGCAGCTCGCCGCGCAGCTCGCCGATCTCCTCGGACAGCTCGCGCTGGCGCCGCAGGTGGACGAACACAGCTTTCAATCGCGCGACGTCGATCGGCTTGGTCAGGTAGTCGGTGACGCCGCGGCGCAAGGCGTCGATCGCCGTCGCCACCGAGGCGAAGCCGGTGACCACGATGAAGACGCAATCGGGCGCCGTCATCGCGATCGTGTCGAGCAGCTCGAGCCCGTTGCCGTCCGGCAGCACGAGGTCGACCAGGGCGACCGAGGGCGGCTGCTCGGAGATGCGCTGCCGCGCCGCCTCGAGGCTCGGCACTTCGAACGGAACGAAGCCTTCCTCCTTGACCAGGCGCGCGAGCGCGTGGGCGGAGACTTCGTCGTCCTCGACGATCAGAGCGGTCAACATTCGGCTGCGCCTCCCGGGGTGCGTGGAATCCTGAGCCGGAGGCGACGGACGTCCTCGGCTCTCTGGTCCTCGAACGACGCGCCGAGAAGGACGGAGAGGCTCGCGAGCCCGCGCACGGGCTCGCGAGCCTCCGCCCCGGCCGGCGCCGGCTCCCGGCAGGGTTCCACCGCGAACAGCGCCTCCGCCTCCTCTTCGCCGACGTCGAGCGAGAAGGTGATTCTACCTCCGGAGCGGGCACTGTCGAGAGCCTCGGCGGCGATCAGCAGCAGGGCCTGCTGGCAGAGGTCCCGCCGCGCCTCGAGGATCGCGGCCCCGGCGGGGATCTCGGTCTCGAAGCGGACCCTCATCAGGCGCGCCTCGAGCCCGCAGAGCCCGGCGATGCCGCGCATCAGCTCGGCGAAGTCGAGAGGATCCGGCTCGGTGCCGCGGGTGGGGAGGATGGCGAGGATCGATTCGATGCAGCGCGACAGCCGGGCGACGCCCTGGGCGAGGCCGGCGATCGATTCGCGCACGAGCGAGTCCGCCGCCGGCTCGGCGCCCGCGGTTTCGACCGCGAGCAGCTCGATGGTCAAGGCCACCGAGTTGAGCGGGCTGCGCAGCTCGTGCTCGATCGCCGCGCGGAACCGCTGGAGCGCCCGCAGCTGCTCGGCCAGGCGGATGTCGTCTTCGGTCGCCTCGGGGCGGGGCTCAAGCCGACTCAACGGAGCGGGTCTCGCCCGGCCGGCGCGCCACGGCGAACCATGGTCTTGGTCGATCTGAGGTGTTTCAGGGCCGGTTCTCCGAGTCTCGGACCACGCTCGCCGGCGGATCGTACTTCATGTTCCGGTGGATCGGGGCGCGCCGGGGCGCGCCGATCGCCTCGGTGGAGAGAGGATCTCAGCTCGCGAGAGCCGCCCGATCGTTGATCGTGAACTCGCCGAGCTGGGTCAGGGTGCGGTCGGCGTCGCCCTCCTCGTCGAGGGTCGCCTGGAGGGTCTTGGCGGAGTCGAGATCGCCGAGGACCTTGGCGAACGCGCGCAGGCAGCCGTAGGCCGCCATCTCGTAGTGCTCGACCCGCTGCGCCGCGGAGATGAGCGCCGCGTCGCGCACGGCGGGAGCGAGGTCGCTCGCCAGGATCTCGGCGCCCTCCTCGAGCAACCCGGCCATGCCGTGGCACTTCTTGTTGCCTTTCGAGAGGCCGCGGGCCTTGAAGATCTCCTCGAGGCGGACGACGTGGGTCCGGGTGGCGTCGAGATGTCCGGCGAACGCCTTCTTGAGCTCCGGAGCTTTCGCCGCCTTGACCATCTTGGGCAGGGCCTTGAGGATCTGCTTTTCGGCGCTATAGACGTCTTGCAGCTGCTCGGCGAACAGCGCTTCGAATTCGGGGTTCATCAGCCTCTCCAAAGCCCCGGATGGGGCGGGCGTAAAGGGCACAAAAAGACCGGGGGGCCCAAGCCTCGGCACTGGCGATGAAGCGGGCGCCCCCGGGTGGGAGAATGTTCGACGGAGCTTGGAGCCGCTCGCGCTTTACTTTCCGGCGTTCTTCGCGTCGACGATCTGGAAGTTCTCGGTGTTGACCTTCTCGTCGCCGAGCCAGACCTCGACCTTGTAGTCGCCCTTGGCCCAGCCCTTCGTGTCCTTTTCGAACTCGAGGTACGCCTCGCCCGTGGCCACGGTCTTCGTCTCGTCGCCGATCCGCGCGTCGCCGGGGCCGAGCCAGACCACCTTGACCGCGGAACCGGCGGGGGTGTCGCCGACCTTCATCGCGAGATGGACGGTCTCGCCGGGAGCGAAGTCGTCGCCCGACTGATCGGCCGCGATCGAATGATCGGCGGCGACCGCGTGGCCCAAGGTGACGTCGTCGATCCGCGCCTGGGCCGTCATCGGGCTCAAATCGGTCTGGCTTTCGGTGCCGCTCATCTCCTGCTCGGCGACCGCGGGGGTCGCCTCGTCGGGGTTGGGTTGGGCGGTCTCCTCTTTGCCCTTACAGCCGGCGAGCGCCAAGCTCGCGGCGAAGGCCGTACCGAGGAAAATCTGCAAGCTGCGGGTCATGGCCGTGTCTCCTGGTCGAATCGATCGTATGGATCTTGAGAGTAGGGGAGCCGTCAGCTCCGGCGGGTGGGAAAGGCAAGGGGTGTGCCAGCCTCTGCGCGGGGAAATCCGGGCGCACTGCGCCAGGATCGGCAATCGCTTCGGTGACGCGGGAATCACGCGGAATGTTTTGCTGAAGTTGCCGGGAGGCCGACTTGACCGGCCGGAGTCGACTGTTCCAGCATGGGTCCCGTTCATTCGAGAGGAAGCGATCGGAGGTATCCGTTGAAAACCTCGGGGATTCTCTGTCTCCTCGCCGGCCTGGCGCTCGCCCAGGCGGCGCGGGGCGGCACGCTCTACGCCGTCAACCAATCCGACAACGGCATGTACCGGCTCGACAAGGCGACCGGGGCCGCGACGCTCATCGGCCCGACCGGCCAGTTCCTGGACATTCCGGGCATGACCTTCGACCCCTCGACGGGCCTCCTCGTGGTGTCGAACGCCTTCGTTCCGGGCTCGCTCGACGCGTTCGGGATCGGCTTCGCGAAGCCGGGAACCGCCGCGGTCTCGACCCCTCACGACTTCCAGAGCAGCCTGTCGATCCCATCCGTCGCCTATCACCGCCCGTCCGACACCCTGTACGGGCTCAGCATCAACCCCTACCGGCTGTCGACCATCGACCGCGCTTCGGGCGTGGCCACGGCCGGGCCCGTTCCGTTCGCCGATCCTCCGACCGTGGTGCGTCTGCTCGGCATCGCGTTCTCCCGCGACGGTGCCACGCTCTACGCCGTCAGCGAGTTCCTGCTCCACCAGGTGGACCGCGCCTCCGGGCACGTCACGACGATCGGCCCGCACGGCCTCGACCTCGGCGACGTCAACACCTTCGGAGTGGGTCTCGCGATCGATCCGGACGACGGCACGTTCTTCCTCGTCCATCCGGTCACGGGCGACCTCTACCGCCTCGATCCGGCGACCGGCGCCGCGACGCGGCTCGGTCCGACCGGCATCCGCCCCACGGGGATCGCCGCATCTGGTAGTGCGACCGTCGAGGTGCCGGCCCTCGGCCCCGCGGGACTGATCGGGCTTGCTCTCCTCTTGGCCGTTATCGGCCTGCTGTTCGCGAAGCGGCGACGCCCCAACTAAAGCATGTCCCGGATCCGCACGCTCAGCCACCGTCGAGCTTGCGCTTGCGCCAGAGCGTGGCGGGGTCGATGCCCAGGATCTCCGCAGCTTCTTTGAGCGAGCCGGTGGTCTCGACGACCCGGGCGATGTGCGCGCTCTCGATCTCGGCGAGGGTCACGTGATCGCCGACGGCCCGACCTGCCGAGCCCCCCGAGGGAATCTGGCCCTTCGGGGCTCCGGCGGGGAAGAGAAGCTCCGGGCCGATCTCGGAGCCCGTGCTGAGCATGGCCGCGCGCTCGAGCGCGTTGCGCAGCTCGCGGACGTTGCCCGGCCAGGTATGGGCGAGGAGCGCTTCGAGCGCCGCGGGAGTCAGCTTGAGGCCCGCCCGGCCGTACTCTCGCCCGAAGCCTCTGAGCAGCTGCTCGGCGAGGCCGGGCAAGTCCTCCCGGCGCTGCCGGAGCGGGGGCAGCTCGAGGGTGAGGACGTTCAGGCGGTAGAGGAGGTCCTCGCGAAAGCGCCCGGCGGCGACCTCGGCTTCGAGGTTCTGGTTGGTCGCGGCGAGGATGCGCACGTCGGCGTGCCGGGACGCGGGGTCGCCCACGCGCTCGTACTCGCGATCCTGGATGAAGCGCAGGAGCTTGGGTTGCAGCGCGAGCGGCAGGTCGCCGATCTCGTCGAGGAGGAGGGTGCCCCCTTCGGCGAGCGCGACGCGCCCGGGGTTGTCGCGGGCGGCTCCGGTGAAGGCCCCGCGGACGTGGCCGAACAGCTCGCTTTCGAGCAGGTCGGCCGGCAGCGCCGGGCAGGCGACGACGGCGAACGGCCGATCGCGCCGGGCGCTCCAGGCGTGGATCGCCCGCGCGAGCAAGCCCTTGCCGGTGCCGTTCTCGCCGGTCAGGAGGAGCCGGGCGTCGCTCGCCGCCGCCCGCCGGGCGAGGTCGAGGAGCGCGCGCATCGCCGGGCTCTTCGCGGTGATGTCGAGGTCCGTGCCCGAACGTTCCGCTTCGAGCGCCGCGACCCTGCGCTCGAGCCTGGAAAGCTCTCCCATCTTCGCGATCGCGAGGTCGAGGGCCGGCGGATCGAACGGCTTCGCCAGGTAGTCGCGGGCGCCCAGCTTCAAGGAGGCGACCGCCGACTCGATCGACGCGTAGGCCGTCAGCACGACGATCTTCAAGCCGGGATCCTCGGCGAGCAGGCGCGGGATCAGATCGAGCCCGGAGCCCTGGCCGAGGCGCAGGTCGAGGAGGGCGACGTCGAAACGTTGGCGGGAGACCTCGGCGAGCGCGGCCGCCGCGGTGGCCGCCTCGCGGACGCGGTGCCCGCGGCCCGAGAGATGGATCCCGATCGTCCGCCGGATGTGCGGCTCGTCGTCGACGACCAGAAGATCGAGCGCGGTTTCGTCGGGTAAGCTGGGCGAGGACATAGGGTTTCGCGATGCGCGCTCGGCGGGAGTCTACCGCTCGCTTCGAGCCGTCGCCTCCGAGGCCCTGTGTTACGCTAAAAACCTACATACTGGATTTGTAGATCATGGACAACTCAGCGCAAGGCTCTTCCGGCGTCGTGCTGTTCCTGACCGACGATTCCGAAGTCGAGAGGGTCCGCGCGGCGGCGCCGTTCGTGCCGCTCAACTGCGCGGCGATCCCGGACACGCTCCAGGAGTCCGAGCTCTTCGGCCACGAGCGGGGCTCGTTCACCGGCGCGACCGCCCAGCGCCGCGGCTGCTTCGAGGAAGCTCACCTCGGCACTCTCTTCTTGGACGAGGTCGCGGAGCTCGCCCTGCCGCTCCAGGCGAAGCTCCTGCGGGTGCTCCAAGAGAAGGTCTTCCGCCGGGTCGGCGGCGAGCGCGACCTGCGCTCGGATTTCCGGCTCGTCACCGCGACCCACCGCGATCTCGAGGCCGAGGTCGCCGCCGGCCGCTTTCGCGAGGATCTGTACTTCCGGATCGCGGTC
>Ga0134122_10002581_pt1 | contig 13353 bp, 10 predicted proteins | sample KB302_FD_96461 | JGI IMG/M metagenome (GOLD analysis project Ga0134122, IMG submission 96461) | Terrestrial soil microbial communities without Nitrogen fertilizer from Kellogg Biological Station, Michigan, USA - KB3-0-2 | ecosystem: Environmental > Terrestrial > Soil > Unclassified ... | reverse complement strand
TTGTTATCGATGCCCGTTCAACCTGAAGCCCGACTCCTGCGCGATGGAATGCGCCCGCGACGTCGAGGAACTCATTCAGACTTCGACCACCGGGCGCATTGCCGCGTTCATCGCCGAACCGATTATGGGTGTGGGCGGGTTTATCACGCCACCGAAGGATTATTTCAAAGTCGTGACCGAGATCATTCATCGTTACGGCGGAATTTTCATCTGCGACGAAGTGCAAACCGGTTGGGGAAGAACCGGCGATCACTGGTGCGGCATCGAGCATTGGGACGTGCAGCCTGAAGTGATGACCTTTGCGAAGGGAATGGCCAACGGCGCTCCGATCGGGTGCACGACGGCGCTACCGGAAGTCGCGGACAAGTATCCGGGCCTCACGTTTTCGACGTTCGGCGGAAATCCGGTGACCTCGGCTGCGGCGCTTGCCACGATTCGAGTGATCGAGGAGAACGAGCTTCCGAAGAACGCGCGAGTCATCGGCGATTATCTGCGCTCGAAGCTTGAAGAGCTCAAGGACAAGTACGCGGTAATCGGCGACGTGCGCGGCATGGGCTTGATGCAGGCGATCGAATGTGTGAAGGATCGCACCACCAAAGAGCCCGATTCGCAGTCAGTGCTTCGCGTGTTTGAAGAAACTCGCCGGAGAGGCGTGTTGATCGGCAAAGGCGGGCTGTACGGCAACGTGATTCGAATCGGCCCGCCATTGATCGCGACCAAATCCGACATTGATCAACTCGTTGGAGCTTTGGACGGAGCGTTCGGCGCGTTGTGAGTGTTTGCCTGGCGGCGCAGCCCGCTTGCCACGGTTGACGCAGATCAGCAGCACGGCGTAGAGAATCAGGCTCGCTCCTGACATTTCGAAGAACTCTTCCAGCGCAACCTCTCCGCGATACGACGACAGCGCCGCACCCGCGTTGAGCATCTTGTAACCGATCGTTTCAAGCACCGCGGCTCCGGTCACATAAACAACAGAACCACAAGCACCCACCAGGCTTGCATTACGTGACATCCGCCACAGTGCGCGAAGGTGTGGGTATGCGGCGCATACGCATAACCCGAGCACCAACAAACATACGATGCAGTTCACGGGGTTGTCGACGACATAGACCGGGAGCCAGTCCACATAACGGCTTCCTAGCGACGCGGTGATTCGCTCGTGAAGCATCGCGGTCTCGTCGATCGACAAAACGAGAAAGAACCCGCCGCACAATCGCAGGAATCGTCGAGACGGGCGATGACTCTCACGCGCACGTGCGGCGAGCATCCAGAAGCTGATTGATATGAGGGCGAGTTGGAATGATGAAAACCATGCCGGCAGATTGCCTTCGCCGTCGAGGTTGATCAACTCGTTAAGCTGGCCCGTAGAACCCTGGACCCACGCGTCGGTTCCGTAGGCGACGACGAGTAGCAGCTCGATGCAGACCATTGTGAGAAAAAGCTTGCGCGCTTGTTGAGGTGAATGGATCATAGCTCAGCCTTTCAGGCGTGTCTGAGAGTCCATCGATCAAACGAGCGCGTTCGGTGGCTTCGGATGTGAAAGCCGCCCGGCAGGTTGCTTGGATCGAATTGAGCGCCACTAAGAGTTTCGTTGCTGCTCAGTTTTTGTATATGATTGGATAAAACGAGGAGCCACCCTATGACTTCACCTGTAGACTTGGAAAACCTGGCTCAGGAAGATGAAAGACTCTACGACAGGTTCGGCAAGCCGCTCGAGGCCCAGCACACCGGGGAGTTCGTGGCTATTGCGCGAGATGGCCGGGTGATTCTCGATAGCGACCAGGTGCGGGCGCTCGAGAAGGCAATTGCCGAGTTCGGCAGCGGCAAATTTGCATTTCGCAAAATAGGATATCGAGCACTTGGGCGGTGGAGGACGCGACTTGGTCACTAGCCATCGGTTTCCCTCGTCGTGAAGGTGGAGATTCGACAATAGACATCATGAAAAGAATTCGTTCTGTCGCCACATCTGTAGTTTTCCTGCTGATTACTGCGCCGCTTTTCGCGCAGCAACAGGCGACCAATTCAAACATTGTCACGCTCGATAGTCTCCTCACTTATCACGCGAAGGGACTCGGGCCGGTTCGATGGCAAGCCGACGGCAAAGGCTATCTCATGCTCGAGCCCTCGCCCGCCAACAAAGACGCCGTGGAGATAATTCGATACGACGCGGCCACCGGCGAGAGAACCGTGATCGTCGCCGCCGATAAGCTCATTCCGAAGGGCGCTTCTTCGCCTCTGGCGATCGAACAGTTTGATCTAAGCAGCGACGCGCGGAAACTCCTCATCTTCACAAACTCAGAACGCGTCTGGCGAAGCAACACTCGCGGCGATTACTGGGTTGTCGATATCAAGGGCTCGCGCCTTCAGAAGCTCGGCGGCAACGCGAAGCCTTCGTCACTGATGTTCGCTAAGTTCTCGCCCGATGCGTCGCGAGTCGCCTATGTGCGAGACAACAACATCTATGTCGAGCAGCTCTCGGACGGGGCCATTACTCAATTGACGAAAGACGGGTCGGCGCATCTGGTCAACGGCACGTTCGATTGGGTCTATGAAGAAGAGCTCTTCTGTCGCGATGGGTTTCGTTGGAGCCCCAACGGAAAACAGATCGCCTACTGGCAACTGAATTCCGAAGGCGTCAAGGAAATGAAACTCATCAACAACACCGTCGCGCTCTATCCGGTGATCACTTCGTTTCCTTATCCGAAAGCGGGCGAGATGAATTCAGCCGCACGCGTTGGTGTCGTCAATGCCTCGGGCGGCGCGACCCGCTGGTTCGATGTGCCTGGTGATCAGCACAACAATTATTTGCCGCGAATGGAGTGGGCGGCCTCTTCCGATGAAGTCACCATTCAACAACTGAATCGGCTTCAAAACACCAACATCGTGATGCTCGGCGATGCGCGTTCGGGGAAGGTCAAGCCGATCCTCACAGAGAAAGAAGACACCTGGGTTGATGTTGCGTGGGGCGACATCGATTGGGACAAGAAAGGTCTCGCGCGCGGCGACGTCGAGTGGATCGAGGGAGGCAAGCGCTTCCTGTGGGCGAGCGAGCGCGACGGCTGGCGGCATGTGTTTTCGGTTTCGCGAGACGGCAAGGATGTGCGATGCATAACACCCGGGAGCTATGATCTGCTCGCGGTCGAGAGCGTCGACGAGGCCGGTGGCTGGATTTATTTCATCGCGTCGCCAGACAACGCAACCCAGCGTTACCTCTATCGCGCGAGGCTCAATGGCGAAGGGAAAGCCGAGCGATTGACTCCGGCCAGTGAACCGGGCACTCACGCATACCTCATCTCGCCGCGCGCGGATGTTGCTATTCACGCTCATTCAAGTCTTCTCAATCCGCCCTCGACCGACATCGTCAGCCTGCCCGGACACACGACGATACGAACCGTCATCGACAACAAGGATCTGCGTGATCGCGTCGCGAAGCTGAAGCCAACTACGCGCGAGTTCTTCCGCGTAGACATCGGCGAAGGCGTCGAACTCGATGGATGGATGATCAAGCCGCCGGACTTCGATTCATCGAAACGATATCCGGTGTTGTTCTATGTCTACGGCGAGCCGTGGGGCCAGACGGTGCTCGACACGTGGGGCGGCGATCGCGCGGTGTGGCACCTTATGCTCGCCCAGCAGGGCTACATCGTGATGAGCGTCGATAATCGCGGCACTCCGGCGCCCAAAGGCAAAGCGTGGCGGAAATTGATCTACCGAAAGATCGGGATTCTTAACTCGGGCGATCAAGCCGCGGCCGTTCGCGCGATCGTCAGGTGGCCGTTTGTCGATGCGAGTCGCGTGGGAGTTTGGGGCTGGAGCGGCGGCGGCTCCTCGACACTCAACGCGATGTTTCGCTTTCCGGACTTGTACAAAGTCGGGATGTCTGTCGCGCCCGTACCGGACATTCGCTACTACGACACGATCTATCAGGAGCGATACTGCGGGCTGCCTCAGGATCATCCCGACGAATACAAGCAGAGTTCGCCGATTACGTTTGCATCTCAGTTGAAGGGTCAACTGCTGGTCGTCCACGGAACGGGCGACGACAACGTTCACTATCAGGGAACCGAAGCCTTGATCAACGCCCTGATCGCGGCGAACAAGCAATTCACCATGATGGCTTATCCGAATCGCTCCCACGGAATCTACGAGGGCGCGGGAACAACGAAACATGTGTACGGACTTCTGACGCGATTCCTGAACGAGAAGCTCGCGCCCGGTCCGCGCTAGGAATTCTCCGCGTCCTCTGCGTCCCCTGCGGTTGAGAACCAATTTTAACCGCAGAGGCCGCAAAGGACGCTAAGGAATCGTGAGATTTGCCACAACAAACCTGGAGACCGTGATGACAAATCGATACTCTCGTCGTATCGCGCTCGGCATAATTGTCCTGATCTTCGGCCTCGGGTGCGCGGCTGCAAGCGCACAAACCGGGCCGGTGAGCTATACGGTCTCGCTCGATAAGCGCCCGACTTCGCACTTCATCAACGTAACTCTCACCGTGAACAGCGGGGGCGCGGCTTCGATCGACGTCGCGATGCCGGCGTGGTCGCCGGGCGGTTACGGAATTCACAACGCGTGGCGAAACGTGCAGGAATTCTCGGCTAACGACGAAACGGGCGCGGCGCTGCGGTTTGAAAAGATCGACAAGCAGACGTGGAGAATAACGCGTGGGAACGGACGGACAGTAACCGCAAAGTACAAGGTCTATCTTAGAACTGACTACACCGATGAGTTGTGCTACCTGCGTGGCCCCAACGTCTTCATGTACGTCGTAGGCAAGCGGCCTTATCCGCTCGAGGGGCCGGTCAAGTTGAAACTCGAAGCGCCTGCCTCGTGGCGCATTCAAACGGGAATGGACGCGGGACCAGAGCCGAATACCTTCACGGCTGAAAACTACGACACGTTCATCGATGCTTCGTTGATAGCCGGGCCGGATTGGCAGGAGACTACCTTCGACGACCAGGGCGCGCGATATCACATCGTGTTCCTCGGAAAAGGAAACTACGACAAGGACAAGATCACTGGCGACGTGAAGCAAGTTGTCAGCTATCTCGTCTCGATGATGGGCGGGCCTCCTTACAAGAAATATGTCTTCTTCCTTCGCGCAAGACCGGGGACAACCTCGGGCGGACTCGAACATTTGAACTCGACCGATATGTCTTTCTCAGCGTGGGCGACACATTCGACGCGTCAGATCTACAGCAGGCTCTTGTTCGTCGCCGCGCACGAGTTTTTTCATCTGTGGAACGTCAAGCGAATTCGCCCTGCGATCCTCGGTCCGTTCGATTACACGCACGAACAGAACACGCGAAACCTGTACGTGTCGGAAGGGATGACGAGCTACTGGGCGGCGATCGGAATGAAACGCAGCGGGCTGTGGTCGCGACAAGAATACTTCGACAATCTGACGACGCAGATCAACACGCTTCAATCAGCGCCCGGACGAAAAATCATGAGCGCCGAGCTTTCGAGTTGGGATACGTGGAACGTCGGCGACAATGCGGACAACAATCGCATCAACTATTACAACAAGGGAGAGCTGATCGGAGACATGCTCGATCTCGAGATTCGATACCGGACGCGAAATCAAAAATCGCTCACCGAAGTGTTCCTTTACCTGCTCAACAACAACGGTCTTCCAAAAGCGGGATTTGAAGAAGTGCGTGGTTTCAGAGACACGGTCGAGATGATCGTAAAACAAGCAGCGCCGGATAAGGCGGACTTCGCCGAGTTCTTCGCGAAGTACGTCTCAGGAGTCGAGGAGATTCCTTGGAATGATTTTCTGACGCACGCTGGATTGATGCTCGAAGAGAAGAAGGGAAAGGCTGAGGCTTACATCGGCATCACAACCGGGACTTCGGTTCCAACCGGCGCCGGATTGTTTTTCCCACCGACTAGCGCGCTTCCACCGGGACAGATTGCGGTAACTAGTATTGCTCCGGATTCGCCCGCCGCCGAAGCGGGTCTGGATATCGGCGATGTGCTGATTGCGATGGATGGCGATCGCGTCGATCCGGCTTCGTTCAATCAGCGGTTCGCGGAGAAGAGAATCGGATCGACGATTCAGCTTGCGGTAATTCGAAGAGATCGCTTGCTGACGATCTCTGTGCCGGTCGGCAGCCGCGAGCCGATCACGTATTCAATCAAAGAAAAGGCGAACGCAACGGATCTTGAGAAGCAGATATTCACAACGTGGCTGGCAGAGAAGAAGTTCGAGCAGTAGCTTCCATACCATTGAGTGGACGTCGATATTCTTGGACTTCAATTGACGCTCGCTCGGTCTCACGGTTAGATTCGTCTACCTGATGCCACCAAGACACAAGGGCACAAAGGAGCACTAATGGGCACACCGCGCTTCGCTCCTGTTTCGCAAAGAGAAGAAGCCATTGCCACAAATATTGTGAATGCAGCCTACACGGTTCATAAGCATCTCGGGCCCAGGTTGCTGGAGAAGGTCTATGAAGCATGCTTTTGTCACGAGCTGAAGAAACGCGGCTTGCGCTACAACAGACAACTCGAGATCCCAATTGTGTACGACGGCTTGATCTTCAATGAAGCGCTTCGCTTGGATGTTCTGGTTGAGGATCTTGTGATCTGCGAGCTCAAAGCAGTTGATCTTGTAAACCCCGTCTGGGAGGCCCAGGTACTCAGCCACTTGAGACTGACCGGCAAACGTCTCGGATTCCTTATCAACTTCAACGTCCCATTAATCAAGAGTGGGATTAGACGGTTTGTTGTGTGAATCTTCGTGCGTCTTAGTGCCTTAGTGTCTTAGCGGCGAACGGACAGGCCACCAAGACACTAAGACACCAAGACTCACAAAGAGGTCAAACCAATGAAAGTGTTAATCAAAAATGGCAACGTCGTAACGGCGGTCGATAATTACTTCGCCGACGTATTAATCGAAGACGGCAAGGTCGCAGTCATCGGCAACAAGCTCACGATAGAAGCCGATCGCACCATCGATGCTTCGGGGCTGCTCGTTATTCCCGGAGGCATCGATCCACACACGCACATGGAACTGCCGTTCGGCGGGACTTCGGCGTCGGATGATTTCCGGACTGGAACGATCGCGGCGGCGCACGGCGGGACGACAACCATCATCGATTTCGCAGTTCAGTATCACGGCGAGTCTTTGATTCAAGCCGTCGACAACTGGCACAAGAAGGCGGAAGGCAAAACCGCGATTGATTACGGCTTCCATCTGATCACCACGGATTTACCAGATGAACGCGTGCCCGAAATGCGCCAACTCATCAACGAAGGCGTGATGAGCTTCAAGATGTTCATGGCTTACCCCGGCGTGTTTCTGGTCGACGACGCGACGATCTTTCGCGCGATGAAAAACGCGGCCAGTGCCGGTGGTTTGATCTGCATGCACGCCGAGAACGGAATCGTCATCAACGAGATCATCAAGCACGCGCTCGCCGAGGGAAAGACCGCGCCGAAGTATCACGCACTCACTCGTCCGACAAAAGCCGAAGCCGAAGGCGTGCACCGCGCCATCGCGATCGCCGAGATGGCCGAAGCTCCGGTGTACATCGTTCACCTGAGCTGCGCCGACGCGCTCGAAGAGGTGCGCGAGGCTCGCGACAAAGGCATCGCGGCTTATGCTGAAACCTGCCCGCAGTATTTATTCCTGGACTATTCGCTGTACGAGCGCGAGGGATTCGAGGGCGCGAAGTGGGTGATGACGCCGCCGCTTCGCGAGAAGTGGAATCAGGACAAATTGTGGCAAGGGCTCCAGGGCAACGACCTGCAGGTGATTTCGACCGATCACTGTCCGTTCTGTTTCAAAGAGCAGAAGGAGCTGGGTCGCGATGACTTCACCAAGATTCCAAACGGAGGCCCGGGCGTCGAGCACCGGATGAGCTTGATCTACAACGGCGGAGTCGCGGGCGGAAAGATCAGTTTGAATCGCTTCGTCGAGTTGACTTCGACATCAGCGGCGAAGTTATTCGGTCTCTTTCCACGCAAAGGCACGATAGCCGTCGGATCAGACGCCGATATTGTGATATTCGATCCAAACGAAGAGATGACCTTGTCTGTTGAAACTCATCACATGAACGTGGACTACAGCGCGTACGAGGGAATGAAAGTGAGAGGCGTGACGAAGACGGTGCTGTCGCGCGGCCGGGTTGTGATTGACGACGGAAAGTACGCCGGCAAGCCCGGCGACGGTCAGTTCCTGAAGCGCAGCGCCTTCTGTCATCTCTACTAACTCACCGTTTTCCCGTCAAGGGAGCAGTGTGATTCTGAGCCCGGGATCTCACGTTGGCCGGTCAGACAGCCCAACGAGGTAACCACGTGGCCGTGAGTGAACCCGTTACACGGATGGTGATGCCCCATACCGAGCAGCGTCGAATCCTGATGCTGTTGGACGAAGCTGTACGCCGCGACATACATTTCATTGCCCGACATCCGACGACATTGTTTCAATGCCTCTGGAATAGTTGTTGGTGGTACGACTGTCCTGAGGCCGCGCGTCATTACGAGACGAGTGAAGGTCCGTGGTCAAGACCGGGGCCGAAACTGTTCGAGCTTCTCGAGGCCTGGAATGCGGCCCGCGAGGAAAACTACCACGGCTTTTATTGGGTTCGTTCACTGCGTCCGCCCCCGACGCATCTGGGGACTGCCCAGCGAGCGGTCCTGCGGGGGCACGACGGCACAGTCACGAGCGTAGCGATCTCAACCGACGGGCGAAGGATCGTCAGCGGCGGCGGGTATCACGACAAGACGGTGCGGGTGTGGGATGCGGACAGTGGGGAGGAGTTGCGTTGCCTGCGGGGGCATGACGGCACAGTCACGAGCGTAGCGATCTCAACCGACGGGCGAAGGATCGTTAGCGGGTCTTGGGACAAGACGGTGCGAGTGTGGGATGCGGAGAGGGGAGAGGAGTTGCGCTGCATGCGTGGGGACGTGGATGAGGTCAGCAGCGTAGCGATTTCAGCCGATGGGCAACGCATCGTTAGTGGGTCTTCGGACAATACGGTGCGTGTGTGGGATGCGGAGAGCGGGGAGGAGTTGCGCTGCCTGCGCGGGCATGAGGGTTGGGTGTATGGCGTAGCGATCTCAGCCGATGGGCGACGCATCGTCAGCGGGTCTTTGGACAAGACAGTGCGGGTGTGGGATGCGGAGAGTGGGGAGGAACTACGCTGTCTGCGCGGGCATGAGAGTGAGGTGGGGATCGTAGCAATCTCGATCAACGGGCGCAGTATCGTCAGCGCGTCTTGGGACAAGACGGTGCGAGTGTGGGATGCCGAGACCGGCGAGGAGTTGCGCTGCCTGCGCGGTCACGAGGGCGCGGTGTATAGCGTAGCGGTCTCAAGCGATGGGCGACGGATTGTTAGTGGTTCTTGGGACAAGACTGTGCGAGTGTGGAATGCGGAAAGTGGTGAGGAGCTACGCTGTCTGCGCGGGCACGAGGATTGGGTAATAAGCGTAGCCATCTCAGCCGATGGGCGAGGCTTTGTCAGCGGGTCTGATGACAAGACGGTGCGGGTATGGGATGCGGAGAGTGGTGAGGAGTTGCGCCACCTCCGCGGGCATGAGAGTGAAGTGTACAGCGTAGCAATCACAGCCGACGGGCGCAGGATCGTCAGCGGGTCTTCGGACAAGACGTTGCGAACGTGGGATGCGGCGAGTGGTGAGGAGTTGCGCTGCCTGCGCGGCCACGAGGACCCGGTGGCTAGCGTAGCAATCTCAGCCGACGGGCGACGGATTGTCAGCGGTGGCTGGTATCATGACAAGACGGTCCGAGTGTGGGACGCGGAGAGCGGTGCGGAGCTCCGCTGTCTGCGCGGGCATGAGGGTTGGGTGTGGAGCGTAGCAATCTCAGCCGATGGTCGGCGGATTGTCGGTGGGTCTAGTGACAATACGGTGCGTGTGTGGGATGCGGAGACCGGGAAGGAGTTGCGCTGTCTGAACTGGCATAAGAGCGGGGGGCATTGGGTGATAAGCGTAGCGATCTCAGCCGATGGTCGGCGGATTGTCGGTGCGTCTAGTGACAATACGGTGCGAGTGTGGGATGCGGAGACCGGGGAGCAGTTGCGCTGCCTGCGCGGCCACGAGGGGGCGGTTGATGGTGTAGCGATCTCGGGCGATGGGCGCAGGATCGTCAGCGGGTCTCGGGACAAGACGGTGCGAGTGTGGGATGCAGACACCGGGGAGTGTCTGGAGGTAATCGAACTTCGCGGTCGAGCTGACGTTCAGGCAATAGCCGCGGGAGCCTCTGCGTTGCCCTTCAGGACTATCGCTCGCCGTGATGAAACCGTGATCGAAAACACCACAGGACGACTGACTGGATTGTTCCCGGTGTCGCTCGATCCCCTCACGACTCACCCGTCAGGAAGGCTCTGGGCTGGCGCAAGCGGTAATCACGTGTACGTCATCGCGCTCGAAGGCGTGCCGGATCGAAGTTCGCGCGGTGAAGGTTGAATCAACCGCTTTGACTGTCCGTCGAAGATACTAACTGCGCCTCAGCAACCACCACTGTAGCATTTCGCTTGCAAGCGCGTCTTCGGTTCTCAACACAAGCCGCTTGAACTGGAATTCGTGCTCGGCGCTCCGAGGACCCGCGGCAGCAAACTCCGGCTGCAACCTTACCAGAGACGTTTCAAGTTTCGTCAGCATCTTCGCCCGATCCTTATAAGAGCGGCTCAATCGGCGACCCTCGAAAATCGACTGCAACCCCGTTGCCGCGGCGCCGACCGGAGGCAACACGATCGCGAGAATTTCTGTCACCAACTGTGAAACCGATCGCTCGCCGCCTTCGCCATGCGTTCCGAAATAAAGCGCCGCCAGATGCCACGCCGCGACTGCGAGCGCCGCAACCAGCACACCCTTCGCGGCATTTTCAAAAAGATCGTCTAGACTCCCAAAGCGCGCGCTTTTTCTCGAGAACCAATTCTTCTGATCCAACAAGCGCTGCTCGTAGTAAACATCAAGCGCGTCCGCATCCGGGGAAGCAACCGTGCTGTTCGCGGCCCTTGTGTCCTCCAGAAACTCATGCCACGTTCGGCCCTTTTCGTCGTGCAACGGGAGCAGGGCTTCGGGCTCCGTGTCTTCGTTGTCGATCATAACCAGGCGGCGCTTTATTGTGTTGGTCGGGTCTGCTTCATTCAGGTAAGGGCCAACTCTCGCCAGCACCAGAAACCTCTCACGCCTGAGCACCTCGGCCCGCAGACGGCAGCGCATCCATTCGTCTGGAGATCCGATGTTGAAGAACCCGAACGACAGCACGATCATCAGCGAAGCGAGTTCCAATGCGATCAACGTGAGGGCGACCGGGCCGGCGTGGGGAAACGCCAGAATCTGAACTGTGAGCAAAAGCACGGCCACCGGCCCAAGCAGCGCGGTGAAGAAACCAAATCGCTTCTGCCGGCGCTGATCCCGAAGCGCGATCTTGTCCCACTTCTCGAAGGCCGTCTGGATCCGCTGCATTTCGGTCTCGGCGATTGGCGGCTTGGAACTCGCTGCTCCTGACATGCGCGTGTCCTCGGTTTGGAAGTGATGCTCGACGACCGAATGAGAACCGATGATGCGCGAAGAATATCGCTTCATCACAGACGGCGCAATAGCGTTATGAGTGATCAGGCTTTTGTGAGAGAATCCGAATCGAGCGGGGTTCAACCGAACAAACAAACCGAACGAGGTGGCCGGATAATGCCAAATGGAGCAGTCGACGAAGCACAAGCCCGGCGCTTGCGGCATCGATTTCGCAAGGGCGTGTTTGTAGTTCCAAGCCTGCTCACAACCGCGAATATCTTCTGCGGCTTTTACTCAATCATGGAATCGCTTTCCGGCGCGCGTTCGCTTGCGCTGGTCGGATTGAACAACGGGCTCGAGCATCTTGGTCCCGCTTCGATTGCCGCGGCAACCGAACACTTCGATCGGGCCGCGATCAACATAGGCTTCGCGTGGCTATTCGACGCGCTCGACGGGCGAGTAGCGCGAATGACGAATGCTACATCCGAGTTCGGCCTTGAGCTTGACTCGATCGCCGATGTGGTTTCATTTGGATTGGCGCCGGCGGTTCTCGCGTTCGCGTGGGGATACGGTCAGTCGCCCGATGTGCACAACCTTGGATGGGTTGCATCGTTTTTGTTTGTGATTTGTGGCGCGCTAAGACTTGCGCGCTTCAACGTGCAAGCGCGGCGTCCTCATTCAAGCTTGCCGCCCAAGAATCCAAAGGTCGACAAGAAAGCCTTCGTGGGAATGCCTATCCCTCTTGCAGCCGCTGTTATTGCGTCGATCGTTCATTTCTTTCCAAGACCGCTTGGGTACATCGGCGAATCTCGTTTATGGTCGCTGGTCATCACATCGCAAGCGTATGCGATAGCACTCTTGGTGCTGGTGACGTGCCTGGCATTCCTCATGATCTCAACGCTTCGCTATCCAAGCTTCAAGAACGTAGCCGTTGGCAAAGGCAATCCGCGCATTCTGATAATCGCGCTCGCACTGGTTGTGACGCTGATCTGGTTTTACTCGAAATGGGTGTTGCTGATAATGGCGTGTTCGTATGCTCTAAACGGAATTGTCGCGAAGCTTTGGGCTTTGATCAGACCTCGTCATGCCGATCGCACTGAGCTAGAGATCGACCGCAAACCATCCTCGCACGACTGAGTCATTCTGGGTTGTTGGGCTCCGGATTCGCGATAAACGCGAAGCAACATCGCCAAAGCCACACCAGAGCTAAACCTGACGTTCATGTAAATGGCTACGTCTTCGCAGCCGGTCTTGTCATGTATCAAGATACATCGGTCGGCTGATAAAGACTCAGGTTGGTTACGCGGCGCAAGTCCGAATCAAGAGAAGCAACCTTCTTTATTCCATAGCTGGCCATCATCGCCGCCGTAACGGAATCATTGGTCATCAATCCGTAACGGGATCTAATCGATTCGCTGTTTCGAATCTGGCGGGCGGTCACCGCGTAAACGCGGATCTTCAGGGCGCGGATCTCTCGCTCGCAATTGTTGTAGTCGGTTAGCCGCTTGATCACATCAGGGTTCTGTTTCAGTTTTCGCGCAGGCTGACCGGGAGTGATCAAGCCTTTCGATATTGCTTCTACCGTCATCAGGCGGTGAAGCACTTCAAGAACGACGTGAGCGCCGGTTACTGCGCGCGCAGTTCCCCCGTCTCAATTCTCCTTAGGAACTCCTGACACTCTGGGGACACACCGCTGAAGTGATAGACGAAGATGTTAGCGTCAATGAAGACCCGCGCGTTGCGAGTGAGGTCATTCAAGGTCATAAAGGTCTTCGGAAAGAACCTGGCGTATCGTGGCTGAGTCGGCCGGGATCAAAGCGAAGCTGCGATCGGCGACGCTCACGCGTGACGCGCGCCGCCGCACCCCAC
>Ga0134122_10002580_pt1 | contig 13354 bp, 9 predicted proteins | sample KB302_FD_96461 | JGI IMG/M metagenome (GOLD analysis project Ga0134122, IMG submission 96461) | Terrestrial soil microbial communities without Nitrogen fertilizer from Kellogg Biological Station, Michigan, USA - KB3-0-2 | ecosystem: Environmental > Terrestrial > Soil > Unclassified ... | reverse complement strand
TTCCTGCGCATTTTCCCCCGATGGAAAGCGCCTGGCCTCGACGAGCGGAGACGACGGCACCGTGCGGGTCTGGGACGCAGAGTCGGGCCAGGAGATCGGCCGGATTGAGATGCTGCCGGACGGCGAATCCGCCAGTTTCTTCGGCCCAAGCCTCGCCCTCACCTACGCCTCCCCCGGAGCCTGGCGCTGGCTCGGTTGGCTGGCGCCCGATCCGGAAACCGGGGTGATCACGCGCTACCCGGCGGAGATCTTCGGACCGCTGCCGGGGCCGGACGCGAACGGGGGGTTCCGCGAGCGGTGACCGGCACCTTCGAATCGAGGTCCGCAGAGGCGGCATCGACCGAAAATTCGCTGGAACGGACCGTCCGATCCACTGCATTCGACCGCCGGACCCGGTGCATTCTGCGGCGCGTTCCGGTGGAAACCGCGGCGTTTCCACTGGAAGCGACGATCGCTTCCACCGCAAGCGATCGCAGAATCCATTGCATTCTGTCGCTGCTTCCACTGGAATCTGTCGCCGCTTCCACTGGATTTTTGGCAGAATCCACTGCATTCGACGATCGCTTCCACTGGAAACTGCGGTCGAATGCACCGGGTTCCGGGGTCCGTTCCACCCTGCCGGGCGCCCGGTTCCAGGCCCCCTGAGGCCGTTCGCCGCCTCCTGCTAGACTCCGCGCGCCATGGCGAGCACCCTAGACCTCCCCGCCCCCTCGGTTGCCCCTGTTTCCGATTCGCGCGTGCGCCTGTTGCGCTACGCCTTCATGAAACTCACCCGCGATTTCGACGCGCGGTTCGAAAACCTGCTCAAGACCGGCCGGGTCTCCAAGTGGTACAGCGAGGTCGGCAACGAAGCGACCACCATTCCGGCGGGTTTGGCCCTCGGACCCGGCGATGCGCTTTGCACTCTCCACCGCGACCTCGGCGCAATCCTGCCGGTCTATCTCGACCCGGCGCGGATCTTCCCCGGTTTCGGCTTCGGGGAGCCGGACGGCCGGCGGCCCGATCCCGACGAGATCATGACCCGGCTCGCCTGCCAGTTGCTGGGCAAGGCCCCCGGCTTCTCGCAAGGGTTCGAACGCTCGTTCCATTACGGCTATCTCGCGCCCGAGCACGGGATTTTCCATGTCGGGATGATCAGCCACCTGGGCGCGATGATCCCGGTCGCCGCGGGCTGCGCGTTCGCCTTCAAGCAGGACGGCTCCGACCGGGTGGCAATCAACTTCATCGGTGAGGGGGCCACCTCGACCGGCGATTTCCACGAGGGCCTGAACATGGCCGCGGTGTGGAAGCTGCCGATGGTGCTGGTGATCGAAAACAACCGCTACGCCTTCTCCACTCCCGCCTCGCTCCAGTACGCCGCGGCGAAGCTCTCCGACCGCGGGATCGGCTACGGCATACCGGCCGAGACGGTGGACGGCAACGACCCCGACGCGATGGCCGAGGCGCTTGGCCGGGCGGTCGCGCGCGCCCGGGCGGGCCAGGGGCCGACGCTGATCGAAGCGATGCTCGGCCGCATGCGCGGCCACAGCGAAGGAGACGACTCGCTGAAAGTCGTCCCGCGGGAAGAGCTGAAGACCTACCTCGACGCCGATCCGGTGCCCACCTACGCCCGCCGCCTCGCGGCCGAGGGGGTGCTGACGCCCGAGATCCGCGAGCGGCTCGAAGCGCGCATCGCCGAGTTGGTCGAGCGGGCGCTCTCCCAAGCGCTCGAAGCGCCGGCCCCCGACCCCTCGACGGCGCTCCGCCCCGCGCTGGCCCCGACGCTCGAGATCTTTGCCGCCGCCGGTCCGCCCGCGGAGCGCGAGATCACCTACGTCGATGCGATCAACCAGGCGCTCGGCGAAGAGATGGAGCGCGATCCGTCGGTGGTTCTGATGGGGCAGGACATCGGCGCTTTCGAAGGGCCGTTCCGCACCACCAAGGGGCTTTTCGCCCGCTGGCCGAAGCGGGTGCTCGACACCCCGATCGCCGAGAGCGGCACGATCGGCATCGCGATCGGCGCCGCTTTGATGGGCTACCGGCCGGTGATCGAAATGCAGTTCGGCGATTTCGTCTCGTGCGGCTTCAACCAGCTGGTCAACGTCGCGGCCAAGCTCTACTACCGCTGGCAGGTGCCCTGCCCGATCGTCGTCCGCTGCCCGTCCGGCGGCGGCGTGGGCGCCGGGCCGTTCCACTCCCAGAACCCGGAAGGCTGGTTCGCGCAGACCGCCGGCATCAAAGTCGTCTGCCCGGCGACCGCCGCCGACGCGCGGGCGCTGCTCAAGGCGGCGATCCGCGATCCGAACCCGGTCCTGTTCTTCGAGCACAAGTTCCTCTACCGGCGGATCAAAGAGCGCCTGCCCGAAGGGGACGACGCGGCGCCGCTCGGAATCGCCCGCGTCGTCCGCCCCGGGCGCAATCTGACGCTCGTGGGCTACGGTGCCACGACCTGGACCTGCCTCGAAGCCGCCGAGGCGTTGGCCCAGGACGGGGTCGAGGCCGAGGTGATCGACCTGCGGACGCTGATCCCGTACGACGAAGAGACCGTGCTCGCCTCGGTCAAGAAAACCGCCCGGGCCTTGATCGTCCACGAGGCGCCGGTCACCCTGGGCTTCGGCGCCGAGGTGGCGGCGCGCCTCGCCGACGCCGCGTTCCCCTGGCTCGACGCGCCGATCCGCCGCGTCGCGTATCCGGACCGCCCCGTCCCCTACTCGAAGGTGCTCGAACAGGAGCTATTGCCGAGCACGGCGAAGGTGATCGCCGCGGCGCGGGAGCTGGTGGCGTACTAGGAAGTAGAGCTTCAGCCTTCTACCCAGGCCGTTGGCCTGGGCTGCCGGGAGACGGCCTTTCAGGCCTAAAACCAAAGACGCCTGTACGTTGCGTGCGGCCTGAAGGGCCGCGTCACGCTAGCCCAGGCCAACGGCCTGGGTGCGCAACGGGCCTGGTCGCCAACCACCTGGGTACATCGAGGGCGGCGACGGGGCGCCGCCCCTCGGCGGTAGAAGCCCCTACCTCTTCTCCAGCAGCTTCTCCAGCTCGGCGATGCGCTTTTCGAGCTCCTTCATCCGGGTTTCGAGCTCGGCTTCGCGCGGTCGCCAGAAGGGTCCGCGCTCGCGGTCCAGCGGGCGGATGACCCTTTCCCCCGAACGGCCGCGGTGCTCGGGGTCGAGCTCGATCACCACGTCTTTGCCGTCCCGCCGCTTCAGGAACATCGGTGCCAGGTCCAACTCGGCCCGCTCTCGTTCGGCGATCGTTGCGGTGAGGGTCTGCAGCTTTCCCTTGCGCCAGAATTCGACCGACGCGGTCTCGCCCGCATCCTTGCCGCGAACCTGGCGTTGTACGTCCCAGGCCGAGTCCACCGCCGTGCCGTCGATTTCGGTGATCACGTCGCCCACTTCGAGGCCGGCTTTGTCCGCCGGACTGCCGGGCTCGATGCGGGAGACCATGACGCCGGCGCCCGCTTTGACGTCGAAATGGTCGAGCAGCTCCGGGGTCAGCTCGATCAGCTCGATGCCCAGGTATCCCTTGCCGAAGGGCTGGATCAGCGGGCCGTCGTGCGGTCCGCGAATCTTCAGGATTTCCACGCGGCGTTCCGGCGTCGAGGCGGGCGGGGCCTCCTCGGCGCGCAGAACGGCAGGGTGCCAAGAGAACGCGAGGGCCAGAGCGAACGCGCTCGGGGCAAAAGCGATTCGGGTTCGGTGCTTCATGTTGTTCTCCTCTAAAGCGGGGGGTCAGGAGCGATTCCGCAGAACGGCGGGAACGGAGTGGGTGATTTTCGGCTCGTCGACCCGAGTCAGATCGACGAAGTAATCGGCGTGGTCGTCGCCGCCGAGGTAGAGAACGCCCCGCTCACGATCGGTGGGCAGTTTCTCGATTTCCTCCGCGATCGCGCGATGCTCGGTGCGAATCTCGGCCAGTGCCCGGCGGACTTCGGCGACTTTCCTCTGTTCATCGAACGAGCGAAATCCGATGACGGCGACGACCAGAACCGCCAGGCCCGCCGCGACCGACGAGGGGACGAGCCATCCGCCGCGCCGCCGGGGGCGTTCGTCCAGGCGCGCGGCCACCCGGGAGGCGAAGCCGGGCCGGGCGCGCTCGCGAGGCAGAGAGCCGAGCAGCTCGCTCAGACGTCGATCGTCGAAAGGGTCGCCGGGGGTGGGTTCTCTTCGTTCGATCGCCATGATTTTCCTCCGTGCCAATACGGTTCGAGCCGGGTGCGCAACGCCAGCCGGCCCCGATGAATGCGCGACTTGATCGTCCCTTCGCTGCAAGCGAGATGGCGGGCGATCTCGGCATAGGGCCAGCCCTCGATCTCATGGAGCACGAGCGGCACCCGCAGCCGGAGCGGCAGATCGGCGACCGCCGCGGCCACTTGAGTTTGGACTTCGTCGCGCAGCAGGCCGCGGGGGGCGGCCGGCTCTTCGTGCTCTTCCGGAGCGAAGAAAAACGACAGCAGGCGCCGTTGGCGTTCCCGCCGCTCTTCGCTCCGCAGCAGATTGGTCGCGATGCGAAACAGGTAGGCGAGCAGGTGCCCTTCGCCCCGATAGCGCGCGCGGGCTCGGTACAGCCGGAGGAACGTCTCCTGGCCGAGATCCTCCGCTCGATCGCGCGATCTCGCCAGGCGGACCAGGTAACCCACGACGGCGTCTTCGTGGCGCTCGACCAGCTCGGCGAAGGCGCGCCGGTCGCCGGCCACCGATCGAGCCATCAGCTCATCGTCGGTCGGAAAAGGCTCGGGTCGAAGGCTCGGGTCGCTCATGCGCTCGCCAATACCGAACATAACGCGGCCGGCGCCCGAGAGTTCCCTCGCCCTTGCTGGTTTCTTGCTTCTCGGCCTTCCCCGGACCGACTCCCAGGTGCCGGCCCCGGGAAGGCTGCCGGCCCTAGGCCTCCGTGGCGCGGCGCAGGAGGCGGCCGGCGTCGCGCAGGGCGGTGCTGCCCGCGGCTTCGAGGACGAGAGCGAGGCTCGCGGGCGATCGGGTGAGGAAGGCCGCCACGTGCAGCGCCTCTTCGAGCGGCTGGTCGAAATTCCGTAGGTACCCCTCGACCTCACCGCTCGGTCCGCGGAGCGCGAAACCGGCGGAAGAGTCGTCGGGATCGAGGCGGAGCAGCGGATCGCGGCCGGTCGCCGGGAGGACGGCCGCGGCGAGCAGGGCAAGCTCCCGGCGCTCGAACCGCGCGACCGGGTGGCCGCCTCGCTCCACGCCGAGAGCGGCGTGGAAGACGCCCCAGCTTTCGATGCCTCGGCGGCTCAGCTCCTCGACGCGCCAAGGGCCGGAGGCTTCGGCTTCGGCGGAGCTGATGGGCTCGTCGGACCGGTCCAGCTCGGTGAGGAAGGATTCGTCGAAGGCGTTTGCCGGTTGGGCCTGATGGATTTGGCGGCTCATGCGCGGTTCTCCGGGAGGTTGGTGATCGTCTGAAGAGTAGGCGCTAATTGGGCGTAAGTCAAGCATCCTCTCGCTCGCTACGGCCACGCAAACGCCGCCGCCTCCGCGGCTTGAAAAAGGATAGATTTCCGCGCTCGGTGAGTCGCCAGGTCAAATTTCCGAAGGAGCGTCGATGAGCGCAGAAGTCTTGTTGGAGGATCGTTTCGTCGCGGTGATCGCCCGCGAGATCGGCTGCCGGCCGCAGCAGGTGATCGCCGCCGCCGAGCTGTTCGCCGAGGGGGCGACCGTGCCGTTCGTCGCCCGCTATCGGAAAGAGGCGACCGGCGGCCTCGACGACCAACAGCTGGAGGACCTGCACAAGCGGCGCGACTACTTCCTCGATCTCGCCGCCCGGCGGGACGCGATCCTCGCGAGCATCGCGGAACAGGGCAAGCTCACGCCGGAGCTCGAAGCGGCGATCCGCTCGTCGCTCGCCAAGCAAGAGCTGGAAGATCTCTATCTGCCCTACCGGCCGAAGCGGCGCACCCGCGCCCAGATCGCCCGCGAGCGCGGCCTGGAGCCGCTCGCCGATGCGCTGCTCGCCGCGGCGGCCGGATCGGCTCCGCCGGCCGAGTTGGCGGCGCCTTTCGTCGATGCGGGCAAAGACGTGCCGGACGCGGCGGCGGCTCTCGCCGGAGCGCGCGACATCCTGGCCGAGCGCCTCGCCGAAACGGCCGAGCTGCGCGCCGGGTTGAGGCGCTCGCTCGCGCGCGACGGAGTGCTTCACGTTCAGGTCCTGCCGGGCAAAGAAAAATCCGAGGAGGCGACGGTCTACCGCGATTACTTCGCCCACACCGAATCCGCCAAGGACATCAAGTCGCATCGCCTTCTCGCGATCCTCCGCGGCGAACGGGAGGGCTTCCTGATCTCGGACCTGACGATCGACGACCCGGTGGAAGTCGAACGGCTCGGCCGCTCCTGGAACGTGCCGCTCGATACGCCGTGCGGCCGCGAAGTGGCCGCCGCCACCGCGGACGGCTACAAGCGCCTGCTGCGCCCGTCGCTCACCAACGAGGTCCGCTCCGAGCTGCGCGAGCGGGCCGAAGCCGAGGCGATCGCGGTTTTCCGCGCCAATTTGGAATCCCTGCTGCTCCAGCCGCCGCTCGGCCAGGTGCCGGTGCTCGGCCTCGATCCCGGATTGCGGACCGGCTGCAAGCTCGCGCTGGTCGATCGCACGGGGAGGGTCATGGCGACCGACGTTCTGCGTCCGCTGGCGCCGCAGGCCGACGTCGCGGGCTCGGCGCGGACGCTGGTCGGCTTGATCGCCAAGCATGGGGTGAAGGCGGTCGCGATCGGCAACGGCACCGCGGGCCGGGAGACCGAGCTGTTCGCGCGCGCGGCGATCGCCGAGGCGGGGCTCTCCGGGGTGACGGTGGCGATCGTTCCGGAGACGGGGGCGTCGATCTACTCGGCTTCCGGGGTGGCGCGCGAGGAGCTGCCCGACCTCGACGTGTCGCTGCGCGGCGCGGTGTCGATCGCCCGCCGGCTCCAGGATCCGCTCGCCGAGCTGGTCAAGATCGAGCCGCGGTCGCTGGGCGTCGGCCAATACCAGCACGACGTCGATCAGAAAGCCCTCGAATCCGAGCTGGACGCCGCGGTCGAAGGGGCGGTCCACCGCGTGGGGGTCGAGCTGAACACCGCGTCGGCGCCGCTGTTGCGCCGCGTCTCGGGCCTGTCGGAGCGCCTGGCGCGTTCGATCGTCGCCTACCGCGATGCGCAGGGGGCGTTTCCCTCCCGCCGTCAACTGCTCGAAGTCGGCGGGTTCGGCGCCAAGACCTTCGAGCTGGCCGCCGGCTTCCTGCGGGTCCGAGAGGGGACGAACCCGCTCGACCGCACCGGCGTTCACCCGGAGCGTTATGCCACGGTCGAGAAAATGGCGGCCGAGCTTGGCGTGCCGCTCGCCGAGCTGGTCGGCAGCCCGCAGCTGGTGGCGAAGGTCAATTTCTCCCATTTCGCCGACGCCGAGCGCGGCCTCGGCACCTTCACCCTCGCCGACATCCAGGCCGAGCTGGCCCGCCCGGGCCGCGACCCGCGGCCGGATTTCGTGGTTCCGGAGTGGCGCTCCGACGTCACCTCGATCGAAGATCTGGTCGCCGGCATGGTGCTCGAAGGCCGTGTCAGCAACGTCACCAACTTCGGCGCGTTCGTCGATGTCGGCATCAAGCGCGACGGCCTGGTCCACGTCTCCGAGCTGTGCCATCGCTTCGTCGCCGATCCGCGCGAGGCGGTCAAGGTGGGCGAGGTCGTCAAAGTCCAGGTGATGGAGGTGGACAAGCCGCGCGGCCGGTTCGGCCTGTCGATCAAGGCGCTCCAGCCGCCGCCGGCCCGCGAGGCCCGCCAGGCGGCCGGCAGCCCCGGCCGGTCGGCGTCCCCGAAGCCCCCGCAGCGGGGGCCGGCGCCGGCCCTTCCGGCCGCTTCGAAGCCGCAACGGCCGCAACCCCCGCGATTCAACCGGCCGCAGCCTTCACCGCCGCCCGAGCCCGCCGCGACGCTCGACGAGCTGAAGAAGAAATTTCGCCGGGTGTAACGGCCCGGGAGCGCGAGGGCTCAGCGCACCAGGCGCTCGGTGGTGCCGACGCGCGTGAGCCGCACCGAGGAGCGCGTCTCGTGGCCGGAGACGTCGGTGGCCACGGCGACCACCTCGATCGCTTCGTTGCGGTGAACGCTGGGCGGAATCTCGACCACGTAGCGGAGCCGGCCGATCTTCTCCGCCTTGATGCGCCGCTTGCCGGCGAAGATTTCGACGTTCGCGACCTGGAAATCGTCCCGGACGGAAAACGCCAGAGTGGCCACGGTGCCGCGGAAGAACCGGGTGTCGCCGGAAGCCTCGATCACCGGCGGGTTCGCGTCGATCCGGGCGAGCAGGTCGGTCAGTTTCTTCTCGGACTCGGCGAACTGCGCCGCAAGGTGGGGTGTCGGAGTGAATTTCTTCAGCTCCGCCAACCCCTCGTCCGGCCGGCGGCGGCTCAGGTAGCGCGGCACGTTGGCGAGAAAAGCTTCCTGGCCCGCCTCCAGGCTTTGCGCCTTCTGATACCCGGCCACCCGTTCCCGCAGGCCCGTGCGGTTCGGCCATTGGTTGAGCAGAGGGGAAAGATCCGCCTGCGCCTGAGGGTATTCGCCGTTTTTGGCGTGCTCCTCGGCCTGCCGCTCGATCGCTTCCGCCGCCCGCTCGCGCAGGCCGAAGGCGGGGCTGTCCGCGGGCAGCAGCACGGCGAGTGGCGCGAACCGTTCGAGCACCTCCGCGGGCCGTCCCGCCGTCGAGGCCTGTTCCACCTCGGAAAACATTCGAACGATCTCGCGCGCCCGGGCGAGGTCGGCCGAAAAGGCCGGGCCGACATTGGGGAGCGCGGCGGCGTCGGGCACCGCGGCGAGGATGCGCCGCAACAGCTCGATGCTGCCGGTTTCCAGGCCGCTCGCGAGGTCGGCCGGCAACTGTTCGGCGGCGATCTTCGGGATCGTCTCGGCGAGCACCTGGAGCTTGATGCAACCCTGCGGTCCGAGCGCGGCCTGGTCCGCGACGTCGAGCGAGGCCAGCAGCTCATGGGCCCGGCCGTAGTCGCCGTCCGCGAGCGCGCGCTGCGCCGCTTCCAGCCGCACCGCGGCGGGTTCCTTCGCCGGCTGCGGAGGGGCGACCGGAGCGGCGGGCGCCGGCTGCTGCGGCGGCTGGGGCTTGGGCAGAAACCGCCAGGCGAACAGCCCTCCCGCGAGCAGCATTGCGGCGACGCCGGCCGCCCAGGCCCACCGCGGAACCTTGAGCTTGGCTTTCTGGCCGACCGCGGCGGACCGGTACGGCCCGCCGGTCTGCGGCACCGCGGGAGGGGACGCCGCGCCGGCTGAGGCTGCCGCGCCCGTTGTGCCGGCCGCGCCGGCCGCGGCCGCCTCCGCCACAGCGGCCGGAATCGGCGCCGGCCTGGGGGTGTAGTTGCCGAGCACGGCCGGTGGCCCCAAGGCGTCGAAGTCGATGTCGGGCAGCAAACTTCCCGCCGGGGCGTCGCGTCCGTCGTCGGGCGCGGGCTCAAGCGCCGGGGGCGGGGGTGGCTGCGCCGCGAGCGGAACGGGTGCCGGCAAAGGAGGCGCGGGCCTTGGGTCCGGTGTTTCCGGAGTCATCAGGGCCGCGGGGGGAGCCAAGGGTTCCGGCTTGGGCAGCGGCGCCGGTTCCGGCAGCGGCCTGGCCTGGACCGGCTGGGTCTTGTCGAGCAGCGACTCTCCGTCCGACTCGGCGTCGATCGCCGACAACAGCGGCACGGATGGCTCGGACGACGAGACCGGTTCCGCGGCCTCCGCTGGCGGGGACTGGGGCCGAGGCTGCACCCGCGGTCGGGGAGTCCACGCCGGTTCGGGCTCGAAGCCTTTGCCCAAGGCGGAACGGAGCGCGCGGCGGACCTCGTCGGCGGATCCCGGCCGCTCCGCCGGGTTCGCCCGCAGGCACGAGGCGATGACGTTCTGCAGCAGGTCGGTGCGCTCGATCTCGAAGCTGAAAGGAAGCGTCACCCGCGGCGCCGGACTTTCCGAGTCGGCGATCTCCGCGCCCAGCACCTCGGCGAGCGACCGCGCCAGTCCGAACAGGTCGCCGCGCAGGGTCGGCAGGCCTCCAGCGACCTCCTCGGGCGCCCGAAAGCGCGCGCCCGGCGAAGTGTCGCGCACGCCGCTGCGCCGGAAACAGGAGGTGCCGAGACCCGCGAGCCGCAGCCGTTGGCCGGCTGCGCCGGGTGGGATCTCGACCAGCAGGTTCTCGGGCGAGAGATTGCCGTGCGCGACACCGTGCGCGGCGAGCGCTTCGAGGCCGCCCAAAGCTTGCGTCGCGAGCGAGGCGATGCGCCGGTGCGAGGTGCCGGCGAGCCCGGCGAAGCTGCGGCCGTCGATCAGCTCGAACACCAGGAACGCGAATCCGTCGGTGGTGAATCCCCAGTCGGAGACCGCGGGGATCGTCGCCGTTTCGATCGATTCGGCCGCCGCGGCAAAGGCCGCGAAACGGCCAAGACCGGCCGGATCGGAGCCCGGATTGAGCAGCTTGACCACCACCGGACGACCGGCCTCGGTATCGACGGCGCGGAGCAAGGTCGCCAAGGGACCCGACTTGAGGATTCGCTCCAGGCGGTAGCGGTCGGCGATCTCGCGCGGCGGGCGGGGCAGGCTCATAGTTGTTTCTCGATGAACGCAAGCGGAGTTTAGCCGAAGGTGGCCGGACGGGCGAGAGTCGCGGTTTCACCCGGGCGAGATCCCCTCCGCGCGGGCTCGAATCCCTGTGTTACGCTGGGGAAAAGCTATGTAGGTCTCGTCCCAAGGAGGGTGACATGTTGGAGAGGTTTCCTCAGGAGGTCGTGCTGCGCAACGGCACACGTCTGCTTTTACGCCTGTTCAAAGAGGGCGATGCCGAGGCTTTGTTTCAATTCTTTCAGCGCTTGCCGGTCGATGTCCGCCGCTTCGCCTGGGACCGGATCGACAACCGGTCGCTGGTCGAACGTTGGGCGGCCGAGCTGGACTATTCGAAAGTTTTGCCGATTCTCGCCTTCGACGGCCAGAAAGTGGTCGCCGACGCGACGCTTCATTTTCGCGACGGCGGGCCGTTGCGCCTGGTCGGCCGGATCAAATGGCTGATCGACCCGGCGTACCGCGGCCATGGCCTCGGCACCGTCCTGGTCAACGACTTCATTCGCATCGCCCGCGGCAACGGTCTGCGCCATCTCACCTGTATGCTGATCTCCGATCTCGAAGCCGATGCGGTCGAGACCCTCGGCAGCCTCGGATTCCAGAGCCACATCGTCGCCGGCTACGGCACCGACCCGGACGGCAACCAGCACGACATGACCAAGATGGTGCTCAAGCTCTGATCCACGCCGCCGTCCGAACGAAGGGTCGAAAGAGGAGAGGGGTCGCGAGCGGCCCCTTTCGGCGTTTCAGCAGGCCGCTCGGGTAGAATCCCCCGCCCGCGAACCGCACACCGCGCGGCACCGCATCCCGAAACTCCGAAGGAGCACCATGTCCGACCAATTCATCTATGTCATGAAGGACCTGCGGAAGATGTATCCGCCCAACCGCGAGGTCTTGAAGGGAATCTGGCTGTCGTTTTACCCCGGGGCGAAGATCGGCGTCCTGGGCGGCAACGGCGCCGGCAAGAGCACCCTGCTCAAGGTGATGGCGGGCGTGATCACCGAATTCGGCGGCGAGGCCTGGCCGGCGAAGGGAACCAAGATCGGCTACCTATCGCAGGAGCCCCAGCTCGACCCGACCAAGGACGTGCTCGGCAACGTCGAGGAGGGGGTCGCCGAGACCCGCGCCCTGCTCACCCGTTTCGACGAGATCAACGCCAGTTTCGGCGAGGAGATGTCGAGCGACGCGATGGACAAGCTGCTCGCCGAGCAGTCGCGGGTGCAGGACGCGATCGACCACGCCAACGCCTGGGAGCTCGATCGCACTCTGGAGATCGCGATGGACGCCCTGCGCTGTCCGCCGCCCGATTCCGCGGTGGACACGCTGTCGGGCGGCGAGCGCCGCCGCGTGGCGCTCTGCCGGCTGCTGCTCTCGCGCCCCGATCTGCTGCTGCTCGACGAGCCGACCAACCACCTGGACGCCGAGTCGGTCGCCTGGCTGGAGCACCACCTCGCCGAGTACCCCGGCACGGTGGTCGCGATCACCCACGACCGCTACTTCCTGGACAACGTCGCCGGCTGGATCTTGGAGCTGGATCGCGGCGAGGGGATTCCCTGGAAGGGCAACTACACCTCCTGGCTCGAACAGAAGGAACAGCGGCTGGCGCTCGAAGAAAAGCAGCAGTCGTCCAAGCGCCGCTCGCTCGAACGGGAGCTCGAATGGGTGCGCATGAGCCCGCGCGCCCGCCAGGCGAAGGGCAAGGCGCGTCTGACCTCGTACGAGAAACTGCTCGCCGAGCAGAACGAATACGAAAAGCGGGCCGACCCGAACGAGATCCGCATTCCCCCCGGGCCGCGCCTGGGAGACCTGGTGGTCGAGGCCACGGGGCTCAAGAAAGCGTTCGGTGACAAGCTGCTGTTCGAGGATTTCGACTTCAACCTGCCGCCCGCGGGGATCGTCGGCGTGATCGGCCCGAACGGCGCCGGCAAGACCACGCTGTTCCGGATGATCGTCGGCCAGGAAGATCCGGACGGCGGCAAGCTCCGGGTCGGCGAGACGGTGAAGATCGCCTACGTCGATCAAAGCCGCGAGGATCTCGACCCGGAAGCCCAGGTCTGGGAGGCGATCTCGGACAAGCGCGACATCGTGATGCTCGGCAACCGCGAGGTCCCGGCTCGCTCCTACGCCTCGATCTTCAACTTCAAAGGGGCCGACCAGCAGAAGCGGGTGAAAGACATCTCGGGCGGCGAGCGTAATCGTCTCCACCTGGCCCGCACGCTCAAGGCGGGCGGCAATCTGCTGCTGCTCGACGAGCCGACCAACGACCTCGACGTCGATACCCTGCGGGCGCTCGAAAACGCGCTGCTCGAATTCGCCGGCTGCGCGGTCGTGATCTCCCACGATCGCTGGTTCCTCGACCGGATCGCGACCCACATCCTCGCCTTCGAGGGGGACTCGAAAGTCGTCTGGTTCGAAGGCAACTACGAAGGCTACGAGGCCGACCGTAAGCGCCGCCTCGGAGCCGAGGCCGACCAGCCGCACCGGATCAAGTACAAGCCGCTCACGCGCGGCTAGGGTCGGCTTCGGCCTTCGGTTTTCTCGCCCTTCTCGGTTTTTGGGGTGGCCCGCTCTCCTTCTCCGGCGTCTTCGGGGAGAGGGAGTGGGCCGCGAGGAGCGCTTCGATCAGAGACGCCGGTTCGCCGCGGCCGAATCGTCTGATCAAGGGCTTGAAGATCTTCGTGGCGATCGAATGCCCCAGCTTTCGGTAGCTCTCGAACTGCGACTCGGTGAAGAACTGGTCGGCGGTGGATTCCTGCGGGAAAATCGGATGCCGCGCCTTGTAGTCGAGGATGTCGGAC
>Ga0134122_10002577_pt1 | contig 13363 bp, 11 predicted proteins | sample KB302_FD_96461 | JGI IMG/M metagenome (GOLD analysis project Ga0134122, IMG submission 96461) | Terrestrial soil microbial communities without Nitrogen fertilizer from Kellogg Biological Station, Michigan, USA - KB3-0-2 | ecosystem: Environmental > Terrestrial > Soil > Unclassified ... | reverse complement strand
GGAATCAGCGATGCGGCTCGGGAGCTCGAGCAGTACGAGCGATAGGCGTCGTCATGGGGACCCCAGCTCTCGGCGGATCTGCGGCCGGTTGTAATTGGCGTAGGTGTACTTGCCCGCGATCCGCCCGGCGTCGTCGAAGTGGAAGATGTCGGTCCCGTACCACCCGCACCGCCGCCCGTAGAGCATCCGGAACAGCCACCGCCGCGGGGCCGGCCGCACCTGCGTGATGTCGTGCTGGCACACCCACCGGATGGCCGCCTTCCTCGCGCCCTCGTCGACCACGCGGTCATCCACGACGAAGCGCATCTTCCCGAACGCGCCGCTGAACTGCGGCAGGAACGCGGCCCGGATGGCGTCCTTGCCCCGGTGCTCGCTGCCGTCCCCGGGGCGATAGATGGCGTCCTCCGCGAAGAAGGTCATCACCTCGTCGAGGCTGTTGTCGTTGAAGCCGGCGACGAAGCGGTCGAGGAGGTCGGCGATGGGCATGCCAGTGGTCCTACTCCAGAAGATGGCGGATAATGGTGGCGAGGTAATCGCTGTTCCGAGAGGTCGGTGACGTTGTGAAGGCGACCCGCACTGCGTTCATCCTGATGCCCTTCCGACAGCCGTTTGATTCGTATTATCCGGCAATCTTCCGGCCTGCCCTGGAAGCGGCCGGCTTCGAGGTCCGTCGCGTGGATGATCTCTATGCGCCTCGGCCCATCATGCTGGACATACAGGAGGGAATCGCCAATTCGGACCTCGTTCTGTGCGAAATGACAGGCAGAAATCCGAATGTATTCTACGAGCTCGGACTCGCCCATGCGGTCGGCAAGCCTGCCGTGCTCGTGTCGTCCGCCGAGGAGGATATCCCTTTCGATCTTCGGCACGTGCGCGTAATTCAATATGAACCGCGGATGGCTGGCTGGGAGGCGAAATTGCGCTCGGACATCGAGCGGGCAGCCGTCGCCGTTCTTTCGTCCCACACCGTCTGGCCTCCAGCGCTCGTTCAACGCTCTCAGTCGATGGAAAGCGGTCTGGTGACGCAGGCAGGCCTGATCAAGCCGGACGACTCACGAACGGTCGCTCGTCCGGTAAATCTGGGGTTTGACGGATCGATTGAGGGCGGCTATCCGCATGGTTGGTTCAACAGCGAAGGCCATGTATCGAATGTGTCGCTCGATTACGCAGTGCGTGTGGTTCCGCGTGACGATGGCAAGCCGGGCAGGTGCGTCATGATGTTCAAGGACGCTGCGGAGCAGTCCGGGTTCGGTTCGATCATGCAGCGCTTCCCTGCCGCCTTCCTTGCGGGGCGGACCGTCAGGTTCGAAGGTGAGATCCGAACGGAGGAGGTCGAAGGATGGGCGGGGTTTTGGCTTCGGGCGGACGGAGATGGTCAGCCCGATCTATTTCACGACAACATGAGCGGACATCGCGTGACCGGCACCTCTGATTGGACGTGGCATGCGGTCGAGGCACATCTCCCCGCCGCCACGACGATGGTCAATCTGGGTGTGATCTTGCGGGGGACTGGAGTCGTCTGGGCAGACAATTTGCGATTCAGCGTGTGGAATCCCAATGGCACGTGGTCAGACGTCTAGTTGAAGCCCGCCACGAAGCATCACCTCTTCTGGACCAGCGCGTCCCGCTGGGCGGCGCACGTCTTGATCATCTCGCTGAGCGTCAGGCTGGTGCCGCCCACGTCGAACTTGTGCTCCTTGAGCTCGCGGAAGTCGGACTGCACCTGCGAGGCGGCGACGATGCACTCCTCCAGCTTGGGGATCGCCTCGTTGCGCGCGTTCCGGGCGATCAGCATCTTCGCGTTCTCGAACGCCTTCTTCGGCCCGTCCTCGAACGCGACCATCGACGAGGCCTGCCGGAGCGGTTGCTCGATCGCCTTCGCGCGTTCGGTGCACTGCGCGACGACGTCCTTGATGGCCATCGAACGACCCTCCACCAGGGCGATCACCTTCTCCAGCGCCGGGTTCTCCTTCAGCAGCTGCGCCCCGCTCGACTCGCAGGACCTGAACTGGGTCATCGCCGCGTCGTAGTGCTTCTTCTGCGTCCTCAGGTCCTTGGCCTCGCCCGCCGCGCGCGCGGCCTGCTCGCCGGCCGCCAGCGGGGTCGCGGTCTGCCGGCGCGCCCCGCCGGCCTGCTTGGCCAGCTCCAGCCCTTCCATCTGGCGCACCAGCTCGTTGCGGGCCCTCTCGGCGCTCGCGGCGTAGCCCGCGTCCTGCTTCTCCAGGGGCGCGAACCCCTCGAGCGCCTTGGTCAGCGCGTCCACCGACTTGGAGGCGGCGTCCAGGTCGGCCTCCGCCGACTCGGGGCGGTTGGCGGCCTCCAGCTTCGACTTCCCGTCGGCCATGAGCTCCGTCAGCTTCGCCCTGGCGCCGCCGGCGTTGATCGCGATCCGGCGCCTGGCGATCCGGTCCGTCAGCTCGGTGATGCGCTGTTTGACGGACTTGTCGTACTCGGAATAGTCGTGGTCCTTCCTGATGAACGGCGCGCCCTCGTCCAGAACCGCCTTGAGCTGCTTGAGGGACTCCTCCGCGTCCGCCAGCTCCTTCTCGCCGATGCCCGCCGCCTGGATCTTCGCCACCACGGCCTCGGTGTTGCGCTTGGTGTCCTGGACCTTGGTGCGCATCCGCGTCAGGTCGACCTCGTAGCGCCGCCTGGTGATCGTGGTCCGCGCGTCGCGGACCAGCTGGCGCGCGTCGGCGACCTCGGCCGCGACGGAGGAGGGGACCCTCTTCGCGAAGGGCTCCAGGGTCTTCTCCATCACCGTCAGCGCGGTGTTCAGCTCCGCGAACTGGTCGTCGGTGGCGTCCCGCCGCTCGATGTTCCTCAGCGCCTTGACGACGTCGCCCTTGGCGCCGGTGATGTCGCGGCGGAGCAGCTCCCCGTCGACCTCCGCCAGCGTGGCGGTGACCTGGTTCAGGTACTCGGCGAAGGGCTTACTCCGCGCGGCCTGCGGCTGATACTTCTCCACCAGCTTCCGGACGACGATGGTGGCGGTCTTCGCCTCGGCGAGCTGCTCGTCGGTGGGCTTCCGCCCGCGGAGGGACTTCAAGGTGGCGGTCAGGTCCTGGTACGCCGGCTCGATCTCGGACTTCAGCCGCTCGAGCGCGGTGGTGCTCAGCAGCTGCTCCATCCGCTTCCGGGCGTCCGCGATCTCCGCGTGGGCGCCGTCCGCCACGCCGGCGTACGCCTTGTCCCGGGGCTCGAAGGTCTTCCCTTCGTCGAGCAGCTTGGACAGGTTGTTCGCCGCCTGGTCCGCCGCCGAGAACTGGGCGTCGCTCCCGTTCTTGGTCAGCGCGGCCATCGCCGCCGACAGCATCTGGCGGCTCGACTCCACCTTCGCCCGGTGCGCGTCCACCGCGCGCAGCGTCCAGCGGTCCTCGATGGTCTTGTCGGCCTTGGTCGCGGCCGCGTCGGTGTCGCTCAGGTACTTCGCGAACGCGGCGTCCTCCTTGGAGAACTGCCGCGCCGGCTCGATCGCCTTCCGGAGATCCGCCAGCGCCGCCCGGGCGTCCTCGAAGTCCTTGGGGCTGGCGTCCTTGCGCTCGGTGCGCGCCACGCGGTCGTTCATCGCGGCGAGGGCGGCGTCGATCGTCCGGCGGTGGTTGAAGAGGTAGACCTTGGCCCGGCGCCCCTCGACGTAGTCGCGCTGGGTCCGCAGCTGCTTGCGCGCGGCCAGCGCCGCCTTGGCGTAGTCCAGGTCCGCGCCCTCCACCGCGGCGCCGGCGTCGATCGCGTCCTTCAAGGTGCTGACCGCGGCCCAGGCGGCGTCCAGGTCCGGCGTGGCGGGCGGGTCCTTCTCGATCTTCTGGACGGCCCTGGCCAGGTTCTCGGAGGCCTGCTGCAGGCGCTTCTTGGCGTCCGCGACGGACGGGGCGGCGTCCGCGGCGTGGGCGGCGGTGGTGGTGAGAGCGACGAGGAGGGCGACGGTAAGGATCTGCGCGGCATTCATTCGCGGGGGAGGCTACCAGGGGTTTGGCGGTCGGACTCCTTCTTGACGCGCGGGTCCCGGTCACCGCCGCGCGATCAACGCGAGGACGGCGTCCGCGGCGCGCCGGGTGCCGCCGGCGGCGCCGAGCGCCCGGGCGGCCCCGGCGGCGGCCTCCTGGAAGGCGGGCTCGGACCGCAGGCGCGCCATGGCGGCGCGCACCGACTCGCCGGAGACCTGCGGGGGGAGCAGGGCGATCCCCGCGCCCAGGCGCTCGATGCGGCGGGCGTTCTCCAGCTGGTCGCCTCCGAACGGGATGACCAGCATCGGCTTGCCGGCGGCCAGGGTCTCCTGCGTGGTGTTGTTGCCGCCGTGGGTGACGACCGCGTCCACCCGCTCCAGCAGCGCCACCTGGGGGACGCGGGTGAAGATGTGGCAGTTCCGGGCGGGAGGGTGCTCGCTCAACTTGCGGGCGCTGGCGCCGGCGCTGACGACGACCTGCTGCCCCTCGTCATCCAGCCCGCGCAGGATCGCCGCGAAGGTCTCCGGTTTGGAGTTGAAGACCGTGCCCAGCGACACGTAGATGCGCCGGACGCCGTCGCGCAGGACCGAGAGCGACGGGTCGTCCGGGCGCTCCTGGGCGCGGCCGGCGGTGCAGGGGCCGGTGAAGACGACCGGGCCCTCCAGCGGCGCGAGGCCGGGCTCCAGCTCCGGCAGCGTGGTCAGCAGGTTCAGGTCCCCGGAGTACGGGCGCGAGATGATGTCGCCCGGAGGGAGGTCGACGCCCAGTCGCCGCGCGGCCCCGCGGATGCGCGCGCCCGCGTACGCGTTGGCCTCGTCGAGGCGGCGCTGGGCTTCCGCCCACGCGGCGTCCCTCGGCGCCCCGCTGGGGAGGCCGCTGCCGAAGGGAGGCCCGCCGATGGAAGGGAAGGGCAGCGCGGAGTGGAAGAGCGCGGCGCAGGGCAGCTTCGCCAGGCGGGCCGCCAGCCACCCCGCGAAGAACAGGTAGTCGGCGACGATGACGTCGGCGCGCCAGGAGCGCGCGGCCTCCGCCAGGGCGCGGGCGTGACCGGTGAGCCCGGCGGTGAAGAGGCCCAGCGCGTGCCGGAGCTCCTCGTAGCCGGTGGAGCGGGCCACCTGCAGCGCGTGCCACGCCGCCGACCAGGACGGTCGCAGGGCGATCACCTCGATGCCGTCGCCGCGGACGGCGTCCGGGATCGCCGCCGCCGTGCGCACCATCTCCGGCGCGAAGGCGGGCGCGCGCACCACCGGCAGCGCCATCGCCACGGCATGCCCGCCGGCCACCAGCGCCCGCCCGATGGAGCGGAGCGCGTTGGTGTGACCGACGGTGGCCTGGGCGGCCATGAGGATGCGGCCGGGCATGCTCGCCGCCACTGCATCACGGCGCGTGCTCCCGCGCCATCGCGCCGGCCCGGGCGTGCCCAACGGCGAGGCCCTGGCGAAGGCGCCCACCCGCGCCGCCTCCTGAAAGGGGCGCGCTGCGACCTGCGTCAGGGGCTGAAGACCGCGACGGGAACCCAGCTATCCGTCGTGGAATTGTTTCCGAGCTCTCCGAACAGGTTGACGCCCCAGCACACGACGCCGCCTGGGGTCGACGCGCACGAGCTGTCATACCCCGTGGTGATGCCCTGGATGCCGGAGGTCAGGCCGGCGACCGGGACGGGTACCCGGCTCGCCGTGCCTGCGCCGTTTCCCAGCTGGCCGGAGGCGCCTTCGCCCCAGCACCAGGCGGAGCCGTTGACGTTCGCGCACGTGTGGTGATCGCCCGCGGCCGTGCTCAGCACGCCCGCGGTGAGCCCGGAAACCTGGATGGGCGCGAAGCTGGTGTTGATGGTGCCGTCTCCGAGCTCCCCCGCGTCATTGAGGCCCCAGCACAGGGCCGAGCCGTTGACGACCGCGCAGGTATGATCGCCGCCGGCGGAGATGTCCTGGACGCCGGAGGAGATGCCGGTGGGTGGGTTGGGCGTGAGGTTGGTGGCGTTGCTCGGATGTCCGAGCTCGCCTGTGTAACCAGCCCCCCAGCACAGCACTCCACCGTCGAGGATCGCGCAGGTGTGATAATCGCCCGTCGTGAGGGCCTGAACGCCCGATGCCAGGCCGGAGACCGGAACGGGCACGGTGCTGTCGGTCGTGTTGCCGGTCCCGAGCTGGCCGAAGTTGTTTCGGCCCCAGCACACGACCGCGCCGCCGCCCACGATGGCGCAGGTGTGCTGAACACCGGCGGAGATGGCCTGGACGCCGGAGGTGAGGCCGGTGACCTGCACGGGGACGCGACTCTCCTGAGCGGAGGAGCCGTTCCCGAGCTGGCCATCGGAGTTCCAGCCCCAACAGAGGGCGCCGCCGTCGGCGATGGCGCAGGCGTGGTAGCCGCCGGCGGCAACCGCTTGGACACCGGAGCCCAGGCCGAAGACATGGACGGGCACGCTGCTCCCGGCATCGGTGTTGTTCCCGAGCCCGCCATGGGTATTCCTCCCCCAGCACACGGCGCCGCCGCCGGACAGCGCGCAATTGTGGTAGCGGCCTGAGGACACGGCGCCTTGCAGGCCGAGGACCGTGATGCCCAGTGTGGCGAGCGTCGAGCCCGACGGGTTCGTCGCGGTGATCGCGTAGGAGGTCGCGGGGGAGAGCGCGAGCGGGGTGCCCGAGATGACGCCGGTCGCGGTGTCGAAGATCAAGCCCTGCGGCAACGGCGGAGCAATCTGGTATGAGCTCACCGGAGTCGTGGCGTCTTCCTTGACCGGAGCGCTCTCTCCGATCGGTTGTCCCACTCTGTAGACAACCGGGTCATTTGGATACATGAACGCCGACGGCTTGGGCGGGGGCACGGAATCCGGGTCGAGCATGCAGTTGCAAGCGCCGGCGATGAGCAGGAGCGTAGACACGCGCTTCATCAGAAATGTCCCCCCAGCGTGATCGAAGCCTGTCCTGGGCCCGCGCCGGCGGCGACCTGGACCTGGCCGGGGGCGCGCAGGAAGAGATAGGCGCCCAGGCCCAGGGCGACCGCTCCGGCGCCATACAGTCCGTTCGCGACATTGCGCGCCGTCTTCGCGGTATCCCGGCTCTGGAGATACAAGGCTTGATGTGCATTCGCGGAAGCCTGCTGCTCCGTCTGGTACGAGGAGAGCGCGATGGCGCCGGCCACCGCTCCCCCGGCGAGGAGGGCGAGCCCGGCTCCCCCCGCCGCGAGCCCCCAGGGCCGCGAACCGTCCACCAGGGGATTCCCGTGCCCGCCGGACCCGGCCGGGCTGGAGGGCTGCGCGGGGGTGACGGTCTGGGTGACGTCCTGGAAGAGGCGGCGCGTCTTGGGCGGCGCATATTTCGGGATGGAGACACCGCGGTCCGCTTCGAGCGCCTCCCGGAACGCCGCGCGGGCGCCTGGCTCGTCACCTGCGGACTCCATCAGCATGACGCCCCGGCGGACCGCCACCTTCGCCCGATCCTGAGCCGCCAGGGATTTCGCCAGGTCGAGCACGGCGATGGCGCCTTCGACGGCGCCGTCGACCTGCAGGTTGCCGTACAGGGCGTCCACGGTCTCGAGCAGCGCGTCGGTCGCGGGCTTGCGCTCGGCGACGGCCTTCCTGTCGGCCTCCTGCCGGGAATTGTCGTCCCCGCGGGGGGAATCGGCAGGCCACTGCGCCCGGGTCTCCTCGAGGATCTGGCGGAGCCTGTTGGCGACCGGCGCCGGCTCCGCCGACCGATCGATCCTCAGCGCCTGGGAGAGCGCCCTGCGCGCGGCGGGGTCGTCACCGGCATCGAGGGACATCAGCGCGGTCAGGAAATGGAGGTGGATGAGATCGTCACTGGTGAGCCCGGGAGCCATCCAGGCCGATTTCATCGCCACGTCACACGCGCCGGGGAGGTGCCGCTGGTAGAGCGCCTCCGCGGCCATGACCTGTGGGTGCGCCGGAAAGGGAGAGGCCGCCGGCTCCGCCCCGCGCGCGAGCGCCGCCAGGAACGCCACGACGCCCAGGCATGGGCGCGCTCGCTGGATCCGGATCTGGAACGACCACGGCATGAAATCCCCTCCTGTGGCTCAAGGCCAGCGCTGGATGACGTTCACGGTCTTCCCGGGCTGGACGGTGATGTTCTGCTTTGCCTCCGTGACACCGGCACACGGCGATGCGCTGCGGTCGCATTCGAAGACCACGGCGTGAGGGCCCTCATACAGCTGGAGCCGGAGCGGTACGTCTCCTCGCGCCACCCCGTCGACCTTCACGTGAGAGGGCGGGAGCGAGCGGATCATCAGCGTCCCTTGCTCCACCGCGATGGTGCGTTCCTGGCTCCTGGGGAGCGGCTGGACCGTGAACGACTCGCGCCTGGAGAAGGGCTGGCCTCCGGAACCCGAGACCTCGACCTCCACCGGGCCAGGTGGCACCTTGGCCGTCGCCTGGGCCCAGTGACTCTCGCGAAGCTTGTTGCCCGAGAAGATCTTGATCATCGCCGGTGGCTGGGAGCGCACCTTCAACTCGACCCACGGGCTCGCGGGCCTGGTTTGCCTGGGGACCGGATGAGGCGCCTCCACCGCTTCCGGTTCCGAGATCGCTGGAGGAGGTGGCGCGACGCCGGTAGCCGCCTCGGTGACGACGGGCTTCTCCGCGGGGCTCTCCTGGGCCTGCACCCGCGCCGGCGCTGGTGCCGCCGGCTGAGAGGCGGAGCCCGGCTCCACGCTCTGCCGCGGGCGCCGCAGGACGACGCCCGAGGCCGCCAGCAACGCGACGCTGCTCAGGATCATCGCGATCACGACGCCCACCGGCCTCGACCTCGCTCCGCTGGAAGGCTCGATCGGCTCGGTGCTGGCCGGGAGGTGCGGTGCAGGCGTGAGCTTCGGCGGCGGCAGTGCCTCGGGAACCTTCACCGTGGATGCGTCGGCGAGCGCCTGGGAATGGTCCGGCGTGGCCAGGACGGGTGGAGGAGCGCTCTCGGGCTGCCCGGGGGGCGGGCAGTACTTCTCGACCAGCTGCCCGATCTGCAGCGCGCTCACCGCCTGCCTCGACGAGAGGAGGTATTCCTCCAGGTCGGCATGAAACTCGCGGCAGCTGGAGTAACGCTTGTCGCGGTCACGCTCCATCGCCCGGGTGACGATTCGCTCCAGGCCCTCCGGGACGTCCGCGCGCCGCGACCGCAGCGGCACCATGCCCTCGTGGAGGATGGCGGTGATGAGGGTGAGATCGTCGCTGGCCACGTAGGGCTTGTGCCCGGCGATCAACCGGTAGAGCACGACGCCCAGCGAGTAGATGTCGGTGCGGCAATCGAGCGGCCACGCCCGGATCTGCTCGGGCGACATGTACGGCACCTTGCCCCTCACCAGGCCGGTCTGCGTCCGGCGGGGCTGCGTGGCCGCCTTGGCGATGCCGAAGTCTACCAGCTTCACCGAGCCCGTCTTCGAGACCAGGATGTTGTCCAGGCTCACGTCGCGGTGCACGAGGCTCAGCGGTTTCCCGGTCTCCGCGTCCACCAGTTCGTGGGCGTGGGCCAGCGCCTCGCAGCAGAACGCGATGATCCGCGCGCAGTAGGGATACGGGATGCCCCCATCTCGTTTGTGCGCGGCCGAGGCGAGCGTGCGGAGGTTGAGCCCATCCACGTATTCCATGGCGAGGTAGTAGACGCCCGCGCTCTCGCCGAACTCGATGATCTGGGCGATGTTCGGATGGCTCAGCAGGGAGGCGAGCTGCGCCTCCGCGAAGAACATCTCGCGGAAGCTGGGGTCTTCGGTGAGGTGGGCCAGGATCCGCTTGACGACGACGGTCTTCTTCAGCCCGCCTGCCCATTCGGACCTGGCGAGGAACACCTCGGCCATCCCACCGTTGGCGAGCTTGCGGATCAGCTCGTATTTGCCGACCTTGGACAAGGAGCTGGGGACCTACCGGAGCAGTAGGCTACTGCAAGGTACGCGGAGAGTGCGTCTTTCCCTGCCCTGGAGGGCCTCTCGGCGGGAGCAGGACCCGCGCGGAGGTCTTCGCTTGCCTCTAGCCGGCGGCCTGCGCCGGCGCCCGGAGCGCCTGGAGGACCTTCTCCTCGCGCTCCGGGGTGACGCCGGCCCGCAGCTTCGCCCGCCGCTCCGGAGGCTGGGTCTTGAACCACGCCAGGGTGTCCTTGGCCGTCGCGTCGATGGGCCGGAACGTCATCCCGGCCGCCACGGCGCGGGCGTTGCTGATGGACGCGAAGCCCGCGTCGCCGCCCGTCCACACCGGCATGTCCATCCACGGGCTGACCTCGTTCTTCTCCAGGACCTTCGCGTCGGCCCAGACGAGGCGGGCGTCGCTCCCCACGCCCCGGCGGCACCCCTCCAGCATCTCCCGCATCGTCATCTTCTTCGCCGGCCCGAGCGCGTTGAACACCCCCACGTGCTTGCGCTCGACGGCGGTGATGACCCACGACGCCAGGTCCCGCACGTCGATCAGCTGCGCCGGGTCCTCTCCGCTGCCCGGCGCGAGCACGTCGCCGCCCCGGCTGATCCGCACCGGCCAGTAGGTGAACCGGTCGGTGGGATCTCCCGGCCCCACGATCAGGCCCGGCCGGACGTTGGTCACCCGCCCGGGCATGGCCGCCTCCGCCGCCGCCTCGCACAGCGCCTTGAGGCCGCCGTAGTGCTTCTGCACGTCCTCGCTGGTGGGATCCGGCACGGTCTGCACGGCCGCGGTCTCGTCGGACCCCGGCTTCATGCCGTCCGGGTACACGGAGATGGTGGAGATGAACACGTACTGGGCCACGCGCTTCGAGAGCAGCCCCGCGGACGCCGCCACCTGCTTGGGGACGTACCCGGAGGTGTCCAGCACCGCGTCCCAGCTCCGGCCCTCCAGCGACTTCAGATCGCCGTTGCGGTCGCCGTGCAGCTTCTCCAGGTCCGGGAACAGCTGCGGGTTCGTCTTGCCGCGGTTGAACAGCGTCAGCACGTGGCCGCGCGCCTGCGCCTCGTTCACCAGCTCCGGGCCGAGGTACTTGGTGCCGCCGAGGATGAGCAGGCGCAGCTTCTTCCCGCCCTTGGCGTCCGCCCCGGCGCCCGCGCCCATCGCTCCGGCGCAGCGGGTGAGCAACGGGAGCGCGCCGGCGGCCGCGGTGGCGTGAAGGAACCTTCTCCGGGTGATGCTCATGGTGACGCCTCCAGATCCGTTTCGGGTGTTTCGTGTCGCCGCGCCCGCGGCCACGCACCCGAAGAGCCGGCGGCCCTGCTCGGGGCGGAACACGTCCGACACCACGCTCCAGAACACCGACACCACGAACAGGTTGAACACCGTGGTCCAGACGAAGAACGCCCGCGCCACCCACTCGCGCTGGAACCACAGCTGGAGCAGCGCGAAGAAGACCAGCAGGTTCGCGAGGAAGAACCGGTCGACGATGGCCACCAGCTTCCGCCGCGGGACGCGCGCCGCGGCCAGGGAGTACGCCCACACGCCCAGCAGGGTGACGCCGAAGGTGGCCCACATCAGCCACGGCAGCGCGCGAACGGACCCGGCGATGCCCATCTCGTCCCGGAGCGGGCGGATCACGAACCAGCCGCACAGCAGGCAGAAGGCGCCGAGCACCGCCCACGCCAGGGCGGCGACTTCGTCCTCCCTCACGTCCACGACCTTCCGGAGCACGCCCGTCATGCTTGGTGTCCCCAGGACAGTCGAGAGCCAGGATTGTTGCAGCGAGCGTGAGCCCCGGGATGATCCCCGGCGGGTCCTTCAGCATGATGGGGTGACATGTTCTCGGCGGAGGTGAAGGTCGGAAGGTTGCTGGAGATCCGCCTCGTGACGCCGGTCACGCTCGAGGACATCGAGCAGTGCCAGCAGCGCCTGGACGAGCTCTTCGACCGGCACGGCGAGGTGGTCCTCGCCGCCGACTACACCCGCGCCACGGTCTTCTCGCAGGACGTGGCGGCCAAGGTGCTGGACGTGTTCAAGCGCGGCAAGGGCCGGGTCGCCCGGAGCGCGGCCCTGGTGAGCGACAGCGCCGTCTTCAGCCTGCAGGTCGAACGCCTGATCACCCAGGCGGGAAACCCCATGCGGCGCAGCTTCCACGACCCGTTCGAGCTGAAGGCGTTCCTCGGCGCCGCGCTCAACCACGAGGAGCACATCCGCCTCGTCCAGTTCCTCGCGGAGGGGCGGTGAGGCGCTTCACGCGCCCTTCTCGAGGAGCCACGCGATCGCCTCGGCCTCGGTGCTGAACAGCCGCTGCAGGTGGCTCCGCCGGACGCGCAGCACGAAGTTGGCCATGACCCGGAGCACCGGCTTGGCGATCACCAGCGCCATCTTCTCCGTGAAGGAGTCCCTGCGCTGGCTGCTGAAGATGGCGCGGGCCTCCGGCGACAGGTTGGCGATCTTCTGGCCCATCGCCAGGACGGGGAGCCCGTAGACCGACCCGCCCGGCTCGCACTCGCTCAGCGCCGCGTCCGCGTCCTCCCCGGTGATGGTGCCCGACCAGTCCAGGCGGACGCAGCGCCTTCCGTCGGGGAGCGCGAAGGTGGAGAGCTGGTAGGGCACGGCCGGGATTCGACCCCCGTCCCGGCTACCCGTCAAAGTCCGATCTTCGCGAGTGAGCTCCGGATGCCGTTGTCCTGCGGGAGCCCCTGTCCCTGGTAGGCGCCGAGGTCGAGGTGGAAGGTCGGGCCCGGAGCGATCCGCTGCTGGATCTGCTGCCCCAGCTGGTCCACCGCCTGCTCCTCGGCGATCGAGTCGCCGTCCTTCGGAGTCGCCGCGTGGCCCAGCTCGTGCGCGAGGGTGTGGATGAGGTCGGGCTTGTTGTTCACCGCCTGGGAGTTGATGGTGATGGTGCCGTTCTGGGTCACGCCCATCACGCCCGGAGGCAGATTGCCGACCTGCAGCTTGAGGCCCGGCGCCTGCGCGGCCTGCTCCAGCTTCGCGCCCGCGGGGTCCCGGGCGATCTGCTGCGTCGCCTGCAGCAGCCGCGGATCGCCCGTCACGTTCCCCAGGTTGGGCGCCCCGGCAGGTTTGGCCGCTCCGACGCCGAAGTCGGCCTTGATCTGCTGGACCGTCTGCGCGACCGCGTCGACCTGCTTGGTGAGGACCTGGAACTGCTGCTGGAGGCCAGCTGGCTGCGGGGCCGCCTGGAAGGTGTCCGCCGTGGGGTAACCCGTGCCTCCAGATGGCGGCCTCGAGGCTGCGTTCGGAGTGCTGCTGAGTGGATTGCAATTCGGAAGGCCCGCATTGGCGGACTGGATGATCATGGACAACCTCCTGGGGGGGCACCAAAGGCGCCAAGGTGGTTATCTGGAGTACACCGCAACTCGTTGCGGGCCGACGCGATAATGATCGTCTTGGGCTCTCGCTCGCGCGTGGAGCGCGCGTGTCTCAGTCTACGAGAAAACGTTGATTTACCGCGGAGATGGAACGCCTGACGGCCTAATGGGTTGCTCCCGTTGCAGCGGTCGTTGGGAAACAAAGCTGACAACTGACATTCAGGTCAACGGCGCCT
>Ga0134122_10002573_pt1 | contig 13381 bp, 13 predicted proteins | sample KB302_FD_96461 | JGI IMG/M metagenome (GOLD analysis project Ga0134122, IMG submission 96461) | Terrestrial soil microbial communities without Nitrogen fertilizer from Kellogg Biological Station, Michigan, USA - KB3-0-2 | ecosystem: Environmental > Terrestrial > Soil > Unclassified ... | reverse complement strand
TACCAGTCGTGGACCCACTCCCAGACATTCCCGGCCATGTCGTAAATACCGTACGGACTCCTGCCGGCTTCAAAGAATCCCACCGGCGTCAATACCACGTGGTTGTTCCAGACTTCTTTCTTCATATTCGCGTGAAGATCCGTCGGGAGTTGATTCCCCCAGGGATAGGTCCGACCATCCGTACCCCGCGCCGCCTTCTCCCATTCAGCCTCTGTCGGTAGACGCTTGCCAGCCCATCTGCAGTAGGCATCTGCGTCCGTCCAATCCACATTGACGACCGGACGCTTCTGGTTCATGGGTTTGCTCATGACATCCCAGTCAGCCGGTGCTTGATGGGAGGTGGCGTCCAAGAACGTCCCGTATTTCCCTACTGACATCTGATCCTTATCCATCCAGAAGGCATCCACATAGACCTTGCGCATCGGCTGTTCGTCCGGATCTCCTGCCATACTTCCCATTATAAATTCCCCCGCCGGCACCAGCACCATCGACGAATCGTGAACCTTGTTTGACACAGTCTTCCCATGACCCCGTTTATGGCTCTGTGGGATTCTCTGTTGCAATTGAGAGTAGACAAGCTCTTGCTCGTCATCGAGGCCCAGCTTGTAGGCAATGTCCAGGGTATCTTCGGCCTGACCGATCTGCTTTGGTGAAGGGTTTGGGTCGTTGATGGCCTGCTTTACGTCGTCCAGCAAACGCCAACCTTTGGCCCTTTTCTCCCGTTGTTTGGCCAAGCCGGCCACCGAAGACTTCTCATCAAGATCCAAAGAGGTCCGGTAATGCTCTTCCGCACAGGCCCAGGCCTTCAGGCCCCGACAGGCATCAGCGAGGTAGAAATGCGCCATAGCATTTCTGGGGTTTTGTTGGAGGTCGGCTTCAAAAGCGGCGCGCGCCTCCTGGTACTTTTGTTGTTTGAGGAATTCATAACCAGAAATGGATTTTTTGGTGGAAGCCCCAAGGAGCTCCTCGGCCTTGGTCGGATCAGCGTCTAGTCCGAGCATCGCGAGAAGCACGAGGATCTTTTTCATACGTCCCCTCCCCATCAGGTAATAGAGATCGTTAAACCTACTTTCATTCACCCGATGCCGACAAATATATCCGTCGCGCATCAGAAACACAACTGCGGTAGGTCATAGGGCATCCTTTAGGCTACCTTTGCACCGATCGCTTATCGTAGGCCGAATATGCGGCTAAACAACCACGCCGCTCATCTCTCTTTGAGTAGGGCGCAAATCTCATACCAGCTACCCTTAAGAAGGCCAGACTTCACACTTTCTCCGCACAGTTACGGCAATTCTCATCACAAGCTCGGGATCCTCCCACAGCCACAAGTCATTGCGCATTTGTATTGTGAAGATCCCCCTTGGCGCATGAGAGTGCGGCCCTCGTCCAACCTCGTGTTGAATCAACCTCGCTGGATCACAAATGATTCAGACTGCATCATTTCGTATTCGCCCTTCAGGACCGTTCTTCTTCTTTGAGATAAGCTTATTTAATCATCGTGGCCGTTTCGCCAACTCAATCAGCACCCCTTCTCGCAATCCAAGATCGCTTACCAACACACCGGCCTGCTCAAGCGTTTCCATGATCGTGCGGATAATGATTGCCCCGGAGGCTATGACTTCTTCCCGGCCTTTTTCTAGACCCGGCAGACTTGTGCGATCGGCTTTCTTCCGGGTAAGAAGGGTGTGCTCAAGTTCACGAATCGAGCTGAGCTGCAACTGATAGTTCTGGATTCTGGCCGGCTCGTAGGAGGGAAGACCCTGAGCCATGCCAGCGAGACTCGTGATCGTACCGGCTGTGCCGACGAAGGCTGCCGTCTGAAAGTTACCCATGTCGGCGACTGCTGATTTGGTTTCTCTCGCGACCCACTCACGCGCCTGGCAGATTTCTTCAATGGTCGGAGGGTCGTGGTGCAGAATTCGTTCGGAAAGACGCACGACCCCGATGTCTATGGATCGCACGACCGGACTCACTCCAGATCGACTCAGGATAAATTCGGTGCTGCCGCCGCCGATATCGAGCGCCAGCAGGTCAGTCACGCCCGCAGGAAGACCAGAACGAATACCAAGCAACGTTCTCCGTGCTTCTTCGTCACCTGTGAGAATCTCGACCTCGAAGCTCGCTTCACGCTTTACACGATCGAGAAATTCATCACGATTTGTTGCGTCCCGCACGGCACTCGTCGCGACAACCGCCACAGCATCAACAGAAGAAGCATCGATGATCTCGCGCCATTCCCTGAGACATTGCAGCACACGATCCACTGCTGCATCGTGTAGCCGCCTGGTCTGATCGACAGCCTCACCCAACCGAAGGATTCGTCGATCAGACCATACGTCCTTCAGCCGTCCGTCAGGAGAAAAATCGGCAATCAACAATCGGCAGGTGAGAGTGCCGATATCAATCCCAGCGAGACGCACCCTTCGCGACGGGCCGGTCATGCCTCGCTCCGAATTTCCGCCACCTCCGACTCAAGCTTGTCGCGCGTCTCCTTGAGCTCCTGGATCTCCTTGACGAGTCGACCGACTTCCGCGTCGTACAGAACCCGCTCAGCCGATTCGCCTCCCTCGCCCAGGCTGACCGCTCGTTCGCCGACATCCCGATAGAGCTCCTCCAACTTCTGGTCCAGTTTGCGGATTTCGAGCCGGATCCGGAGCAGTTCTGTTTCTTGCAATGCCCGGATTGCCGCCTGCGCCGTACCATGGCGCAACGTCGCAAACCCCGCCTTCAAATCATGCGTCAACCGCTGCAGTAGACCCATCTTCCCCTTTACTTTACCTTACCGCCCTTCTCTCACAGTCCCCAAGGTCCAGCCTGATTGGCCTCCCATTGCGCGCATGCGACGAGCACCGCCCATTCTGATGGCCATTCGATCAATCTTGCGTGCGCGTCGCGCGAGCACAGGAGGCCAATCAGGCTGGACCTCTCCTTCCTACATCGGGCGGGGCAAGAAGGCGCACGGTGTGATGAATAAAGAGCACCACGTTTGTGCGCGCCGCGGAGCCGGTGAGGCGGCCAGGCCTGTTGGCGTCCCAGTTCGGCGGCAGGACCCGCGAAATCCTAACTGATCGATCCCAATTCCAACTTCCCCGCCCACCGCCGCAACATCGCTTCTCGCAAGGCCAGGTTGGCCGGCGCCTTCATCTGCGGGTCCTGCTTCAACAGTGCAAAGGCCTCCTGTCGTGCCTGTTGAAGCAGACCAGCATCCCGCACCAGATTCGCAACCCGAAATTCAGGAATGCCCCACTGCCTGAATCCAAAAAACTCTCCTGGTCCGCGAATGCGGAGATCTTCCTCTGCAATCACAAATCCGTCCGTCGATCGCACGAGAGCCTCTAGCCGCTCGCGGGCTGCCGATGGTGATTCGCCACTGGCTCTAGGTATCCCCGATCGAAACAGCACCCCGCCTGAGGCCATCAGCAAACAATAGGATTGGTGCTCGCTTCGCCCAACCCGCCCGCGCAATTGATGCAACTGCGCCAACCCGAACCGTTCAGCATGTTCGATCATCATCACCGTGGCATTGGACACATCAACCCCGACTTCCACTACCGTCGTCGAGACCAGTACCTGGATCTCTCCCCTCTTATACGATGCCATGACCTTTTCTTTCTCTTCCGACTGCATACGACCGTGTACGAGCCCGACGCGAAAGTCGGCCAGTTCATCCGCTCGCAACTGCTCCGCCCCTTGCATGGCCGCCTGCAGATCGGTCTTCTCCGATTCTTCGACGAGCGGATACACGACATAGGCCTGCCGTCCACGCCGCAATTCATCTCTCAGAATCTGATAGGCCCGCCCTCGTTGGCTATCACGTAAGAGAAAGGTCCGCACGGGCTTTCGCCCCGGCGGCATCTCATCAATCACCGAGACATCCAGATCCCCATATACCGTCATGGCCAGCGTGCGTGGGATCGGTGTCGCCGTCAGCACCAGCACATCAGGTCGATACCCTTTCTCGATGAGCGTCTTCCGTTGGAGCACACCGAATCGATGTTGCTCATCCACTACCGCCAGCCCGAGCTTCGCAAAGATCACCCCCTGTTGAATGATCGCATGGGTTCCGATCACAACCTGGGAGGTCCCGGAGGCCACTTGCTCGCGCACGGCTTTACGCGCTGCGACACGGCCACCTCCGCTCATGAGGACCACGGAAATCCCGAGCGGTTCCAATAGCCCCTTCATCGTTCGATAGTGCTGCTCGGCGAGAATTTCCGTCGGCGCCATCAGTGCCGTCTGGTACCCAGACCCGCAGGCCAGCACCATCGCCTGCACCGCCACGATAGTTTTACCGGAGCCGACATCCCCCTGCACCAGGCGGTTCATTGGTCTGCACGATGTCATGTCGGACAGAATCTCGCGAATCACTCGCTCTTGCGCAGCAGTCAATTGAAAGGGCAGCGCCCGATCCAATTTGCCAAGGAGCGGCGTCTTCGGATTGAACGACACCTGCTTCACCTCTTCCTTCATCTCCCGTTGCCGCGATGCCAGTGCGAGTTGCAGCACAAAAAGCTCTTCGAACGCCAAGCGACGATGGGCAGGGGTGATACCACGATCGAGTTGCCCTCCATCGGTCCCGGACTGAGGGAAATGCACGTCCTGAATGGCTTGTTGGATGGACAGCAATCGATAGCGTGCACGAAGCGAGACCGGCAACAGCTCTTGCGCTTCCGCGACATGCGCGTCAAGCAGGCTTTTCATGACTACACGCATCTGCCGGGACGTCCACCCCTTGGTTTCGTGATACACGGGAACGATACGCCCCACGTGCAGGGGCGCTTCAGTTGCGGCGCCTATCACTTCATATTGCGCAACCTCCATCCTCATGGCCACCCACCCCTGTGCGCCTGCCACCACCCGTCCAGTCAGCATGATGCTGGTTCCAACAGTGAAGAGTGGTTCGAGAAACGGCTGATTGAAGAATACAGCCTGGAGGCGCCCGGTTGAGTCTTCCACCACAATATCGAGGATCGTGAGGCGGCGCCTGCGGGCGTTCTTCGCCTCGCTTCGGATGATCGTGCCGCAGATCGATGCCTGCTCACCGGGCACGAGCTGCCCGATCGGGGTCATGACCGAACGATCTTCATAGCGCCAAGGTACAGTCCACAGCGCATCTTCAACCGTCTCGATCCCGAACCGTTGGAGCAACAATGTGCGTTTCGGGCCGACTCCCTTCACGAAACGAATGGGCTGTTCCCACCATGACCGAGAAGGAGCGGGATCTATGACAGGCTCGGGGACCGCAACAGGCTCCGGCCTATTCCACGCTTGGGCAGGATCGTGCGCCGCCTTACGCAAGACCCCAAGAATAACTTTGGCTTCCCGCAGCCGACGCTGCGCATCCTCTTCCGGCAGCCGTTCCTGATCATGAAGAAACAGACCCCGCAACTGGAGCAACGCCGCTTCAATTGCGCGTGGATAGACATGATCGGATAGGGCCTGCATGACCTGTGAAGAGACGAAACGATTCAAGTTCTTGACGGTGGGGAGATGGGCGAAGGCATCGCGCGTCGCAAAATCGATCGGGCGAGCGACACGGTCCAGCCATCGCTGAAATTGTTCCGGGGGGTTGGGCTCGGAAGAGCGCCGTATCACAGCGTTGGATCGTATCACAGCTTCTCATCCTCCTCAACGAGCAGGATGCTGAAAAAGTCTGCCAGCGGGGTTAAGAAAGGTTGAGGCTGCCTCGACCTCAACCTTCTTCAGCCTGGCGGCCTTGCTGGACAAACTTTTTGAACATCCTGCGGGATCGTACCCTGTTGTGGCACACATGCGACAGCCTGCTCGCCATGTCAATTTGTTGACAATCCTTTGCCGAGCCTACCCACAGTGATAGATTAAATTTCATCCCAATAGGTCTCCTATGTACCGTCGCAACATCTTTCACATTTTGTATCCCGTCGCCTGTCTGATCGGACTGTTCATCCTCTATCAAGCCTGGTTCAAACCGACCTATCTACCCGCGCCGGCTCCGAATCCGCCCCATGAGATTGCAGAAACCTCACCGGAGGCGCCTCCGGACCCACGTCGTGATGACCGGGCTGAGCTGAAACAGAAACAAGCTCGCCTGATCGATCCCAGTGTGGTTCCTGATACGACACATCATGAACTATTGGAGACAATCCGCGACGAGATTGAACGAGGTAACGTCAAATCCGCGGAAGCCACATTAACCAATCTCCCAGCCACGGCATTAACCGAAACCAAGACACGCCTCTACACTGCGGTGCTATGGAACAATCTTGGCATTCAGCTGGAAAAGGCGGGGGGCACCGCAGCCTCGATGTATGCCTTCAAAAAGGCCTCGTCGTTGGATGCCACTAACCCGACCATTCATCTCAACCTTGCACACGCCTACTGGGAATTGCGCGACCCAGGCATGACGCAGGACTTCCTGGAACAGCTGGTTGCCATGGCTCCCAACGAGCCCTTCCCTCATCTGGCACTGGCCGAACTTTTTCAGGAACGAGATGAGCTCGGCGAAGCAGCTCGTCATCTCGAGCAAGCCAGTGCGCGTGCGGGCAAAGACCCCGCTGTCCAATCCTATCTGCGAACCGTCACGGCCAAAGTCCGTGGAGCCGAAAAGAGCGAAGAGCGTCTCACCAGCCGAAACAGCGCGCACTTTACCGTGAAATTCAACGGGGAAGCCGATCAAACCACTTGGGCCGCTGTGTTAGAGATTCTTGAAGAGGCCTATCGGGAGATTGGGCAAAAGTTCGGGCACTTCCCGTCAAAAACCATCATCGTCGTCCTGCACGCCAAGGCTTCATTTCAAAGCGCGACCGGCAGCCCCATCTGGGCCGATGGGCTCTTCGACCCCACGCTTGGCCGCATCCAGGTTCCAGCCCAGGACGCGTTGGCGGACCGTGTGTGGCTCAGGCGCGTGCTACGACACGAGTTCGTACATGCCCTCCTGCACGACCAACTCGGCCTCGCTGGTAGCGCTATTCCCACCTGGCTCAATGAAGGTTTGGCCATGGAATTGTCCGGAGATCACTGGTCGGATCTCGACCAGACTATGATGCAGAACTTTACACCAATCCCTCTGCCTGCCTTAGAGGGAGCTTGGGGAGGATTGTCCAGTGAGGCCGCGACCATAGCCTATCTGGAGGCAAACTCGGCCGTGCACTATCTCGTCAACCGCTTCGGCATGCATCGGGTACAAGAACTCCTCTCACAGCTCAAGGCGAAGCAGGCGCTTTCTACCGCCATGCAATCGCAGCTCTCGCTGTCATACGAGCAGTTCCAGTCCATGTGGGTAAATCAGCTGCAAGAGCAGGGGAAGAAAAGCTGACTTGCTTCTATCTAACTAAATCTTTTCATATATAAATTCGCCGAGACCCTCGCTATGCCAGCCCGGCAGATTCTCAGCTGCAGCGTCGTGACTGTCTGCCAGATCTATCTCCTCAACAGTCGGCTCGATCGTGTCTTCCCACAAGAGCTTCTGATCCCGATCATCCATCATCCGAATGCGAAATTCGATCAACTGTGAAAGCATGGCCCCCTCTGTCTGATCGGCAATGACCCTACTGATCCGCTCTGGACGCGCCAAGGTACTGGCTCCGGGTGAAAAATGATCGGCCCACACAAGCTGTCCGGTTAACAAATCGATGGTGCTGAGGAAAAACTGGGGTTGACCATGGGGTGCGCTTCTGGCGCGGACTTTGGTCACCGTCGCCTGTGGCACATCAAGATGGGCCACGACTCGACGGGTAGAACCAGACTCTTGATTGGGGACATTGAGGTTCAGCAGACCTTCCCAGAGAAACCGACCAGTGACAGCGTCATAGACCCGGAGTGTGAATTCTGAAAGTCCGTCAGCTCCCACGCCCACTCCTCCCGCAAAAATCCGCTCACGCGGCTGGCTATCAGCTGACGCGGCATCCTCTCGCACATTCAATTCATACGTTTCATTGGAGAGGATCTCGCCGTTCTCGGCATCGTAGGTTTTAACAGTAATGATTGATGTCCCGGCATCCTCATATCCGACACCAGCTGCCACGACCTTCCTGGGTTTCCCTGGTGCAAGAGACGAGGAGTCTGCAGACCAAGCTGTCACAGACAGGCTGGAGCCGATCATGGCACAGGTGATCAACGCGACAGGGAAAACTATCCTTCTTACCGGATTCACCCGCGCAGACCCGCGCCACTTCCTCAATTCGTCGATCGTCGCAGAGAGCCACTTGATGATCGTCATGCGCGCTTCTCCCTTGTCCGTGCTGCAGTTTCTCATTGACCCCCTTTAGGGTAAATTCCCCAGTATGGGGGAAAACCCCTACAAAAGGGGGGCATGAGGGAGACCGGGGAGAACTGAGGTTGAGGTTACGGTTGAGCGAAGACTGGACGGAGGATCGTTTCCCCGCTAGGGGAGCTGTGCTAATGGAATGCCCTGCTGTTGCTGTGCGCAGCAGATGCCGGTATTATCCTGGTCCATGCGACATACCTGGCTTCTCATCGTGCTGCTCGCGGGGCTCTGCTTCATCGGAGCCAATACCACCCAACTGATACCGGCTGCAACAGACACAGGCAGACTCGGATGGATGGTCTATCTGGTCGTATGTCCTGCCGCGCTCGCGGGCGTCGTGTGGTTCGGATGGGCCTGGACCGCCATGGCCTGTGTCATGTATGGAACGGTGGGATTGGCTCTAGACCTTGCTACAGTCACGAGCCTCCTGACTGGACAGGGAGAGACCGGCGCCCTCTTTCTGTTCAGTGCAATTAGCGGGGTTGTGAACTTTTTGCTGATTCTGCTCGGCGGGAGCGCATTTTTCCGTTCGGCCCTGGGCAATGCGCTTCCAGTATCCCGCCCTCCCAATCCTCCGTCCCCTTCTTCATCCGCAAGACCTTGACCCGTTCAAATCCGGCATCAGTCAGCCAGGCCTTCGTCGCCGCAGCAGAATAGGTATTCCCATTCTCGGTAAACAACAACATCGAGACCGCGAAGAGACTGGCCTCCTCGGGAAACACACCGTCCCGGTCATGGAGAAAGGCATCCTGAATCAGCAGCCTCCCTCCGGGATTCAATGCAGCCAAGACACGATGAAACAGCGCCTGATTGTCCTCCGGCCCATAGATGTGCAGGACGTTAGAGTACCAGATGATATCGTAGGTGCCGGGAATACCTTCTGTCATCACATCCAACGGCAGGTAAGAGAGTCGCGCAGCAGCCTTGTGCGTTGCAGCAATCTCCTTCGCCACGTCGAGGGCTGCAGGACGGTCGCAGACTGTGGCTCGAAGCGTGGGATTCTTTGCAAGAAAGGCCATGGCATAGGTCCCGGGACCACCGCCAAGGTCGAGGAGCGTTCGTGCGCCACGCAGGTTAATCTGGGCCGCAACCTTCGGCGCTGTTTCCAGGGTCCGGTGATGCATGGCCCACGTGAACCGGCGCCGATAGTCCGGCTCGTCCGGTTCATCGTGATCTAGTGGCAATCCGCTCTTCACCGATTCGAGCAGCCGTCCCCAGTCAGCCCAATGGCTCACGATCAGCTGGAGATAGTCCCCTCGATAGGCGGGATGCTGCCCGTTCAACGCCGTGGCGGCCAACCGGCTGTTTCTATAGGTCTCGCCGCTTTTCTTCAGCAGGCCGGCCATGGCGAGATTCCGGCAGAGGATCGCCAGGCCCCGCTCACTGACTTTCATCTTGTGAGCCAGATCAGGAAGCGTCCATGTGCCCGCATCGACGGCCGTGAAGAGATTCAACTCAAGAGCGGCAATGAGCACCCTCGGCAACCGGTATCCCGTAATCGCATCACGCAAGTCATTGAACGTGGCGATCCGCCGGCTCATCACACAACGCCGATTGTCCGCACGCACCAGCGCATCAAGTCTTGCACAGCCTTCGGATTGGTCACGTCCACGCTCCGCTCGAAGCGCGCCGCGACATACTCGTCGGTGATCTCGGTTTGTTCGGAGAATCCTGATTTCAGCAGAATGGCCCGGTACTTGGAGACCGCCGGTTGAATGTAGTACTTGGCTTGCTTCGCGATCTCATCTGTGCCGAGATCCTCCGGTGTCCCATCGGACAAGAGAGCCATCACATCGTCAATCGCCATGCCGTACTGGCACAGCAGTTGTCCGTCAGGAGTCAATTCCAGCAACCATCCGTCGGAACCAAGTTCCATCGACAAAGCCCCGCCGGCTTCGAATTCCTGCAGTTGGGGAAATGTGGGGGTCAACGAGGCCCTGAGGGCATCCCACTCCGCCGAGGCTTCCTCACTCATCTATGCGCCTTTCGATGAGGCGGCGCCCCGCCCTGCCCCAGAAGGCCCGCACGCAGCGCCGCCAGACGTTTTGTATTCTCTTCAAGTTTAGGCAACTGATATTTGCGATCCATCTGCACCACCAGTTCGAGAAGATCCGCTGCCTCACTCAACTTGCCGAGCTCTTCGTAACATTGAACCAGCACATAACGCGCGCCGCCTGTTCTCAGCTCATCATGCGACCGCTCGGCAATGGACTGGCTGGTTTGGCAACAGGCAATGGCATCGTCATAGCGCCGCTGAAGCAAAAACGTACGGCCGATCATACGCCAGGCATCAGCCACACCACCCTCATTTCCCAAGCGTCGCATAAGGACCAGCGACTGTTCATAATATCCGATCGCCTGCTCATACTCTTTCGTCTCGCGCGCGACCAGGCCAAGATCCGAAAACAACACGGCCTTGCCCACCTCGTCGTGAGCCTTGGACATGAGGTCTAATGCTTCGAGATAGTAGGCTTTGGCGCGATCCCATTCACCCGCATCAGCCCTCAGATTTCCCAAATTTCCCAAGGTCGTCCCAATACCCTTCTCATCACCAAGAATCTTTTGCAGTTCCAACACTTCTTGATAGTGAGTCTGGGCCGCTTCCCGACGCCCACTGACCGCACAGATATTTCCGAGATTTCCCAGAGTGGCAGCCAAGGCCCGTTGGTCCCCGGTCAGCCGATCGCATTCCAACGCTTTGGCATAGCAGGTATAGGCGTCGGTATATAGCCCGCGGGCAAAATGCTCGTTTCCCTGGCGATTGAGCTCCTCTGAAAGTCCGTTGCGTAGCGTCATGATGAAGGCTGGAGCAGCCGGTCAACTGCCTGCTTGGCGCCGGTGAGAATCGAAGCGCCGTCGCCCACCAAGAGACTATCGAAGTCATACTTGAGGAGACGACGCAGTCCTTCCCTGGCTTTCCCCACATCGGCATACTTTTCAGCAGGCAGCAGACTGACGGATCCCGGCGGCTTCCCGATCAAGGCGTCGCCGACGATCAACACACCCTTTCCCTGTTGAATGAACAACGTCGACTCACCGGGAGACTTCTGGTCTTTCAGTTGTATCACCCAGATCCCGCCGGTCAGCAACTCCCCATCCCTGAACGTTTTGGTCGGCTTCAGATCCATCTGCGGCGCGTCAGCCTCCGGTACATATAGTTGGCAGCGAAACTCCTTCTGATAGTTCACCGCTTCTCGCGGATGATCACGATTGGTTACAATGATATAATCGACCGGCCCATTACGGAGAATCACGGAACTCGCCTCGCCTGTCATTGGGGGAGGATCGACGAGAATCTTATGTTCCCCGACCGTGAGAAAGAGCCCGTTGAAATCGAGCTGTTTTTCCTGGGAGAACCAGGACCATTGCCAGACGCCGGGGAGGAGCTGTTTCATTGCGGATCCAGGTTGAGGCCTCGACAACCTTCCTAAAGGGCAGCGACGGCATCCTTGACGATTTTCGTGACCTTAGCCAGGATACTGGTCTCGTTGGGTAAATCGATAAGGTCGTCTTCCGGGATCGTGAGAAACTTTCTGTTCGACCCCTTCGTCAAGGAGATCAGGAACATACTATTAGAAGGCGTAACGGGAATGACCACCTGCACCGCAGCATCAGCCCCCTTCACCACCTCCAGAAACTTCTGCTTCCCTGCTTCCATTTCATCCATTGGCTTCTTCCCTCTCCTTGCGGAAGTCGGCCGGTTTCGACGGGGGGAGGCGGGGTCTCTCCGAATGCGCGCATCGAGCGACCACCGTTTCATCGTGGGGGCTCTGCGAGCAGGGAGAGGCCCCGCCTCCCCCCCTCCTACATCTTACTGCTTCCACCAGCCAACACCTTTTCGACTTCCGCCACAATCACTTCTGCCCCAGCCAGATCCATATCACCGACACGCTGCCACCTGATCACACCCTGCTGATCGATCACATACACGTTGGGGATAAACTTGCCTCCACCATATAACTTGTCTGTCACCATATTGGGATCGAGCATATAGGGATAGGTGACTTTCACCGGAAAGGCGGACAGAAACTCGCCGACTTCTTTCTTCGAGTTGCCTGAAGAATTAACGCCGAGCACAACCACATCTTTTCCTTTCGTCATCTCCGAAACCTTTTGGAGCGTCGCTCCCTGCATCATACAGGGTTGGCAGATATGAAACAGTCCGAGAACCACCACCTTTCCTTTATAGGTATCCAGACCGAGAGTTTCACCGGTGATGGTCGTCAGGGTGAACGAAGGCGCCTTCTGGCCGATCTTAAACAGTCCTGCGGCAAGAACCAGTTGAGTCACAAGAACAGGAACCAGCATTGTCCCAAGAATGAGGACCCAACGTTTCATCACATCCTCCTTCACGCAAGAGTCAACATCGAGCTGCAAATGTGACATGGCACGATCATTCAACATCCACAATTCAGCATGTGACATTTCGTAAGTGGCATCCTAGCATGCTGATTTTTCATGGAGCAACTCACAGGTTATTGACTAAGTCCGCCAGCAGTGGGAGGGATGGCCCGGTGAGTACTCTGTGCTCGCGCAACGCGCGGTCTCAGCCGGCTCTGCTGAGGAAACAGAGGAGCTATCGAGGGGAGGATGAATCGTGCGGGTTGAGCAAATCTTCGAGTTGCTGCTTAGACCGGCCGTCGAAACCGACAAACTCTAAGCCAAATCTGTCGCTTTGCTTCCAGCGAACCACCGCGACGGTGACCATAATAGGAGGCCGGGCACCTGAGGTATGGATACTCAGTGAAAGACGGCTGCCAATGGCAAGGTCAGCCTGACTTTGTATTTCCGCCCCGGTAATTGTCAAATTCTTGAGCGTCCCGCTTCCGGACAGCTGATCGGTCGTGAACGTAGCAGGGTAATCCACTTCGATTCTCGGTCTGGCCCTCGGCTGCATACGCGGTTTCTCGTCCATTGCACAGTGCGATGATCTGGTGTGTCTTGGGTCTGGGTTCAGCGCGCTGGTTCAAATAGGCCCAACTGCATTTCTTCTGCGCGAGTCAAGGGAATCGGGTAGCGTTCCGTAAAGCAGGCATTGCAATATTGGCCCGGCGCACCAGGAGAGGCGCCCAGCATGCCATCGAGGCTTAAATAGGCAAGGCTATCGGCCGTAATGTACTTTCGAATCTCTTC
>Ga0134122_10002572_pt1 | contig 13391 bp, 10 predicted proteins | sample KB302_FD_96461 | JGI IMG/M metagenome (GOLD analysis project Ga0134122, IMG submission 96461) | Terrestrial soil microbial communities without Nitrogen fertilizer from Kellogg Biological Station, Michigan, USA - KB3-0-2 | ecosystem: Environmental > Terrestrial > Soil > Unclassified ... | reverse complement strand
TGACATTTTTGGGGACGGCGTAAACATTGCGGCGCGGCTCGAAAGCATCGCAGAACCAGGCGGTATCTGCATCTCGTCTTCCGCGTATGACCACGTCAGAGGTAAAGTGGGCATCGAGTTCGCTGATCTGGGCGAGCAGAACCTCAAGAACATCGACCAGCCGGTCCGAGCCTATGCAGCGCTTCCAAATGGGCCCCGCCCCGCGACACAGATTGAGAGCACGAGGTCAAGCTCATGCTCACCTCCGCTTTCCATTGTTGTGCTGCCCTTCGCTAACCTCAGCGGTGACGCCGACCAAGACTACTTCGTGGATGGTGTAACCGAGAGTTTGACCACAGACTTGTCGCGCATCAGAGGTTCGTTCGTGATTGGCCGCCACACCGCATTTACCTATAAGGGCATGGCGCTCGACATCAAAAAGATCGGGCGCGAGTTAAATGTGCGCTACGTGCTCGAAGGCTCAGTCCAACGCAGTGGCAAGCGGCTACGGGTAAACGTGCAACTTGTCGATGCTGAAACCGCCAATCACTTATGGGCTGATCGGTTTGACAAATCAGTCGCTGATTTCTTCGACTTGCAAGACGAGATCGTAGCGCGGCTTGCCAACATGCTGAATGCCGAACTTACTGCCGCAGAGGCACGGCGCGCGGAGCGCTCGCCGCATCCAAATTCAATGGACCTTCTCTTTCAAGGACGGGCTTCGTGGAACAAGGGGCCAACGCTCTCGAACATGACAGAAGCACGTGGCTTTTTCGAACGCGCCTTGGCGCTTGATCCCGCAAATATCGAGGCAACAGTCGGCATCGCAAGCGTGGACCTAGCAATGGGGGCTGCTCTGCTCGCGGACGAGCGGCCGGCGTTCCTTGCGGCAGCCGAAGCTAATGCAATCAGGGTACTTTCGTTCATACCGGATCACGCTCTGGCCCACCTGATATTGGGTCACATCAACATTTTTGCAAATCGTGCGGCTCAAGGGATTGCCGAATGCGAGCAGGCATTAAGGATCAATCGCAACTATGCAAATGCTCATAGCATGATCGGTTATGCCAAATATTGTATGGGGCGCGCGGTGGAGACGGAAGGCCATGTCATGGAGGCTCTGCGTCTATCTCCACGCGATATCTATGCTTACTGGTGGCTGCTTTGCTTGGGCTTGGCCGACATACAACTCGGCGAGTACGCCGAAGCCGCCCATTGGCTACGACGAAGCGTCGAAGCCAATTGGAATTTTCCCTTGGCACATTTTCACCTTGCGAGTGCCTTAGCGTTGTCTGGGTCGCTGGATCCGGCGCATACTGCTGTTCAGGCGGGGCTTGCGCTTCATCCGGGCTTCACTCTTCGTCGCTTCCGGGCTTACAAGTCAAGCGACAACGCGTCGTACCTCGCTGGGTTTGAGCGGCTTTGTGAGGGCATGAGACTAGCTGGGGTGCCGGAGGGATGATGTCCGTCTGGGTCAAAAGCCGACATGGGCTGACGCCCGATTTACGTCAGCTTCCCCCGACACGGACATTCAAAAAAAGCCCCCGGAGAGGGATCTCCGGGGGCTTCTTGGATCGTCAATTGGGTACATCCGCCAATTAAACGATACAGCTCGCGCAATCTCGCCACCCAATCATGTGCGGTATGTGGCGGCGATGTGTCAGCTGCGTGATCTTACTCCCGCTGGAAGCGGCAACCCTACGGCCCGTTAGCTGGCAACATTTGAGACCACGTCTTGATGGTCATCTGCTCAGGCTTGAACGGCACTGCGAAATTTATCGCGTGAGAAGTCCGAACCGCTGCCGACGCACAATGGACACCCTCTTCTTTAGGTTATGAGGCGAGCCAGCATACGCGCCTTAATGCGCTCGATTTCAGTGCGACCGCTCATCGCCGCGAGAATGTGTGCCGCGACCGAATTTGGAACCATAACAAACTTCAAATCGTGGGGAAGATCGGAATTTGGAGGGAATTCGTTTGGGCAACCAATTAGTTAACAGGCCGCCGCGCCATGCCAGAACAGGGATAACAGCGCTAACATCGGCTAACAAACGATGGGTTGTTAGCCGACCCTCTCAGCGAGCTAACAAACTAACTAACATCCGCCTCTCTATAGAGAGGCGGTGTGTTGTTAGCTCTCAGGGGCAAGTGCAGAGAGCAATGTTTGTGCCGCTCATGAGCAGGGTCCTTCCCGAGGGGCCGGTATATGCGGTTGCGCCGCCCGCTCGGGCCGTGGCTAGGGTCAAACTTTCGAATTTGCGACAATCCGTGAGCTTGTGACGGCGATCGTTGTGCATGCCAGCCCGAGCCGACCGGGCGGCGCAGGGACCAATGCCAACGCCGAGGATGACCGGAGTGTGAGGATTGATATCAAGGGACGCCTCGCCGCGCTCTGCGGAAAATCCGGCCCTCTTTCCGAACATGGCTATGTCGGGGGGAATGTTGGTAGCGAGAGGGCGTTACCGCTTTCCATACACGATGCAAATCCGCGATATTTCCTCCGATCGTCCGCTTGGCGCCCATTTCCAGATGAATGACAACCCATCCGCGGTAAGAACTAGCTTATACTCTCCAACACTGAGCGAGCCTTTTCCAGATCCGTGGTGTCGTGGCCATTCGTGAACCAGCCATACTTCGCCGCGAGCAGCGTGCGCGCGCTATCAATTCGTCCGGCATCCCGCCAGACTCGCGCCAGACTCGTCGCGGTCCGCAGTTCGAACAGTCGCGCATTCTGCCTTTGTGCCGTTGCCAATCCGCGTTGGAACAAGGCCTCCACCTCGGCAAGCGATGCGCCCTGGGAGAGTCTGGCGCAGGCTCGTACGCGAAATTCTTCCGCCTCGCTGTAATGCTGTCCAGTTGCATCAGCCTCCGCCGCCGCTCGATCCAACAAGGCGATAGCCTCATCGTTCCTCTGATTCTGCATCAGGATTTCGGCTTCGCTTATCAGGAAATAGGGACTCCAGATCCTGGTTTGCGTCCTATCGCGGATTTCCCAGCTGCGCTTCAGTCGTGCCAAGCCGTCATCCACCGCGCCTGCTCTGGCCGAAGCCCAGCCGAGAAGCGCTTCCGTGAAACATTCCCAAAAGAAAACATGATGGCGATTCACGATCTCAACAAGCTCTTCAGCGAGCGAGAAAACGGTAGCAACGTCCTGCTCAACCATCGCTTTCATCGCGCAATGATAGATAACGTAGCAGCTTGTGAGGTGGTGCCCGCTTTTTCGAACCTCACGCAAACTGCGCGCGCATAATTCCTCAGCCTCGTCCAGATGACCGAGTTGTTGTGCGGCGATCAAATACTGTGACAAGGTCGTCGGACGCGGAATCGTCAGATAGTCGCCGAGTGTCGCGGCCGTACCCTCACGCTCGAATGCGTCGATCACCTCCAGGAACCGCTCGCGCGCGACGACCAGTTCGCCGCTCGCAAGCGCGATCATTGCGCTGATGCGAACTCCCTGCGCCACCGATGTCGCGTCGCCGGCTTGGCGCGCCAGCTCAAGAAAACTCCCAACATACTGATGCGCGCGCGGGAAATCGCACCGCACCAGAACTCCGCCAGCCCGGCCCCACAGGATGCGCAGCAATTGCGGCGTTTCTCCCAGGTCCTGACCAAGTTCGAGCAGCCGGGCGTAGTTCTGTTCGACCTCTGTCCCCGAATAGCCGCTCGTCGCGTATAGCGGCTCGATCAGGGCGATCCGGAGTTCGAATTCCCAGCGTTGAGTTGATGAATCATCCGCAAGTTGCGTCAGTAGCGCCAAAGCCCGGTTGAACTGGCTGACCGCTTCAATGTTGTTGTATCGGGCCGCCGAGCGTAAAGCAGCCCGCTTCCACCAATTGATCGCCTGGTCGGTGAGACCCGCTTCGGCGAAGTGATGCGCCAATAATTCCGGCTGCACCTCCGCGATCTGAGCAAACTTGTTCTGCAACGTCTCGCAAATGCGTTTGTGTAGCGCCTGGCGACGACTAATCAGCAACGTCGAATAGGCAGCCTCCTGTACGAGCGCGTGCTTGAATGTGTAGATCACCTCCGGTGGATTTCCTCGCGCGCTGATCATGTCCGCCGCCTCTAGCAGCGCCAAAGCGGCTTCAAGTTCCTTGGACTTGGACGGTGCGACCGCAGCCAACAGCTCAAATGAGAACTCCCGCCCGATGACCGCACCAATCTGGGCAACGACCTTGCTCTCTGTCAGCCGGTCAAGACGGGCAAGCAATGAGTCCTGCAGCGTTACCGGTATCATCGACTCACCAGATCCCCGCTTGTCGTCATAGGAACCGACACTCGCCTCAAACGGGCCGGAGTCGGTCACGACCTTCGTCAGTTCCTCGATGAACAACGGCATGCCGTCCGCCTTGGCGACGATTTGCTCAACAAGTGTGTCGGGTAAATCCTTCTGCGCCACCCGCCGAACCAACTCTTGCGACTGCCGTCGGCTCAGCCGATTGAGGCTGAACGAAGCAACCTGGCTACGGCCTGTCCACGGGGGGGCATATTCAGGCCGGTGCGTTATTACAGTCAGGATACGAGCGCTGCTGGTCCGGCTCAAGCCGCGGCTAATCGCCTCGACCGTTGTCGGATCAATCCAGTGCGCATCTTCCAGTATACATAACACTGGCGTCAGCCGCGACCGGTTCACGACCCAATCGTCCAGAGCATCAAGTGTCAGGCTCTTCATCTGCTCGGGTGAAACCTCGTGTCGGGGCCAGCGATCGCCAATGGGTATCGACAGCAGGTCGGCAAAAAGCGCTATCGTCTCGGGCGCCGCATTCCCGGACTTCTGCATCCCAGCAATCAATCGATTCAGTTTCTCCTCCGGCTCCATGCCGAGCGTTAGTCCGGCCACGCGTTCGAAATAGGTGAAGATCGGATGCAGTGCACTATCGGTATGGAACGGCGAGCACTGCAGGCGGATGATGAAATGGTTCTCTGTCGCAATCCGGCTGGCAAGGGCCATGCACAATCGCGACTTTCCGATTCCTGCTTCGCCCGTCAGCAAGACCAACTGACGCTCGCCGTCGCAAGCGGTCCGCCATCGACCAAGCAACAGCGACAGCTCATCCTCCCGGCCAACCACTTCTGTCAGATCGGCGTGGTGTGTCGCATCGAAACGGCTTTCGGCCGCTGCCTCGTGCAGCACGCGCCATACAGGTCTTAGGCCGGGCAGCCCCTTCAAGTCGCACATGCCCAGGAATTCAAGCTCGAACATGCCCTCGACCAACCGGCGTGTGCTGCCGGCAATGGCTAGCCCGTCGGGGGGAGCAAGATTCTGCAACCGAGCGGCCAGCACCGGGGTTTCGCCCACAACCGCTTCTTCCCTGGCCGCGCCCTCACCGAGAAGGTCGCCAACGACAACAAGACCAGTCGCGATACCCGTTCGCACATGCAACGCTACACCTGGTAGCGGGGCCAGGTTTGGTACAACCCGACCAAGTTCCAGGCCCGCACGCACGGCCCGTTCCGCAGCATCCTCCAACGCGGCTGGATAGCCAAAATAGGCAACTAGTCCGTCTCCAGTGTATCTGGCAATGAACCCGCCAAGGGAGGTCACAGCATTCACGCACGCATCGAAGTAGACACCCATCACCTTGCGGAGCTCTTCAGGATCCAGCTTGGATGCAAGGTCCGTCGACTCGACCATGTCGCAGATCAGCACCGTCAACTGCCGTCTCTCAGCGTCAGGCCGCGCCCGCACAAGTTTGACAGGCGCGTGCTGTTCGGTCGTTTCCCGCCCGAGAAGGTCGTCGATGGCCTTGAAAAGCTTCTTGCGGTGCCCCAGCGGTACACCAAGACGCACCAGATCGTCGTCTGTCAGGTCCGGCAGAACATCGCTGTCGATCGCCTGATCGGAGAAGAGGGGCCGGTATTGGCCAAGCCCAAGCTCTTCAAGCCACGCTCCGACGTCCAGACTTTGCATGAGATTGCATGTCCCAGAACCCTGATAGCCTAGCGCATTAGCCCACTCTGGTCGCCGCGACGTCGCACCTCGGCGCCGTCCGGGTAGCGTCGATCCAAAGGCGCACGCGCTATGTGATCAAGGCTTCTTCTTGAGCTTCCACTTGGCGACCGTACACCAGAATCGCCAGCTAGTAGCGGCTCAATTGCCGGGTTTGTTCGATCAGGGCGATCAAGGGGGCGGGATCAACGGCGAACGATCGCGCCTCGATTCTCCCCTCTTCGGCAATCTGGTCGAGATAGGCCTCTGCTTCCGGCAGCTTGGCGACGAAGTGCCTGCCCAGCTCTGCCAGATCGCCGCCCTCCGGGTCGCAAAATAGCTTTGCCGCTGCGGGATCGCGGATCGCCAGCGCCGCAGGTAGCGTAAGGATGCCGTCGCGCAAGTCCTCCTCTCCGCCACCTCCGAGTGCGGCCAGCCCCTTCACATCGCCCACATCGTCGCAACCGTGATAGAGCAGCCCCAGCAGGCCACCAAAAGTTCGCAGCCTGCCCGACCGGTCGCCCAGGCAGGCGCACACCTCGAACATCGAGCCGGTGTCCTCTCCGGCGATCTTGCGCCAGTCCTCAATTCCCAGCGGTCGACGACGAAGCCGCCACTGCATGCATTCAGCCACGCCCAATCGTTTCAGCAATTCCGAAAACAACGCAATGCCCGTCAGGTCATCCTTCAGCTGCAGATAACCCTCCGCCACGATGTAGCCCGAAGTCATCAAAGCCGATAGTTCGCCGAACTTGGTGTGCATGGTCGCCCGACCGCGCCGCGTCGGGGAACGATCTACAATGTCGTCAATGATCAAAGAAACATTGTGAAACAGCTCGATCACCAGAGCGGACTGCATGATCTGCTCGGGGATCGGCCCTTCGCGCAACGCCCGATAACAGGAGAAGATCGTCAACGGACGAAAGTATTTTGATCCCGTCAGGAATTGCCATTCAAGCGGTTCGCGCAACTCCTCGCTGCAGCCGTCAATCCAGCGCGCAATGCGTTCGCGCAAGGCGGCCATCTCCGTCTCGAAACCAAGTCGTGCAATGACGGATTTTGTCGTTTGCTCTTGCATGATTGAAACGCGCCGCCCTAGATTTTACTGCGCCAGCGCCTGCGGTAGGATCCGGACAGGTCGGGCTGTTGAAAATTCTGCGCCAAGTTCTCATCCAAATTATTCAACTCGCTCTGCAAAATGCGCGCCTCCCTGACAGCCAGGTCCCCCACCTCACGCAGCAATGCTCGCAATTCATCGGCCGCAAGGAGGCGCTCAGATCCCGGCGCGCGGCCGTCGGCCGCGTTGACGCCAACGCCCTGAGCCAAGCTCGCTTGATGACTCGCGAGTATTTGAGCCAGCCCGAACCAGTAACTGGCCGACCTGTTCGCGGCGATCATCATGGCGTGGCCCATTGGCAGCACGAAATCAGTGGCGACCGAATTCTCCTGGCCGCCCGGCGGCGAACCAATCGCCCCCTCGGCGCTCGACTGGTCGAATCGCTGGCGATTGGCGGCCGCCAAATCAGCCATCGCGCCGAGCATGCCGATCATGGGCCCCAGCAGCGTTGCCCCGAGCAAGCCCGCCCCCGGATTGCCGCCCGCGGATTGCACGGTCATGTTTTCCCGAAGGCCAACACCCGCCAACCAGGCGTCACGCATTGCCATGAAAATGCCGGTGAGAGGGTCGTGCGCCGATCGACCGGGACCAGAACCAAACATGGCTTCTCCCTTTGACATTCTGAAACCTGTGCGCCGCGCTGTTACCCCGACCCTGCATCGCGCTGGGCGGCGTGCGCGGTTGCGGAGCACAACCAGCACTTCATTTCCCGGTAATGTAGACGCCGGTCAATCCCGAACCACGGCGCGCCGTCCACGCAAATTGTCATATCGCGAAAGAAATCCCATCATTGAAACCCGCGGCAGGCCAGCGAGGGCACGACAGACGTTCGCCAACCCCGGCCGAGATGCTCCGGCGATCCCGGCCCCATCGACCGGATGCGCCGACCCGGCAGCCCCGCCTTTGGGCTGTGTTTCCGCAGCAAGCGTCAGGAGCGCTTCCTGATACGCCTGGCCCATTAGCTGGGCATAGCGGCCAGTGGCATCTGCGAACGCGCCCGCCGCGGCCGATTGGGCAACAAGCATTTCGGTGAAGATTGCTCGATAGTTTGCCTGCATCCGGTAGTATTCCATTGATTTGCAATCAGCGAGAGGCCACAATCCTAGATATTATTTAGTGCAACTCGAGGGCGAGATGCCAGAAGTAATAATAGTCGGTTCCGGTTTAGCCGGTATGTCCGCAGCCACCCGATTGATGGAGCAGGGCTTCGACATAACATTATATGAGCAGAACAACTTTCTCGGCGGCAAGCTTGGCGCCCATAGGGACAGCCACACACCCGATCCGCACGAACATTGTTACCACATGTACCTGAACTGGTACAATAATTTCTGGCAATTTATGAGCGAAATCGGTGCGGTCGACAAATTCACACCAAGCTCTGTCATCGGCTGCCGCTTTCCGGGAGACAAGCAGACGCGGCCATATCTCACCAATCCCGGATCGCCCGCGACCGTTTTGACCAACATGCTGAACGGCGTCGCGTCCCCTGCCGACCAATTCATCTCGGCGTATTCGTTGCTCGACCTCATCGGCACGCAATGGATGTCAGGGGCTGTGCTGGAGCAAACCTCGGTCAGCAATTTCTTTCGATCCAGGGGCTACAGCACTAAAGGTTCGCTAGCGGCTTCCGCCCGCACCTTGGCGGAGGCTTTCGCCTCGCCAAGTTACCTTTCCTCGGCGCGAAGCTATCAGAGCCTGGTACGGTATGGCTATCGCGACCCGACACCGTCCTTGTGGCTGCTCACGCAGAACACCAACGACGGCATTTTCGAGCCGTGGATGCGACACCTCGAAGCGCGTGCAGAGGCGCTTAGGCGCCGCTTCAAGATTCACTTCCGGACACGGGTCGAAAGCCTTCACCTGACGGGTGGCGAGGCGCGCGAATTGACACTCGGCGAGATGCCGGAGGAGCCGACCACCGACCGCAACGTCGATCCGACGCCAAGCAAAACGTGGAGGGTCAGCGTTCCCGGCGATCTGGTGCTCGCCGTACCGCCAGGCCCGCTCGGTCGCCTCATTAGCCCGGAGGTCGCCGCTTGCGCACCCAAGCTTGAAACGGTTCGCGAACTGCGATCGGAGCCCATGATCTCCCTTGATGCATATTTCACGTGCAGGATCCCGGGCTTGACCAGCAGCATCACGCTACTTCTGGAGTCGAAATACAACCTAAGTCTGCTCGACATTTCGCAGGTCTGGAAGGACTGGCCCAAGGGAGGAGGCACCGCACTTAACGTCATCTCCTCAAATGCCGACTTGATCGCCGACTATCCGAAGGATGTCATTTTGGACATCATGCTCAAGGAACTGCAACGCTTCCTCGACTTCAAGCTCGAGGATGTGGACTACGACCGCTGCCATGTTCAAACCAATGTCGGCGAAGAACTTTTCGTCAACCAGGTCGGCAGCTGGGACAATCGCCCAAAGGCGAGTTGCGAGATTCCCAACCTCTTTCTGGCCGGCGACTTCTGCCAGAACTTCGTCGATGTCGTCACGGTCGAAGGAGCCGTGGTCAGCGGTCTGTTGGCGGCCGAGGCTTTGCGCCGCAAGCACAAGATTGGCGCTCCGATCGATATCATCCGGCCGGATTCCTATCCGGCGTTTCTTCCCGCCGCGCTCGCGGCGGCTCTACGCCCTGCGGCCTTCGCCGCAAAGGCCGTCTCAATGGCAGATTCCATGATGCGTACAAATTTCTCCCGGATTTTTCCCAACGGGTAATCTTTGGACACTGCGACTCATTGAGGAAAATCCAACAATCGAGGCGGACCGTAAACTGCGGTCTGCCGCTCCGTCCAGCCATTCGAAGCCGGCAACCTGTCGGCGATGTCGAAGCTGCGCAGCGTCTCGCACAAACAAGCCGACTTGCCGTCCGCACACAGACACAAGCCGTCCCCCGGCATACCCAGTTCAAGGACCACCGAGCCGCCGATCTGCATCCCCTCCCCACTGCCGCTTTTCGTCGTCATTGCCCAATAAGTCCGCCGTTCCGGACCCGCTCCACGTTGAGAGATGGAGAAGGTCGGCAGATCGGAAGACCGTGCATCGCCGAATCGCGGAAATCGGATCGACAACGCCTTGCCCTTCGTGTTCGGAACGCCGAACAGCACGTTGTCCGCGGCGTAACGAACCGCGAGCTTGGGTGAGACGATCTTTTCTAACCCCCAAACTATGCGGGCGGCCTCCTTGGTGAACTCCGGCGTGACGACAATCGCCAAGTAATGGGTGAACAACTGCCTTGCGGGATCGTCCTTCACGGTCACTGTCAACGCAACGACGAACTCCGGATAAACGCCAAAATCGCTGTTGCGATAATCCACTCCGACAATCATGAGCGGCGTCCGCCCGCCGCCGGCATCGAACGCCGACAGGATCTTGCGCACTTCTGCGCCAAGCGCATCGTTAGCCGCCTTGGTGTCCACGAAAAACATCGCCCATCCCTGCGAAGCGTCCAGAACCCGCGCCGGCATCGCGAACGGTTTGCCGTCCACCTCGAAAATCTCTCCATCCGGTTCAGGCCCGGCGTGCTCGTCACCGATGTAGGGCTCCAGACCGGCATCCGATCGTCGCGTCAATTCCATCGCCGCCTTTTCGGCAACCGACGGCGCTATTGCCGCCAACTCGCCCAGGCAATTCATGTAGCCGCTGGCCATGCGCCGCAGCAACACCTCCGGCGGCACGGATGCCATCGCGCCCCGCACTAAGCGGTCGACCTCGTATCCCCAACTGCGACTGGCTATAGTCCACCATTGGACGCACGCCTCCGCGCCAAAACGAAGTGCCACCTCTCCGACGCGCAGCAGGTGGTCGCTACGCGATGGCCGGCGTGACCCTGGGCGAGACAGAATAGGCGGCATGACGAAAACTCCTGGCCTGCGCCGATCGGGCGATTCGTCTGCGGCCGACAGAGCGCGCTAAGCTAAATGCAAATCATGAGAATGAAACAATGGCATGCCATGATGTTACACGGAGGCGGGCCGAACTCAAGTTCGCTTTGCTATCTGAAGGCGAACGGATAACTGCGGCCTCAGTGAAGGCTACCTTTGTTGGCAGCCTCCTTCTTGCTCCTTTAGGTCCGTTAGCTAAAAAGTCCACAAACACTTGCTGATGACACGCAAGGTCCGTTTAAGACCACACTCCGCCCGGATCTGGCCTGCCGACTTGTGATAATGATCGGAGATACTCCTGATCCGTCATTTGCAAACCCGCGAGGTTCTTCAGCAGCTGTAACGAGAAAAGCATTCCTGCAACCGCCATAATTTGAATCAGGAAATGCCCCGCGGGTAGTTGGGGAAACACCTTCCAGCCCTGTACGGTGGCCCCTCATCCGCTAAGGTGCGTCTATGAAAAGGCTGGACGAATGGCAAACGAGACAGACCTGACAGACCCCGACGCCCTGCTGGAGTACGCGGTCAATAGGGTGCTAGCCGATCCGTTCCCCGAAGCGCAGGCGATCCACACCACGGTTTTCATCCTGGCTGCCGAAGGCGGCTATACATTCGAAGAGGCCGTGGCTGAAACCGCGGAGAGTGAGGCCATCTTAAGGGCAGCCTTCAACGACCTGTGCGATCGGGGGCTGGTTCAAGACACCTCACCGTGGACGTTGACCGATGAAGGCGACAAACTTTCCGATGACGCCCTCGAAGCTGTCCAGGAGCTGTTGTGTGAGCGCATCCAACTTTAAAGCGCCTCTTTAGCTCAGCGGGAAAGAAAGTAATTTTTCAGTCGGAAGGCATCCGGCCAAGTTCGTCCCGTGCTCACCTTCATTGCCCCGACTACCGTCCAGCAGTCCGGGCGCTCCAAAAAGGATGATTTCGAATTTGGCTCACCTATGCCAGAGTTGCAACAACATTCCCGATTAGGGGCCCCACCGAAGTTCATGAAAACGCAAAGTCAGAAAGAGGCGTGGAATACATTTTCTGACGAGTTGCCATGGCTCAACAAGTCGCACCGAGCACCGCTAAGCGGATCGCCATGTTCGGTCAGTACACGAAAGAGATGGCTGAGTTAAGCACCAAGCGGACAGTCTAAGACACAAGGCCATCATCTATTTGCCGAACAGACGTTGACGATTCGCTTCGGCTTTAACGCCCCTCGTCTGGTGCGCCCGCTTTGCTGAGCCTCGGGACAAGCGTCGCCGTTGAGCCGCTTTGGACAGAACAGACGGTTGGGCCGAACAGCAGCCGCCTAAGCGGTTGGGCCCCGTTGCCGGGCGGGCTCGGCGGCAAGGTCGTACTGCTACTAAGGATTCGCAGCGCGCCCCGATTCCCTAAGGATTTTGCCGTGCGGCCCAGCCTAGATCGAAGGTCGCGCCTTCTCGCAAGGTTGGAACCCGAATTGCTCTTGTTCTGTTAGGTATATAGGCCGAGCGGCCCCCAACCAGTCGAGCCAACCATATGCCCAAGGTCCGCGTTTCAATGCCGGAATTGCAGCGTCGAGCGTTGTCAGAAGTGAGAAAGCAGCCCGGCTGTCATAACGTGCAGGAAATAGCGATCAATCGCGTTGCAAAGCACGCTGAAAATAACTGGTCGCTCTGTGTGCTTGCAGCGGGCTGGCCAGGCAGAAGCAGACTTCACCGCTGTCGTGAAAATGATCGGCAATACCGACCCCTGTGCTTACCGCGAGCGCGGGTTCTTCTACTACAGCTAGGGTCGCCTCGAACGCGCGCTGGCGGACTATGCCGCCGGGGCCCAGTTCTTTCCCGACAACTGGATGTTCCCAAATCGCCAAGGAATGGTCCTCTGTGATCTGGGCAGATTTGATGAAGCCATTAGCCGGGCTGAAGAAGCGACAAAGCTTGATCCAGCGTCTGGCCTTTTCATGCTTGGAAGAGCCGAAGCTTACAATCGCTCGGGTCGAGCGGAAAGGGCTTTGGAGGATTACGACAGGGCGCTGGCGCTCGGGCATCTGACGCGAAGCGATACCTACCGACTTCGCGTCGGCATGGGAAGCGCACATCTCAAGCTGAGGAATTACAAGGCATCGATCGAAAGCCTTGATGCGGCTGTCGATCTCAGGCCCGACTCCACGACTGCCCTGAGGTACCGAGGGATCGCCTTCGAGGCGACGGGCAACGTGGATCGAGCATCTCGAGATTACGAGGCTGTCCTAACATTGAAGCCCGGCGACGAGTTCGCCGTGAAGCAGTTGGGCAAGCTACGCAAAAACTAATCAGCTATTTGCTCCCGCCTAGGGTCGTAAGCCGACATCGGCCGCGGCGTGGACCATGCCCGTTATGGGTCAAAGTGTGACTTCCGCGCTTGCTCTCGGGATGGCCGCTTCTACCCCCGAAACCGGACATCCGCCCCCGAAGAAAGGGGGTTGACCTCGCAACTCGGATTACAGAAGGGATCGAAGCCGGATGGCCGA
>Ga0134122_10002570_pt1 | contig 13407 bp, 12 predicted proteins | sample KB302_FD_96461 | JGI IMG/M metagenome (GOLD analysis project Ga0134122, IMG submission 96461) | Terrestrial soil microbial communities without Nitrogen fertilizer from Kellogg Biological Station, Michigan, USA - KB3-0-2 | ecosystem: Environmental > Terrestrial > Soil > Unclassified ... | reverse complement strand
GCAGGTACATGTCGAACAGAGCGGGCAGCACCAGCGGCGAATCGGCCGGGGCAAGGGCGGAGTCGCGCTCGACGCTCTTCGGCAGCTCGCATTCGAAACCCGGCCGGGCGGCAATCGCCAGCGTGGGATGAAGGTGGTCTCCTGCCGCCAGAGTCGCCTGCGCCCGCCAACCGTCCCTCGGGTCTTGGCTGGTGACCGAACAGCAGCCGAACAGGTACCGCTTGGCGTTCTGCGCGACGTAAAGGGCGAGGCCGCGCCAGAGCAGGAACAGCACCGGGCGCTTGCGGTGCTCGCGCGCGATCGCGGCCCGGCCGAGCTCGATCCCTTGGGCGATCACCTCGGCGGGCAGACCGTCGAGCGCGAACTCGCCGTCGGTGTAAAAGCCCGCCCCCTCGGCCGCCATCTCCGCCGTTTGCAGGCGATAGGTACCGACCAGCTCGCCGGTTGGCGCGTGCTCGACCAGCAGGTGGTGGCAGACGCGATCGAATTCGTCCTCGTCCCGCCCCGTCGCGTAGGAGGTCGCGAGCCCTTCGTCCAGCTCCAGGTTGAAGATCTCGAATCGCAGACGCAGCAGCCGGTCCAGCTCCTCGGGGGTCCGGGCGAAGCGCAGGCGATAGGAACCGGCGGTGAGCACCGCCGTGGGGATCAGCTCGGGCGCCGGGGGAAAGGGCTTGAGCGCGGTATCTCCCGAGTGCCCCGAGTGTTCTGCGGGGTGCGGATTCTCCGATTGCTCCGGGCTAAGGGCCGGGCTCGCGTCGGACGACGTCGTAGGATTCGACTTCGAAGACGAGCTGATCATCGAATCTCACCACCTCTCCGCGAAGCCGCACCGGCTCCGCAACTCGATCGAGAATCTTAGCTCCGACCGCCCGACCCTCGGGGCCGGACAGCCAGTAATTCTTCCCCGCGGGCGCGCTTCCGAGCAGCAGCGGCGGCAACCCTCCCGCCAGGCAGCGAACCGCGCAGTCCCGATGGACTTTGCCTTCACCCGGGTTCATCACCCCAAGCCAACATTTTGCGTCGGCGATCACGCCGTCGATCGCCGCGGAACCCAACCGCACTCCCACCGGCAGCGGCGGCGCGCTCCCCTCCCAAGCTTCGATCGATCCCGGTTCGACCTCGATCATCCCCCGTCCGCCGCGCCGAATCAACGTCCCGCGCAACCGAACCGTCCGACCCTCCCAGGGCCCGGCCCAACCCGCCGCCCCGTGCTTGCCGGGAGTGGCGAGAGCGTAACCCGCGCTTGCGACTTGCGGGTGACGATCGGGCGGCGAAACCCAGAGGATCGGAATCGGCCCGGCCTGAAGGCGTCCGGTGAAGGTACGCGGCCGCCCGTATTCGAAGATGGCTTCGGCGAACGGTTTCTGCGCCGCGGCCACCAGCAGGCCGACCCCGAGGGCGAGCGCCAGCCCCGCCGCCGCGACCGCCCGGGTGCGCCGGCCGAGCCGAGGAGGGAGAGGCTCCTGCCAACCGATGAAGAACTCGGAGGCGTCCTCCTTCGAATCCGGACCCGGCGATGGCTCGATGTGCTCCGGCTCGACCCGGGTGCCGGGCGGCAAAGCCTCGGGATGGACGAGCACCCGCCCGCCGCGGACGGCCACGCGGTAGGTCTCGACCTTCTCTTGAAACGGCGGCGGCGAGCTTCCCGAATCGGGCAGGTACTGGTAGCCGTGCCACGGGCAGGTGATGCAGCCATCGACGATCTTGCCCTCCCCGAGCGGGCCGTTCTGATGGCGGCAGACATTGGACAACGCGGAGACCTTGCCGTCGTAGCGGAAAATCGCCACCCGCTCCGAGCCGAGCACCACCACTTTCGCCCGCTTCTCGGGGATCTCGGCGACCGCGCCAATGTCTATAAAGCCGATGTATCCATCCAGCGCCCCGGCGGCGGCCAGCGGCCGATCGCGCCGTCGTTCGCGCGCCGCCGCCGCGATGTGCAATCCGAGAATCGTCGCGAGCCCTACCCCGAGCAGGCCGGCGAGCCAGGGGCTCCGCTCATCCTGGAGCACACCGAGCGCCACGTGCATTACCAGCAGGGCGTAGGCGAGATAGACGCCCATGTGGAGCGTCTTCCAGACCCGGGGCGACAGGTTCGCGAGCCAGAAGTCATGGCTGGTGGCGGCCATCAGAAACAGAATGACGAGTGCCGCCGCCCCCAACTGCTGGAAGGGAAAATCCGCCGGGCTGTTCCACCGCGCATTGCTCGCGAGCAGGCTGACGAACGGATTCGCGTCTCCCCCGGCGTGGAACTGAATCAGCGCGAACGTGCCATGCGCCAACCCGAGACCGAATGTCAGGACCCCCAAGTGGCGGCGGTTGTAGAGCAGCGGCAGAAAGCGCGGATCGAGCCGGCAGAGCGGACCGATCGCGAGCGCGATGTGAAGCAGAAGGAGCGCCGCGGTGCCCAAGGCCCGGATCGCCAGCGTCTCCGCCGTCGCCTGCGGAAACAGGAGGGTTCCGAGGCCGACGAACGCGAGAAGGTACAGGCCGACCCCCGCGGCGAGCACCGCGTCGTAGGCTTTCTTTCGGCCGCTCCAGCCGACCGCGACGTAACCGGCGCTCACGACATTCTCCGGACCAGCAGGGTCAGGACGTACAGCAGCGGCAGCAGAATCGCGAGCGCCCAGAAGATCCGCCGGTGGGCGGTGCGCAGCGGTCGAATCATGATCCGGCCGCCACGGACCGGCGCGCCGCGAGCCACCACCGCCGGGCGAGCAGCGGCCAGAGCGCCACGACTCCCGGGGCGATCAGGCAGCGAAACCCCCATCGCGCGCCATGCGCCGCCGGATCGACCCGCTCGATGCCGCGGACAAGAAACGCCAGGGCGAAGAGAACGCCCGCCGCGAGGTACGCCGCGGCGAATGCCAGAATCCACAAAGCGATCCGTTCCGCCAACCTCTAGTCTCCGAAGAAGAACTGGAACGGAATGTGGGCGCGCATCGACCAGGACTGCTCGTTGTGCTGGGCGCGCGGAAACGCGAGGTAGAACAGGTTCTCGCCGTCGCGGTAGCCGGCGTCGCGCAGAGCGTTCCTCATCGCCCGCGTCGCCTCGTAGTTGTCCTTCGGCCAACCACTGTCGAGGTAGATCTTCACGTCGCGTTTCATCTCGCTATCGACCCGCTCGTGCAGATCATCCCGGTAGCCGAACGTGCTCGACAGACAGGCGGCATTGCCGAACACCTCGGGCCACTGCCAAGCGAGAAAGAAGGAGACGACCCCTCCGAGCGACGAGCCCATCGCCACCGTGCTCTCCGGCCCGCGGCGGGTGCGGTAGTTCGCGTCCACCCAGGGTTTGACCTCTTCCACCAGGTAGCGCCCGTAGTCTTCGTAGCCGGGCCGAGTGTAATCCACCATCCGATCGAGCGGGTAGATGCCCACCACGATCGCCTTCTGCACCAGGTTCATCTGATCGAGCACCCGCAGCGTCTCTTCGACCATCCAGTGCTGGCCGCCGAACGCCTCCTGGGCGAAGAACAGGTTCTGGCCGTCCTGCATGTAGAGAACGGGATAGCGCGCAAGGGTGTTCTCGGCGTAACCCGGAGGCAGGAAGACCCGCAGCGGATGGTTGCGCTCGTGCGCTCCCGAAGGGGTGTGCTGGATCGAGCAGACGCTGCAAGCCATGTCGGCAAAGAAGTACGGATACACATCGCGCACGGCCGGATCGTCCTCGATCGCCAGGTAGTTTTCGCCCTGCGACCAGAGGATCTCCCCGTTACCTCCACCGCGCCGGAGCACCGGCTTCCAGTAGCGAAACGTCGATTCGAGCACGAGCGGAAAATCGAACCGCGTACCGTCCTCCGACACCGCGGCCGGCGGCACGTCGGCATCCCAATCGAGATCGGTGCGCAAAGCCAAGGAATAGGACTCCCCCGGCCCGCGTGCGGCGAGGTCCGGCAGCGGATAATGAATGCGAATCGTAATGGCGTGGGCCATCTAAGTCTCCTCGGAAAGGGCTCGCCCCCATCATGTACCGGCCGGGGTGGTTCGGTGACCGGGTCCGCTATGATTCGATGTCCCTCGGGAGGGCCAGATGCCGGGAACACCGTCCAAAACCTACCGCACGAACGAGATCGCCGTGACCTTCGAGCCGCGGTTGTGCATCCACTCCGCCGTCTGCCTGCGGGCGCTACCCGCGGTTTTCGACGTCCACGCCCGCCCCTGGGTGGCGCCGGACCAGGCGAGCGCGGACGAGATCGCCGAAGCGGTCCGGCTTTGCCCGAGCGGCGCGCTCACCTACGTGCGGACGGAGGGCCCCGGGGAGACCGCCGAAGAGCCCGATCCGGAGCCGGTCATCGTGGCGCTCGAAAACGGCCCGTTCCTGCTCCATGGCGACTTTACGATCGAAGCCGCGGACGGCACCCCGATCCGCCGGGTCGCGCGCGCCACGCTCTGCCGCTGCGGCGCCTCGAAGAACAAGCCGTTTTGCGACAACTCCCACCGGACCGTGGGCTTCCGCTCGGCGTCTTGAGCCCCTACCGCTCGTTTCTTACTTCCGAGGCGCGCCTCCGTCGGATCCTGGTAGTAGTATTACCCTCGATCTCGATCCTGGCTCGATGCCGGGAGCCGATCTCTTCCAAGGGTGGAACATGGCCCAAGCGAACGTGGTAGAAGCGGCTCCAACCGCGGTGGATATTGGGAATTTGTTTGGAGCCCTTGCCGGGCAGTGGCGGAAAGAAACCGCACACCTAAGCTCAGTCACGCAGATGGCCATGCACCCCGCCTACCAGAGAATCATCGGTCTGGGAGAAAAGGCGTTGCCGTTTCTGTTCGAAGATCTTCAGAGGGAGCCGAGCCATTGGTTTTGGGCTCTTCGCGCCATCACAGGCAAGAACCCGGTTCCCGACAGCGCCAAGGGAAATGTGGCGGAAATGGCGGCGGCTTGGTTAGATTGGGGGCGCTCCCGCGGGTATGTCTGACCTATACGTTTATTTTCCGACTCTGCGCATTTCACGCCATCAAATTACCAGCCCGAGAACCCCTGAGTACAACTGCATCGCCTGGGCTGCAGGCGATGTAACGAAATGGTGGTGGCCAGATCCGGATCCCGACAGCCTCTACTATTGGCCTCCCGGCGTATCGCTGGAATGCACCCTCCAGTCTTTCCAGGAAGCTTACTCGCGCCTTGGGTTCGAGCCTTGCGAATCGGCAAGCATAGAGCCTGGTTACGAAAAGATTGCTCTTTATGCTAAGGGCGGTGAGCCCCAGCACGCTGCGCGGCAACTGCCGAACGGTTCTTGGACGAGTAAGTGCGGACAGTTGGAAGACATCGAGCACGACCTCGGAGCCCTCGAAGGAAGCGCCTACGGTAGAGTCGCTGCGTTCCTAAAAAGGTCCGTTCAAACCGCGCTTTGACCTCTGCTCCATTCGGATTCCTGAAAGGTCGGGCTGCGACGTGACTACCTCCCTATCCCGCTCTCTCCCCCAGTCGCTCCTGCGCCCCGCCTTCGACGCGTTCCGGGGGCTCGATCGCCTGCTCGACGGCGGTGTCGCCGCCCTCGTCAGAATCTTTCTCGGCCTGGCCTTGGGTTGGTTCCTCTACGTGCCGATTCACGAGCTGCTGCATGCGGGCGCCTGTCTTGCGGCCGGCGGTCACGTCGAGCGGCTGGAGATCGACGGGATGTACGGCGGCGCGTTGCTCGCGAAGGTTTTTCCGTTCGTGGTCTCGGGCAGCGAGTACGCCGGCCGGCTCTCGGGGTTCGATACCGGCGGAAGCGATCTCGTCTATCTCGCGACCGATTTCGGACCGTTTCTGCTCACGTTGTTTCCCGGCGTCTGGCTGCTGCGCCGGGCGGTCGAAACGCGTCGTTCGTTCCTCTTCGGTCTCAGCCTGCCGCTCGCGCTTGCGCCGTTCATTTCGCTCACGGGGGATGCCTACGAGATCGGCTCGATCCTCACCACCCGCTTAGGACCCTGGGCCGACGCGGCGTCGAGCGCGCTGCTGCGCGGCGACGATGCGATCAAGAAATTCGGAGAGCTGCGCGCGGCGACCGAGACCGTTCCGTGGGCGGGATTCGGCATCGCGATCGTCCTCGGATTCTGCTGGGCGGAAGCGACGTTTGCGCTGGGCGCGTTGATCGCGCGAAAACTCGGCCAACGCTCGATCGAGCCACGCTCTTTGAGTCCAAAGAAAACCTGAACAGAGGCTAAAGAATCGGGCAATATTCCCGGTTGACAAGGGCTGAGCAGGGGCGTACCGTGGGCTTGTAACGAACGTCCTAGGAGGGCTCGATGACCACTCCACCGGACCAGAAAAAGCTCCCGCGATCGAGGTAATTCGGGTTCTCGAACTCGGGGGCGAGCCGCTCGGCTGCGGCGCGTGCTGACGCGACAGGCTGGACCGAATCCTCGGTCTCAAGCAGACATCGCAAAGCGAGCGAAAGCCAACACGCCCGGCGCGAACAACGGGGAGGCGAACCGAATCGCCTTCCCGTTTTGCGTTTGGGGATCTACGAGCGCTTCGACTCGTCGGTCGCCAACTTTTCCCAATCCCCTTCCGGCGCGTCGACGGCGATCGCGAGGCCGCCGTCCGAGCCGACGTAGATGGGATCGCGCACCACCCGGACTTTGCCGCCGCCGACGGCTTGCAGCTCGCGCTCCAGGCGGGGTCCCAAGCCTCGAATCAACCCGGTGCCGCCGGACAGCACGACGTTCTGGCGCACCCGCTCCTGATATTCAGGGTCCACCCGCGAGAGCAGATCGAACATCGATTCGACCAGCGACGGCAGGATCGCCTCGCAGGCTTGGCGCATCTCGGCGGTGATGTCGAGCCGGGTCGGTTTGCCCGCGACCGGCGCGGTGACCTGGATCGGCGCCGACGGCTCGCCCACGAAGCTCCCCTCTTCCTTCCAGCCGCGCACCATGTGGAGCGACACGCTCGCCTGCGGGTGGTGCTCGCGGATCAGGCGGAACAGATGCTCGTCGATCGAGTCGCCCGCCGCCGTGAGCGTGCGCTGGTCGTCCTCGTTCGGCAGGCGGCCCTTCATCACGCAGATGTCGGTGGTGCCCGCGCCGATGTCGATGATCATGGTGTGCAGCAGCTCTTCCAGGCCGTAGGCGACCGCGAACGGTTCCGAAACGATCAGCAGGCTGTCGGCGATCCCCTGCATCGCTTTCCTCACCTGCTGCTTGTTCACCCGCAGAGCCTCGGCCGGCACGCCGACGACGGCGCGGATGTGAAACGTCTCCCGCTGTTCCGGATCGACCCCGGCGAGCTGCACCAGGTGCCGAAGCAGCTCGCGCACCGCCGCCTCGTCCTTTTCCGAGCCGTCTTTGATCAGCCCCTCTTCGAGCGGCCGGTGCAAATCGAGCATGGTCCGCTGTTCGAGCGCTTCGCGCCCGATCAGCACGCTCTTCTTGAGCACCTTCCGCGCGACCATGTCGAGCGGCCAGCCGACGTAGCTCTCGACCACGTGGCGCTGACCGTTGGAAGCCGAGATCGAGCTTCGGGAGGTGCCGAGATCGATCCCGACATGGAGGGCTTGGCGTTCGCTCATGAGGACTTCAGATTCCTTTCTCCGGCGCGCTCTCGGCGGCGAGCGCGTAGCGGCGCACGCCGCGCGCGAGCGCTTCGGCGATGTATTGGCGGTAGAGGGGCTTGGTCAGCAGCTCGGCCTCGGTCGCGTTCGACAGGCAGGAGACCTCGGCGAGCACCGCCGGCATCTCGGTCGAGACCAGCACCAGGAACGGCGCGGTTTTCACCCCCCGATCGGCGACCCCGGCACCCTGGACCGAAGGCACCCGGGCGGGCAGCCGGGAAAGCGAGCGGAACAGCGCGCCGTCGATCGACTCGGCGAGCCGGCGCGAGCTGCCCTGTCGCGCATCGGCGTAGACCTGGTCGAGCAGCCGGCGAAAATCGGCGACCGCGTAGCCGGAATCGCGATTTTCGAGCGCGGCGAGGCGATCCAGCTCCGGATCGTCGGTCGGCCCCAGGTAATAGGTCTCGACCCCGCGCGTGTTGCCGCCCGAGATCCAGTTCAGGTGGATCGAGACGAACAGATCGGCCCGCGCCTCGTTGGCGATCCGCGCCCGATCGCGCAGCGAGACCGCCTGATCGTCGCTCCGGGTCATCACCACTTCGAACGACGATGCTTCGAGCAGACGCTCGACGCGACGCGCGATATCGAGCGTGACGTCCTTTTCATAAAGACCCGAGGCCGCCCGGGTGCCGACCGAAAAGCCGCCGTGCCCGGGATCGATCGCGATCCGGCGCACCGCGAGCGGAAACACCGACGGGTCGATCGGCCGCGGCGCCGCCTTGCGCTGCGCGTCGGAGCTTGGAGCGCTCGGAGAGGGCGCAGCGGGAGTTTCGATCGGCGAGAGCCCCGGTGCGAACAGCCGCGACGAAGCGAGCAACGCGACCGGCAAGAGGGCCAAGCTGAGCAGAGAGCTTCCCAACCGGAGGCGCCGCCGCCGTTTGAGCGTTTTTCGCGGCATGCCCTGGACGAGCTCGACGTTCTGGTCGACGAGCTCGCGCAGCAGCCGCTGTTTCAGGCGATCGACGCGGGCCATACGGCGGATTCCCTGCCTCGGCGTCTCCCGGTTAGCTCCCGAAGGGTGAATCGGGAAAAGAGGGAGGGATCTTACTACTTTCGTCCGAGCCGGATCACCAGCCGGGAGACCGCGACGTCGAGACTCTTGATCACGATTCCCGGTCCGGTGAGGTCGAGCACGACGTGCAGCTCGTCCGGACTGTGGTAGCCGATCCGGATCTGCACCAGCTCCGGGGTTCCCCCCGCGACCTTCGTCGCCGGATAGGCGTGGCGGATTCCTTTGAATCGGATCAGCTCTCGGGGCGTTCCGGAATCGATTCGGAACTGGGCGAAATTCGAGGAGCGGATGATGCCGTCCCCTTCGAGCACCACCTCGGTCTCGGTCGGCAGGGCGCGCACCGAGATCGAGCGCAGGGCGCCGAGCACCGGGCGCGGCGCTTCGGCCGGCGCGGATTGCGCCGCGGCGGCCGAGGGAGGCGCCGGGGCCGGCGGAGGGACCGCGGGGGCCGCCGTCGGGAGCGGCGCGGCAGTCGTCGGAAGAGGCGCGGCGGCGATCGGAGAGGCCGCGGTCCCCGAGGCCGGGGCGGGGGACGCGGTCTCGGGAGCGGCCGGCGCGGCCGAGGGGGGCGCTGGGGCCGGCTCCGCCGTCGGCGTGGGCGAACCGAGACCCAGCGCCCGTTTGCCGGGCAGGCTGCGGTACATCGGTTTCCGTTCCGGATTGGCGAACGCCGCGGGGAGCGGCTCCGGATCGGCCTCGCCGAAGAAATCGTCCCACCAGATGTCCTTGACCCGCCAAGCGGCGATGCCGGCGAGAACCAGGGCGAGCAGGAAAGCGCCGAGAACCCACCGCACCGGCCGCCGTCTCCTCCTTTTGCCGCCCGGCGGCTCCGGTGGAATCAGAATGCCGCGAGATTGGGTATCGTCGAGCGGCGACGCGATCGGCCGCAACGGCACTTCGGGCGGCGGCGCGAGGATCGGCGCACGCCCGCCCCAGGTTCGTTCGAGCGGCGGCGGGGCCTCGCCGACGGCCGCGGGGCTCACAGTGGGCGCGGGGGCCGGAGCGACCGGCGCAGCAGGGGGCAACGACGGAGGCGACGGGAGAATCGGCTCAGGGATCTCCAGCGCCCTCGGCGCCGGCTCGGCCCGCTCCGCTCCCTTGGCTTCGGTCGCTTCGACGCTCGCGGTCGCCTCCTCGAACAGCTCCAGCAGCCGATCGGCGTTACGGATCGGCGGAGCCTGCGGCGCGGGCCGCACCAGCGGCGTGATCGCCTGCCGGGAAGCCGTGGCGGTAGGGGCCGGCGGAGGGGGCGGAGACGTCGGATCGAACGGCACGCCGCCCGATTGAATGTGGCGATCGACCACTTTGTAGATCAGCTCTTTGCCCTGCGGCGAGATCTCCAGAAAGCTGAGCCCCATGCCGGCGGGGTGGGCGGAATCCGCGCTCGACTCGCGCACCCAGGCCACTTCGCCCCGGCCTTTGATCAGCTCGAAGCCGTCGCCCAGGCGGAATTCGAAATCGACCAGGGTCCCGACCGGCTCGGGCCGATCGGAGCGGATGAAGATCCCCCCGGGCGAGATGTTCGCGGAGAATTCGTTGATGAATCCGCTGAACTTCTCGAACTTGAGCTGGACCCGCGTCTCGAGCGGAACCCGTCGAGAATCGCGAGGAACCGAAGAATCGGTCATCGCCGCCGTACCTCACTGCCGGGCGGCAGGGCCGTCCGGGCGCTTTCGGGAACGCTGGTAAACGGCGGGGATCATAGCAGGGCGAGAGGAAACCCCAAGCGCTCCGGCGAAAGGTTTTTCGATCCCGAGAGGGCGGCCACGGGGGGCCGCCCTCGCCTGCGCCGGATCAGATACCGAGAGATCTTTCCTGCGTCAGGAACGCCGTCACTTGCCGGACCATCTGGACGGTCAGAATTTCCTGCTCCGCGGCCCGCTGGAAAAGGATCAGCGCCCCCATGGCCTCTCGATGAACCTCGCGCGATTCGAACAGCGGCAATACCTCGATCGCGAGCTGCTTGATTTCAGCCGTCCGTCCCTGCTCGATAAACAGAACCGCGAGCTCCAGTGCCACCAAGGCTGCGTCGTAGCCCATGCGCCGATCGAAGAATTCCTCTCGCACTTCCCGCAAGATGCTTTCGGCCTCCTCCAGCCTGCCCAAACCGGCGGCAATCCGGGCCTCAAGCCAGCGAAGGCGGATCCGATCAAGCGGGCTCGAAAGGAGAAACATGCCACGGATCTCCTCGAGACGGCGGGAGGCCTCTTCGAATCGGCCCGCGGTCACCAAGGCGATCAGCAGGTTGTGATGCGCGTAAGCTTTCGACACTGTTTCGGTCTCCACATCGAGCGCCGGAACCGCATCGAGCGTCTCGAACTCCTCGATCAGGCTCTCAAGCTCCGCCAGAGTGCCGTCGAGGTCGCCCAGCTCCTCGCGGATCTTCGTCCGCGTGAGGCGCACCCGGCGCATCGCCGATCCAGCGTTCGCCTGAAGGAAGAGAGCCATTGCGTCGTCGGCCGCGGCCAACGCTTCGGGCATCCGGCGCTGGGCTCGCCGGAGCGCCGCCTGAATGTGGAGCAACTCTCCCTGCACCTCCGGCGCGCCGGTCCCCCCTCGCTCAAGAAGGGCGAACGCGGTGCGCAATGCCTGGTCTGCCCCTAGCAGTTCTCCGAGCACCCGCCGCGAGTTGGCCAGATGGGCCCAGGCACGGGCGCGGAGATCGGCAACCCATACCGAATCGTACACATCCCCCGAGAGCTGCTCTGCGATCCGGACCGCCACTTCCGCGCGCTCCACCGCGCGCACCGGTTGTTCGAGAACGGCTTTTTGGCTCTCGCGGATCAGCAAAGTACAGAGAGCCCACGACCGAAGGCTCTCGTCCCGTTCAACAAGGGCCAACTGCTCGGGAAGTTCCAGCTGCTCGAGGTACGTGAGCTGGCCCGGCGCTTCCCTCCCTGCGAACAGCACGACGGTTTCGCTCCAATGCCCCACAAGCCCTTGTAGCTCGCGCAACTGGCTGAAGCGCTCGCGGCAGGTTGAACAGCTCGCTTCGAGATGCGGGGCGATCTCCCCTGCGACGACTTCGTGCGGAAGATCCCCCGCGAGCCACCGGGCCAGCGTTTCGATCGACAGATGTCCTAGTTCCCTCTCCATCCGGCTTCCCTCCAAGGTTCGAGAATTCTCTCTCTAAAGGTATTGGTTGCCGGTAGAGGTCATTTTGGGACAAAATTCTTCGAGAAATTTACTTCTCTGGAGATCTCGACGCAGAACCCGGTGATTTCTCGACTACCGGCCGTTGTCTTCCAGGGTCAAGCCAGACGCACATGCCGCCGGCCGGCCGAGAGGGTCGCACGAGGCTCCTTCCTCGGCCCATAGGTGACGACCGTCAGCAGCGGCCGGGACCGTTCCCGCCGGCTGGGCGGCCGGATCGATCGAGCCCCCCTTTTCGGCCCAAAGATGCCGCAGGACCGCTCCGGTCCAGCCGACGATCGATCCCCAGCTCGATTCAAACATCGAACCGAAGTCCCGAGAGGCGGCCGAAGCCGGAAGGGGCGCGGTCAGGAGTGCAGCGGCGAGGGTGGCGAGGACGAGGCGGCGGGGAAGATTGAAACGCATAACAATTCTCCTTGCTCGACGACCTATCGGCGGCTGAATGCCGCACGAGGTCGCCTCTACAAGGTATTGTTGGTCTTGAAACGGTAACCGGGACAAAGAAGTTCGGACGAAATGACGCCCACGACGCCCAACGAGGCGTTGAAAGGCGGAAAAACTTCTTAGAATCAGAGTTATAGGTCGAAAGTCAGCCGGCCGCCTCGGCGGCGAGCTTCGCAGCACCGAGAAGGCCGGCGTGCGGTTCGAGGACGATCCGCACCGGCACGCGAGACAGGTAGCCGGCGAACCGACCTTTGGCGCGGAACGAGCGGAGGAACTCCCCCTCCACGAGCCGATCGCGAACTTTCGGCGCCACGCCGCCCCCCAGGAAGACCCCCCCGATCGCACCGCCGACCAGCGCGACGTTGCCCGCGACCGCGCCGTAGATCGAGCAGAACATCGCGAGCGTTCGATCGCAGAGGGGGGAGTCCTGCGCCGCGCTCGCCTCGGCGATCGCCGCGGCGGGATCGGCGCCCGCCGATCCGGCGGCCTTGTCGGCGAGAGCCTGCTCCACTTGAGGGTGGGGCGCGAGACCGCGCCGATCGCGCAGAAATTCGTAGAGATTCACCAGGCCGGGGCCGGAGACCAGCCGCTCGGCGCTGACGTGGCCGCCGCTCTCCCCTCCCAATCGCTCAGAGAGATACCCGAGGAGCGACCATTCCTCCTCGTCGCGGGGGGCGAAATCCATATGCCCCCCCTCGGTCGCGAGCGTCGCCCAGCGATCGCCCGACCGGGTTTGGAGCGCGATGCCCAGACCGGTCCCGGCGGAGACCAGGGCGCGGTTGCCGTGCGCCCCCTCTGCACCGCTTTCGCCCTCCTGAAGCACGAGCAGTTGATCGGGAGCCAGACCGTCCAACCCGGCTGCGGCGGCCGCGAGATCGTTCACCAGTAGGGCGCGGCCGGGACCAAGACCCAAGCGGGCGCCGATCACGTCGCCGTCCAGCTCCGGCCAAGGGAGGTTCGGGGTGGTCGCTTTGTTGTTCCGCACCGGCCCCGGAATCCCGAAGCAGGCGGCGGCCAAGCGATCCTCCCCCGCGAATTCCGCCGCGGCCGAGGCGAGGTCGGGGAAATCGAGGCTGCGGAAGTTGGCGATCTCCCCGATCGATTCAAGCCGGCCGTCCGCGACAAGGCGAAAGCGGCCGAGCCGGATGTGGGTTCCGCCGACATCCCCGGCGAGGAGCATTGCCCTAAGCCTTTCCTAGAGCCGAGGCCAGCCGTTCGAGCCCGGCCGCTGCGTCGGACCCGAGATCGATCCGCAGCACCGTC
>Ga0134122_10002566_pt1 | contig 13413 bp, 9 predicted proteins | sample KB302_FD_96461 | JGI IMG/M metagenome (GOLD analysis project Ga0134122, IMG submission 96461) | Terrestrial soil microbial communities without Nitrogen fertilizer from Kellogg Biological Station, Michigan, USA - KB3-0-2 | ecosystem: Environmental > Terrestrial > Soil > Unclassified ... | reverse complement strand
TCGCTGCCGATGATCGTGCCGGGCGAGGTGAACACACCGTCGCACTTGAGATGGCCGTACAGCGTGCGGTAGCCTTTGGGGAAACCCGGCACGTCGTCGAACAACAATGCCGGCGCGGTGCCGTGGCTGTGCTCGGTGAGCATATGGGTGATGGCGCCCATTTCGGTGTCCCAATGCGCGCCCGATACGCGCTTGAGCTCGCCCATGCGCTCGACCTGCTCGATCCAGCCGCGCAGGCCGCCGTAACCGCCTTGCACCAGCTTCAGATTCGCTTCGCTGCCGGGTCGAGCCACGCAAACACCTCCAAAGACCGCGCCAAACGTCTGGAAATAGATTGCTTTTGGAACGGAGTCCACCTTAGACCGATAGCTTAGTTACAAAGCCGCGCCGGCACAATTTTGGCCCTAATTCGAGCCACGTCACATGACCGCGAAGCGCTTCTCGGATGCCCGCCGCAAAGGCCGTTATCTTGGCCGTTCGCTGCCGCGGCTGGAGGATGTGCCGCTGCTCACCGGCAAGGGGCGCTTCGTCGACGACATTGCCTTTCCAAATCAGCTCCATATGCGTGTGGTGCGCTCGCAGCACGCGCACGGGCGGATCGTTGCAATCGATGCGTCCGCGGCGCGCGCACTCCTTGGCGTCGTTGCGGTGTGGACGGGAGCCGACATTGCTCATCTGCCGCCGATCGATTTCCGCGATGCCGCGGCGGAAGTCTTGAAGCCGTACCGCCAGCCGGCGCTCGCGCAGGAACGCGTGCGCTATGTCGGTGAACCGGTTGCTGCGGTGTTCGCGGAACACGCTTATGTCGCCGAAGATGCTGCCGATCTTGTTGCGGTGGAGATCGAAGAGTTGCAGCCGCTCCTTTCCGCTTCCGCCGAGCCGGGCGAATTCGCGCCCGGTCTTTCGACCGAGCCGGTGACGCTGCGCAATGCTTATGGCGACATCGACGCTGCGTTCAGAAGCGCCGCCCACATCATCGAGCTTGACCTTTCCATCGGACGCCATTCCGGCGTGCCGCTGGAGACGCGCGGCTGTCTCGCGCGCTACGACCGCACCGCCGATGTGCTCGAGCTCTACGGCGCCGCCAAGGTGCCGCATCGCACGCGCGACAATCTCGCGCGCATCTTAGGCCGCGCGGTGGAGTCCGTGCATCTGAAAGAGGGCCACACCGGAGGCGGCTTCGGCATTCGCGGCGAGCTCTATCCCGAGGACGTGCTTGCCTCCGCGGCCGCGCTGAAATTCGACCGTCCAGTGAAGTGGATCGAAGACCGCCGCGAACATCTCATCGCCGCCAATCATTCGCGCGAGCAGCGTCACAAAGTGCGCGCAGCCGTCGACGCGCACGGACGTGTTCTCGGTCTTGAGGATGAGTTCTTCCACAGCCAGGGCGGCTATGTGCGCACCCACGGCGCGCGCGTCCCCGATCTCACGAGCTCCATGGTGCCTGGGCCCTATCGCATCCCGGCCTACCGCTCGATCGCGCATTTTTGCCTGACCAACAAGACGCCGGCCGCGACGTATCGCGCGCCCGGGCGCTTCGAGGGCACCTTCGTGCGCGAGCGCGTGATGGACGCAATCGCCGCGAAGCTCAATCTCGATCGCACCGAAGTGCGCCGGCGCAATCTGATCGCCGCCGAGGAGATGCCGTTCGCGCGCGGGCTGACCGCGCTCGGCACCGATGTGGTCTACGATTCGGGCGACTTCGCCGCGCTCTTGGATCGCGCGCTGGCGCAATTCGGCTGGGACAAGGCGCAAGCCGATGCCGCGCGCCGCCGCACGAACGGCGAAGCGGTCGGACTGGGCGTTACCTATTTCGTCGAAAAGACCGGATTGGGCCCGAAGGATACCGTGCGCGTCGGTGTCGATGCGAAAGGCCGCGTCGAAGTGGTGACCGGCGGTGCCTCATTGGGCCAGGGTTTCGAAACCACGATGGCGCAGATCTGCGCTGAAGCATTGGGCGTGGATTACGCGGGAATCACCGTCGTGCACGGCCAGACCAACCGCATCGCCGACGGCATCGGCGCGCATGCCTCGCGCGCCACCGTGATCACAGGCAGCGCGACAAACGTCGCCGCCGAAAACCTGCGCGCCAAGGCGTTGTCGATCGCTGCCGAATTGCTTCAAGCGCCGGTCGAGACGCTCACCATCAGCGACGGAGTGATCCGGCGGAATGATCGGGAAGCGGGGCCGTCGATCACACTCGGCGAGGTCGCGGCGAAAGCTTCGCCCGAAGGTCTATCCGCCGAAGGCACGTATCGCACCGATCACATGACCTATCCCTATGGCGTGCATCTGGCACAGCTTCGCGTCGATCGCGACACCGGCGAAGTGGTCGTCGAACGGTTTCTCGTGGCCTACGATATCGGCCGCGCCGTCAATCCGATGATGATCGAAGGTCAGATCGCCGGCGGCTTCGCGCAAGGCCTGGGCGGTGCGCTTTATGAGGAGTTCCTCTACGCCGAAAACGGCGCGCCTCTGTCGGTGAGCTTCGCCGATTATCTGCTACCGACGTCGTGCGAAGTCGCCAGCGTCGAAATCCTTCTCACGGAAGACGCGCCTTCCCCGCTCAATCCGCTGGGGCTGAAGGGCGCGGGAGAAGCCGGCGTCACCGCCGTCGGCGCTACCATCGCATCGGCCATCGATAACGCCATCGGCTCGCCGTTCGCGGTCACGTCTCTGCCGGTAACGCCGCAGCGTCTTCGGGAATTGCTCACATCACGAAATTGACCGGCCTGTTCGGTGCCGATGTTCTCTTGTAGCCTTGGCGTGGCTCTGGGGGCGATATGCTCAGTCGCGAAGCGTTTGTGCAAAACGGCTTTATCGGTCCGCTAAGGTTGCTGACGGCGGACCGGGCACATTTTTTTGCCCGCCACTTTGCCGGCGCGCCGGAGCAGCGTCCTGTCTGGCGGAAATCGCTCGCCACCATCGATCCGCTAGCCTATCAGATCGCGACGAGCTCGGTTCTGCTCGATGAGCTGCGGGATCTCCTCGGCAACGACATCATCCTCTGGGGCGCATCGGTCGTCATCAAGCAGCCCGGCGAAGTCCATCGCTGGCATTGCGACATCGAGTCCTGCGCGAGCAGCGGCGGCCATGTTTCGGTATGGATCGGCTTGCTGAATACACAGCAGGGGAGCGCGCTGCGCCTCGTTCGCGGCTCGCATGCTTTCGGAATGCCGTTGCAGGAGCTGACCGCGCGCGAGCAAGTCTCACGCGCCGACAGATCCGACGAGCTCATCCTTCGCCTCGCCGCTGAACAGAACGACGGCGCGGACATTGCTGAGCCCGACGTGACCGATGGCGAAGCGATCTTTTTCGACGGGCGGATTTGGCACGATGCGCAAAATGCGCTCCGCGATGAACCCCGCCTTGCGCTGCTGCTGCAATATGCGAGAGCGGATATCCCAGTGAGGGTGCCGGACTTCCGCAATTTGGAATGGCCGTTCCAGTTCAAGGACAATGTCCGGCCGCCGGTGCTTTGCGTGTCCGGCGATGCCGATGGCGAGGCAAACGATATCGTTGCGCCGCCCACCGTCCGATCCCATCGCGACATTGTCCCGGCCGCGCACGCGATAGCACGGAATTTGTCGTGCAAGGACGGGACTCCGTTTATGCCCGTTTCGTGTTTCGAAGGCCGCACCGCCAATGTCGATTCATTGGAGTGCCATTATTCGGTGCTGATGCCGGGCTATTCGCCGCATCCGCCGCATGCGCATCTCGATGAAGAAATTCTCGTGGTGATGAACGGTGCTGCCGAAGTTGTCGTGCCGAAAACAAAGGAGGACGAAGCGCCGCAGATTTTTGCCGCGCCCGCCGGCACCGCGATCTACTATCCGTCTTTCCAGCTGCACACGATCCGCAACGTCAGCACCGAGCCGGTAAGCTATGCCATGCTCAGATGGAAGTCCGGCACGCTTGGCGAACGTCAGTCGCTGACACCGCAGCTCATTCAGTGGACCTGGGTTCGAAAACAGGTTCGCGGTCCGCTGTCGATGACGCCGCTGCTCGACGGTCCCACTGGATTCTTGGACAAACTGCATGCGCACGTTACGCGCATCCAGCCCGGCGCAGGCTATGCCGCTCATCGTGACACCCATGACGTCGCGATCTTCCTGATCGAAGGCGACATCGCCGTTCTTGGACGACCAATCGCAGCGCCCGCCGTCGTATTCCTGCCTGCGGGGTGTCTGCACGATATGAAAGCCGCCGGCGCGCAGCCGGCGAAATATCTCGTTTGGGAGTTACACGGTCACGCGGCTGAGATCGCTCCGGCGCGCGACGCTCTCGGTGTCAATCCCACACCGCTTCGCGACGCTCATGCACTCGCGCGAGAGATGCCGACGTAGTTTTCCGCAAGCACCGTGGCTGCCGCCCGCGAGCCTGCGATCATCTCGAACTCTGCCTGCTGCAGACGCGCGCCGAACGGATCGTCGTCGAAGCGGTGTGTCAACGCAGTGAACCACCACGAAAACCGCACCGCTCGCCAAACCCGCTTCAGGCAACGCTCGGAATACGCGTTCAGTCCGCTTTCGTCGCCGTTGCGATAGTGCGCCACAAATGCCGCCGCGAGCATGCCCGCATCGGCGCAGGCGAGATTCAATCCCTTCGCCCCCGTCGGCGGCACGATATGCGCGGCGTCGCCGGCGAGGAACAACCGCCCAAACCGCATCGGCTCGGCGACGAAACTCCGCAACGGCGCGATGCTCTTTTCCACCGATGGCCCGGTGACGAGACGCGCAGCGTCGGCCTCCGGAATGCGCTGCCGCAATTCGTCCCAGAACCGCGCATCGGGCCATGCTTCAAGCGAATCCGTGACCGGGCACTGCACGTAATAGCGGCTGCGCGTCCTCGAGCGCATGCTGCACAACGCGAAGCCGCGCTCGTGGCGCGCATAGATCAGCTCGTCCGCGACCGGCGGCGTCTCCGAGAGCACGCCGAGCCAGCCGAACGGCACTACGCGCTCGAAAATGCGGATCGAGCGTTCCGGCACGCTCGCCCGGCTGACGCCATGGGAACCGTCGCAGCCCGCGATGAAATCGCAGGCCAACTCATGCGCAACGCCGTCCTTGCGGTAGGTCACCGACGGCCGCGTCCCGTCGAAACCGTGCAGCCCAACATCATCCGCCTCGAACACGAGGTTGCCGCCGGCCGCAGTGCGCGCCTCGTTCAAGTCTTCGGTGATGGAGGTCTGTCCGTAGACGGTGACGCCGGCTCCGGTGAGGGCCTTGAAATCGATCCGCTGCGAGCGTCCGTCAAACGCCAGATGAATACCGTCATGGTTCAGCGCCTCGCGGCGCATACGCCCGGCGACGCCGGCGTGGCTCAGCAGTTCGACCGTTCCCGGCTCCAGCACGCCTGCCCGGATGCGTCCCTCGACATAGGCGCGGCTGCGCCTCTCCAGCACCACATTGTCGATCCCCTCCTTATGCAGGAGCTGGGACAACAGCAGGCCGGCCGGCCCGCCGCCGATGATAGCAATCTGTGTCCGCAAGACCTAACTCGAGCTCGGAGCAACTCCTGGCAGTCTATATGCGAAATCGCCTGATTTCCTGACCGAAATTCTGTTCGCGGGAGCGTGGGTTGCTTCGCATCGTCCTAGCTGCAAATCTCGCCGCGCTGTTATAACTGGAGCAAGGAGAGCGGAAGCGATGCAAACGAGCCGGCGCGAAATCCTGGCCCTCATGGCCGCCGGTGCTGTTTGCGTCATTCGTCCCGGCGCACTGGGGGCCCAGCCTCTCACCCGCGTGCGTGTCGGCAAGGCGATCGACTCCTCGTTCCTCTTTGCAGGTCTCGAGTTGGGCGCCAAGCAGGGGATCTGGCGCGCCGCCGGGCTCGACGTACAGATTTCTTCCTTCCGCGGCGACGGTCAGATGCAGCAGGCGCTCGCCGCCGGGTCGATCGATTTCGGCCTAGGCTCCGGACCGGGCATGGGTTACGCGACCAAAGGTGTGCCCGCGCGTGCCGTCGCCGTTCTCGCCAACCGCCCATCGAACATGGCGCTTGTCGTCAGCAAGACGAGCGGTATCACGAAGATCGACGACGTCAAGGGTAAGCGGCTTGGCGTTTCCACGGCAGGCTCGCTCACCGATTGGCTCGCGCGCAATATTGCCGCCTCGCGCAAATGGAAACCCTCGGACATCCAGATCGTGCCGATGGGCGAGATGCGCACGCGTCTTGCCGCCATGCGCTCCGGGGAGCTCGCGGGCGCTGTCACTTCGGTGGAAGAAGCCTACCAGATCCAGGATAATGGCCTCGGCACCGTGATCACCACGTTCGGTGAAGTGGTGCCGGATTTTCACACCCACGTCGTTTTCGCGCGCGACGAAAAGATCGACAAGGATCCGGAGCTAGTGCGCCGCTTCTTGCGGGGCTGGTTCACGGTCGCCGCTTTCATGCGCACGCAGCGTGCGGAAACCGTCAAATCGGTAGCGGCCACGATGCGGATTTCCGAGAAAGTCGTTAACGAAGCCTATGACGACGAGATCGCGATATTGTCGCCTGATGGACAGTTTGATCCCAAGGCGCTCGAGGTGATCCGCTCATCGCTCAAGGATCTCGGCATTCTCACTACGCTGCCCGCGACCGCGGCGCTTTACACCGGCAAATTCGTGCCGGTGAAGCTCAACTGACGCGGTCCGCTATTGCGGGGGCACCGGGGCAGCTCGTGAATCTGGCAGAGGCCGATCCCAAAATAGCGGCGGTGCAAGCGCCGGCAGCGATATCCGTGCGCGGGCTGACGCAGCGTTTCGGGGATCCCGGCGATCCGCGCGCCGTGCTTGCCGTCGACAGCGTGTCGCTCGACATCGCGCGCGGCGAATTCCTCTGCCTGCTCGGCCCCTCGGGCTGCGGCAAGAGCACGCTGCTCAACGTCATCGGGGGGCTGCTCAAACCGACGGAAGGCGCCGTCACGGTGGAAGGCGCAATCGTCGATGCGCCGCGACCGGATAAGATCGCCTTCGTATTCCAGGAGAGCACGCTCTTTCCCTGGTACACGGTGGCGGAGAATTTCGCCATCGCCTTCAAATATCAGGGCGCCGCGGCATCCGAATGGCGGGACCGAACGCTCAGTGCCTTGAAATCCGTCGGCATGGCGGGCTTCATCGATCACTACCCCAATCAGCTCTCCATCGGCATGCGGCAGCGTGTGAATCTCGCCCGCGGCATCGCCGCCGGAACCGAAATTCTCTTGATGGACGAGCCGTTCGCCGCGTTGGATGAGCAAACGCGCATGGTTCTTGGCGAAGACCTGTCCACGTTACTGGCGGAAACGGGAAAGACGATCGTGTTCGTAACTCACAGCCTTGCCGAAGCGGTTTTTCTGTCCGATCGCATCGCCGTCATGACCGCTCGTCCCGGCCGCATCAAAAAGATTCTCAGCATCGATGTGCCGCATCCGCGCTTGCCCGGCTTCATGCTGGAGCCGCGCTTCAGCGAATGGCGCAACGAATGCTATGCGCTGTTGCGCGATGAGATCCGCGAAGCCATGGCCATTGCCGAGACGGCCGGAAAGGAAACGTCGTGAAGGACGCGTCCGCCATGCAGGCCCGCGCGGTCCAGCTCGTGTTTATTGGGCTCGCATTCGCCGCGTGGTATGTGGCCGGGCGCACCGGAGCGGTCAGCCCGCTGTTCCTGCCGCCGCTCGAAGACGTGTTTCAGGCATTAGCTCAGCTTGTGCAGACAACCGAGTTCTGGTCGGCGGTAGGCGTCACGTTGGCGACAATCGCGCGGGCCTATCTGATCGCCTGTGTGCTTGGGATCGGCGTTGCGTATCTCGTCACGCGTTCGCGCTTTTTGACCCGTCTGCTCGAACCGGTGATCAGCAACTTGTTCGCGATTCCGATCACGCTGTTCTTTCCGCTCTTCATTCTTCTGTTTGGCATCGGCGTGGAGTCCAAAGTGGCCTATGGCGCCACCAATGCCTTTTTTCCGATCGCGCTGAATACCATCGCCGGGCTCTCGAGCGTCGACGGCCGGTTCTTGAACGCGGCGCGCTCCATGGGCTTCACTCCCTTCGGGACGTTCCGCCACGTGCTGTTTCCGGCCGCGTTCCCGATCATGCTCACAGGTTTGCGGATCGGTTTCTTCATCTGCTTCGCTTCGGTGCTCGCGGGCGAAACCATCTCGTCGGTCTCGGGCGTGGGCCGCAACATCGCGCTTGCCGCCGAGCTCTTCGAGCCGGCGCGGATGTTTGCCTGGATCGTCGTCGTCATCGCTGCCGCGCTCGTTCTGAACACGCTGGTGTCGATGATCGAAAACCGCATGCGCGGGCATTGAGGGCGCCGATGAGCTTGACGCAAACCGGACTTGCTCAAGGCCCTGCACGGGGCCCGTTCGCCGCATCGACGAAGATCATGTGGACGCGCTGGGCGATCGTGCTCGGCTTGCTTCTCCTGTGGGAAATAGCCGCGCGCCTCGGCGGCAACGCCAACCTGATCGCACCGCCGTCATCCATTGTGCAAGCGTTGTTCACTCAGATCTTGCCGGATGGCGAAATCCGCGGCGCGATCGCGCTTGCGTTGCTCGAAGTGTGCGTCGCCTATGCTCTCAGCATCGCAGGCGGGCTCGCGCTCGGCCTCGCCATCGGCTCGACGGATCTCTCACGGCGCAGCCTGTTCCCGATCGTCTTGCTGCTTTACGCCATACCGCAGGCGGTGCTGTTGCCTTTGTTCACGCTCGGCTTCGGCATCGGACCGGCGGCGAAGATCGCTTTCGGCTTCAGCCATGGCGTCTTTCCCATTCTGGTCAACGTCGTCGCCGGCATGCGCAACGTCAATCCGCTCTATCTCAAAGCCGCGCGCGCCATGGGCGCCGGCTCGAGCGACATCTTCCGCAACGTCACTTTCCCCCACATGGTAGCGAGCTTTTTCGCGGGACTTCGCCTCTCCATGACCATGACTATGCTGGGGGTGATCTTGGCCGAGCTTTACGTCTCCACCGGCGGTATCGGCCATTTCACCAAGCTGTTCGCGGAGACGTTCGATCCGTCGCCTCTGTTCGCGCTGATCGGTACGCTCGCGCTGATGGCGATCGTATTGAACGAGCTCGTGCGTACGATCGAGCGGCGCTTCTCGCTCTGGAAAGAGTCGTCATGAACGTCGTCGGCGTCGACATCGGAGGAACCTTCACGGATCTCGTCGGCTGCATCGACGGCCGTATCGTCACGTCGAAATCCTCGACCGTACCAGCCGATCCGACCAAGGGCGTCGCCGACACGCTCGAGCTCGCCCATTGCGAGATGGATCGCTTGAGCGAAGTGCTGCATGGCACCACAGTCGCCATTAACACGGTGCTGGAACGGAGCGGCGCGCGCACCGCGCTGATCACCACCAAGGGCTTCCGTGACGTCTATGCCATTGGCCGCGGCAATCGCATCGAGGCCTTTAATCTCTTCTTTCATCGGCCGAAGCCGCTGGTGGAACGCGATCTGACCTTCGAAGTGCCGGAGCGAATCAACGCCAAAGGCGAAGTTTTGATCCCGCTCGATGTTGCTGCCGTGGAAGAGCTCGTCGTTACGCTGCGCAGGCGCCGCGTGGAAGCGGTCGCTGTCTGTTTGCTCCACGCCTATTCGAACCCAGCGCACGAACAGCGCATCGGCGAAATCCTGCGCGCGCAAATGCCCGAGCTCTTCGTCACTCTGTCGCATGAGATCCTGCGCGAATATCGCGAATACGAGCGCACCTCGACGACGGCGCTGAATGCTTATGTTGGCCCGCGGGTGAAAACCTACCTCGGCAGGCTTGGGTCCTATCTCAAGGGCGTTCGCTTCGCCGGTAAGGTGCAGATCATGCGCTCCAATGGCGGCGTGATGTCGATTGCGCTGGCCGAATCTCAACCGGTGGCCATGATGGAGTCTGGTCCTGTCGCCGGCATGATCGGCGCCGGCAGACTCGCTGGCGTGCTCGGACTCGATCGCTGCATCGGTTTCGACATGGGCGGAACAACGGCGAAGACCAGTTTGATCACCAACGGGGCTCCTGCCATCGAGGACGGCTACGTCATCGGCGAGCACGCCAGCGGCCAGCCGATGCAGCTGCCCGTCGTCGACATCGTCGAGGTCGGTGCCGGCGGCGGCTCCATCGCCTGGGTCGATGCCGATGGCGGCATTCATGTCGGCCCGCAGAGCGCCGGCGCCGATCCCGGTCCGGCCTGTTACGGCAAGGGCAGCGCCAATCCCGTGGTGACCGACGCCAATCTCGTGCTCGGCCGCATCAATCCGCGTCGATTCTTGAACGGCAATATGCCGCTCGATGTCGCCGCCGCGGAGCGCGCGATCCGTGACAAGATCGCCGGGCCGCTCGGCTTGAGCGTGCGTGACGCGGCGCTCGGCATCATCCGCATCGCCGATTCCGCGATGTCGCTCGCCGTCCGAGCGGTGTCGGTCAACAAGGGCGTCGATCCGCGCGACACCGCGCTGATCGCCTTCGGCGGCGGAGGTCCGCTGCATGCGAGCTCGATCGCGCGCGAGATCTTCGTCCCCAAGGTTGTGATCCCGAAGCTGCCGGGCACGTTCTCCGCGCTCGGCATGCTGATGGCGTCATGGCGCCAGGATTTCGTCCGTACCCTGATCGGTCGGCTGGGCACACTCGAGCCGCGCAAAGTCGAAGCCGTATTCGCCGAACTTAAGCGGGCAGGGGAGCAGCAGATCGCCCGCGACGGCATCGCCGGAGCTGCCGCGGAGTTCGCCTTCTTCGCCAATCTTCGCTACGTCGGACAGGAGCACACCATCCCGATCCCAGTGAGCGGATCGCAATTGCTCACCGCCGAGCTCCCGCGTTTGCGCGAGATGTTCCACGCCGAGCACCTGAAGCGATACAGCCAGTCGGCGCCCGATGAATCGATGGAGATCGTCAGCCTGCGCCTCACAGTGACCGCGGCCCGGCGCGATCATTTGGCCGAGAATTGGCTGAGCGAGACGTTTAAACCCGAGTCGCCACTTGAGGAGACAACGCGTGACGTCGTCTTCGACGATCCGGACAAGCCGCTGAAGACGCGCATCCTTTGGCGGCCGTCAATGCCTGTTGGCGCAACGATCGAGGGTCCCGCCGTGATCGAGGAGCCGAACTCGACCACTCTGGTCCGCCCCGGTGATATCGTTTCGGTCACCAAAACAGGCCATCTCGTCATGACCATCGGTCAAGAGAGTCGCGCATGACCAAAGCCCATCCCATTACCGTCGAAGTCGTGCGCAACGCCGTCGTCGCCTATGCCGATGAAATGGCCAACGTTCTCGCGAAATCCGCCTACAACATGATGATCTACGAGGTGCGCGACTATTGTTGCGGGCTGCTCGACGCGAAGGGGCGCATGATTGCGCAGAATCGCGGTGGGCTGCCGATCTTCCTGTCCGATCTCGGCCCCGCCGTGGAGGATGGCATTCGCCGCTACGGCCTCGACGGATTTGCGCCGGGCGACATCATGATCATGAATCACGGCGGCGTCTGCGGCCAGCATCTGAACAACGTGGTTATCTATGCGCCGTGTTTCCATAACGGCGAGATCGTCGGCTTTGCCGCCAACCGCGCCCATTGGGTCGACATCGGCGGCATGCGCCAGGGCTTCGGCTCGAGCGCGACGACAGAGATCTACGGCGAAGGACTTCAGCTCCGTTCGCTCAAGATTTACGAAGCGGGCAAGCGAAACGAGACGCTGTGGCAGATCCTGCGCGACAACATCCGCTATCCGGAAGCCAGCCTCGGCGACCTCCGCGCGCAGATCGCCGCCTGTCAGGCCGGCGCGCAGCGCTATGCCGAGCTGCTGAACCGCTACGGCCGCGATACGGTCGAAGCCTGCATCGCCGTCGTGTGGGATCAGGCCGAAGCCGCCGCGCGCCGCGTGGTCGAAACCATTCCCGACGGCGAATATGAAGCCGAGAGCTTCCTCGACAATGACGGGCGCAATTTCGATGTGCCGCTGAAGATCAAGGTCAAGGTCATCGTCAAGGGCTCGACCATGACGGTGGACTTCACCGGCATGAACAAGCAGGTGGCAAGCCCGCTGAACTCCGGCCGCTCGGGCGGCATCGCAGCGGCGCGCGTCGCCTTCAAGGCGCTCACCTCGCCCGAGCTCGACGTCAACGAGGGCTGCTTCCGCCCGCTCGATGTGATCTTGCCGGAGGGCACCATGCTGAGCGCGAAGCCCCCTGCGGCGCTCGGCCTCTGGAGCATTCCCCTGCCGACGGTGATCGATACGATCCTGAAGGCGCTGGCGCCGGCAATGCCGAATCAGATTCCTGCCGCACACAAGGGCGACATGGGCGGCTGCTCCTTCTTCGGCTTCCGCGAAGACGACGGCAGCCGGTTCCTGCTGCTCAACATTTTCGGCGGCGGCTGGGGCGGGCGCCCAAGCGAAGACGGAGAGTCCGCCAGCGTCTCGATCTGCCAAGGCGATGTCCGCAACACACCGATCGAATTGCAAGAGATCAAATATCCCTTCCTGATCGAAGAGCATGCGCTGCGCACGGATTCGGGCGGCGCGGGACGCTACCGCGGCGGCCTCGGTCTAACGCTGACCTACCGCTGCCTCCAGCGCTGCAAAGCCAACATCAATTTCGAGCGCACCACCTACCCGCCTTGGGGCCTCCATGGCGGAGGCGAAGGCGCGATCAATTTCGGCGTCGTGACGCGCAAGAACGGCCAGCAGGCCACGGTCTACAAGGAAACCGAGATCGAGCTCGAGGCCGGCGATCGCGTCTCGTTTTATACCGCCGGCGGCGGCGGTTTCGGCGATCCGGCAGGTCGAACACGCGAAGAGATCGCCCGCGATCTCGCCGAAGGCTTCATCTCGTCTGATGGCGCAGCTGCGTACGGGGCGCGCGGAGCAGCGGAATGAACAGCGTTATCGCCGACGCGCGACGCAAGCGCCTTGCAGAAGCGATGGCGGAGCAGAAACTCGACCTACTCGTGATCTACGGCAATGCCTGGCAGAGCGATTATCTGCGCTATGCCACGGATTACGGCATTCTCGAAGGCGAGGGTCTTGCCCTCGTTCGGCGCGACGGCAACACGACGCTGTTTCTCGATTCCCCTCTCGAAGCCGACCGTGCAGCTGTCGAAAGTCCAGGCGTAGAAGTCGTCTATGCGGCCGATATGCTGGCCAAGGTTGAAGCGCTCATCGAACGGGCCGGCAATTCACGCGTGGGATCCGCGCCGAAGCGACTGATGCCGCACCGGCTTGCGTCGCGCGCCAAGGATTTCGCGGTCGCCGATTCCACCGCGATGATCGATCGCTTGCTGATGAAGAAGCTCGACTGCGAGATCGCCGCCATGCGCGCTGCGGCGAGCATGGCCGACGAAGGCTACGCTGTGTTCCGCAACGCCGCCCGCGCCGGTCGGGCCGATTACGAATTGGTCGCCGAGGTCGAAGCCTTCTTCCGCGCCAAGGGTGTCGACGACAATTTCATGATCATCGGCGTCG
>Ga0134122_10002565_pt1 | contig 13424 bp, 9 predicted proteins | sample KB302_FD_96461 | JGI IMG/M metagenome (GOLD analysis project Ga0134122, IMG submission 96461) | Terrestrial soil microbial communities without Nitrogen fertilizer from Kellogg Biological Station, Michigan, USA - KB3-0-2 | ecosystem: Environmental > Terrestrial > Soil > Unclassified ... | reverse complement strand
TCGGCTTCCTCCTATCCTGTGCCCTCGAACCGTCGAGATGCGTTGGTCGAGCCGAACCGACCGCGAGGAGGCCGCATGATCCCCGTCAAACCTGAGATTTCCGCCAACGCCCGCGTTCGGAGCCTGGACGAGTACAACGAGATGTACCGCCGCTCGCTCGACCAGCCGGAGGCGTTCTGGCTCGAACAGGCGGAGATCCTCGATTGGTTCGCGCCGCCGCGTTCGGCGGGGCGGTGGGATTTCACCGAGGTCGATGTGTCGTGGTACCCGGGCGGCAAGTTGAACGCCTGCTACAACTGCGTCGATCGCCACGTCGCGATCCAACCCGACAAGACGGCGATCCTCTGGGCGGCGGACGAGCCCGGCGAATACCGCGCGATTACCTATCGAGAGGTGCAACGCGAGGTCTCGCGGATGGCGAACGTGCTCTCCGCCCACGGCATCCGCAAAGGCGATCGGGTCTGCATCTACCTGCCGATGATTCCGGAGCTCGCCTACTCGATGCTCGCCTGCGCTCGGATCGGCGCGGTTCATTCGGTGGTCTTCGCCGGCTTCTCGGCCGAGTCGCTGCGCGATCGAATACTGGACGCCGGCTGCCGCCTGGTGATCACGGCGAACGAGGCGCTTCGCGGTGGCAAGCGGATCGCGCTCAAAGCCACGGTCGATCACGCGGTCGAAGGGCTCTCGATTGTCGAGACCGTTCTGGTCGCTCGCCGCACCGACACGGAAGTTCAAATGCGCGAGGGTCGCGATCTCTGGCTCGCCGACGAGCTGGCCCGGCAGCGTGCGACGGCGCCGATCGAATGGATGGACGCGGAAGATCCGCTGTTCGTTCTCTACACCTCCGGCTCGACGGGCAAGCCGAAAGGCCTGCTCCACACCACCGGCGGCTACCTGGTCTATGCCGCGTTTACCCACCGCACGGTATTCGACCTGCACCCGGACGACGTCTATTGCTGCGCCGCGGACGTCGGCTGGATCACCGGCCACAGCTACATCGTCTACGGTCCGCTCGCCAACGGGGCGACGACCGTGATGTTCGAGTCGATCCCGACCTACCCGGACGCCGGCCGCTATTGGCAGATGGTGGACGATCTGGGGATCACCATCTTCTACACCGCGCCGACCGCGATCCGCGCCATCGCCCGCTCGGGCGACGAGCCGGTGACCCGCGCCAGCCGGAAAAGCCTGCGCATCCTCGGCTCGGTGGGAGAGCCGATCAACCCGGAGGTCTGGACCTGGTATCACGATGTGGTGGGCGAAGGGCGCTGCGCGGTGGTCGATACCTGGTGGCAAACGGAGACCGGCGGCATCCTGATCACGCCGCTCCCCGGCGCCACGCCGACCAAACCGGGCTCGGCGACTCTGCCCTTTTTCGGCGTCGAGCCTGTGCTGGTCGATGAGACAGGCAAGGTCATGGAAGAAAACGGCATCTCCGGAAACCTCTGCCTCGCCCGCTCCTGGCCCGGCCAGGCGCGCACGGTCTACGGCGACCACGAACGGTTCGCCAAGACCTATTTCAGCCAGTTCCCCGGCCTCTATTTCACCGGGGACGGCTGTCGTCGGGATCTGGACGGCTACTACTGGATCACCGGCCGGGTGGACGACGTCCTGAACGTCTCCGGCCACCGTCTAGGAACCGCCGAAATCGAAAGCGCCCTGGTCGCCCACGAAGCTTGCGCCGAAGCGGCGGTGGTCGGCTTTCCGCACGACCTCAAGGGAACCGGAATCTACGCCTACGTCCACGTCAAGCCGGATTTCGAATCCTGGGACCCGGAGGAGATCTCCGGCATGCTCAAGGAAAAAGTCCGCGAGATCATCGGTCCCTTCGCCACCCCCGACCGCATCCAGGTCGTCCCGGGTCTCCCCAAGACCCGCTCCGGAAAGATCATGCGCCGCATCCTGCGCAAGGTGGCAGCGGGCGAATACGACGAGCTGGGGGATATCTCGACGCTCGCCGATCCGAGCGTGGTGGCGGCGATCGTGGAAGAGCACCAGCGGCGTAGGTGATCTGGGGGGCTCGCGCCGAGTGGGGTAGTGGGGTCGCACGGGGTTGTTCCCCGCCGATCATGGGCCCATGCAGAACTTGAAGCTCAGCTATAATGCCTCGCAGCGGGACGGCGGCTACCCGGAACTTAAATAAGGAGACAGCCATGAAGCAGAAGCGGGCAAAGAAGCTGGAGCTGTCGAAGGATACGGTGCGGAAGCTTGCAATCAGGGATTTCGAACGTCAGGGTGAGTTAAAGCAAGTCGTCGGCGGTGCCCTCTCGATTGGCATTTGCCAGCTTACAGAACAAAGCTCTTGCTGTCCGGAGACGTAGAAAGGGAGCGGTAGACTAGAGCACGCCTCACGTCGCCAACTGCCCCGCCTGCATCGCCGCCATCAGGAGGTCGGCGAGACTCCAGGGCTTGCGGGCGCCGGAGATGATGACCTTCTCCTGCCCTATCGAGCGCGGCGGAGCATCCGCCGCGCCCCTTCGCCTAATTCCTTCAGCGCGGTGCTCTTCCTCTAGCGAGAGATAGAATCTTCCTCGAGAGAGCGCGCACGAGAAAGGAAGATTCATTGATGAGACCGTTTTTGAGCTGTGGCGCCGTGGTCGCCACTTTTGTGGTGACCCTGCTCACCTCAGCTTCCGTTGAGGCCCAGCCGCCGCAGTCCGAATCCTCCCCCCCCGCCCCTTCCGAGATCGCCGCCCTTTACCACGCGATCGAGTCGCCGCGGCTCGATGCGTCGATGCCAGCCCCAGCGCGCATCATGATCGGCCGTGCGGAGATCCGCCCCGCGGAGGGTTCCAAGATTTGGCGGATGGTCGCCAACGGGCGCCCTTGCGGGGTGGTGCTCGATGGCCCGGCGTCTTGGTCGTACCGGGTGGAGGATCGCTTCTCGCAGTCGATCGCGCGGAAGAATTCGCGGCGGCTTCGGTTGGAGGCGAAGGACGAGGGTGGTGCTCTGGTCCTCGGCGGGAATCTGCGGGGGTTGGCGATCTGGAGTTGGTCGCTGGCGGCGGAGTTGGACCCCGAGGCAAAGGCCTGGGAGCCGGTCGGGCTTCGGGACCTCCCCGAGTGGGCGGTCGACCGGTTGGTGCATCGCCTGTCGGCGAATCCTTCTCGCGATCTCTTGATGAGCGACGCCAACGGCGATCCGAAATATGCCTGGACGCTGCTCCATGGCGAGCGCGCCGACTACGTGCTCGATTGGGACGCTCGGGCGAATGTGAGGGCCGAATCCTTGTCGCGGGCGGAGACGGAAGGGATCGCCAGCTCGTACCGTGGGCGTTGGAGCGACGTCGAGATCGCCACCCAGCCCATCGGCCGCACCTGGTGGGATGCATCCGCGGCGCTCGAATGGGTGAGCGTCGCGACCGATCTCGACGTGCGCGAAGAGCCGGGGGAGCGGGCGCGGGTGGTGAGCCGGGTCCGGTTGGAAGCGAGGGCGCCGGGGCTCAAGGTTCTCGCGCTTGCCCTCCTCACCGATACGGCGAACGGCGCCGGCACGCTTCGCCCGGCGACTCTCGAACGGGTGAGCGTGGGAGGGCAGAAGGCGAACTACGTCGCGGATCGCAACCACCTGTTGATCGCCCTGCCCGCAGCGGCGGCCCAGGGGCAAACGGTCGAGATAGAGACGGTCTGGACCGGCGAGCTGCTGGCCCGACCGGGCGGCGACAACTATTGGCGGGTCGGCGGAATCCCCTGGTACCCCTGGCCCACCGGGGCGGGGTCCGCTTTGGCTTCGAGTTTTCACATCACGCTGGAGGTGAAAAAGCCGTTCCTGCCTTTCGCGCCGGGCAGGACGCTCGAACGAACGGAAACGGCGCAGACGAACCGCGTCGTGACGGAGTTGGCCGGGCCGATGTCGGTCGCCTACATCGGGGCCGGCAAATACGCCACGGCCACGGCGAACGAAGGCGACTTTCGAATCGGGATCTCGACCTACGGTTCCCGCCTGCCGGGAGAGCTGGAGCATGCGGGCCAAGTCGTTCTCGGGGCGAAGAAGTGCCTCACCGACCTGTTGGCTTCCGCCTATCCGTTCTCCGAGCTGCACCTGCTCGAAGTGAACGAATGGGGCTGGGGTCAGGCGCCTCCGGGGATGATCTTCATCACCAAGGAGGCGTTCTTGAGCAAGGCGCGCGTACGGGCGATGCCGAGCCGGCAAGACCTGGCGCGGGCGATGCTCGCCGACGTCGACGGTCGCCTCACCCACGAGGTGGCGCACGGGTGGTTTCCCCACGTCGCGCAGATCAGCGAATCCGAAGAGGAATGGTTGTCGGAAAGCTTCGCCGAGTACGTCTCCTCGGTTTGCAGCAGTTTGCTCGCCACCGGGCCGAGCGAACGGGAGGCCGCTTGGCGATCTCAACTGGGGGAGTGGAAAAACCTCACCCGTTCCTTGAGCTCGGACGCCGCGGCGAGCGTCTTCCTCGCGAACCGCATGCCGGTCTCCTCCGGAGACGATTTCGCGACGCGCCGTTCCCTGCTCTACGGCAAGGGGCCCCTGGTCCTCCACGCGCTACGCCAAGAGCTCGAGCGACAAGCCGGAAACGTTCCCGACGGCGACCGGCTGTTCTTCACCTGGCTTCGCCGCATCCTGGCCGATCGACGTTTCCAGATCACCCGCACGAGGGACATCGTCGCCATCCTCGACGAGCTTACGGCCAAGCCCTGGCGTCCCTGGTTCGAGAAGTACGTTTTCGGCAGCGAGGTGCCGGCGGTCGAGTGAAAGGGGGACAGTCGCAATAGCGGCCGAACGTGCGCCTCGGAAGCACCCTGCCGGTCGGCAGGGCGATCCCGAGGCACATCGCGGCGGGTTTCAATCGCTGGTGGTGTCGCGCGGCGCAGTCCGTCACTCTTGGTTACGGTTCGGTTCGGTCGCGCACGTCCAGTTCTGTGTTTGCGGATTGAGGAACCACTGGCCGGAAACCTCGCGGCTCGCCGATTCGGCCTTGAGCGGCAACGCCATCGCCGCCATCATGACGACGAGCAGCCCAACGCAATTCTTCAAGGGGTGCTCCCTCTTCCTTGGCCGGTAGAGAGTTGCTGTCCGCAGTTTGAGGGTGGCCATCTTTTGCGCTCGCATCTTTTCCATGGTGCTCTCCTTCTCTGAGGACGGGTGCGGCGAGCTTCCCCGCCGCACCTGTCTAACCGTCCTTTCAGACTAGTAGTGATCCCAAAAGATTTGCCAGCGGTTGTTCCCTTCGTTGCTCTCGACGACGACGTTGAAGATGTCGGCGTCCCCGATGTAGTCGTTGTGGGTGCCGGCCGGGGAGGGCGAATTGCACCCGTTGGTGGCGCATTGGTTGACCGCGATGGCAGGCATCGAGATGAAGCAGGTGTACTGCCAATCGATCGGGCCCGAGGGGAGCGGAGACCGCGAGTGGAACAAACGCGTGGTCGAAGCGGCCGCATTCGCGGTGCCCTGATTGCAGACCGTGACGTTGACGTTGGTTCCGTCGAAGGGATTGATGTAGCTGATGTAAAGGTCGGGTTTCGGTGGCGGCACCACGAACTCTTCGAAGATCACATCGACGAAGAACATGCTGGCGCTGTTGGAGCTCGGCATGGCGCCGATCGGCTGACCGTAGTAGCCGCCGTCGGAGTAGAGCGGCCCCTCGCTGATCGGGCCGTCGAACACGTAGGCACCACCCTTCTTCACTTGCTTCGTGTTGGTGTTGACCGACACGCGGTAGGTGGTGTTGACGCTGATGTTGACGGGCGTGTCGAGGATGACCTGGACCCAGCCGGTGCCGGACGGAAAGGCCTTCGACTGCTTGAGCCGCGTGCCGGAGTCGGTCCACAGCTTGCCGTAGTTCGAGCCTGTCTCGCCGGCCGCCCGCCAGAAGCGGAAACCGATGACCTTGCCCGCCTTGGAAGTGGTGAAGCGGGTCCCCACCTCCCACCCCGGCGTGGCATCGAGCGTCTCGGTTGGACTCTGGGTGGTGAAGATCGTCCACGTGGGGGCCTGCGCCTGGGAGACCCGCGGGCCGACGGCGAGCAAGCCGAAGACCAAGGTGGCGACGAAAACCAATTTCTTCATAAAACCTCCGTTCTGAAAACGTTACGACCCTCAGTTAGGCCGCTATCGCAGTGTTGTTCCCCAACCTTGGTGCCGGGCGCCGTGCTCGGACACCAACTCGGCCGCCGTTGCTCCGCTGAACGCGGCTTCAAAGGGAGATGCGACATCGTCGGGGAGAGTCCGTCACTGCGACGCGATAATCTTTGCGCGGGGGAAGGAAAGGGTCTCGGGGGCGTGCTGCTGAGAGATGCGCCATCGTGCGGCGCAGTCCGTCACCCGGTTATCGCTTGGCGCGGGCGCGCTCGATCTCGGCCAGCAACTCCTCGGGCGCCCGGACGACTTCGTGGTCGGCTCCATACACGGTGATGAGCGTGGTACGCGCCTCGCGCAGCAGGGGAGCCGCCTCGTCGTAGCGGCCCAGGCCGATCAGACATCTCGCCAGCGAGATCTGTGCCTTGGCGAGGTCAGGGTGGCGGGCTTCGAGTTTCTTGCTCCGAATCTCCAGACATCGGCGCAGGTAAGGCTCGGCGTCCGCAAGGCGGCCCTGCGCCAGATAGATCCTTCCGATCTCTCGCAGCGCATGCGCCACGTAGGGGTGATCCGGCCCCTCCCCGGTTTCGAGAATCGCATGGGCCTCGAGCGCGAGCCCGAGCGCTTTGGGGAATTTCTTGTCGTACCGGTAGAGCTGGGCGAGGAGCAGCAGGACCTGTCCCACCTGCCAATCCTTCTCGCCGAGAGTCCTGCGCCGGATCTCCAAGGCCTGTTCATACAGATGGATCGCCTCACCTTGGCCTTTACCCTGCCCTTCGAGGTTCGATGCCAGGTTGACCTGGGCGGCGGCCACCCGCCAGTGGGCAGGGCCATACTGCGCGCTCACCAGAGGCAGCAACTCGCGGTGCAGCGGCTCCGCCTCGACATGCCGGCCCTGCTGGTCGAGCACGACCGCCAGGCTATCCAGCGTGGTCACCAGGTCCGGGTGCGCACCGCTGAGGATCGTCCGTTGTCGTGCAAGGCAGGGCCGCAGGACGACCTCCGCCTCTTTGAGCTTGCCCGCATCGAGCAGGATCCCGCCGAGCTCGGCCTGGTCGCGGTAGAGCCGCGGGTCCCGGTCTCCCAGGGCTTTGCGTTCGACCGCCAGCCCCTCGCGGAAGAGGCTCTCCGCTTCGGCGTAACTCCCCTTGGCTTGTTGCAGATGTGCGAGAGCGAAAAAGGTCTCGACCACGGTGAGGCCCTCGGGCCGTTCGACGCGGCGGGCGATGGTGAGCGCCTCCCGATGGATCGCCTCGATCGCCGGAGCGGCCTCGGGAGAGACGCCTCGGTCGACGAGATTCGCTCCAAGCCGGTTGAGGGTCCTAGCCACGGCGAGGTCGTTGTCGCCCGGGTAGAGCCGCCGGATGGCGAGCGCCTCCCGCAGGAGCTTTTCCGCGCCGGTTCGGTCGGAGCGCTCGTTCCGCAGCTCGGCGAGGTGCTCCAGGCTGTCCGCCACGTCCAGAGAGTCGGGACCAGGCGCCTGCCGACGCAGCGCCAGGGAGCGGACGAGGAGCGGCTCCGCCTCAGCGTAGCGCCCGAGGCCGAGGTTGACCTCGCCGATCGCGTCCATCACGGCCGCCTGCACGTCCGGCTGCCCCGCCACTTCCCGCGAGACGCGGTCTGCCCCCTGGTCCAGGATGTCGCGGGCCGTGAGCTTCTCGCCCTTGGTCTGGTACGGATCGGCCTGTTTAAACGTGTCCACCAGGAAGGAGAGGGCATACCGGGCCTTGTCGCGCTCTTCCCCCAGCCGCCGTCTCTGGGCGATCAGACTGGCGACGAAACCGGCCGCGACGAGAATCACGGCCGCGGTCGCCGCGACCGCCGCGCGGTGGCGTCGCGCGAATTTTCGCGTCCGGTACCGGAGAGTGTCGGAGCGGGCGGTGACCGGCAGGTTCCCCAGGTGCCTCTCCAGGTCGAGGGAGAGCTGAGAGGCCGAGCCGTACCGCCGCCTGGGCTGTTTGCGCAGCGCCATCAGGACGATGTTGTCGAGATCGCCGCTCAGGCGATGGACGAGCGCCTGGGGCCGCAACCTGCGGGCCGCCGCGATTTCCGCCAGGCTCGGCGGTTCCGGACGCGAGACGGCCAGGCTGGGGCGCTCCGGCTCCTCTTCGCAGATGGCCCGCTCGATCTCGTACTGTGGCAGGGCTGAGGCCGGGTAGGGGCTCCTGCCAGACAGCAACTCGTAGAGGAGGACGCCGAGGGAGTAGACGTCGCTCGCCGTGGTGATCGCCTCGCCGCGAATCTGCTCGGGGCTGGCATAGCGAGGGGTGAGAAGCCGCAGTCCGATCCGCGTCCGGAGGAGGACGTCGTCCTCTTCCGGCGCGAGCTGCTTGGCGATCCCGAAATCGAGCAGCTTCGGCTCCCCTTCCGGCGTGATCAGAATGTTGGCCGGCTTGAGATCGCGGTGGACCAGCAGGTTCTGGTGGGCGTATTGAACCGCGGCGCAGATTTTCTGGAACAGGACGAGGCGCTGGTCGATCGTCAGCCGGTGGCGGTCGCAGTACAGGTCGAGCGGCAGGCCCTCGACCCGCTCCATGACGAGATAAGGCCGGCCGTCGTCCGTGCTGCCGCCGTCGTAGAGCCTGGCGATGTTGGGATGCTCCAGACGGGCGAGGATCTGCCGTTCGGCGACGAAGCGGTGGAAGGCCTGGGTGCCGGCCAAGCCGAAGCGGAGAAATTTGATCGCGACGTCGCGCCGGAAGTGCTCGTCCTCTCGCCGGGCGAGATAGACGGTCCCCATGCCGCCGCTGCCGATCTTCCGCAGCAACCGGTACGGGCCGAGGTGGCCGCTCTCCTCCGGGTCGTCGAGGGTCAGCCGCAGAAGCTCGTCCGGCGGGCGCTCCAGGAATCCGCGCCCTTCGGCATCGGCGGCAAGCAACTGCTCGACCTCGCCGCGAAGCGCTGTGTCCCCGGCGCATGCGGCTTCAAGAAAAACCGGCCGCTCCGCGGTCGGGCGGTCCAGGGCCTCCGCGAAAAGCCGGTCCACCTGGCTCCATCCGGGTTCCATCGCTCCTCCTTCCTGGAGGGTTCAGGCTTGGGCTGGCGCGCTCGTCCGCAGTTCTCGATAAAGCCAGGCCCGGGCGCGTCGCCATTCGCGGCTCACGGTCTCGGGCGAAACTTTGAGCTCTCCGGCGATCTCGTCGAGCGTGAGCCCGCCAAAGAATTTCAGCTCCACGACGGCCGCCTTGCGCCCATCGACTCGTTCAAGGGCCGAGAGCGCTTCGTCGAGAGCCACCAAGTCGGTGCTTTTCTCCGGCGTCAGCTCGGCCAGCTCGTAAAGCACCACCTTCTGGCTCAGGCCTCCCCGCTTGGCCCGGTTGCGGTGACGGGCATGGTCCACGAGGATGCGTCGGATCAAGCGTGCCGCGAACGCGAAGAAATGGGACCGGCTCGGCCAATCGAGGCCCTCCTGTTCGACCAGGCGAAGGTAGGCCTCGTGAACGATCGCGGTGGGCTGGAGCGTATGCTCCTCCCGTTCCCTCCGGAGCTGGCGGGAGGCGATCCCGCGCAGCTTCTCGTAGACCAGGGGGAGAACCTGTTCCGCCGCTTCCGCGTCTCCCGAGCTCCACCGCACGAGCAACTGGGTGATCGTCTCTTCGCTCACGAGACTTCGATCTCCGAAGCGGCGATTTTGTTCCTAACTCGCCACCGCCAGCTCCTGCCGGGGAGGTGACGGCACCAGCGTCGGCCGCCGTTCGCCGATCTGCTGGCGCCACATCGCAAAGTAGAGGCCCTTGAGAGCGAGCAGCTCGTCGTGGCGGCCGGATTCGACGATGCGGCCGTGCTCCAGAACGTGGATGCGGTCGGCGTGCATGATGGTCGAGAGTCGGTGGGCGATCAGGATCGTGATCACCTGGTTCGAGGCCACTTCGCGGATCGTGTCGGTGATCTCCTCTTCGGTCAGCGAATCGAGCGATGAGGTCGCTTCGTCGAAGACCAGCAGGCGCGGCCGGCGCAGGAGCGCGCGGGCGATCGACAGGCGCTGTTTTTCGCCTCCCGAGACCTTGACGCCCCCTTCGCCGATCACCGTATCGAGCCCGCGGTCGGCGCGCGCGAGCAGGCTTTCGCAGGCCGCCTTGTGGAGGACTTCCAGGCACTCGGCGTCGGTCGCGTCCGGGTTCACGAACACCAGATTCTCGCGGATCGAGCCGGAGAACAGCTGCGTGTCCTGGGTGACGAAGCCGATCTGGGTGCGCAGCTCGTCGAGGTCGATCTCCGATCCCGCTTTACCGTTGTAGAGGACGCGGCCGAGGCCCGGGGAGTAGAGGCCGACCAGGAGCTTTACGAGGGTCGTTTTCCCTGAGCCGGAGGGGCCGACGAACGCCACGGTTTCGCCCCGTTCGATCGAGAACGATACGTCCGAAAGAGCAGGGGCCGAGGCCGTCTGGTGGGTGAAGCCGACGTGATCGAACTTGAGTGCGGAGAGGTCGCCCAAGGGGAGCGGATTCGCCGGCCTCGCTTCGATCGGAGTGGCGAGCACGCCCTGGAACATTTCGAGCGACGCTTCCGTCTCGCGGTAGGTGTTGATCACCGTGCCCAGCTCTTGGAGCGGCCCGAAAATGAAGAACGAGTAGATGAACAGCGAGAAGAACTGGCCGACCGTGATCTGCCGGGTGAAGATCAGATAGAGCATCAGGAACAGGATCGAGGTCCGCAGGGCATTGACCAGCGTCCCCTGAATGAAGCTCAGCAGCCGGAGCGACTTGATCTTCCGAAGCTCCAGTTGGAGGATCTTCGCGGTGGTGGCGTTCAGCCGGCCGATCTCCTGCTTCGCGAGACCGAGACTCTTGACCAGCTCGATGTTGCGCAGCGATTCGGTGGTCGAACCCGCCAGCGCGGTCGTTTCGGCGACGATCACCTTCTGGATCTTCTTGATCCGTTTGGAGAGCACGGAGCTCAAGATCCCGATCAGCGGCACGGTGAGCAAGTAGACCGGCGCAATCACCCAATGCACGCTGAAGGCGTAGATCATCACGAAGACCACGCCGACCAGCGTGGTAAACAGCAGGTTCACCGCGATCGCGATCAGCTTTTCGACGTCGGAGCGCACCTTCTGGAGCCGCCCCAGCGTTTCGCCGCTCCGCTGGTCTTCAAACAGCGAGTAGGGCAGCTCCAGCGAATGCCGTACGCCGTCCGAATAGAGATCGGCGCCCACCCGCTGCGTAACGACGTTGACGAAATAGTCCTGAAAGTTTTTCGCCACCCGAGAGACGAACGCCACCCCGACCGCCGCCGCGAGCAGCAGCGACACACCGCGGAAGAACTGCTCGGTCGTATATTCGCTGTAGCGGGTGGCGTATTCGTCGATGACGTGACGGAAGATCAGGGGATCGAGCAGCGAGAAGACCTGATTGATCGCCGCCAACACCAAGGCGAGCGCCACCAGACCCCAGTAGCGACGGAGGTAGGAGTAGAGAAGTTTCATAGCCGAACTATATCGGATGTGGGGGGCGGGGTATTCCCAGATTGGGAACGATCCTTCCCAAATTGGGAACGATGGTCGCCGGCCGAACAACCGACACCCGCCCGCTTCCGGCCCCAAGGGGGTTAAGGCCGGGGAGCGGACGGGTGCCGCACAACTGCTTCTACGATTCCAACGGTCAATCCATCTGCTTGCGCAGGACGGTCGGGATGTCGTAGTCGTCGACGTTCGACCAGTTCGGGCCGAAGCCGCCCGGATCTTCGCCGCGGCCCTGGGCGATCACCTTGCGGTAGAACGGCACGTCCAGCTCCGGCTCGGGCTCCGGCCGGTCGAAGACCGGCGCCGCGGCGAGGCTCGGGACCGGCGAGATCGGCGAGAGGTTCTGCGGCGGCGGCACCGCCATCGGCCGGTGGATGCCGAGCACGGGCTGGTTCGCCCGGGAGCGCAGCCCTTCCACCCGGTCGAAGCCGGTCGCGATCACCGTCACCTTCATCGCGTCATCGAGCGTCGGGTCGATCACCATTCCGGTGATGATGTTGGCGTCCGGATCGACCGCTTCCTGAATGATCCGCGCGGCTTCGTTCACCTCGTGGAGCGTCAGGTCGTGGCCGCCGGTGATGTTGATCAGCACGCCCTTGGCGCCCTGGATCGAGGTCTCTTCGAGCAGCGGCGAGGAGACCGCGCGCTGCGCCGACTCGATCGCCCGGCTCTCGCCGCGGGCGACGCCCGTGCCCATCAGCGCCATGCCCATGCCGGTCATGATCGTCCGGACGTCGGCGAAATCGACGTTGATCTCGCCCGGCACGGTGATCAGATCGCTGATCCCCTGAACCGCCTGGCGCAGCACGTCGTCGGCGATCCGGAACGCCTCGGTGAGCGGAGTGCCGCGTTCGACGAAGTTGAGCAGGCGCTCGTTCGGAATCGTGATCAGCGTATCGACCGAGGCGCGCAGCTCTTCCACGCCGCGCTCGGCGAGCTGCATCCGGCGGCGACCCTCGAAACCGAACGGCTTGGTGACGATCGCCACCGTGAGCGCGCCGATCTCCGCCGCGAGCGAGGCGAGAATCGGCACCGCGCCGGTGCCCGTTCCGCCGCCGAGCCCCGCGGTCAGGAAGACCATGTCGGCGCCGTCGAGCACTTCCAAAATCCGTTCGGTGTCTTCCAGGGCCGATTTCCGGCCGACCTCCGGATCGGCGCCCGCGCCGAGCCCTTTGGTCAACAGGGTGCCGAGTTGGATCTTGGTCCGCGCCCGGCATTTGGCGAGGGCTTGGAGGTCGGTGTTCGCCGCCACGAAGTCGATGCCGCGCAAATTGGCATCGATCATTCGGTTGACCGCGTTGCCGCCGCCGCCGCCCACGCCGATGACCTTGATCCGAGCGGGAAGGACGTCGAGGCTCGGCAGCACGATCGTGTGCTCCAGCTCCTCGTTCGCTGCATCCTGTTCGTCGAAGAGAATCATTGCGCTACCCCCTTGGTTCGTTTTTCCGCTGCGTTTCATGCTTCGTTTTCGAGGTCGAATTCCTAGAGCAGGTCCGAGAACATGCCGCGCAGGCTGCCCATCACGCCGCGCACGCTGAAGCCCGCCTTCTTCTTCTGAGCTTTGCCCTGCCGCGATTCCTCGGCCGCGAGGCCGTAGAGCAGCAGTCCGGAAGCCGTAGACCAGCTCGGGTTGCTGATCACGTCCACCAGGCCGCCGAGCCCGCGCGGCAGGCCGTAGCGGACCCCCGCGTCGAACATCTGCTCGGTCAGCTCCAGCAGGCCGTCGAGCTGGGCGCCGCCTCCGGTCAAGACCACGCCACCGCGCAAGGAATCTTCCGAGGCGTGGCGCATCAGGTCCTCGCGCAGCAGGCCGAACAGCTCCTCGGCGCGCGGCTGGAGGATCTCGCACAGCTCGCGCCGCGGCACCACGCGGGAGGAGCCTCCCGCCACCGTCGGCACCGAGATCCCTTCGTCGTCGGTCACCAT
>Ga0134122_10002563_pt1 | contig 13430 bp, 10 predicted proteins | sample KB302_FD_96461 | JGI IMG/M metagenome (GOLD analysis project Ga0134122, IMG submission 96461) | Terrestrial soil microbial communities without Nitrogen fertilizer from Kellogg Biological Station, Michigan, USA - KB3-0-2 | ecosystem: Environmental > Terrestrial > Soil > Unclassified ... | reverse complement strand
TTCGCCGGGTTCGTGGTGGCCTACCGCGGCCTCGGCCGCTGGGGCCTGGCGCTGTTCTACGCGTCGCTCGGGCTGGCCGCGCTGACCAAGGATGCCTTCGGTTCGCTGGCCGCGCTGGTGGTGGTGGCGCTGTTCCTGTGGCTCACGCGCGAGCGACCGTACGCGGCGTGGGCGCCGTGGTGGGGCGTGCTGCTGCTGCTGGCCATCGCGCTGCCCTGGTACGTGGCGGCGGAGCTTCGCAGTCGCGGCTTCCTCTGGTACACGGTGATGGACGACCACGTGTTGAACTTCACGCGCCAGCGCGTCTTTCCCGACGAGGACGTCCCGCTGAGCGCGCTGGAATTCCTCGGCGTCAACGTGCTCGCCTTCCTGCCCTGGGCCCTGGCCCTGCCGTGGGGCGTGGCCCGGGCCTTCCGGCGCCCCTGGGCGAATGCCGAGGCCCGGCTCTGGATGCTGTTCGCGCTGTGGGCGGTGCTGCTGCTGGGCTTCTTCACGCTGTCGCCGTTCAAGCTGCCGCACTACGGCCTGCCGGCCTTCCCCGCGCTCGCGCTGCTGGCCGCCCGGGCGTGGGACGAGTCGATCGAGGCGATGCCCGGCGCCGCCGCGCCCGGAAGCCTCATGCTGCCGCTGTGCATCCTGTTCGCGCTCCTCACCGTCGCCTTCACGCTGGCGGCGGTCGGCCGGCTGCCGCTCCCGGACGGCGCGCTGACGAAGGTCGACGTCACGGCGCGCAATCTCTCCGCGCGCGGTGACGCGGTGCCGCACGGACCGCTCGAGCCCTACCTCGGCATCCTGGTCAAGTGCGTGGTCGTGTTCGGCGCGGCCACCGTGGCCATGGCGGTCGCGGCGGCGCGACGCTGGCCGGCGGTGGGAGTCGGTGTGGCGCTGGCCGCGATGATCGCGTTCCTGCCGATGGCCGGTGAGGGGATGACGCAGTTCGCGCGGAGCCGCTCGATGCGTCCGATCACCGACGCCTTGCGTGAGCGGCAGGCGCCGGCGGACCGCGTGATCCACGAGGGCGCGCTCGCGAACAGCGCCTCCATGTTGCTGCGGGTTCCCGGGCCCGTCTTCCTGGTACACGGCCGGCAGTCCAACCTCGCCTTCGGGGCGACGTTTCCCGAGGCCCGGGACATCTTCTGGGATCCGCCGCGGCTGGAAGCGGCGTGGGCGGGACCGGAGCGCTGCTTTCTGGTTTCCGCGGTGGCGCCGGCCCGGAGCGTGGTGAAGGCGCTGGCCCCGGTGCATCTCGTCGCGCAGGCGGGCGGACGATGGCTCTACAGCAACCGGCCGGATTGACGCCGACCGCCGCGCTCGCGGGCGCCGGCGCCGCGCGCGTGGTGCGGGCGCTCGACGCGCTCGCGCTGGCGCTGCTGGCATTCACCGGGCTCCTCATCGTCACCGGGGGCGTGGGGCTGGGCGGCGTGCGGCTGGAGCGCGCCGAGGACGCGCTGGTGGCGACGGTGGCGGTCGCCGCGCTCCGGCACCTGCTGCGACCCTACGTGCTGAGCCCGCGTGCGCCGCGGCGCTGGGTGTGGGGCGGCGTGGCGGCCTACTCGGTCATCCTGTCGTTCATCACGGTGACGCGCCACTACAACCTGCGCACGCACGCGGTGGACCTGGCGCTCTACGATCAGATGGTCTGGGCCATTGCCACCGTCGGTGCCCCGTGGTCGACGCTGCCCGACCTGCACGGCTGGGGCGACCACTTCACGCCGGTCCTCTATCTGATGGCGCCGCTCTACTGGCTGCTGCCGAGCGTCGTCACCATGCTGGTGGTGCAGTGCGTGGCGCTGGCCGTCGGCGCTTTCGCGGTGTGGGGGCTGGGCCGCCGCCTGCTCGGCGACGAGAGGGCGGCCGCGCTGCTGGCCGTGCTCTACCTGCTCAATCCCTCGCTGCATGGCATCAACCTGCGCGACTTCCATCCGCAGGCGATGGCGATCCCGCTGCTGCTGGCCGCGCTCTATTGCTTCGAGACCGATCGGCCGGTGCTCTTCTGGGGGGCGGTCTTGCTGACGCTGAGCGCGCGCGAGGACGCAGGGCTGGCCGTTCTCGGGTTCGGCGTGTGGGCCCTGGCCGTGCGCCGGAGGCCGTGGACCGGTTTGGTGGCGATCGTGCTGGGATTCGCGTGGCTGGTGGTGACGACGAAGTGGGTGATCCCGTACTTCCGCGGCGAGTCCTATTCCCACCTCGCGCGGTGGGAGCAGTTCGGCGGCTCGGTGGGCGGGATCCTCATCGGCATCGTGACGCATCCGCTGACGGTCCTCGGCACGGTGCTGTCGCCCCTGCGCCTGCGCTACCTGGTCGCCATCTTCGCGCCGTGGGCGCTGCTGCCGCTGCTGGCCCCACTGGCGCTCGTGCCGATGCTGCCCACCCTGGGGACCAACCTGTTAAGTCGCGACGACGTGCTGTTCCACCACCGCACCCAGTACATGGTCTACGTGATCCCGTTCGTCGCGCTGGCCGCCATCGGCGGGTTCCGGCGCCTGGCCGCGCGGCGGGGCCCGGCCGTTGCTCACGCCACCATCGTGCTGGCCATGCTCATCGCACTGGCCTTGACCGCGCGCACCGTGAACGACCTGATGGTGCGGTGGTGGTGGCCGGACACGCGCACCCGCGACGTCCACGCGCTGGTGGCCCGGGTGCCGCCGCGCGTCGTCGTCGCCACCGACGAGCGCATCGTGCCGCACCTGGCCCATCGGCCCCGCGTCTACATCTTCCCGGCGAGGCTGGCCGATTCCGAGTGGGTGCTGGTCAATCTCGGCGCGGGATCGGAGGCCAATCTCAAGGACTGGAAGCCCGAACGCGACGGCACCCGCATGGCCTTCCGCTCGACCCGGGGCGCCGCCGTGCAGGCCTTCACGATCGTCGAGCAGCGCGGCTCCCTGTTTCTCCTCCGCCGCCCCGGCTAGCCGGTCCCCGAAACCGCAGGCTGCGCTACTGCGGGGTCATGATGTGCGAGCCGTGATGGTGAATCATCTGCCAGCCGCTCACGCCGCGCTCGAAGAGATTGGTGGCCAGGATCTTGGTGACTGACAGGCGGCCGTGAACCTCGGAGAGGATGTTCTCGGTGCAGGTGACCCAGCCGGCCTCGCCGGTCACCAGCACGTGCACGTCGGAGATGGTGAAGCGCATCTCCTCGGTATTCTCGAAGATCCGCGCCCACGACTCGCGCACCGCGTCCCACCCGGTGAGCAGCGGCCAGCCCGGATGCACGCACTTGACGTGCTCGCCATGCGCCCACGCGTCGTCCATCGCGGCCACGTCGAGGGCCTCGAACGCGCGATAGAAGCGCGCGTTGGCTTCGACCACCTCGTCCTCGGGGTCGGCCATGCGCCGCATGGTACCATCCGAGCATGCCCCCCGTTTCTGCGCCCCCGCTTGCCATCGAGGCGCGCGAGGTCACCAAGACGTTCCGCTCGGGCTGGCTGCGCCGGCGTGAGACCGTCGCGCTTCGCGGCGTCAACCTGTCCGTCGAGCGGGGGACGATCTTCGGCCTGCTCGGTCCCAACGGGGCGGGCAAGACCACGCTGCTGTCGATCCTCGCCACGCTCCTGACGCCCGATGGCGGCCAGGTTCGCGTGCTCGGCCACGACGTCGTGCACGACGCCGCGCGCCTGCGCCGGCGTCTCAACATGGCCAGCGGGCGCCCGTCGTTCCTGTGGAGTCTCCGGGTGGACGAGATCGTGGCCTTCTACGGCCGGCTCTACGGCCTGTCCGGCCAGGCGCTGCGGCGTCGCGTGGACGGGCTCATCGAGCAGTACGAGCTGACGCCGTACCGCCGCGCCCAGTACAACGAGCTCTCCACCGGCATCAAGCAACGCGTGGCGCTGGCCAAGGCCCTGGTGAACGATCCCGAGCTGCTCTTCCTCGACGAGCCCACGCTGGGGCTCGATCCCGACGTGTCGGTGCGGGTGCGCGAGCACATCGCGGCGCTGCGGCGCGAGCGGGGGATGACGATTGTGCTCACCACCCACTACATGCGCGAGGCCGAGGAGCTCTGCGACGAGATCGGCTTCATCAAGGCCGGGCGGATCCTGGCCCAGGGCACCGCGGATGCGCTCAAGCGCCAGATCGGGCTCGGCGACGTGATCGCGCTGAAGCTGGATACACGGCCGGCCTGGCTCGCCGAGGCGTCCGGCGTCCTGCGCTGCGTGGAGACCGACGGCTGGATCGAGTGCACGGTGGACGACGCCGAGAAGCGCGTGCCCGAGCTGCTGCGCGCTTTCCAGGCCGACGGGATCGAGGTGCGCAATCTCCAGGTGCGCGAGCCGGAGCTGGAGGAGGTGTTCGTTGAGCTGGCGCGCTGAGCTCCTGGCCGCGTGGGCGGTGGTGGTGCGCAACGCGCTCATGGGCATGCGCAACGTCTTCTTCTTTTTCGAGCTGCTGTTCTGGCCGGTAGTGGGCGTGCTGTCCATCGGGCTCATGACCCGCTTCCTCGGTCTGACGCCCGAGCAGGGGACGTTCGTGCTGGTGGGCACGATCGCGCTGTCGGTGATCAACGTCTGCCAGCTCGAGGTCGCCTACGCCATGCTGCTCGACGTGTGGTCGAAGTCGGTGAAGCACCAGTTCATGGCTCCCATCGGCGTGCGTCATCTCACCGCGGGCGCCTGGCTGGTCGGCATGGTGCGGGGCTTCGTCATCTTCGTGCTGCTGTCGGTGATGGGCGCCTGGGCTTTCGGACTGAACGTCCTGGCCGCGGGCGTGGGACCGGTGGCCGTCTTCCTGCTGGGATGTTTTCTCAGCGCGTGGGTCGTGGGGGTGGCGGTGTGCGCGCTCATCACCCTGTTCGGCAACCGTGCGGAAGCCTTCGCCTGGGCCAGTGTGAACATGGTGCTGGTGCTGGCCGGCATCTACTATCCGACCTCGGTGCTGCCGCGGCCGGTGGCGGTGATCGCCGAGGCGATCCCGTTGACGTACTTCCTGGACGCCTACCGCACGCACTTCGGCTTCCCGTCGGACTTCTCGGCGCCCATCACCACCGGGCTGGTGCTCTCCGCGGTCTACGCCGTGCTGGCCCACTGGGCCTTCCGCGCCGCCGTCGAGCGCGCCCGCAAGACCGGCCTCCTCCTCAAGATGTCGGAGTAAGCAGAGACGCGAGCCAGCCCGGATCATGCACGAACGGCCGCGGGCGGCCGGCCGGGTGGCGCCGCGCCCCCGGCGACAGGACCCGGCCGGGTGCCCGCGGCCGTTCGTGAATGATCCGATCTAGCTCGCGAGCTTGTGCAGCACGCCGTCCTTCATGATCATGCGCAGGGCGGTGCGCTCCTGCAGGATGGCGATGTCCTCGAGCGGATCACCGTCGACCAGCAGCAGATCGGCCAGGGCTCCTGTCTTCACCACGCCGAGCTCGCCGGGCATGCCCATGAGCTCGCCGCCCAGCCGGGTGGCGGCCACCAGAGTCTCCATCGGCGAGAACCCCAGGATCTTCACGAAGAGCCAGAGATCGCGCGCGTAGGTGCCGTGGGGCGTGGCGGGGAAGCCGTAGTCGCCGCCGGGCAACACGCGCAAACCGCGCTTGCGCAGGCCGGCCACGACGTCGATCGACACCTCGAGCTCGCGCTCGAAGACTTCCGCCCGCGCGCGCGGAATCCCCAGCGGGCCACCGGCCTGGCTCAGGTTGTAGGTCAGTCCGAGCGCGGGACCGACGAAGACCCGATCACGCGCCGCCTGGAGCGCGTCCAGCGTGCGCTCGTCGGCGTAGTTGGCGTGATAGATCACCTCGACGCCTTGCCGGAGGGCCAGCAACACGGACTCGGCGCTGCGGCAGTGGGCCGCCACGCGGAGCCTCGCCGCCCGCGCGACCTCCATCGCCACGGCCACCTCACCCTCCGTCATCGGCGTGTGGTCGGAGGGATAGCTGGAGGTCCCGAGGTCGCCCGAGAGGTTCAGCTTCAGCAGATCCACGCCTTCGCGCGCCAGAATGCGGCACACGCGACGGACCTCGTCCGGGCCGTCGGCCACCCACGCGAAGGTCGGCGTCTCGTACTGAGGCAGGTGGAGCACGTTGGTATCGCCGAGCCCGCCGCTGACGGTGATCTCCGGCCCGTTGGCCAGCAAGCGCGGGCCGGCCGCGTGGCCGGCCTCGATCTCGCGCTTGAGCACGACGTCCAGGCGCGGCTTGGGGGCCGCCGCCGAGAACGCGCTGGTGTAGCCGCTGTCGAGCATCGTCCGCGCGTTGCGGACGGTCACGAGCATGTGCTCTTCCGGCGGCAGGCGCGTGAGGTCGTGGCTGTTGATGTCGGCCAGCCCGATGTGGGCGTGGGACTCGACGAGCCCGGGCATCAGCGTGGCGCCGCGGCCGTCAATCACGACCGTCCCTGACGCCGTGGTCGGCACCGCCACGGCGGGCGGTGCGGCGCCGGCCGTGACCTCGGCAATGCGTTGGCCCTCGACGCGCACCGCGCCGGCAAAGGGCGCGCGACCGGTGCCGTCGAGGATGCGCACGTTGTTGATGACGTACGACGCCATCGCGCTCGGTCCGGCGACTACTGGGCGGTCCAGCCGCCGTCGATCACGAGCTCGCTGCCGGTGACATAGCTCGATTCGTCGGAGGCCAGATACAGCACGCCGTAGGCGACCTCGTCGGGCTCGCCGTACCGGCCGAGCGGGATGCGCGACACCATGAGCTTGTAGTGCTCGGGGTCGCCGCGGCGCTTCTCGGTCATCGGCGTGACGACGGGACCTGGATGCACCGAGTTGGCGCGGATGCGCTCCTTGGCATACTGCAGCGCGGTCAGCTTGGTGAGCAGCCGCACGGCGCCCTTGGATGACTGATACTGCGGGCTGCTGTTGTCCATGCCGACCAGGCCGAGCTGCGAGGAGATGTTGATGATCGAGCCCCCGCCGGCCGCGCGCATGGCCGGGATGGCGACCTTGGTGCCGAGGAACACGCCCTTGGCGTTGACCTCCATCACCCGGTCCCACTCCTCGACGGTCGTGTCCTCCAGCCGCCCCGCGCCGCCGATGCCGGCGTTGTTGACCAGCACGTCGAGCTTGCCGAATCGCCGCGTCGTGAGCGCCACGGCCTGTTGCCAGGAGTCTTCGCGGGTGACGTCGAGGTGGACGTAGACGCACTCGCCGCCCTTGGCGGTGACCGCCGCCTCGACGGCCTTGCCCTCGGCGTCCAGCACGTCGCCAATGACCACGCGCGCGCCCTCGCGCGTGAAGAGGTGAGCCTCGGCGGCGCCCATGCCCCGGGCGCCACCGCTGATGAGTGCGACCTTACCGGCGAGCCGCATGGCAGCCGCGCTCACGCCCTGCGCGCGGCCGGGCCGCGCAGGAGCTGGCCGGGCAGGGCGCCCGTGTGCTTGCCGTCGCGCAGGAGCACCTCGCCGTTCACCACGGTCGCCGCGATGCCCCGGGCCCGCTGCACGAGGCGGCGGGCGCCGGCCGGCAAGTCGTGGGCGACTTCCGGCATCTCCGGCGCGATCGTGTCGGGATCGAACACGACCAGGTCGGCGGCGAAGCCTTCGCGGACGAGGCCGCGGTCGGCGAAGCCCCACAGCGTCGCCGGCACCAGCGTCAGCATCCGCACCGCCTGCTCGAGCGTGAACGCCTGCTTGTCGCGCACCCAGTGGCTGAGCAGGTGGGTCTGCAGCGACGAGTCGACGATCTGCGAGACGTGCGCGCCGGAGTCGGAGAACGTCACCACCGCGCGCGGGTTGCGCATCATCTCCAGCACGTCGTCCTGCATCTCGTTGGCGACGGGGTGCACGAAGAAGCGCTCCAGGTTCTTCTCCAGCGCGAGGTCGATCATGGCCTCGGCCGGATCGACGCCGCGTTCCTTTGCGATCTCGGCCACCGTGCGGTGCGGACCCTGCACCTGGTCGTAGACGAAGATCCACTCGTAGGGGAAGGGCCGCGCCTCGGTGCCGAGCGCGCGCTTGTCCGGCGTCTCGCGGGTGCCCTCGACCAGCATGCGCTTGGTCGCGGGATCGCGCAGGCGCTGCAGCTGCTCGGCCAGCGGCAGGGCGCGGAACGGCTTCCAGGTGGGCAGGTTGTCGAACGGCATCTGGGTCTTGAACGAGAGCAGCACGTTGAGGCCACGGCTGTGGACCTGGGCGAACATCCGCCCGCCGGCCGCCGCCGTCTCGTCCAGCAGCTTCATGTAGTGGCGCCACACCTCGCGCGCTTCCAGCCGGCTGAACATGCCCCACGTGACCGGACGACCCGTGTCGACGGCCAGGTCGCGGAGGCGCACGTGGTATTCGCGGAAGGCCTCGGGGTCGGTGAGCTCACGGCCGGCGGCCTCACCTGCCAGCTCGAAGATCCCGGCGTTGAGATCGCCCATGACGCCGACCAGGCGACGGATCTCGTCCCACGTGGCCAGACGACTGGCCACCGGCCGCGCGTCGGGCGTTTCGTGGATCGGCGAGCGCGTGGTGGTGAAGCCCATGGCGCCCGCGCGGATGGCGTCGCGGAGCTCGCGCTCCATCGCGCGCAGATCGTCCTCGGTGGCCGCCTGCTCGAAGGCGCGCTCGCCCATCACGTGGGTGCGCAGCGCGCAGTGGCCGAGGTAGCCCGCGTAGTTGATGCCCTTGGGCAGCGACTCGAGCGTGTCGAGCCACTCGGGGAACGTCGTCCAGCCCCACTTGATGCCGGCCGCCATGGCCGCGCCCGAGATGTCCTCGGCGCGCTCCAGATTGCGGACCACCATGGCCTTGTCGGCCTCGGCGCAGGGGGCCAGCGTGAAGCCGCAGTTGCCCATGACGACACTGGTGATCCCGTGCCAGCAGGATGACGTGCCGAGCGGGTCCCAGAAGATCTGCGCGTCCATGTGGGTGTGGCCGTCGACGAAGCCCGGCGCCACCACCATGCCGTCGGCGTCGATGACCTCGCGCGCGCCCTCGCGGATCCGCCCGATGGAGACGATACGGCCGTGGCGGATGGCCACGTCGGCGCGATGGCGCGGCTGGCCGGTGCCGTCGATCAGGGCGCCGTTCTTGATCAGCAGATCGTAGGGCATCTCAGTCCTCTCGCAGGTCGAAGGCCTCGGCGAAGCGGCGGTAGCACTCGGTGGAGTCGCCGTACTTGCGGTGGCCGGCCGTGTGCTTGGCGCTGGCCAGCAGCAGGCGCTCGCGATCGTGAGCCTGGGAGCCGAGATAGCTCTCGAGCGTGCAGAGGCCGAGCTCCTGGTTGTGCGGATCGTTGCCCGTCTTGCACGCGGCGGTGGCCAGCGTCTGCACCAGCGGGGTGCGGTCGAAGCCGGCCTTGAGATACGCCGCGGTCAGATCGACGGCTTCGTCCGGACGCAGCGCGACCGCCGCCTTCTCGATCCGCTCCAGCAGCTGGCGTGGGCCGAGGCCGGCCACGCCGGGCGGCACGGTGATCGTGCGCGGGCCGTTGTCAGGCGTGTCGCGCTGGTGCTCGGCGCCGTGGTTGATGAAGGATGCGGCGACGAACAGGAGCTTGAGCCGGTGCGGGTGGTCGAAGGTGTCGAAGAACCAGCCCAGCGTGTTGCAGTACTCGAAGCCGTGCTGCGACATCGAGTAGTTGTTGGCCCCGCCGGTCTCCAGGATGACCTGCGCCGCCGCCACCTGGATGGCGTCGAGGATCCGCCGCGGGCTCCGGCCGCCGCGCAGCAAGGCCACCACGGCCTCGATGGCCGAGACCTCGCGCTGCCGCGTGATGGCGTCGACCAGCAGCGCCTCCTCGGCCGGCGTCAGGGGGCTGTCCTGCTTGAGCAGCTCGGCGTCGCGGCCCTCGAGGAGGTTCTGCACCACGTTGCAGCCCATCTCGTAGGTCGAGTACCAGCGCGGGCCGACCGCGATGTCGGGCACGCTGGCGTACAGCACGTGGTGGGCCTGATCCCAGCCGATCGCGTTGCCCAGCTCGATGGCCGCGCGCGCCCGGTAGGACTTGTGGCCCGTGGTGTAGGAGCGGTTGTGCAGCATCCGGTCCTGGACGTCGATGAGCCCGGCGAAGGCCAGGTGAGCCAGCACCGTCTTGCGGTGGGGCGCGTCCTCCATCAGGCCCAGGAACACGCGATAGGACTGCAGCACCTCGCCGCGCTGCACGAGCGTGAGCCAGTGGTTCAGGCGCTCGCGGATCGGACCCTCGGTGGCAAGCGGCTCCTGATCGGGCCAGTGCACCTGCGGCTTCGGCGGGTCCTTGTCCACCGCGAGCTCGTAGAGCCGGGTGTAGTGGCCGGGCGCCTTGCCGAGGAGCTGGTTCCACGGATCGAGACCGGTCGGCATGTACCACACGGTCTGGGCCATCGGCAGCCAGGCCAGCTCGGGCCGGATCATCGTCCGCAGCGGCAGGCCGACGCGCTCGCTCAGCAGACAGTGGTCGTTGTTGACGAACTTCACCACGCCGTCATCGAGGCGCTGGTGAAAGGGGACGTTCGTGTACGGCGCGTGGATGCGCACCGTCTCGCGCGTGATCTCGGTGATGGGCCGCCCCTGCTTCATGAGCCGATACAACGCCTGACTGGCGCCCTGCTGGTCCCGCGCGATGATGCGCTCTTCGAGGCGGGCGTAGTCGGCGGTGGGGATGGGCTCGGTCGCGACCTGCGGCGCTATCGCCATGGCGGTGCCACCTCCCGAAAGGCTTGATGATCGGGAGTATAGCGCGTATTCGCGCTCAGACGCGGGCGACGAGCGGCACCCTCCGCGAGATGAGGGTCTGCGCGGGCAGGTCGATGTCCACCACGAGGCCGCCGTCCGAGGCGTTGGCCGCGCTGACGCTGCCACCGTGCAGGCGGATGGTGCGGTGGGCGATCGTCAGCCCCAGCCCGACGCCGCCGCTCCCGTGCTCGCGCGCCTCGCTGACGCGGTAGAAGGGCTCGAAGATGTACGGCAGGGCGCGGTCGGGGACGCCGCCGCCGTGATCCCGCACCGAGATCCGCACGCTCGGGGTCAGGTGCTCGTGCAGGCGGCGCACCGCGACCTCGACCGCGGTGCCGTCGGCGGTGTGGCGGACCGCGTTGCGTACCACGTTCTCCACGGCACTACGCAGCAGCTCACCGTCGCCGACGACCGAGGCCTCGGTGGCCTCGACGATCCGCACCGCCCGCCGGCGCCCGCGGGCCTCGAAGTCGGCGTCCTCGGCCACCTCGCGCACGATCGCCAGCACCTCGACCAGCTCGCGGGCGGGCTCGCGCGCGCCGCTCTCCAGCCGCGCCAGGGTCAGCAGCTGGCCGATCAGCGCATTGAGCCGGTCGGCCTCGCGCTCGATCCGGTCGAGCACGGCCGGGTCCTCGGTGGGACGCTGCCGCGCGAGGCCGAGGGCGACGCTCAGCCGGGCCAGGGGCGAGCGCAGCTCGTGCGAGATGTCCCTCAGCAGTCGGCGCTCGGAGCTCATCAGGCCCTCGAGGCGCTCGGCCATGGCGTCGAAGTCGCGGCCGAGGTCGGCGAACTCGTCCCTCCGTGCGCCCAACGTCGGCGTCACCCGCACCGCCAGGTTGCCCTGCGCCAGCTCGTGGGTGGCCGCTCGCAGCGTGGCCAGCGGACGGGCGACGTAGCGGGCCAGGGCATAGCAGGCGGCGGCGGCGATGAGGACGACCACCAGCAGACGGAGGAGCTGCGCGGAGGGGGCGTCGTAGAGCAGGCGCATCAGCCCGATCGGCATCGAGGCGACCAGCACGTAGCGGCGCCCGTCGGCGGCCGTCACCGCGCGCGCCTTGACCGCCGCCTGGCCGTCGGCCTCCATCTCCGTCTGGCCGCTCTCGAGCGCGCGTCGGGCGACCGTCGTCGCGGTCGGCCCGAGCGGGCGCCCGCCGATCTCGGTGGCGTCGGATTTCAGCAGCACGGCGTGGATGCCGTTGGCGCGCTGCAGGTCCGCGAAGAATCGATCGACGCTGGGCACGCCGCCGCGGTCGAGGAGCGCCGCCGCCTCGCGGCCGTGACCGGTCAGCGCGTTGTCGCTGAAGCGGTGGACCCGCTCCTCGAACGGCGTGGTGGTGACGGTGATCGTCAGCTCGAGCGCGACGGCGACGAGCACCAGCGAGACCCAGAACCACAGGAGGAACTTCAGGAAGACGCCGCGAACCATCAGCGCGTGTACATGTAGCCGACGGCGCGCAATGTGGCGATCCGCTCGCCGCCGCCCGGCCGGGGCCCGAGCTTCTTGCGCAGCCGGCTCACGTGGACGTCGATGCTGCGATCGAACGGCAGCAGCGCACGGCCGAGGGCGCCGCGGGCCAGCTCATCGCGCCGGACCACCGTGCCGGCCGCCCGCAGCAAAAGCTCGAGGAGCGTGAACTCCACCGCCGTCAGCTCGACCGGCGCGTCGTCGCGGCGGACCGTGCGGCGCCCGAGATCCATGGCGACGTCGTCCAGGCCGAGCGTCTCGGGCGCGCGCTCGCCGGGCAGGCGAGGCTCGGTCTGCGTGCGGCGCAGGACGGCGCGGATCCTTGCCACCAGCTCGCGGGGATTGAACGGCTTGGAGAGGTAGTCGTCGGCACCCAGCTCGAGGCCCACGATGCGGTCGACGTCGTCGCCGCGTGCGGTGAGCATCAGCACCGGCATCTGGGAGGCGGCGCGGATGCCGCGCAGGAGATCGAAGCCGCTGACTCCAGGGAGCATCACATCGAGCACGGTCAGCTGGTAGTCCCCCGAGATGGCGCGATCGAGCGCGTGGGTGCCGTCGGTCTCGGCGTCGAGCGTGAAGCCCTCGCGGGTGAGGTACTCGCCGACCAACTCGGCCAGCTCCACGTCGTCGTCCACCAACAGAATGCGGGTCGTTGCGACCTCGGCCATCAAGTCCATTTAACACCCGAAGTGACGGCGGCGAGCGCCTGGGGGCGTTAAAAGATCGTTAAGATTTGTTACGCGCGCGGGTCGAGGGCGTCGCGGATCGCGTCGCCCACGAAATTCAGGCCGATGACGGTCACGAACAGGGCCGCGCCCGGACCGAAGACGATCCACGGCGCCTGCTGCAGATAGCCGCGGCCGGCGTTGATCATGCTGCCCCAGGACGCGGCGGGCGGCTGGATGCCGAGCCCCAGGAACGACAGCGACGCCTCGGCCAGGATGGCAAAGGCCACGCTCAGCGACCCCTGGACGACCATCGGGGCCGTGGCGTTGGGCAGCACGTGGTGCCACGCCACCCGCCAGCCGGTGGCGCCCAGCGCTCGCGCGGCGTCCACGTACTCGCGCGCCGTGATGCTCAGCACCTGGCCGCGCATGAGGCGCGCGAAGGTCGGCGTGTACACGACGGCCAGCGCGATGAGCACACCGGTGAGGCCGGCGCCCAGCACGGCGCCGAGGGCCAGCGCCAGCACCAGCGCCGGGAAGGACAGCACGGCGTCCATCAGCCGCATCAGCACGCCGTCCAGGTGCCCGCCCCAGTAGCCGGCGCTCAGCCCGAGCAAGCATCCGGCGACCGCGCCGATGGCCACCGACGCCAGGCCAGCGATCAGCGACACGCGCGTGCCCCAGATCACCCGCGCCAGGACGTCCCGGCCGACGTTGTCAGTCCCCAGTAGG
>Ga0134122_10002562_pt1 | contig 13432 bp, 8 predicted proteins | sample KB302_FD_96461 | JGI IMG/M metagenome (GOLD analysis project Ga0134122, IMG submission 96461) | Terrestrial soil microbial communities without Nitrogen fertilizer from Kellogg Biological Station, Michigan, USA - KB3-0-2 | ecosystem: Environmental > Terrestrial > Soil > Unclassified ... | reverse complement strand
GGGGAGTTACAGCAACGTGCAGACGCCCGGGGACGCCGGCTTCACGATGTTTCAGTTCTCGCCGACGTGGGGCGGGGTGGGCGACACCAAGAGCGAAACGGACTACTACTGGTTCGACCACGTCCACTTGAGTCGCAGATAGCTGTCGTGCGGGTGGGGCGGCTGGCTCGCTTCAGGGCCTCCGCTCCACCCGTCGCGCCTCCCTTTCTCATTTCGTGTCTGATCGCGCCTAGAGATCGTGTGCGTCGGTCACGGCCCGGCGCGGGACATGGCGCTCGGTCCGGACCCACGGTTTGTTGCCCATCATCCGCAGCGACCCGAGCAACGTCCAGAGACGCCACGGCGTGTACAAAGGCAGGAACGAAAATGCGGCGAGTGCCCGCCACGGCTCCGGGTCCGAGCCCAGGGCGATGACGGTGTAGGTCGCCGGCCGGAGCAGGGACGCGGTCAACGCGAGGGTGAGGAGGGTCGCTCCCGGGGCCGGCACGAGCCACGTGAGGGCGCAGCATGCTGCGACCACGCCTAGATGCACCGCGGGCCCTGGGGCGCTCAGCTCGGCCAGCGCGTCGAGCTTCTGCGACAGAGCGATGCGCCGGCTGCGCAACAGCCCCGGCGAGGTGTGGCGGAGCACCGCAACTTTTCCGGCCGTCCAGCGCTGGCGTTGCGTGGCGCTCTGGTGCAGGGAGCGTGCCTCTTGTGCATACAGGTGCGCTGCCTCGACGTAGTCGATCAACACGCCGGCGGCTGTGAGCGAAGCGTAGATCTCCCAATCTTCGGACAAGGAGAACGCGTTCCAGCCGTGTGTGGCCAGCACCCCCGTCCCGATGCACATCCCCGCGCTCACCGGCACGTTTAGGCCGGCGCGGCGCTTGAGTCGGAACGCGAGACAGGTCGCCGTCGCCAGGACGCCCGCCATCCGGGTCAGCGCGTTGTCGCTCCGATTGGCAACGTCGTTGTATGGCTGCAGCACCTTGTCGCGTAACGGTGCGGCGGAGGCCAGCGCACTCGCGAAGCCCGGATCCACGGTCGTGTCCGCGTCGACGATCAACACGGCGTCGTATTCTGGAAGCGGCAGCCGGGCGACAGCCCAGGCGAGTGCTCCCGGCTTACCAGGGCGCTCAGGTTCGGTGCGCTCCAAGCACCGCACCCCGGTCGCGCGGGCGATCGCCGCCGTGCGATCGGTGCAGTTGTCGGCAATCACAACCACGGCAAAGCGTTCCACGGGATAGCGGAGGCACCTGAGCGAGCGAAGGCAGCTTTCGATGAGAAGCTCTTCGTTGTGCGCGGGAACGAGGAACAGCAGGTGGGGAAGCTCCGCCGGGGCGGGCCGGGACCGTCGGTCTGGGCCGAGCAGCACCTTCGCTGCGCTGGTCAGGTCGGACACCATCGGCAGGAGCAGAATGGCGACCGCCAGCGCAAGGATCAGAGGCACGGCGATCATCCGAAGGTGCGGACCCGGGGGATGGGCTGGACCGGCGGCTGGCGCGAGACCTTGGCAAGTCCCACCACCAGTCCCAGCAGAACGTACAACAGGTCGCGATAGGCGAGCGACAGGAAGAACCCTCCGACCGCGTAGCCGACCAGCGAAGCGGTGAGTGCCTGCGCGAGCTGCGCGGGAGGCGCGCTGTGCTCTCTGGTCGTGCGGGGCGGGTTGCTCCGCGCCACGTCTCGTAGGGCGCGAAACGCGCTCCCCAGCATGACGACAAAGAGCATCAGCCCTGGCACGCCGAGCTCCGCTCCAACCTGGACGAGGCTGTTGTGCGCGGCCCCCCACCGTATTCCCCTCCCCGTGGGCGCGGTGCGAACGAGCGGCGAAATCGTTCCCTCTGCGGTGGGAAAGTTGCCTGCCCCGACGCCCAGAACCGGGTGCTGCATCATGTATCCCAGCCCGCGCGTCCAGACCTGCACGCGACCCTCGTTACCGGTCACGTTGTAGTCGTCTTTCGGCTGGACGATCGTGCTCATCTTCTCCCAGTACGTATCGGTCGCCGTGGCGGCAAACACCAGCGTGATCACGGCGGCGATCGACACACGCCAGCGGACGCGAATCGCTCGGTAGCGCAGCAGCAGAAACGCGCCGACCGCGAGCAGGGCGAGGAAGCCACCCCGAGACCCGGCCCAGATGAACCCCACGGCGAGTAGGACTGCCGCTGTCGCTCCGGCGAGGCGGCGCCACAGCTGGCCGCGCCGAACCACAAAGTAGACGGCGAGTGGGAGTGCCATCACCGTGAGCGCGGCAAAATCGTTGGCGTCGTAGTAGTAGAGCGAGGCCAGGCGCCATTGGTCTGCGCCGACGGAGAAGCGGGAGAGCACCACGGTGGCATACGTGCCCACGGCGACGAGATACGCGAATGTCAGGCGCTCGACGTCCAGAAATCCGCGCGGCGCGGCGGCCAGCACGACGTACATGATCGCCGCCTTGGCGAACTCGTCGGTGAACTCCTGAAATGCGCCGCCAGGCCAGAGGGCACCGGGGATGGAGAACGCCATCCAGAGGGCGAGCCCGAGCACGCAGCGTGTCGTCCGGAGCCGCAGGATGGGTCCCAACCGTCTCGCCCGGCTGCCGTCAAGCAAGTACAACACGATTCCCAGACCGGCGGTCAGGAGGGCCAACCGAAATGGCTCGAGCACGGAGAACAACTGGTGCACGCGGCCGACCACCGTGAGCACGTACCCCGTGAGGCAGACGATGAGCAGGTCCCAATGCCGGTCCTTCACAGCAGCCCCCGGTCCCGACGAGGGGGCCACAGCGATGGCGCGCCAATCGCCGAGGGTGGGATTCATAGCTGCGGCTGGGGCTCGAGCGCCGCCGCCGGCGCCTCCGGGCGCGCGGCGGCCTGAAGCACCTGAGCAGACAGTGCCGTATCGTAGCGCCGCGGCCGGAAAATCGACCACACCGCCAGGTGGGCCGGGAAGCGCAGCGTGGCGAGCCCGAGACCGACACGCACCGCGGTGAACAGCATGGCGAAGAGGGGGATCGGCAGCCAGACCATGCGGCCTCGCCAGCCGTGCGCACGGAACCGCTCGAGCAGCCCCCGACGCGTGGAGATCGCGGGATCGATGAGGTTCAAGACCGGCGGCGCCTCCGGGAAGCGAGCGGCGCACCACGCCACAACCGCCGCTGCGCGACCCACTTCGCACGCGGCGAACGGCAGGCCGGGCCGCCCGAAGCCCAGATGCCACGCCCCGAATAAGCGTCGGCCCACGAGGCCCGGCATGTCGGGGTTGGTCCAATCGACGAGAGCCGCGGGGCGGAGCACGCGCGTCTCGATGCCCAGCCGGGAAGCTTCCGCGCCGACGAGGCGCTCTGCCTCGGCCTTCCCCCAGGAATACGACCCGAATTCGCGCGCGTCGGGAGCAGCGAGCGGAGTGCCCTCATCCTGGCGCTCCCACGGCGTGCGCGGTGGGCGTAACACCGACAGGCTGCTCACGTACACGAGCCGCTCGACGCCGGCGGCGCGCATGCCCTCCAACACGTGGCGCGTCGCGTCGATGGTGTTGCGTTGGTGACCGTCGTAACCACCGGACGTGTCCACCGCCGCGTGCACCACGACCGAGGCGCCGGCGAACGTCCCGGGCGGCACCGGACGGCTGAGATCGAGCGCGCGCCATTCGTGGACGTTCGGATCTTCCGTGTCGGGAGCGCGCGTGATGCCGCGCACGCGGAACCCGCGACGCACCAGCTCCCGCGTGATCTCCTTGCCGAAGAAGCCGCGGGCGCCCGTGACCACCGCCAGCGGCGCGCCCGTAGGAGGCTCGTGCGGCGCGGGGCGCTGGGCGGCCGCGCGCTGCGCGGCACTGCGTACGTTGGCGGCGAGCTCCTCGTAGACGGCCGTCACGCGTTGCAGATGGTCCGGCGACACGGGCGAAGGGCCGCCGCCCGCGACGCTCGCGTAGAACTCGCCGATCAGCTCCGCGAGCCCGGGGTAGTCCCCACCGCGCACCACATGGCGAACCACGCCCAACGTCCCTCGCAGTGCCGTCTGCCAGCCCTCGAGCAGCGGGTTCGCCGCCTTTTCGAGCGGTCCGGTGCCGGGATTGGCCGCGCCGACGACGCTCGCGCGGATGAAGTCCGCGGTCAACGCCCCGCCGGCGCCGGCAACCGTCAACGTCGAAGCCACGGGGCGGTCACGCAGGCTCACCGAGAGCCGCCCGTACACGTCCTCCGCGCGCACCACGGCATGCAGGTCGGCGGGGCCGGCCGCGAGTGAGGTGACGTCGAGCGTCGAGAGGTCGGTCGTGACCTCCTCGAGCGCGGCGAGCAGGGTGTAGAGCGGATGCGGCACGATGTCGAGGAGGGACGCCGCCAAGGCCTTCGGGCCCGCGCGCTCCGGGATCACGCCCACCGGACGGAACGCGAAATGGCTGTCGACGCGCGCGACGGTCCCGAGTATTGGAATGCGGCGGCGGAGCGCCACGTACGCCGGGTCACGCAGCTGCTGGTGGCCGGCGCAGACCAACCGGCCGTGCTCCCTGGCGAGTGCGAGCAGCTCGCGTGCTTCGGATTCGATCTCGACGAACGGCTTCTCGACGTACACGTGCACCCCGGCCAGGAGCGCCTGGCGGGCAGGGGCGAAGTGCGTGCCCGCGGGCGTGCAGACGTGGACGATGTCGGGCTTGGCCTCCCGGAGGAGGTCGGCAAGCGAGCCATACGGGACCGCGCCGGCCAGCTCGGCGAGCGCGCGGGCGGATGCTTCCGAGGTGTCGGACACCGCTGCCACAACATGGGGCGTGCGGACGCGCCGGAGGGCCTGGACATGAAGCCGGGCCATCCGCCCGGCGCCGACGAACGCAACGCGGAGCGGGCCGCGCATGTTTGTTGGAGTGGTCACGCACCGCGGTCAGTGCAAGACCGGCGCCAGAGGAGAGTGGCGTCGTGAAGCCGTGCGGTGTTGCGCCCGCGCCACACGAGCCGGTTGCCCCGCCGCACGGCGCGCGGGCACGGTTCTGTCAGGGACTGGTCGCGAGCCATATGCGGATTCTCATCACAGACGGAAACGAGCGGAGCGCGCTCGCGGCGACCCGCTCTCTGATCGCAGCCGGTCACGATGTGTACGTGGCCTCCCGCGCGCGGTGGTCGCTCGCCGGCGCCTCCCGCGGCGCGCGGCGCTGCCGGGTGGAGACGGACCCGTTGGCCGATCCCCGTGCCTACGCGCGGGAATTGGGGAGGCTGATCGACCGACTCGCGATCGACATGGCGCTTCCGGTTACCGATGCCTCGGTCGAGGCCTTGCTCGAGTTTCGCGACGCGCTCCCCGCGCGAGTCCACCTGCCGCTTCCCGACCTGGCCGCCTACCGGCGCGCCTCGGACAAGGGAGCGATGCTGCAGCTCGCCCGAGCGGCCGGGCTCGCGGTGCCGCCCACGCTCGTGCTCGAGACGCGGGCCGCCGGCAATCGGTTTCCGGAGTTCTTTCCCGCCGTCGTCAAGCCGCACCGCTCGGTGATTCCGGCCGACGGCAGGGGCGTCGGACGGCGCAAAGTCGGTGTGTCATACGCGGCCGACGCCGCATCGGGTCGAGCGGTTCTCGCCGGGCTGCCGGACGGGGCGTTTCCCGTACTGTTGCAGCAGCGTGTGCATGGCCCGGGTGAGGGGTTGTTCGGGTTACGGTGGAACGGCCGGATGGTGGCGACGTTCGCCCATCGGCGGCTGCGGGAAAAGCCGCCCGAGGGCGGAGTCAGCGTGTACCGCGAGAGCATCGCGCCGCCCGCCGAGTTGATCGCCGCGGGCACGAAGCTGCTCGCGCGGCTGGGCTGGCAGGGCGTCGCGATGGTCGAATGCAAGCGCGACCTCGCGACCGGGCGTTTTGTTTTCATGGAAGTGAACGGCCGGCTGTGGGGCTCGTTGCAGCTCGCCATCGACGCCGGCGTGGACTTCCCCGCGCTGCTCGTCCGTTGTGCTTCCGGGTCCCCCGGGGCCCCAGCGAGCAGCTATCGGGTGGGCGTGCGCAGTCGCTGGTTCTGGGGCGATGTCGACCATCTGTACTTGCGGCTGCGGGAAGGCAACGGCGCGCTGAGAGGAAGCGGGCGTCTGGACGCGGTGCGCGACTTTCTCAGATTCCGTCCGGGCCGCGACCGGGAAGAGATCTGGCGCTGGCGGGACCCCGGGCCCTTCCTGCTCGAGACACTCGGCCGGCTTGGTCTGGCGGGCTGACGGCCCCGCCACTTGGTCAGCTGCGGATCGCGCGCACGAACGTCCAGAATTCGAGCACCCGCGCGCGGTGCATCCCGTACAGCACAAGGCCGTAGGTGGCGACCCCGGCCAACCCTTGCGTCCCGAGCTGGAGACCGGCGGGCCAGCTCGCCGGGCTTACCGCCCGGACACCCAGCACGATCGCCGCCATCAGGAGGGTCGCACCCGCGGCCGGCGAGAGCGCCCGCACGTAACCGCTCAGCGTCATCCCCGTGACGCGCAGGACCTGTCCGAGGAACAGCGGCAGCACGCACACCGGGTACCCGATCACCCATGCCAGGGCCACGCCAGCCGTGCCCCACCGGGTGCCGGCGTAGAACAGCACCGGCATGATGAGCGCGGCGGCGATGGTGAATTGCATGTTCCGTTTGGTATGCCCGGTCGATACGATGATCTGCGGCAAGAGGGGCGTGACCGAGCGCAAGGCGGCCGAGAGCGCCAGCAGGCGCAGCGGGACGATCGCGGGTTGCCAATGCTCCCCCAGCAGCGCGAGCACGAAGACGTCCGCCACCAGCGCGAGCCCCACGGCCGCCGGGAACGTGATGAAGGCGAGACCCTCGGTGAGATTCCGCAGGTAACGCTGCAGCGCCGCTTTGTCATGCTGCACGGTGGAGAAGACGGGGCCCGTCACGCTCATGACGAGGGCGGTGACGCGCTCGATGGGGATGCTCGAGATTTGCCAACCGAAGGTGTAGCCGCCGAGGGGGCCCTTCCCGAGGAGCCGCCCGACGATCGCGAAGTCGGCGTTGCTGTAGAGATACCAGGCGATCCGCGCCACCACGACGTGCCAGCCGAATGCCACCTCACGCGCGATCGTGGCGAACTGGCGCGGCCACGCGACGCGATGGGGGCGCCAGGTGTTGACGAGAATCGTGCCGGTCGCGCGTCCGACGATCGGCCCGAGCACGAGAGCCCAGTACTTCAGCCCCGACACCGCGAGCGCCAGCGTCCCGATCGTACTGAGTAAGGCCTCCGTTCCGTCCGCCCACGCGAGCCTCCGGAAGTCCAGGTCCTTCGCGAGCAGCGCGCGCGGCACGACCTGGAAGGCGCCGGTGATGAAGGTCAGACTGGATGCCATGATGAGCCAGCGCACCGTCGGCTCACCGAAGAACTGCGCTACCGGCCCAGCGAGCAGCGCCGAGAGTCCGACGAACCCCGCTCCCAAGAGCACGGACAGGCCGCCCAAGCGAGCGATCTGGTGTTCCACCAGGTCGCGGCGCATCACGATCACCGTGCCGAGCCCGAACTCATTGACGAGCTGCGCCAGGCCCAGGTAGACCAGCGCCATGGCGACCAGCCCGTAGTCCGTGGGAGCGAGCAGCCGGGCGACGATGAGGGTGGACGCCCAGCTGAGAATCTGTGTGGCCCAACGCATCGCCCCGGTCCACGCGATCCCCCGGACCAGCGAGCGGTCGAGCTCGCGGGCGGCGGGAGTCGACGTGTCCGGCGTGGGCGGCCCGCGGCCCGACGGGGGTGCGACCGGAGCGGGGCGCGCCGGGCGGGAAGGGCCGGCGGGCGCAGGCGGAGCGGAGGAGGTGTCGCTCAGGGTACGGCTCCGGTCTCGCACGGTATGCGCGTCGGCTGGTACGGGGCCAGCGCAGGCTGCTCGAGGTAGATGCGGTGCCAGGTGGAGAAGCACAGCAGCGCCAAGAGGATGCCCTCGCGATTGTGGCGGCGCGAGAAATGGTCGGCGAGGAGGCGGTCGAGCGCCGGCCCATTGAAATACCCCAGGCGGCGGGTCCGACCCGCGGACAGCTCGTCCTCGAGCAGCGGGCGGAGCTCGCGCCGCAGCCATGCGGCCGTGGGACCGACGAATCCCCGCTTAGGCGCCTGGAAGTGCCCCCTCGGCAAGCGCGTGGCGAGCGCGCGCCGCAGCAGTTGCTTGTGCTCCCAGCGGCCGACCTTCACGCGGGCGGGCAGCGGGAACACCTTTTCGACGAGCTCATGGTCCACGAACGGGACACGAATCTCGAGCGAATGCGCCATCGAGAGCCGATCCGAGAGCGCGAGGATGTCGTCTGCGAGATAGGTACGGTAGTCGAAATAGAGCGCGGCGGCGAGCGGGTCGCGCGCCGGTCCGTCGCGGTGCAGGCGACGGAAGTGATCTTGCGCGGAGTCGCCGCCGATCAGCCCCCGCAGATCGGGGGCGTACAACGGAAGACGCAGCGCGTCGTCGGCCCGGCTGATGAGGTCGAGGTAGCGCCCCGCCGTGCCTCCGTCGCCGACGCGGAGGAACCGCTTGAGGCGATCGATGGTGAGGCCGCTCCCGGCGGAGTCGGGGAGCAGGTGGGCGACTCGCGCGGCGGCCCGGCGCAGCGCGCGCGGCAGCCGGGCGTAGCGTTCCGCCGCCACGAGCCCGAGGTGGCGGCGATAGCCGGCGAACAGCTCGTCGCCGCCGATGCCGGTGAGGGCGACCTTGTGGGAGCTGCCGACGGCCTGTGAGAGCGCCCACGTCGGGATGGCGGAGTCGTCGGCGTGCGGCTCGTCCAACGCGCGCACGATGGGCTCGAACGTGTCCCGCACATCCGGCGTGATATCCACCACGTTCAGCTTGACGCCATAGCGCGACGCCAGCTGTCGTGCCAGGGGCGTCTCGTCCGCCGCCGCCGCGTCGGATCCCAAGTAGCGTGCGGTGAAAGCTTGCGGTACGGCCTCTGACCCGCCCGCGGCGAGAGCCATGCTCGCCACGACCGCCGACGAGTCGAGGCCTCCGAGAGAAAGGCGGCGACCGGGACGTCGCTGATCAGATGCGCGGCGACGGACTCGTCCAGCCATTCGCGCACGTGCCGCTCGGGCTCGAGGGGTGGGGCGGCCACATGCCGCGGCAGGTCCCAGTATTGGTGGACCAGGAGCTCCCCGCTGGGACGCCACATCAGCCAGTGGCCCGGCGGGAGCTTGCGCACATCGCGGAACGGGCTCGCGGGAGCCGGGACGTAGCCCAGCTGGAAGTAGGCATCGAGCGCCTGCCAGTCGAGCTCGCGCGCCGTAAGGCCGGCGGCCACCAGCGCCTTCAACTCGGAGGCGAATGCAAGACCCCAGGACGTGGCTACATAGTACAGCGGCTTGATGCCGAAGCGATCCCGCGCCAGGAACAGCGACCGCGTCCCGGCATCCCAGATGGCGAGCGCGAACATCCCGCGCAGCCGCTCCACCGCGGCCGGGCCCGCCTCCTCGTACAGGTGTACGATGGCTTCCGTGTCGGAGGCCGTCCGAAACACGTGCCCGCGGCGCGTCAAGTTCGCGCGCAGGTCGCGGTAGTTGTAGATCTCGCCGTTGAAGACGATGACCTTCGATCCGTCCTCGTTGGCAATCGGCTGGTGCCCGCCCGCCAGATCGATGATGCTCAGCCGCCGCATGCCGAGGCCGACCTGGCCGGAGACAAAGAGCCCTTCGTCGTCGGGCCCGCGGTGACGGATGGCGCGGCACATCGTCCGGATCACGGCCGGACCGACGGCCGGCTCCGCCTCGCGGTGAACGACGCCTACGATGCCGCACATACGAGCGCGGGCTCCTGGGTGACGCGGGGCGGTGCCCCGGTGATGGCCTCGAGTGCGGCGAACAGTCGATCCGCCTGCGCGCGCCGGCTGTAGTGCTCGTTCACGCACAGCCGCTCCGGCCGCTCACCCCGTTGGTGCTGGATGTAGCGCAGGTGGAGCAGCGCCGCGAGCGTGTCCGCGGCCTCGGGTGACACGACGTCGGCGCCGCTGGCGCGCAGCAAATGCTCCGTGGCGCTCCCGAATTCGGCAAGCACCAGCAGCCATGCATCGAAGCGCATGTAGTCGAAGATCTTCGCCGGGATCGCCATGTCGGAATCCTGCGGCAGGATAGCGAGCATCGCCGCGCGCGACAGGAATTCCAAGGCCTCGCGTCGTGGCCGCGGGGCGAACGTCCGGACGAACGGTCCGATGCCCTCTTCGCGCGCGATCCGCTCGATTCCCACGCCATCGAAGCTGTCCACATTGCCCATCAGCTCGATCGCGAAATCCTGAGGCGTCAGGCGGCGCTCGGCGACGAGACGCGCCGCGGCCCGAAACAGGGTGCGAGGATCGCGATCGAAATAGATCGTGCCCGCGTAGGCGATCGTGAAACGCCTCGTCGCGCGACTGGGCGGCACCGGCTCGTCGTCAAAACCGTTCGGGACCGCGATGATCCGACTCGCGGCCGAGCGATACACTCCGCGCAACACGTTGCGCAGCGGGTCGGTGTTGGCGACGATCAGGGCCGCCTGTGCGATGGCACGGCGCTCGTACCGCGCGGCGAGCTGAAACCACACCGGACTGGCGACCGCTTCGGGGAGGCGCTGCATGAGGCTCCAGGGATCGCGCAAGTCCATGACGAAGGGCAGGCCGGTCGCCCGCGAGACCACCCGCCCAGCCTCGTGAGCCATGTGCGGAGGCCCACAGCTGATGACCGCCCGGTGCACGCCGGGCTCGAATACGCGCATGGCGCACCGAGCCGCCTCGCGGCCCCAGCCGCCCGTGACGGCGTAGTCGAGCCAGGCGAGATACCCGCGGGTGATGTCGCGCAGCTCGCGCGGCCGCCACCGGATCTCGGATCGCGGCAGCGACTCCCGATGGGGTTCGGCACCAGCGCCGTGCGCCGGGGCGAGCCACCGCCGGACCCGCCTCACCAAGTCGTAGAAGCGCCAGACCACGAAACCGATCTGCTCCGCCCGCACCTGCGGCAACGGAATCCCGTAGACGCGCACGCCTGCCGGCAGGTCGGCGAGCCGGTCCTGATCCGTACTCTTGAGCTGCGCCGGATGGAGCGCGATGACGTCGAGCCCCCAGCCCCGCTCCGCCGCGTGCCGCGCGAGCTTTTGCCAGCGCAGCGCCCCGACGGCCGCGTCGGGCGGGAAGTGGTAGGTGATGAGGAGGAGCCGGGCACGCGCTGCCGATTCGTCGGTCACGCACGTCGGCGGCGGCGCCGGGCGCCGGGCGAGGTGACGGAGGCGTGCGGTCACGACGCGCATGCGGCTGCCGTGTCCCACCAGCAGCACCGCGACGTATGCCAGGGCCCCGCCAAGCACTTCCATTGCCAACCGCAGGCTCGCCGGCCAGGCCGGCGGTACCACGGCGCGCAGCGCCAGCACCGCCGCGGCGATGCCGGCTGCGGCGCTGGCAGCCGGCCATAGCGCGCGCAGGTAGGCACTGGCGCGCAGGTCGAGGATGCGCAGCGTGTAGCGGAAGAACGTGGGAATGGTGATCAGCGGATAGCCCACGATCCACGCGAGCGCGACGCCGGTCGTGCCCCACCGGCTCCCGATGTACAACGCAGTGGGAGCCGCGACGGCCGCGAAGAGATTGAACCGCATGTTCAGCTTCGCGTGGCCCGTCGCCACGAGCATCTGCGGCAATGTGTTGAAGATTGCGCGGAACCCGCCGTACAGTCCGAGCAACCGGACCGGTACGATCGCCCCGCGCCACTGCTCGCCGAGCACGGTGATCACAAACAGGTCCGCGACCACCGCGAGGCCCACGGACATGGGGAAGGTCAGCAGCGCGAGGCCCTCCGTCAGCGCGAGCAGATAGCGCCGCAGGGCGGCCCGGTCCTTCTGGGCGGCCGAGAAGACCGCCGGCGTGACTTGGCCGACCAGCGTGCTGATACGGTCCGTGGGGATGCTCGCGATGTCCCAGCCCTTGGTGTACGCGCCCAGCGGCGCCTTGCCGAGCACCCGTCCGACGATCGTCAGGTCGGCGTGGCTGTAGATGTACCAGCAGAGCTGCGAGACGACGACATACCAGCCGAGATGCATCGCCCTCGCGAGCGACCGGATGTCGCGCGGCCAGGAGAGGTGGTGGGGACGCTGGATGCAGAGCACGACCATGGCGACGAATCCGCTCGCCACCGCGCCCAACACCAGCGCCCAGTAGCCCAGTCCCAGCAGGGCGCCGACGAGAGTCGTAACGCTCCACACGAGCGCCTCGCCGGCGTTGATCCAGGCGAGGCGCGGGAACTCGAGATCGCGAGCGAGCAGCGAGCGCGGCACGACCTGCACCGCGCGCATGATGAACGTGAGACTGAGCGCGACAACGATCCAGCGCACCGCCGGCTCATCAAAGAACGTGGCGATCGCGTCCGCGAGACCGAGCGACAGGGCGAACAGGGCGACGCCCGCCAGCAGCGCCAGCCCACCGAGTTGTGAGATCTGCCGGCTGGTGAGGTCGCGGTACTGCACGATGGCCGGACTCAGCCCCAGCTCGTTCACAAGTTGCACGAAGCCCGCATAGACCATGGCCATGGCGAACAGGCCGTAGTCGGTAGGCGTGATGAGGCGAGCGACGATCAGGGTTGCGGCCCAGCTGAGGAGCTGGGCGACCCACTTGATGCTACCGGTCCACGCGAGGCCGGTGAGGAGGGCCCGGTCTAGGCTTTGGCTCTCGTCAGCGTCGGGCATATCGCCGAGCGCATAGGCAAGAGGAAGGCCACCACGCTCGTAGGCTCAGCCCGGTCGCGCACGCTCTCGGCCTGCTGCGCCGCCGCAACGCCTCAGACGCGCGGCGACCGGGGCAGCCTCGACGGCACAGAACTTCCTTGGGAAACGGGCTAACCTGGGGGAGACGCTCGATGCCGCTCATGGAAACGATGTCTCGCACCACTTTGCGGCGCGAGCCGCGCTGGATGGTCGCATCGCGGTGCCCCCGCGGCTGGCGGGCGCTGGTGGAGCGATGTGGCGGCAGCGTGTTCCATTCGCCGGCGGGTCTCGCCGCGGCCGCACCCCCGGGGACCCCGATCTTCGCGGAGCTCTACCAGGGAGACCAGGCGGCCGGCATCGCGGTCGGGGTGGCATCGCGCTGCCGCTTCGGCTTCAAGCCGCGCCACCTCTATTTCCCGACGGCCCCAGCCGTCGTCGAGCCGTCGCAGCGCGAAGCCGCGCTGGGGGCCCTGGTGGACCGGCTCCGTGCCGGGGGTGCCGCCGAGATCCAATTCGATTCCTATGACGGGTCGTGGCAGCCTGAGCCTCGGAACGGGACGACCGCGCGCGACCGCCTGGAGTATGTAGTTCGCCTCCAGAGCTCGCGCGACGACCTGGCGTCCGGGTGCTCGAAACACCACCGTCGCCACGTGCAGCGCGGAGAGCGCGATGGCTGGGAGCTGCGCACGCTGGACGGGGAGCGCGCTCGGGACCTGCTGTACGCGGTGCAGCGGGAAGCGTCCGCGCGGGCCTCGGAGCGGGGCGATCCGTTTGCCCCGGCGCTGCCCGAGGTCGCGCTGACCTCGCCCGAGGGCCGTTCGCCGTGG
>Ga0134122_10002561_pt1 | contig 13435 bp, 11 predicted proteins | sample KB302_FD_96461 | JGI IMG/M metagenome (GOLD analysis project Ga0134122, IMG submission 96461) | Terrestrial soil microbial communities without Nitrogen fertilizer from Kellogg Biological Station, Michigan, USA - KB3-0-2 | ecosystem: Environmental > Terrestrial > Soil > Unclassified ... | reverse complement strand
GTGCGTCTCCCTCGATCGTGGCCACGTCGCCGGTGGCGAAGATCCATGGGTGATCGACCGCCTGGAGCGTGGGGCTCACGCGGATGAACCCATCGGGGGTCGTGGCGAGCCCGCTTTCCGCGACCCACGGCGGCGCCGCGGCATGGGTCACCCAGAACGTGAAATCCTCCGGCACGAAATCACCGTCCGCCGTCTGCACACCGTCCGCGGTGACTTCGATCGCCTGCGTGCCGGTGCGCACCGTGATGCCGCGCTCCGCCAGCAGGTGCGTGAGGATGCGCCGCACGCGCTCGTTATGACCGGGCAGCAAGTGCGGGCCTTGATGAAGGAGGGTGATGGCGGCCCGCCGGCCGAGCTGGTGGTGCATGGTGAGGGCGAGCTCCACGCCGCCGGCCCCTCCGCCGACGAGGATGACGCGGCATGGGCGCTCGGCCGCCGCCGCCTTCACCCGTTCCCACCCGGCCAGCAGCCGGGGCACCGGCTTCGCGGGAATGGCCCAGGCCTCCGCTCCCGGCACGCCAGAGAGGCTCGGGAGGCTGCCGACGTTCAAAGAGATCACATCCGCGCGGAGCGGCGGTCGGCCTGCGACATGAATCGTGCGTTCGGCCAAGTCCATGCCCGCGACCTGGCCGAGCACGAACACCACACCGGCGAAGGCGCACAGGCGGCGCAGGTCGATGTGCATCTCCTCCCACGAATAGAACCCCGCCACGTGCCCGGGCAGCATGCCGGAGTAGGGCGCGTACGACACGTCGCTCACCAGCGTGACCCGCACGCCGGGAATCGGCCGCATCCCGAGCATGCGCAGAGCGAGCGCATGAGAATGCCCGCCGCCGGCCAGCACGAGGTCCCGCCCGTAAGGAGTCTCCGAGGTGTTCATCGCCGCCCAAGAGGATCATCGGGAGGAGGCGAAGGTCAAGCGGCCGGTCTCGGCTCGACCGTCCAACGCACCACCAGGGTCCTGATACCCGCCGCGAGGTGTCGCCGAAGGCTTTCTCGGCCGGCGTTTGGCGGTTTCTTGTAAAGAAGTTGTCCTGCCTTTTCTGACCCCGGTCCTGGCTACACTTTCATGGCGGTGAGCGGGCTCACTTTCGAGGCCCGGCGGGCGGGCAGGAAGTTGGCCAGGAACGCCACCAGTGCCAGCAACGCGACGACGCTGCCGAAGGTCGTCAGATCGGAGCTTTCGACTCCATACAGCAGGCTCCTGAGAAGGCGCGACAGAGCCAGCGAGAGGACGATCCCCAGGATCAGCCCCGCCACCACGTAGCGCATTCCCTGCACCACCACCAGCTTGAACACCTCCGGAGGCTGCGCCCCGAGGGCCATGCGCAGACCGATCTCCCGTGTACGCTGGGCCACCGAGTAGGCCATTACGCCGTAAACCCCTACCGCGGCCAGGATCAAGGCGATCGCCGCGAAGATAGTAAAGATGAACAGCGAGAAGCGCCGTAACAGGAGCGACTCGGAAGCCACCTCCTCCATGGTCTTGACGTCGTAGATCGCCTGGTCCGGGTCGATGGCGAAGAGCTCCTTGCGCAACGCGGAAGCCAGGAGCTGAGGCTGCGCCTTCGTCTTTACCACCACGTTGATCGTCCAGAACGTGCTCTGTGCCAGGGGCGTGTAGATTTCCGGCTCCGGCTCCGCTTCCAGGCTGGTGTGGCGGACGTCCTGGATCAGGCCGACGACAGTGAGCCACTTGTGCTCCTCGGTGCCCGGCGCCGCGAAGCTGAGGCGCTGCTCGAGCGGATTCTGCCCTGGCCAGAAGCGGCGGGCCAGGGTCTGGTTCACGATGGCTACGCCCGGCGTCTCCGCCCGGTCCTGGTTCGTAAAGCCCCGCCCCTGGAGCCGCGAGATGCCCATGACGGAGAAATAGTCCGGCGAGACGATGTTGGGATAGGCCTTAGGGGTCTCGCCGGCGGTCGCGGGCCGGTTCTCGAGGAAGACGTCGACCGGCTCGATGGGCTCCTTGAGGGGTAGCTTCTCGACAGCCGCGACCTGGTCCACTCCGGGCACGGCCTGGAACCGCAGCAGGATTTCATCGAAGAGAGCCACCTTCTTTGGCGCTTCGCCGTACTTGATCCAGGGCAGCGCCATCTCCAGAGTCAGCAGTTTGCGAGTCGAAAAGCCCGTATCGGTGCTTCGAACCGTGTTGAAGGTGCGGATGAGCAGGCCGGCCCCCACCAGCAGCACCAGGGCGAGGGCCACTTCGCAGACCACCAGAAGGAGGCTGAGGCGGTGACGCCCGTGCGTGGGGTACAGAGTCCCAGTCTGGCGCAGGGTCGTCTGAAGCTCGGTGCGGCTACTCTTCCAAGCCGGCACGAGCCCGAACGCCACTGCGGTGAGCAGGCTCACCCCAAGGGCGAACGTCACTACCCGGCTGTCGAGAGCGAGTTCTTCAAGACGCGGAATCACCGGGGCATAGGAGGCCACCAGGGCGTTGATCCCCCAGTAGGCCAGTAGAAGCCCCAGACTGCCGGCCAGTAGGGCGAGCAGCAAGCTTTCGGCGAGGATTTGCTGGACCAGGCGCCGGCGGCCCGCCCCGAGAGCATTGCGGATGGCGATCTCCCGATCCCGCACCTCGGCCCGGGCCAGAAGCAGGTTGGCCACATTGACGCAGGCGATAAGCAGCACGAAAGCCACGGCGCCCGCCAGGATGAGTAGGGCCCGCTGCACGTTTCCCATCACGGACGACTGGAGAGAGAGCACCCGTACCCCGAGATGGCGGTTGGTGTCCGGGTACTGCCGCTCCAAGTCGCGCGCGATCCGGGTCATCTCGTCCTGGGCCTGTTCCAGGGTAACGCCGGGCTTGAGGCGTGCGATGCAGTCGAAGAGCCGCTGCTCGCTCCCCCGGATCTCCGCCTTTCCCGGGGGGAAAGCGAACGCCCGCCAGAGGTCCGGCTTTTCCGAAGTGGCGGGTACGGGACGGCTGAATTCGGGGCCGAGGACGCCGAGGACCTTGAACTGGTAACCGTCGATCGTCACCGACTGGCCGATGGCGTTGGGATCGCCGGCGAATCTGCGCTTCCATAGGCCATGGCTAATTACGGCCACGCGGTGGCTGCCCCACACCTCGTCGCTGGCGTCGAAAAGCCGGCCCAGAACCGGCTGTGCACCCAGGATGTGGAAGTAGTCGCGCGAGGCTACGCCCGTCGTCAGCCGCTCGGGCTCGGCACCACCCCAGAGGTTGTAGCCCACGATGTCCCAAACGGCTACGCGCTCCAGAGTCCGGCTGCGCTCCTGGATGTCCTTGAAGTCGGGGAACGAGAAGAGCTCGTGCTCGATGTTCTGAGGTCGGTTCTCGAGCCAGATCCGGACTAGGCGCTCGGGCTCGGGATAAGGCAGCGGACGCAGGATCACGCCGTTGACCACGCTGAAGATGGCCGTGGTGGCTCCGATGCCCAGAGCGAGCGTCAGGATGACCACAAAGGTGAAGCCGGCGTTCTGGACTATGGTTCGCACGGCATACCGCACGTCCTGTAGCAGGATATTCATGATGCTCTCCAACACAAGACGACGGGATGAGAGGCGCTACAGGCGCCGCCAGCCCGTCGGCACGGGGTTAGTAGAGGCAGGGCAAGAGCCGCGCGGAACGCCGTACGTAGGCGTCATATTCTTCTCCGAAGATCTCACCCAGATGTGCCTCCTCCTTCGGAATGCGCCGGAGCAGGAGCACGAGCCAGCCCAGGGTGAGGAGCCAACCCAGAAGGCTCGCGAAGATCAGGGTGAAGCCGACCTTGCCCAGCAGGAGGAACGTGTAGCGCGGATGCCGCACCCGGCGGTAGGGACCCTCGCTCACCAGGGAGCGATTCTCGAGATCGCCGTAGAATTGGCGCATCAGATAGGTGTCGACCCACACCAAGCCGAGCTCGGCCAGCAGGTAAAGGCCGAGGCCTGCGCTCTGCAGGACCGATTTCTCCAGCACAGGTACGAGGTGCAGATGGCCGTAATCGAGCATCACGGCTGGCTGGCTCAGGCCGAGGAGGCGCATCCAGAGGGCGGATCTGGGATCGAAGGTCAGGCCCAGGGCCTCCTGGGTCGCCTCCGACTTCATCCCCATCCCTCCGCGGCCTGAGAAGAAAGCGCGTATCCGGAAGAGCACGTTGAAGACCACATAGCTGCCCGAGAAGAGGTCGAGCCGAGCCCAGGGTTCGGCCGATCCCCACTGCCGCAGACAGGCGAGGGACAGGAGCAGCATCCCCGCATAGACGAGGACCGGGCGCAGGACACGCCGCCTGTTGACGGGCGGGGCCGCCGGCAGCGCGGTCACTTCAGCGTGGGTGGACATAGGAGATCCAGGGCTCCATGACGGCGTCGATGCGGTTCACCGGCCTGCCCGAGGGATCCAACACCTGAAGGCCACGGTTGTACCACTCGATGATGCCGCCGCTCAGCGTGTAGATGGGCCGCCCCAGGCGACCTTCGAGGATGACCGCCGCCAGCCCGGACCGGTAGCCCGCCGTGCAGTAGGTCACCACCGTGGCGTCAGTGGGGATGTCGTCCAAAGGCATCGTGCGCACCCCTTTGGGCAAGGCGAGCCGCGCTCCCGGCAGGGCGCTCACCTCGTTCTCTTGCGGCTCGCGCACATCCAGGAGCACGATCTTCTCGCCCTTCGTGAGCCGGTTCTGGAATTCCTCGACAGTGATCTGCCGCGCCTTGGTCAGGGCATTGATTTCCGCCACCTTTGTCTCGAACTCCCGGTCGCGCTGGGTCCAGTTCACCGGTGCCGATGCGGCGGCACGGATCTCCGGCGTGGCCGTGGGCGTCTGCGCTCCGGTCGCCGGGACGAGCGCGAACGCGAGCGCCAGGAACGAAGCCTCTCGAAGGGGATGCCAGCGTTGTCCGGATCTTGAATTTCGCATTTTTTCTCGGATCAGGAGTGTTGTCGTTTTTAAGTATTGCTAAGGCTATCGGAGGTAAATCCAAGCTTGACTCTATCTCTAATATGGTCTACATTCATAATGTACTCTAAGGAGTCTTCTATGGCAATCCCTGAAAGGTCCTCGGGGACGCGACACCCCTACCTGTCGAGGCAGGATTTCCCGGGGAGCTGCTACTTCGACAATGGCGCCGCCACGCCCATGAGCGCCGCTGCCATGGAGGCGCTCACTCAGGCCTGCCGGTTAGCGTGGGCCAATCCTTCGAGCCTGCACGGCACCGGCCGGGAGGCGCGGGAGAAGGTGCTCGAGGTCGAGCAACTGCTCCGGGCGGAGCTGGGCGCGGAGCACGCTCGCATCGCCTTTACCGGCAGCGGCACGGAAGCCAACAACATGGCCGTGCTGGGCTATTGGTCGGCCAACGGTCGGCCGGGGGAGCGGGTAATCATCAGCCGTTTCGAGCACCCCGCAATCCTCGAGTGCATCGACGTGCTCAGGCAGCAGGGGGCCGAGGTGATGATGGCCGACATCCGGCGTGACGGTGTGGTGGACTTGGAGCAGCTTGAGTCGCTGCTCAACGAGCACGCTCGTCTGGTCTCGGTGATGGCGGTCAACAACGAGCTCGGCACGATCCAACCCATTGGCCGGATCGGCCGGATGTGCCGGGAGCGCAGGATCGCCTTCCACACGGACGCCGTGCAGGCGGTGGGCAAGATCCGCCTCTCGATGGCCGACTCCTGCATCGACCTGCTGTCATTGACGGCACATAAGTTCCACGGCCCGCGTGGCGTCGGCGCGCTGGTGATCCGCCCGGACTTGCTGATCAACCCGATCGCCTATGGCGGCGCGTCCGATACGCTGCTGCGGCCCGGTACTCAGAACGTTCCCGGCATCACGGCTCTAGGAGCCGCGGTTCGCTTCTTCCGCGAGCAGCGCGAAGTCATGGAGCGTACTCGGCGGGAGTTGGATATTTATCTGCTGGAGGGGCTCTCCTGCATCCCAGGCTTCCACCTCAATACGGGCGGCGCCGAACGCGTCCACGGCGTGTTCAACGTGCGTTTCGACGGAGTGGACGCCGACTCTCTGATTCAGCACCTGGATTATTTCGGCGTCCACTGTTCGCGCGGTTCGGCATGCTCCGCCGCCAGCCCCAAGCTATCCGCCACGCTTACTGCCATGGGGCTGACGGAGAAGGAAATCCAGGAAAGTTTCCGGATCTCTATGGGTTTCTTCAACGCGCAGCACGAGATCGATTGGCTGCTCGGCTTGTTGCCGCCGCTGGTGAGCTGCCTCCGGGCGATGCCCGACAAGAGCACCCATGTGGGCAAGCTGATGTCGGCCCCAGTCTGCTCCTAGAAATCAAACTGGCGGAAGCGACACTCCGCGACAGGGGAGATTGACACTATGGAAGCTCACGCGAAGGCAATTCAGGATGACGAGCCGGGCATGCGCACCCTGGCGTTGTCCGGCTGCATTAGCGAGTGCGCCCACAAGGAGACGATCGTCTATTACGCGTTCGCCGAGCCCATCGACCGTGCTCTCGTGGAGTCGCTGGCCAGGGTCGGCGAGCTGTATGTGGACGAGGTCACCGGCATCTTCAAAGTGATCCAGATGGACCACTTCTACGTCTTCGGGGTCTTGGGGGAGCGCGAGCTGCGCATTTGCATGTACTACAGCGATAAGATTTCCGACCGCCTGAAGATCGATCGGCAATTGGTCGAGCATTTCCAGGCGCGCGGCGAAGTCAGCATGCGCTACAACAAGAGCGGCAGTCTCGCGCGAATCGCCACCCCAGTATCCACTCCGGAAATCGTGCTGGTCGGAGCGCACTGATCCCCCGCCGCGGGGATGCAGTGCGCGCCACACGGGAAGATCGAAAGCGATGAACGAAATCTTGCTGGTCTCGACTTATGAATCGGGTTTCCAATCGTTGGGAACGACCGTAGCGGCGGCACACTTGAAGCAGGCGGGCGTACCCTGCCGCCTGCTGGACCTGTCGCTGGTTTCGGCGCCTGCGCCGGAGGAGCTCCAGCGTTATGGAATGGTGGGCTTCCATGTGCCGATGTACCATGCCCTGCCGCAGTCGTTCAATCTCGCCAAACGCATCCGGACGTTGGACCTGCGGCCGAAGATCTTCTTCTTCGGTCTCTACGCCGGCCTGTTCCGGGACGAGATCCTGAGCAAATACGGCGACCACGTGTTCCACACCAACTGGGAGGACGAGCTGCTGGATGTGGTTCTCGCCCAGGACTACGCCGATCGCCCGGTGCAGATCGGCAGCTCGGCGCCGGTAGACCAGGCGCGGCCCGCCTACTCCTACAGACGCCAGGATCGGTTCCTACCGCCCGCGCGGGAGTTCCTGCCCGACCTGGGCCGCTATGCGAGGTTCCTGGATGGTGGAGCGCGCCTGCTCACCGGGAACGTCGAGACGAGCCGGGGATGCATCCATCCCTGTACGCACTGTCCCTTGCCGCCGGTCTATGGCGGCAAGGTGACACTGATCCCTCAGGAGGTTGTCCTCGCTGACGTCGACAACTTGGTAAAGATGGGCGCGCGGCACCTCTCCTTTATTGATCCCGATTTCCTCAATGCTCCCCGACACAGCCTTTCTATCGTGCAGGAGATGAATGAGAGGTACCCGTTCCTCACCTACGATTTCACAGCCAAGATCACCCATTTTCGCCGCCATGCGGAGTACGTCGAGCAGCTTGCTCCCCTGGGACTGCGGTACGTCCTGACCGCCATGGAGTTCAACGACGACGATACGTTGGAGCGCCTGAAGAAGAAGCACTCGACGCAGGATCTGCAGTGGACGATCGAATTCCTGCGCTCCCTGGGCGTCCACGTCAAGCCCACGTTCGTCTTCGTCAACCCGTGGGTGACGGTCGAGGACATGATGAGTCTCCTCAACTTCATCGAGGAGAACGACTTGATTGAGTGCGTGGATCCGGTGCAGTACAAGATCCGCTTGCTGCTCTTCCGCAACTCCCTATTGCTCGACGGCGCGTACATCGACCGAAGCGCCTTCGGGGACGAGAACGATTTCTACACGGAGTGGCGGCACGAGGATCCCGCGATCGAGGCGCTCTACCGCGATCTGGTCCGCGTGGTGGATCACCACATGGCGATCGGAGCGAGCTTCAACGACGCATTCCAGGCTGTCCGCAAAGTGGTTGCGGGCTATCTGCCACCCGGCAGCCCTACGTCGCGACCGATCACCATCCGTTCGTGGGCCTTGCAGGAAGATGTTCCTCGCTACGACGTACCCAATTTTTGCTGTGCTGAGCCTACCGACGAGCATATGCTCGAATTTAAAGGGCTGGTATAGGCGCGTGAGAGCCTGCTGGAGAAAGCACCATGATTGAAACGATGAGAGAGCAGATCAAGGAGCAGTATGCACGGGCCGCGACCGAGGGCGTTAACCTGTGCTCAACGGATTCCTATCGGAATCTCGACCTGAGTTGGGTTCCGGACGAGATCCTGAAGGTCAATCAGGGTTGTGGCTCGCCGCTGAGCGATGCCGGCCACGACGTGCGCCGCGGCGACGTCGTCGTCGACTTGGGCTGCGGTGCGGGTCTCGACGTTTTCCTTGCGTCGAAGATGGTGGGCCCGAACGGGCACGTGCACGGCGTCGACATGACTCCCGAGATGCTGGCCATCGCCCGCCGCAATGGCGAAGAGGTCGCGCGGCGGTTAGGCTATCCCGCTTCCAACGTTTCGTTTCATGAATCGGTCATGGAGGAGATCCCCCTCGAGTCCGATACCGTGGACGTGGTGATCTCCAATTGCGTGATCAACCTGAGCCACCACAAGGATCAGGTGTTCCGGGAGATCTTCCGCGTGCTCAGGCCCGGCGGCCGGTTTCTCATCGCCGACATCCTGTCTCTGCACGAGCTCCCCGTTTATATGAAGTACAACGAGTTACTGGTGGGCCGCTGCCTTGTGGGCGCGCAGTCCGTCGCGGAGCTCCTGTCCACGGTGCACGACAGCGGCTTCCACGGGGTGACCCTGCTGAGCCAGAAGAGCTACGCTCAGGTGGACATGCACGACTTCGTCTCGCTTACGGTGAGCGGCAGCAAGCTGCCGGCGGCGCAGAACGGTGCGACACAGTATGCGGTGCTCCTGGGCCCTTGCTCCAGCGCGGTCGATGAGATGGGCAACCGGTACGAGCGGGGCGCAGTCACGGAGGTCTCGGATGAGACGGCCGCCGTGCTGCGACTGCCGCGTTACCGGGAGTACTTCTTCGTCTCGCCCCAGCCGCGGGAGATCAAGGGCTCGGCGCCCCTGGGGGTCTTCCCTGATCCCGGCCCCTGCATCTACGGCGGCGACTTCGCTATGCTGCTGGGCCCCTTCCGAGAGATCCGCGACGACGACGGGCACGTCTTTGAGGCGGGGCGCGAGCTGGAGGTTTGCGGCAAGACAGTCAAGGTGCTTGCGACGCCCCTCTATCGGCATCTCATGATCATGGTGAACCGTTTCCAGGGAGAGCTCGAGACGCGCCAGGTGATCTGCGGACCAGGTTGTTGCTGATCGTCCGGAGGACGGATGACGATTTTCCTGGGCCGGGAGACCGCTCGAGAGCTCGACGCCTGCATCGAGGATATGCGCCCGGTCTGGATCGGCAGGCTCCGGGACTACGTCTCGGTGCCGAGCACCTTTCACTTCCCCGAGGATGTCGCGGAGCGCACGCGCCTCTGCCTTGAGGGTGGCCTGCGGCCCGAGCACGTGCCGCATCATGCGACCCTGGCGCGCCGGATAGGCGACGATCTGGCGGCGCTGGGGCTGCGCGTGACTGCGGGTGCCGGGACCCTGCCGGGGGACGAGGCAGGCGTCCCCTACGTGCGTGCCCGCACGGACGGCGACGGACCGGTGGACCTCCTTTTCTCGTCGCACTATGACGTCGTGGGGGCCGATCCCGGCACCTGGCGCACGGACCCGTTCGCGGCCCTCGAGAACGACGGGTGGATCTTCGGCCGGGGGACCTCGGACGCCAAGGGGCCTCTGTCGGCCATGGTCTCGGCCTGGGAGGCGATCCAGCGGACGGGCCTCCGCCCCGCGCGCGCCGTCGAATTCCTGTTCACCGGCGACGAGGAGGTAGGAGGGCGGCGGGGCGTCCGCTCGGCGGAGTTGCGCGGCACGCTCGACGCGCGTGCCTGTGTGGTCGGGGAGCCCAGCGCGCTGCGCGGCGCGCGCACCATCGGCGTGATGACCAAGGGGCGGATGGAGATCCGCCTCACCGCCCGTCCCACCGCATCGGGGAGCGCGCATTCCGGTCTGGCCGGCGGGGACTCCCCCCTGGAGAGGATGGTCTCGGTCCTGGAGCACCTGCGGCGTGACCGCGAGCGCCTGGCCGAAGCCTTCCGCCGGTGCGCGGAGGAAGAGCCGGCGTGGAGCGGCGTGGAGCGGGCCGAGCCGCAGGTGCGCATCCTCGGCCTGCGGCAGTCCGCGGTGGCGTCCTCCGGCAACATCACGGGAGGGATGGCCGAGGCGCGCGTCGAAGTCCGCTTCCATCCGCCGATGAGCGGCGACCGGGTGGAGGAGTGGCTGCGGTCGGCGCTGGCCGCGCAGGGGGATGCGGGCCTCGAGGTCGAGATCACGCGCTGGAACGAGCCGGCGGTCCTGCCGCCGGCTCACGGCCTGCACGCAGAGGTGGCCCGCCGGGCGGAACGGATGGGCCTGGGCCTCTCCGTCGCCGCGTTCCCCGCCGGCTCGGACATGTCCCCACTGGTCAACCTGCACGGAATACCCACCTGCATCGCGAGCTGCGCCGACCTCGCCGCCAACGCCATCCATGGCGACGACGAGCGGATCTCCGAGCGGGAGCTGCTCGATTCGGTGAAGCTGTATGCGGCGCTGATGCTCGAGGGAACGTAGAGAACGTCGAGAGAGGAGACGATTATGAGTACGGACAATGCCCTTTCCATCCGTGAGGCCACGGCCACGGACCTGCCGCCGGTGATCGGCGTGGTCTCCGGGGTGCTCGGCGAATACGAGCTGCCGGTGTGCCAGACCGAGCTCGACCAGGAGCTGCGCCAGGTCGTCGAGGCGCGTGACGGCGAGAACGGCCGCCTCTGGGTGGCGCTCGCCGGCGGCACGGTGGTGGGATGCGCTGCGATCACCCCCATCCGCGACGGCGTCTGCGAGCTGAAGCGGATGTACCTGCTGCCGACGTACCGCGGCCAGGGGATCGGCCGCCGGCTGCTCGGCGAGGCGCTGGGCTATGCCCGCGAGCGCTACCAGCGGGTCGAGCTGGAGACCCACACGAAGATGGAGGCGGCGCGCAGGCTGTACGGCGCCGCCGGCTTCCAGAAGTTCTGTTCCTCGATGAGGAACTGCGGTTGCGACCAGTCGATGTATCTCGAGCTGATGTGAACGGATCACTTTCTCTTTGGGAGCGCGCACATGTCGAAACGTTCGTTGTTGTCCATCCTGGTCACGCTGCTGCTGCTGTCCACCGCCGCCGCGGCCGAGGTCCTGCGCATCAACGGCTCCACGACCGTGAACGCAGTCGTGGTCGAGGCCGCCGAGATCCTGCGGACCAAGAAGGGGATGCAGATCGAGGTCGACACCCAGGGCGGGAGCACAGGCGGGATCTCCGCCCTCGCCGATGGACGGGTACAGATCGGGATGATCTCCCGGCCGGTCACCGACGAGGACAAGACGAAGTACCCTAAAATCCAGTTCCATCCCATCGCCATCGGAGAGGATGCCGTCGCCATCATCGTCTCCCGCGACGTCTGGGACGGGGGAGTGAAGGCTCTCACCCGGGCGCAGGCGCAGCAGATCTATGAAAGCAAGGTCAAGAACTGGAAAGAGCTGGGCGGTCCGGATCAGCGCATCGTCTTTTTCAACAAGGAGCCGGGCCGCGGCACCTGGGAGGTCTTCGTGCACTGGCTGTATGGCGATGCCAAGAAGGCCCCGTCGGTGAGCTTCCCCGAAGTGGGCGCCAATGAAGAGGCGCGCACCAAGGTCGCCTCCACCCGCGGGGCCCTGTCGCAGCTTTCCTCGTCCTGGGTCGACAACAAGAAGACCTTTGCGCTGGGGATCAAGGGGGACCAGGGCCAGGTGGTGCGGCCGGACCCGGCCCACATCGCTGACCGGAGCTATCCCCTCTCTCGGACTCTCTCCGTGGTGACCAACGGGGAACCCCAGGGCGCGGCGAAGGTCATGGTCGACTTCCTCCTCTCGCCCGAGGGGCAGGCGTTGGTGCGCAAGCACGGATATCTGGCTCTCGCCGACCTCCACGGGAAGGGCAAGCCGTGACGGTCGCAGCCCTGGGTACGTCCGCCGTGCCGCGCCGCAGCTGGCGCCGGTTGGAGATCACGCGGCTGGCGAGCCTGGGGTTCACGCTGTTCGGAATCGCGGTCCTGGCCTACATCCTGGGATTGCTGGTGGTCCAGAGCCTGCCTGTCTGGCGACATGCGGGAGCGGGGTACCTGACGGGCACGGAGTGGTATTTCCGGGATCAGAAGTTCGGCATTCTGCCGATGGTCTATGGCACGGTGGCCGTGTCGGTGATCGCCATCGCGATCGCGGGTTTCCTGGGGGTGGGGACCGCCATTTTCGCGGCGGAGGTCCTGCCCCGCCGCTGGCGGCTGGGGCTGAAGCTCCTGATCGAGCTCCTGGCCGGCATCCCCTCGGTGGTCTATGGCATCCTGGGGATGCTGCTGCTGCGCGACTGGATCTACAGAGCCCTCGAGAGGTGGGACGTCTGGAGCGGCGACACGTTGCTCACCGGCGGTCTCGTGCTCGGGGTGATGATCCTGCCGACCGTAGTGACGCTGGCTGACGACGCGCTGCGCGGCGTGCCGAGCGCGCAGCGGCAGGCGGCGCGGGCGCTGGGCTTGAACCGGACGGAGACGATCGTCTCGGTCTGCCTGCCGCAAGCGCTTCCCGGGCTGCTCGCCGCGGTGCTGCTCGGCCTGGGTCGGGCGCTGGGCGAGACGATCGCGGTGTTCATGGTGATCGGCCGCCAGGACAACCAGTGGCCGGAGAAGCTGCTGTCGCTGCGCCCGCTGGTCGAGCCGGGGCAGACGCTCACCACCAAGCTCGGCGGAGCGGAGACGTTCATCGCCCATGCCGAGCCCCTGCACTGGGGGGCCATCGTGGGCCTCGCCCTGGTGCTCCTCGCCCTGGTCCTGGGGGTCACCCTGGCCGGGGCCCTCGTCGGAAGGCTGGGTGACCATGCGTAGGTGGATCAATGGCGCCTTTCTTCTCGCCACCGCGGTCTGCGCCGTGGTCGTCTGCGCGGTCCTCGTCGGCCTCGTGGTGACGATCCTGGTGCGCGCCCTGCCGGTGCTCCATCTGAACCTGCTCACCCAGCAGATGGCGGAGGCGGGAGCGTCCGGGGGGATCCGTTACGAGCTCCTGGGGACGCTGATCCTGATGGTCACGGCCCTCGCGGTGAGCACGCTCCTGTCGGTGGCGCTGGCGTTGACCAAGACCATCTATGTCGGGAGCTCGCGCCTCCAGCGCTGGATCGCGCTCGGTCTGTACACCATCAACGGCCTGCCGTCGATCGTCTTCGGCATCGTCGGCATGGCGTTCTTCATGGGGGTGCT
>Ga0134122_10002560_pt1 | contig 13436 bp, 9 predicted proteins | sample KB302_FD_96461 | JGI IMG/M metagenome (GOLD analysis project Ga0134122, IMG submission 96461) | Terrestrial soil microbial communities without Nitrogen fertilizer from Kellogg Biological Station, Michigan, USA - KB3-0-2 | ecosystem: Environmental > Terrestrial > Soil > Unclassified ... | reverse complement strand
TGCGCGAGTACTACGCGCAGCGCGCGTCGGCGGGGATGATCGTCAGCGAGGCCACGTCCGTCTCGGCCCAGGGCGTCGGCTACCCGCACACCCCGGGCATCTGGTCCGAGGAGCAGGTCGCGGGCTGGCGCTCCGTCGTGGACGGCGTCCACCAGGCCGGCGGGCGGATGCTCCTGCAGCTGTGGCACGTGGGCCGGATCTCCGACCCGAGCTTCCTCGACGGCGCGCCGCCGGTCGCGCCCAGCGCCATCGCCGCCGCGGGCACCGTCAGCCTGTTGCGCCCCAAGCGCCCGTACCCGGTGCCGCGCGCGCTGGACGCCGGGGAGCTCCCCGCCGTCGTCGAGTCGTACCGCCGCGCCGCGGAGAACGCGAAGCGGGCCGGCTTCGACGGCGTGGAGATCCACGGCGCCAACGGCTACCTGCTGGACCAGTTCCTCCAGGACAAGACCAACCGCCGCACCGACCGCTACGGCGGCTCCGTCGAGAACCGCGCGCGGCTGATGCTGGAGGTGGCGGACGCGGTGATCTCGGTGTGGGGCGCGGCGCGGGTGGGGATGCACCTGGCGCCGCGCGGCGATGCGCACGACGCGGGCGACGGCGATCCGGCGGCGACGTTCGGCCACGTCGTCCGGGAGCTGAGCCGGCGCGGGATTGCGTTCCTCATCGTGCGCGAGTCGCTCACCGGGCAGCGCTACGGCCCCGATCTCCGCCGGCAGTTCCGCGGCGCCTACGTCGCCAACGAGGGCTTCACGCGCGAGACCGCGGAGTCGGTGCTCGCCTCCGGCGAGGCGGACGCCGTCGCGTTCGGCAAGCCGTTCATCTCCAACCCGGACCTCCCGGAGCGCTTCCGCCGCGGCCTGCCGATCACCCCGTGGGACCAGAAGACGTTCTACTCCGAGGGGCCCGCGGGCTACACGGACTACTCGAAGTCGGCGTAGCGCCCGAGCCGCGCGCCGCGGGTCGAAGCGGAGCCTGCAAGATGGGCATGCGCCCGGTGGTGCTGGTACCGTGCCGGGCCCGACGAACCTGACGGAGCGCGGCCACCATGGAGATGAGGGCGATGACATCGAGACGGGTTCCTGTCCGGCTGCTCATCCTGGCGGTCGTGCCGTTGCTGGAATCCTCGGCGGGATGCCCCCTGTCGAAGGGGACGCTCCTGTCCGTCACGGACCAGGTCACCGGCGCGGTCAACAAGGCCACCACCACCCTCCAGAACGGCATCGACACCCTGGGCAGCCAATCGGCCTCCTGGCAGAAGACGCTGCCGCAGCTCACCGATCAGCTCCACGCCGCGGCCAAGGACCTGGAGTCATCGGCTGCGCAGGACATCCAGGGAGACATCAACCAGACCATCCAGGAGATCAACGGCACCGCCGATTACACGGCACAATTGCTCAATCGCAGCATCTCCTACGCCGGCACGGAGGTGCAGTGCCGCGAAGACATCATCGTCCTCCGCATCAAGATCGAGCTGGGCAACCAGATCCACCGGCTGAGGAATCTCCTGCGCAAGCAGAATAACCAGCCGCTCGAGACGCTCGACCCGGTTCCGCCGTCCATCTGCCACGTCGATCCAGACTTCATCGACCTCTCGAAAGCGCTCTCGGTGGTCCGCATCACGGGCGCCGATCTCGGCACCGCGCTGCCGGAGGTGTACGTGGTGGACGACCGCTCGCACGAGGTGCTCGTGCCCAGCCAGTTCGTGGTCCCGGTGACCACCTACGAGCTGACGCTGAACGCGAGCCGGATGGTGCAGGCCAACCTGCTCGGCCCCTCGAGCGTGGCGGTGCGGTTCAAGTGGGGAGGCCTCTTGCTCCCGACGGGGATCGGCGTCACCGCGGGGGCAACCCCTCCCCAGTGCGGGGGCCTCGGTCAGCCCTGCTGCCAGGGGCTCAACTGCGCCGCCGGGATCTGCTCCGCCGGGGTCTGCGTGGCCCCCCCGCAGTGCGGCGCCATTGGACAGCCCTGCTGCAATACCACCCAGTGCAGCGCGGGGGCCTGCGCGAGCGGCCGGTGTGTCGCCTGTGGCGCTCTTGGGCAGCCCTGCTGCTCGGGTGTGAGCTGCAGCGCCGGGAGCTGCACGGGGGGCGTGTGCACCGCGCCGCGCCCGCCGACTTGCCACGCCGGGCCGCTGGTCCAGTGGAGCTCCGGCTCGGTGGCCGGCTGCGGCGAGCTCAGCGGCGGCCAGTGCAGCACCCACTTCTGCTGGAAGCTCACCGGGAGCTGCGACTCGGGAACCGCCAATGGTGTCATCAATGTCGGCATCCAGGGGAATTGCAACGGCCAGTCCATGGCCACGGGTCCGACGCGGGTGGACAACAGCGGGGCGCAGGCCGTCGCCTGGTTCAACAAGCCTCAGGACAACTGCTACACCAGCGGTTGCACGGGTGCGCTCACCATCTCCTTCAACGTGAACTGCTGCCAGTGATGGCTCCGCGCGCCCTGGCTGCCTCCCCTCCCGTCCTGGCGTGAGCTCTTGCGAGGGGCACCCGGGCACGTCGCCCGGGCGCGAAGCGTAGAGTGAGCCGCGTCGCGCGACACGGGGGAGGAGGCGGGTATGGCGACCGTGGCCGGTGTGATGGAGCGGTATGGCGCCGAAATCATGAACGCGTGGGCCGCCGAGGCGGAGAAGACGGCCTCGGCTCGGGGTCTGTCCCAACCGGAGTTGCGGAATTTCCTCCCCCGCTATCTCGCCACGCTCGGCAGCGGAGGAAACGCCCGCCAGGCCGCCCAAGAGTACCTGGAGTCACACCTCGCCAGTCGCATCCGGCAGGGGTTCGATCTCTCCGAGATCGTGGAGGAGTTCGTCCTGCTCGAGCGGTGCGTCACCTCCCTGTGGGCTTCCATCCCGCCGCAGGACCGCCCCCCGGAGGCGGACCGCCAGTCGTTCTCCCTGGCCATCCAGTACACCATCGTGCAGCTCACGGCGATGTTCCAAGAGCACATGCTGCTCGACGAGCAGCGCGAGAAGCGATACCTGCGCCTGCTCCAGTCCATCGCCGACGACGCCCTCCGCACTCCCGAGGCCCCCCTCACCTCGCGCCTGGGTGAAGTCCTGGAGATGCTCCTCGAAGCCACGGGGGCGCACTCCGCCTGCATCCTCCTCTGCCGGCCGGAGCTCGACGATCTCATCGCCACCGCCTCGGCCGGCGTGGCTCGCGAGGAGCTGGCGCAGATGGCGACCTCTCTCGATCTCTCCTCGGTGGGCGGGAGGATCGCCGCCCGCCCCGAGCCGAAGCAGGCCGATGTCGAAGACGTCCATACCGAGCTGGCGGTCAGCGAAGGGCTTCGCCGGAGTGGGATCCTGTCGCTGGCCGGCATCCGCCTGCCGCCCCGTCACAGGCTGATCGGGATCCTCCTGGTCGGCCTCCGCGAGCAACGCGCCTTCACCGCGCGGGAGATCAGGCGGCTGGAGGCGCTGGGCGACCGCCTCACCCTGCACGTGGACAATGCCATGCTCTACGCCGATCTCCGCCGCCACGTGGAGGACCTCACGATCGAGCGCGATCTCCGCGAGCGGTTCGTGGCCATCCTGGCTCACGACCTCCGGGGCCCGCTCGCGGCGGCCAAGGTGGGCAGCCACCTGCTCGCCCGGTATCCGGGGCAGATCGAGAGGCGCCGCGACGTGGTCCTGCGCCTGGAGCGCAACCTGGATCGCATGGACCGGATGATCCGGGACCTCCTGGACGTGAGCCGGCTTCGAGCCGGGCAGCGCCTGCCGCTGCGGCTGGACTCGTGCGATCTGGGCGCCGTCGCGGAGGGGGTCGTCGAGGAGCTCTCCGCCGTGCACGGCGACCGCTTCGCGCTCCTGGCCCCCGAGCGCGTGCGCGGGATCTGGAGCCAGGAGGAGCTGCAACGCGCGCTCTGGAACCTCGGCGTGAACGCGGTCAAGTACGGGTCCTCCGGCACCCCTGTCACCATCCGGATCGAGCGGACGCCGGGCGGCGCGCGCCTCTCCGTCCACAACCTGGGCAACCCCATCCCACCCGAGGACCAGGACCGGCTCTTCTCCTTGTACCAGCGGTTGGGAGCAGGAACGCAGCCAGGGACCGGCTGGGGCCTGGGGCTGGCGATCGTCCGCGCCTGTGCCGAGGCTCACGGCGGCAACGTGTCGGTCCAGAGCAGCCGCGAGGCGGGCACCACGTTCAGCCTCGATCTGCCTCAGGACTCGCGGCCGTTTCAGCGGGATGCCGTGGATGAGGCGACGTCCGCCGCCTCGCCCACGTCTCCGCCAGGGCACTAGGCTTCCGGGGTCGCGGCGGGCGTTCAGCCGACGACGTGGCGGGCCAGCGTCTGCCCGCGCAGGACGGTCATCGGACTGCGAGTCAGCCGTTCGATGTCGCGAAGGAGCGGTCGTTCGTCGTCGGCGCAGAACGACAGCGCCAACCCCGAGGCCCCCGCCCGGCCCGTCCGGCCGATGCGGTGCACGTAGCTCTCCGGCTCGCTGGGGACGTCGTAGTTGACCACGTGGCTGATCCCGTCGACGTCCAGGCCGCGCGCCGCCACGTCGGTGGCCACGAGCACGCGCACCCTTCCGCTCCGGAAGCACGAGAGCGCCTGGAGGCGGGCGTTCTGCGACTTGTTACCGTGGATGACGGCCGCCTCGATGCGCGAGCGCTCGAGCTTCCTGGCCACCTTGTCGGCGCCGTGCTTGGTGCGGGTGAACACGATGACCCGCTCCGCTTCAGGTCGCGACAGCACGTCCGCCAGGAGATCGATCTTCTCCGCCTGCTTGACGAAGTAGACCTGCTGCTCGATGCGCGGCGCGGCCGGCGCGGAGGGGGCCACGCCCACCTGCACCGGATCGCGCAGGAGCGACCCGGCCAGGCCGCGGATCGCCGCCGGCATGGTGGCCGAGAACATCACCGTCTGGCGGCGGGACGGCAGCGCCGCGGCGATCCGGCGGATCGGCCTGATGAAGCCCATGTCCAGCATCCGGTCCGCCTCGTCGAGCACCAGCACCTCCACCGAGTGCAGCTCGACGAGATGCTGGTCGTGGAGGTCGAGCAGGCGGCCCGGCGTGGCGACGAGGACGTCCAGCCCTCCCCGGAGCGCCGCGGCCTGGGCGCCCTGCCCCACCCCGCCGAACACGGCCGCGCAGCGGGCACCCACCCGCCGCCCGTAGGTCTCGAAGCGCTGGGCCACCTGGACGGCCAGCTCGCGGGTGGGAACCACCACCAGCGCGCGCGGCTGGCGTCCCCGGCCCGGCGCCGTGGCGAGGCGGTGCAGGATGGGGAGCGCGAAGGCCGCGGTCTTTCCCGTCCCGGTTTGCGCGCAGCCGAGCAGGTCTCGACCCTGGAGCAGGTGGGGGATGGCCTGGGCCTGGATGGGAGTGGGCTCGCGATACCCCTCGTGATGCACGGCCCCCAGCAGCGCCGGGTGGAGACGCAGATCTTCGAATTTCAAGGTGAACCTTTTCGACCCGTGAGGTCCCGTTATCGTGGAGTCGCGAGCGTGATAACGGAACGTCGAATAGGCGAAACGGTATCAGTCACAGCGCCAGTGTAGAGCCCGCTTGTAGCTCGCTTCCTCGCTTGCCGCAAGTCGCCGGGTTGCGCCGGGGCCCTGCGGAGCGTAGGGTGTCTTCATCGGTGGCGGGCCACGGGTTTTCTCGCCACCCCGGTGCTGGCTCGCTGCGGTCCTCGGCGCGCGACATCCTCCCGCCGCTCGAGCCCATGGAAGCGCCGCATGGCCCGCATCACGGTGGAAGACTGTCTCGATCACGCCGACAACCGCTTCGCGCTGGTGATCCTCGCCGCGAAGCGCGCCCGGCAGCTCACCAAGAACGCGCGGCCGGTGGTCGAGCACGGCAAGAACAAACCGGCGGTGATGGCGCTGCGAGAGATCGCCGCGGGCAAGGTAAAGTTCGACCGGGACGTCCGCTCGGCGCTCTCCGGCAAGTACGACCCGGAGAAGAAGTAGGGTGCAGCCCCGAGGGGCGGCGAGCACCAGAGGAATGGAGCGGCGATGAGCGAGGCAAGTGACGTGCTGCGCGACGCGGTCGAGCGCGTGGATGCGCTGGTGACGGTCGCCGGGACCCCGGAGGGGCTGCGCGAGGCGTGGGGCAAGCTGGTGGTCGCGCTCGCGCTTGGACCCTCGCGGGAGCGGCGCGTGTGCCCGTTCTGCGGCAAGACCGGGATGCGCGAGGCCAACCGCTGCGGCTACTGCTGGCGCGCGCTCCCGCCGGCCGCGGACGGCGCGGCCCCGGGGTCCCCCGTCGAGGGCGCCGCGAGGTGAGGCCGTCCACCCGGTACCTCGCCCACGGTGACTTCCACGCGGCGCTCCACCGGCGCGTGGAGGAGCACTTCGCGCGCAGCGGCGTGGGGCCCGGTCCCACGCCCGAGATGTGGCGGAAGACGCTGATCATCGTCGCGTGGTTCGCCGCCTCGTACGGCCTGCTGGTGTTCTGGGCATCCGGGCCGTGGCAGGCGCTGGCGTGCTCGGTCTCGCTGGGCCTGGCGGTGGCGGGGATCGGCTTCAACATCCAGCACGACGGGGGGCACGGCGGATATTCGGCCCGGCGGGGCCTGAACACGGCGATGGCCATCGGCCTGGACCTGATCGGCGGCAGCTCGTACGTGTGGCGGTGGAAGCACAACATCTTCCACCACAGCCACCCCAACGTGGACGGGCTGGACGCGGACGTGAACGTCCAGCCGTTCTGCCGCCTCACTCCGTCGCAGCGGCGGCGGTGGGGCCACCGGTTCCAGCACGTCTACGCGTGGCTGCTGTATTCGCTCATGGCGGTGAAGTGGCAGTTCATCGACGACTTCAAGGACGTGATCACCGGCCGGATCGGCAGCCAGCGCTTTCCCCGCCCGCGCGGCCTCGACCTGCTGTGGCTGCTGGCAGGCAAGGCGGTGTTCCTCGGATGGGCCCTGGGGCTGCCGCTCCTCTTGCACCCGGTCCGGTCCGTGCTGCTGTGTCACGCCGCCGCGTCGATCACCCTGAGCCTGGTCCTCTCCGTCACCTTCCAGCTCGCGCACGCGGTGGAGGGGGCGTCCGCACCGGGGCTGGACGGGGCCCGCACCGAGTGGGCGGCGCACCAGGTGCGGACGGCGGCCGACTTCGCGCCCGGGAGCGCGGCCCTCACCTGGTACCTGGGCGGGCTGAACTACCAGGTGGAGCACCACCTCTTCCCCCGAGTGTGCCACGTCCACCTGAAGGCGCTGGCGCCCATCGTCCAGGCCACCTGCGCCGAGCACGGTGTACCCTACCGGGTCCATCCCACGGCGAGGGCTGCGCTCGCCTCACACGCCCGCTGGCTCCACCGGCTGGGCACGGAGCACGCGTGATGCCTGTCCAACACCACCTGACGACGACCGAGTTGCAGAAGCGAATCTCCTCGGCGGCCACGGAGCTCGCCGGCGCCGAGAAGGCCCTCTTGACCGTCCTGGAAGCCCTCCCCATGACGCTGCGATCGGAGAAGCAGATCATCAGCGCCACGTTGACGGAGGCGCTGGAGAAGGTGGCGGCGGCGAAGGGGAAGCTGGAGGGGGCGTTGGCGGAGCAACCCGACGGCGGGGATTCCGCCCATGCGGGGAGAGAGCCTCCGCGACGCTCCTGAAGCGCGGAAGATGCCCGCACCGGATCAGGCGGCACCGGGACGCGGAGGAGCTGGGGCCGGGTGGCTCCATACTGGCCGTACCGGCCATTCACGGACCGGGAGTCAGGACTTGTCGCCTTCAGTACGGCGAGGCGAGCTGGGTGCGCACCAGCGTGCCGAAGGACGTGGGCGCCAGCGCCATGCCGACGCCGCACCCGCCGCCGGAGAAATCGGTGAGCATGTTGGGGGAGCAGCGCATGTGGAATGTCCACGCCAGCCACGGGATCTCCAGCGTCTCCGCTTGATCCATCAGCGCCTGCGCGTCGGCCTGGCTCATCGTCCCCGCGGGCCCGAACTCCCCGATGATGACCGGCAGGGTCTGCGAGGGTTGCACGAAGAGGGTGTTGAACTGCGAGGCGGCGTCGTAGACGTGTACCTCGTAGGCGATGTTGCGGCCGCCGCCCGCGGTGATGGGGTGCGTCACGTAGTACCCGAGCCGCCGCGCCCAACCGCCGGTGCCCTGGACCACCACCACGTGGTTCGGGACGCCCAGGGAGGCCTCCACGGCACGGATCCGGGCGACGGTGTCGTTCATCGCCGTCCACACCTGGGCGTCCTGCGCGCCGTCGTAGTTGTTCTGAGGCTCGTTCACCACGCCGAAGAGCACGTGCTTCTGGGAGGCGAACACCTGGGCCAGCTTCGCCCAGGTGTCGCCGGTCGCGGCGGAGGGCCAACCCTCGGCGGTGATGGTGGGATCGACCCACACGGAGACCATCACGTACACGCCAGGGTGTGTCCCGATGTGCGAGACGATGGTGGCCAGGTCCTGCACGTAGGCAGGATCCTGGAGCGGGTTGGCCCACTGCGTGCGGCCGCCGGAGCTGGCGTAGCTCTCCATGTCGAGCCGGATGAAGTTGGCGCCCCAGGAGATCAGCTCATCCGCTCGACGGTTCACCTCGGCGGTCGAGGGCGCGAAGAACGTGCACGCGTCGCACGACCGGGTGTCCGGCAGGTTCGCGCCACGCGCGTGCCACACCCCCGTGCCGCCGCTCACCCTCAGGTGATTCCCCGACGAGTAGAGCCAGCCCGCCGGCACCGTGCCCCCGCCCCCATGGCTGCCCCCGTCGGTGCCACCGCTCCCCGCGTCCGCCGAGCCACTGCCCGCGTCGGTCGAGCCACTGCCGGCGTCCGCCGGGCCACTGCCCGCATCGGTCGAGCCGCCGCCGGCGTCGGTCGAGCCACTGCCCGCGGCGACGTAGCGGACGTCGTCAAGATAGAGCGCGGGCTGCGAGGCACCGGTGACGTCCTGGATCCAGAACCCCGAGGTCTGCGAGTTGCTGTTCGCGCCGAGCGCCGACAGCGGAACGTCGTAGACCACCCAGGCGCTCGGGCCGAGGGCCGCCCCGAAGCTCCCCAGCGGCATGGCCGCCCCGAGCGGGACGCCCTCCGCGTCCACGGCGGTGATGGAGTACCGCTGATCCGTTCGGGTGGCGAGCGCCGCGAAGCGGATGGCGGTGAGGCCATTCGCCGGCCGGGCGGCCGTGCGGTGCAGGTAGAGCGCTCCCCAGGCCGAGGTGACGGTGAACGACAGCGACCGGGTACCTTCGTACCGGGGCGTGGCCACCGCGAAGTCGACCTGGCCTCCCCACGAGTAGTTCTCCCAGCCCGCAGCCAGCGCGTCGGCGTAGACGCCCTCGTCCACTGCTCCGGGCACGGTGTCATCCACCTGGGTCCGATCGCTTGGGCCCGTGAGCTCGTCGCCCGGAGCGGGCTCCTCCGGGGGACCGCCGCAGGCGATCCCCAGCAACGCGACCGTGATCACGGCGAGCAGCCGGACAGCTCTGAGCATGTGATGGGGCATGCAGATCCTCGCGGAGCTGCGTTGGGGAACTGGACCTGGCAGCCCAATGAACCTATTCACCTGCCAGGCCGCGTCCGCGCTTCCACGGGTCGCCGGCCCGCGCTCGCTCGCCGATGCTTTCCTCGGACGAGTGCTCGGTCAGTTCTCCGACGCGAACCTGCCCTGGCGCCCAGAACACGCCTGGCCTGGTCGGGTCCTGTGCGGGCCAAGCTCACTGGCGCTCGCTGCCGCCGTTCGACATCGGCCGGATCGGGGGGCGTCCTCGCTGGCGCGGCGCCCCCTCGCCGCCGGGCGCCGCGCCAAGAAAACCCAGCGACCGGGTGAGATTGCTGGGCTGCTGAACGTGGAGGCGGCGGGAATCGGCGAAGATGGTGAGCCCCGCCGTCCAAGCCGACCGCTCCTCATGCGTGCCCTCCCGCTCATCACCTCCGCTGCCCTGTTCCTCGCCGCGCGCGCGGAGGCCGACTTCGGCCCGGAGGCGCTGATCGGCCCGGCGGCCGGCCACCAGCGTGCGCCGGACATCGCCTCGGACGGGAAGTCCTTCCTGATCGCCTGGAGGAACGATGCCTCCCCCCAAGCGCCGTCGATCGAGGTCCTCCGCGTGGAGGCCGACGGCACCTGGACGGGGAGCCCGGTGGTGCTCACCTCCCCGCGCCGGGCGACCTCCGCTCCCGCGGTGGCTGCCTGCGGCGCGGGCTGGGTGGTGGCATGGACGGACCCCGAAGGCATCGCGGTGCAGGTCCTCGATCGAGCCGGAGCGCCGCTCCACTCGCTCTCGGAGAAGGCCCGGCCGCTCGGGATGGGCGGGGCCGCCCCTCGCCTCGGCCTGGCTTGCGATGGCCGTGGAGCGCTGATCGTCTGGAGTGAGGACGGGCAGCCCGAGCTCCGCGCGCTGGCGCTTCCCCATGGGGAGACCACGCCTCGCCGCCTCCGCCTCGCGGCAGACGACCCGCCCGGGGGCTTCGCCGCGGTCGCGGTGGCTTCGGACGGGGACGGGTTCCTGGTGGCGTGGCACTCGATGTTCCGGGTCGCGGTCCAGGACGGCAACCAGACCTCGGACGTGCTGCGGCAGCGCATCGCCGCGCTTCGCGTGTCGTCCGAGGGCGTCATCCACGACCCGCGTCCGTTCACCGTGCACGTCGTCGGAGAGCCCGCCGGCGGCCTCTCGGTGGCGGCCTCGGGCCGCGACGACTTCCTGGTGACGTGGGACAGCGCCAGCAGGCAGGGAGGAATCCTCGCCGTGCGGCTGCGCGGGTCCCGCCCGATCGACGCGTCGCCGCTGAAGCTGGGAGGCCCATCCGCCTGGGGCGTGGCCGCGGCGCCCGACCCCGCCGGCTATCTGGTGGCCTGGACCACCCCGGGCCCAGCCCCCGCGCCGCAGGGGGGCTTCGGACGGGAATTGCGGTACGCGCGCGTCCCGATCCAGGGCACCCGGACCGTCGAGTCCTCCCTTCACGTCTCCGACAGCAACGCGTTCGACGTCCGCCTGGCCACCCGCGCCGGCCGCGCGATCGCCGCGTACGCCGAGGGCCAACCCAACCAACCCGGTCACGCCTCCGGCCTGGACATCTGGATCAAAGGCGTCGGTGGTCCCCCGGGCGCCACGCTGGTCACCTCGGGCCCCGCCCCGCAGCGGACGCCGGCGCTCGCCGGTCGCGGTCCGGAGTCCCTGCTGGCCTGGGTGGACGAGAGCACGGTCCCGGAGTCCATCCGCACGGCGGTGATCTCGCCGGCCGGCGCGCTGGTGCAGCCGAAAGGATCGGTCCTCGCCCGGAGCTTCGCGCCGCGGCAGTTGTCCGTCTCCGCCGGGCGGAGCACCTACCTGGTGGCGTGGGTGGAGCAGCGTGGGGTCTTCGCCGCCCGCGTCTCGCCGGAAGGTGAGCCGCTCGACCCCACACCCCTCCGCCTGGACGACGGCGCGCCGAACGTGGCCGCCTCATTCGACGGCGAGGCGCACGTGGTGGCCTTCTGCAGCGGGAAAGAGGTCCGGACGATCCGCGTCTTCGAGGACAGCCGCGCGCCGGAGCGGGCGGTCCGCGCGGGAGCGACCACCTCCGGTCCTACCAACGTCGGCAACGCCTGCGAGCGCGGCAGTTGCCTGGTCACCTGGACCAACCCCAACGCCTACTACGGGTACGAGCACGTCTACGGCCTGCGGGTCATTCACGGGCGGCCCGAGTACCAGGGGACTTACGCCCGCCAGATGATCGCTCCCGAAGGGTTCGCCAACAGCCCGGTGGTGGCGGCGGGCGGCGGACGGTACGTGGTCGCGTGGGGCGCGTACTCGAGCGGCTCGGGTCCGCGCCGGATCCACTGGAGAAACATCGACCGGCTGGCCGACTTCCGCGACGCCCGCACCGGCGAGCTCTCCGGCCAGCGCGGGATCCTCCCGGCGGTCGCCTTCGACGGCAGGCGCTTCGTGGCGATCTGGATCGAGGAGAACGACCCGGACCCGCTCCGGTGGAGCCCCGTCGAGCGGGGGTGGCTGGAGTCCCCGCGCTCGCTGGGCGTGAAGGGCACCTCGCCGGCGCTGGGGGCGACGCCGGGCGGCGGGCTGACGGCGGCATGGGTGGAGGACGCGGAGAAGGCGCCGTCCCGGGTGCGCCTCCGCACGCTCGCCCCGTACGCGGCGCCGCCGCCTCCTCCCTCCGTGCCGCAGCCGGCGACCTTCCGGCTTCCCGATCTCATGGCGCGGGTGCGCAAGTCGGCGGCCACGCGCGCCGGAGAGCGGGTGGATCCGGAGATCGATCGGCAGCTGAAGACGCTGGTGGCCCGGATCCAGGCCACCACCCTCCGCGGCCTCCTCCCGGTGGATCCGCCCGCGCTCCCCGGTCTCAGCCAACCTCAGTCCGGCCCGCTCACGTACCGGTCGCCCTGGGGCTCGGAGACCTCCTCCGGTGGGCCTCACGTGATGAACGCGCACTACGCCGGCCCAGGCGTCGTGCTGGGAGGCGTGTTCGGCGGCATGGTGGTGGTGGACGGCCAGGCACGGATCGGCTCGGTGACGGATTCGATCGTGCTCGCCACGGGAGACGTAGACATCGGCCACGCCAACCGGAGCATCGTCGTCGCCGGAGGGCGGATCGAGATCAGCGGGGATGGGTCGTTGCTCGAATACGGCAGCGGCTTCGCCAGCATCCTGGTCTCCGGCCGGCGCATCGACGCCGGATCCATTGGAGGCGTGCTGGCGGCCGCGGACGGCGTGGCCGTGGGGAGCAGGGACGTCGCCACGGTGAACGTGCCGGCCGGCCGGATCGCCGGGGGACCCATGGAGGCCCTCGGTACCGGGGCCTACCGAGATCCAGGCCTGGTCCTGTCGGACGCCGCGCCGTCGCCCCAGCTCGCGGCCTTCGAGGTCGCGCTCGCCAAGTCGTGGTCCGAGGCGCGCCTCCGGGGCGCCTACCTGTTCCGGCGCGGCGACGAGCAGCCCATCGCTTGGGGCCGCGAGAGCGAGCCGCTGCGCGGGTTGGGCGGTCCGCTCCCTCCGGAGCTGGCCGGCTTCGGCATCGGCTTCGTCAGTCCGGAGCTGGTGGTGCTGCGCGGCGGGGCGGCGCGCGCCGACCTGGCCCCATCCCGGCCGCCGCGCGACCCTCCTCCATCCCCCAGCCTCAGCCTGCCGTCCGGGTGCGAGGCGCACGCGGTGGGGGTCTATGTCTCGACGCGTGCCGACAACGTGGTGGAGGTGGACGTCGACAGGCCGGGCGCGCCGGTCCTGCTGCTCCTCTCCGCGTACGAGGCGGTGCGCTGGCGGATCCACCTCTCTCCGGGGACGACGGTGGTGGGCGCGGTGCTGGGCGGCTACCACGCTCCTGACGGGCTCGAAGGCCTGGAGCCGGGAACGCCCGTCCTCACTCGCGTGCACGACTACGGGGAGAAGCCTCTCTACGACTACCCGGGCCGCACCGACCCCGGGCCGGGCGTGAAGGAGCTGGCGCGCGAGCTGACCGGCCGCGATCCCGCCAGCTTCCAGGGCGCCGAGAAGGGCGAGCGCTACCGCATCGGCGCGGGTGCCGCGCGCTGAGCACGGCC
>Ga0134122_10002559_pt1 | contig 13438 bp, 10 predicted proteins | sample KB302_FD_96461 | JGI IMG/M metagenome (GOLD analysis project Ga0134122, IMG submission 96461) | Terrestrial soil microbial communities without Nitrogen fertilizer from Kellogg Biological Station, Michigan, USA - KB3-0-2 | ecosystem: Environmental > Terrestrial > Soil > Unclassified ... | reverse complement strand
TCGATCAACAACCTCGCAGCGGTCCCGTCGATCATCTTCGGCCTGCTCGGCCTCGCCGTGTTCCTCGACGTCATGAACCTGCCGCGCTCGGCGCCCTTGGTCGGCGGCATGACCCTGGCGCTGATGACTTTCCCGGTCATCGTCATCGCCGGCCGCAACGCGATCAAATCGGTGCCGCCGTCGATCCGCGAGGCCGCGCTCGGGGTCGGCGCCTCGAAGCTTCAGGTGACCTTCCACCACGTCCTGCCGCTGGCGCTCCCCGGGATCCTCACCGGCACGATCATCGGAGTCGCTCGCGCGCTCGGCGAGACGGCGCCGCTGCTGCTGATCGGCATGCGCGCGTTCGTCGCCGCGCCGCCGGGCGGGATCAGCGATCCCGCGACCGTGCTTCCAGTCCAGATCTTCCTGTGGTCGGACGAAGTCGATCGCAGCTTCGTCGAGAAGACCAGCGCGGCGATCATCGTGCTGCTGCTGTTCATGCTCCTCATGAACGGCCTCGCAATCTACCTTCGCAACCGCTTCGAGCGCCGCTGGTGATGGATATGAAAGAGAAAATGCCGCTGACTCCTACGACGCCGGTGCCGACGACCTCGGCGGCGATCGCGGCGGACGCCAATCGCGAGGGACCAGCGACCGTGACGGACGAGACCAGCCACGCCGTCGCGCCCGTGCCGGCGATCGACGTGTCGCAACCCGTCAGGGACTCCTCGGTCGCGGCGATCGACACCGGACGCGAGCCCAAGATGTCGGCCGACAAGGTCGGCGTGTTCTACGGCGACAAGCAGGCGCTGAAGAACGTCTCGATCAAAATATATGACGATCTGGTCACCGCCTTCATCGGACCGTCTGGCTGCGGCAAGTCGACCTTCCTGCGCTGCCTCAACCGGATGAACGACACGATCCCGTCGGCGCGGGTGGTGGGGACGATCGAACTCGACGGCGAGGACATCACCTCGGCAGCGATGGACGTGGTCCAGCTCCGCGCCCGCGTCGGAATGGTGTTCCAGAAGCCCAATCCATTCCCCAAGTCGATTTTCGACAACGTCGCCTACGGGCCGAAAATCCACGGCATTGCCAACTCCAAGGCCGAGCTCGAGCACATCGTCGAAAATTCGCTGAAGCGCGCCGGGCTGTGGGACGAGGTCAAGGACCGGCTGCAGGAAAGCGGCACCGCTTTGTCGGGCGGCCAGCAGCAACGGCTGTGCATCGCCCGAGCGATCGCGGTCGATCCGGAAGTGATCCTGATGGACGAGCCCTGCTCGGCGCTCGACCCGATCGCGACCGCCAAGATCGAGGAGCTGATCCACGAGCTGCGCGGCCGCTACGCAATCGCGATCGTCACCCACAACATGCAGCAAGCCGCGCGCGTGTCCCAGCGCACCGCGTTCTTCCACCTCGGCGAGCTGGTCGAATATGGCAAGACCAGCGAGATCTTCACCAATCCGCACCAGCAGCGGACCCAGGATTATATCACCGGCCGGTACGGCTGATCGGAGCAGGACCAATGCAGCAGACCAGCGGGCACACGATCAAGGCGTTCGATGAGGACATCGATCGCCTGCGCGCACTCATCAGCGAGATGGGCGGGCTTGCTGAGCATGCCATCGGCGAGGCGATGCGCTGCCTCGTCCAGCGTGACGTCGAGGGCGCGGAACGCGTGGTCGCCGACGACAAGAAGCTCGATGCGCTCGAGGTCGAAGCCGAACGCCGCGCGGTCCAGCTGATCGCGCTTCGAGCGCCAATGGCGGGCGACCTTCGCGATGTCGTCGCGGCGCTCAAGATTTCCGGAGTGGTCGAACGGATCGGCGATTATGCGAAGAGCATCGCCAAGCGCGTTCCCTTGCTTGAGAGCGCCGGCAAGATCGAGCCCTTGTCGCTGCTTCCGGAAATGGCGCGGATCGCGACGGCCATGGTCCATGACGTGCTCGACGCGTTCGTGGCGCGCGATGCGGAGGCGGCATACCAGGTGTGCGTCCGTGACGACGCGGTCGACGATTTCTACGATTCGATCTTCCGCGCGCTGCTCACGCACATGATGGAAAACCCGCACAATATCGGCCAGGCGGCGCATCTTCTGTTCGTCGCCAAGAACCTCGAGCGGGTCGGCGACCATGCGACCAACATCGCGGAAATGGTCTATTATGCGGCGACCGGCGACCACATGGCCGACCGGCCCGGAAAGTCGCCGAAGTAAAGCAAATGGCCAACGCCCGCCTCCTACTGGTCGAGGACGACCGCGCACTCGCCGACCTGGTCAGCTTCCATTTCGAGCGCGCCGGCTATGCGGTCACCCGCACCGGCGACGGCGAGGAAGCGCTGATCCTGGTCGACGAGGTGAAGCCAGACATCATCCTCCTCGACTGGATGATCGAGGGAATCAGCGGGATCGAAGTGTGCCGGCGGCTACGCCGGCGTGCGACCAGCGCCAACACCCCGATCATCATCCTCACCGCGCGGGGCGAGGAAAGCGACCGCATACGCGGCTTCGAGACCGGTGCCGACGATTATGTGACCAAGCCGTTCAGCCCGCGCGAGCTGGTCGCCCGCGTCGGCGCGGTGCTTCGCCGGGTGCGGCCGGCGCTCGCCGGCGAGCAACTCGCCTACGCCGACCTCGAGATGGACGTCGCCGGCCACCGGGTCCGGCGCAGCGGCGAACAGGTCACCCTCGGCCCGACCGAGTTCCGGCTGCTGCGGCACTTCCTCGAGCATCCCGGCCGAGTGTTCTCGCGCGAGCGGCTGCTCGATGCTGTCTGGTCGCACGATCCGGACATCGACACCCGCACCGTCGACGTCCACGTCCGGCGGCTGCGCCAAGCACTCAACAACGGCGGCCGGACAGACCTGATTCGGACGGTCCACTCGGCCGGCTATTCGCTCGACGCCGAAGCCTGAAATCGCGACTTGTTGTCATCGAACTGAAACAACAGCGTCAAATCGCTGTCGCGGGTCTATTTTAGCATTGGAATCTGCGGACGAACTCGTCGGTCCGCGTGATCGGGGTATGCCAGCATGACCTACAAATCTCTCGGCCTCGCCGCCACCGCGGTGATGGCGTTCAGCATTTCAGCACAGGCCGACGCCCGCACTCAGATGCGCGCGGTCGGCTCGTCCACCGTCTATCCGTTCGCGAAGATCGTCGCCGAGCGAATTGCCCGCGTCAATCCGCGGCTCGGCACGCCGATCATCGAATCGACCGGCACCGGCGCCGGGATGAAGCTGTTCTGCGCCGGCGTCGGCGAGCGCTTCCCCGACGTCGAGAATGCCTCGCGCCGGATGAAGGCGTCGGAGGCCAAGCTGTGCGCTTCGAACGGCGTCACCCAGATCACCGAGATCCAGGTCGGCCTCGACGGCGTGACCCTCGCGACTGCCAAGGCCAGCCCGCTCAGCAACATCAGTCAGCGCGACATCTACCTGGCGATCGCCAAGACTCCCTACGGCAAACCCAACCGGGCGAAGTCCTGGAAGGACGTCAACGGCAGCCTCCCGGCGATCCCGATCAGGGTCTACGGCCCGCCGCCGACCTCGGGCACGCGCGATGCGCTCGGTGAGCTGCTGATGACCCCCCCGTGCGAAGCCAATGCGTCGATGGCCGCGCTCAAGAAGGCCGATGAGGCCAAGTTCAAGGCGATCTGCACCGGCGTGCGCGAAGACGGCGCCTACATCCAGGCCGGCGAGAACGACAATCTCATCGTCCAGAAGATCGAGACCAACCCGGGCACCATCGGCATCTTCGGTTTCTCCTACCTCGAAGAGAATGGCAACAAGCTGAAGGGCCTTTCGGTCAACGGCGTCGCCCCGACCTATGAGTCGATCAGCGCGTTCAGATATCCGGGTGCGCGGCCGCTCTACATCTACATCAAGAACGCGCATGCCAATGCGATTCCGGCCGTCCGGGCGTTCGCGGCCGAGTTCACCAAGGAAAGCGCGTTCGGCCCCAACGGTTACCTGCGCCGTCAGGGCGGGATGATCGCCGCGCCGAACAATGTTCGCGCCCGCAGTCAGCAGGCCGCTCGCGGACTGTCACCGCTCAATCTCGCCAGCCTCAAATAGCGTCACACCAACAATCGAAAGTACTGCGCCCGCCCCGCTCAGGGGTGGGCGCTCGAGGCCTCCAAGAACACAATATGGAGGCGGGGGAAAAGGGATAGGATTATGAAGTTGAAGCTTGTCGCCGCGCTGCTCGCCGGTAGCGCCCTCACCGTTTCCGCGCCGGCCTTTGCCGCGCAGCCCGCGCCGGCCGATCAGCCCGCGCCCGAGCAGACCGAACCCGATCCGTCGGACGCCGCGGCCGACGCGGTCATCGCCAACGCGCAGCCGGTCGACGACGCGGCGGCGAAGATCGAATTGATGCAGCAACAGATCGAGGCGCTGCAGACGTCGATCGAGGCGATGAAGGCGCAGCTGACCAAGGTCACGCCGACGTGGAAGGGCGGTCCGCAATTTGACGACAAGGACGCGGGCTTCAGCTTCAAGCCCAAGGGACTGCTTCAGTATGACGCCGGTTACGTCGGATTCCCCGACGGCCACCAGCGTCGTGGGACGATCCTCGGCGGTCTCAACTACGGCAACCTCGGCTGGAACACCCGGGCCCGCCGCCTGACCTTCGGCGCCGACGGCTCGCTCCCGGGCGGCTTCCGCTACAGCGCCGAGTTCAACTTCGCCCAGGCCGGCGTCGACTTCGAGGACGTGCTGCTCGCCTATGACATCAAGAAGTCGCCGGTCACGTTGCAGATCGGTTATTTCTATCCGTTCTCGAGCCTCGAGACGATGACCAGCTCCAAGTACACCTCGTTCATGGAGCGCGCGGGCATCACTGATGCGTTCAGCCATAACCGGCGGATCGGCGCCGCCCTCATCGCCAACGACAAGGTCGGCGACAAATGGGTCGCCCAGGCCGGCATCTTCAGCGAGGAGATGAACAATACCGACCTGAACCGGAGCGGCTGGATGTTCGCGGCGCGCGCTGCCTACGCGCCCACCCTCGGCAATATCCGGCTGCATCTCGGCGCGAACTTCGCGTACCGCGTCAACAAGAAGGAAACGCAGTCCCGGAACTACCAGCTTCGGCCGATGACGCAGCTCACCGACCAGCGCTTCATCAGCACCGGCAACATCTCGTCGACCGGCGACACCATCGCCGGCCTCGAGTTTGCGGCGATCATGAAGAGCTTCCACGTCGCCGGCGAAGCGCAGAAGGTGTGGGTGCGCGGCACCTACACGCCGGCCGAGCAAGCCGCGCTGCTCGCCGACCTCGGCACGAACACCACGCCGAACGGGACCGCGCTCAACGGTAATCCCAGCTTCTGGGGCGGCTACGGCGAGGTCGGCTTCTACCTGACCGGCGAGACCCGCGCCTACAAGGGCGGCAGCTTCGGCCGGGTGAAGGTGCTGCATCCGTTCAACGAGGGCGGCCTAGGCGCGTTCCAGATCAACGCCCGGGTCGACTATGTGAAGCTCAGCGACGACGTCGACGGCAACTCGACCTCGATCGCCGCTCCGTTCTACGTCAACGGCGGCGAGCAGATCGCCTACCAGGCGAGCCTCATCTGGAACCCGACGGACTATGTCCGCTTCATGACCCAATATTCGCGCATCCACGTCACCGGCGGGCCGCGTCCGACGCTCTCGACGGCGCTCAACCCGACGCAGGCGCAGCTCGGCATGTTCCCGTTCGGGTCGACCACCGAGCCGCTCAACGAGCGGGAATTTGACAGCGACGTTGTCACCATGCGCGCTCAGATCGATTTCTAAGATGTGAAGCGTAGTTTTGCAGCGGATGTGCCGCAGCCGGATCAATCCGCTACACGGGGGCCGATGGCCCAGTTCGCGCCGAGCGTTCGAGCGATGATCGATGCCCTCGACGATCCGACGCTGATCGTCGAAGGCAGCATCGTGCGCCTCGCCAACCCGCCGGCGATCCGCCTGCTCGGTAGCGGCATCGAAGGCCGCGACATCCGGCTGGCGATTCGCCACCCGCAGGCGCTCGAGCGAATCCTCGCCCATAGTTCGGGCGAGATCGACGTCACCGGCATCGCCGAGCTCGGGCGGTCGTGGCGGCTGATCATCCGCCACCTGTCGCGCGGTTCCGCCCTGATCCGAATGATCGACCGCTCGGACGCCGTGTCGGCGGAGAAGATGCGCGTCGATTTCGTCGCCAACGCCAGCCATGAGCTGCGGACTCCATTGTCGACCATCCTTGGCTATGCCGAGACCCTTGCCGAGGAAGGCGACCTTCCGCCCGAGCTTCGCGCGAAATTCGGCTCGACCATCCGGGACGAAGCGCGCCGCATGCTGCGCATCATCGACGATTTGATGAGCCTGTCGCGGATCGAGGCCGATCGCTATCGCGCGCCTGCCGATAGCGTCTCGATCGCGGGCATCGTTGAAACGGCCATCGCGAACCTCGCCAACGGCGCTCGAAACTGCGAATTCGTGGTTCGCATTCCGGACGATCTGACCCCGGTTCGCGGCGATCGCGCCCAGCTCGGTCAGGTCTTTGATAATCTCTTGAGCAACGCGGTGCACTATGGCTGCGCCCGCCCGGATTCGAAGGTGGAGTTGTCGGCGGTTCGGCATGGACGCTGGATCGTCGTGACCGTCAGCGACCATGGCCCTGGGATTCCGCGGGAACATCTGCCCCGCGTGACCGAGCGCTTTTATCGCGTGGATGCGGCGCGGAGCCGCGAATCCGGCGGCACCGGGCTCGGGCTTGCCATCGTCAAGCATATCGTCGAGCGCCATCGCGGAACGCTCGAGCTCAAAAGCATTGTCGGCGAGGGGACCAGCGTGACGGTGAGGCTGCCCGTCGCGCCCTGAACTGCCTTAGTGAACGAACCGCGCGACCACGTCGCGGTAGCTTCGCGACACCTTCACCTGCGCCCCCGAATCGAGCACCAGGAAGCATTCGCCGTTGGTGTGCGGCTTCACCTGCCGCACGAGGTCGAGGTTGACGATGGTCGACCGGTGGACCCGCTGGAAGCGGCGCGGGTCGAGCCGCTTTTCAAGGTCCTTCATGGTTTCGCGCAGGATCAGCGTATTGTCGCCGGTCTGGATGCACATGTAATCGCCGGCCGCATCGATCCGCTCGATCGTGTCGACGTCGACGCGGAAGATCTGCCCCTGATCCTTGATGTTGATCATCTTCTCGAAGCGGCTTGCGGCATGGCCTTCCGGCGCTGCGTCGGCGAGCTCCTCGGCTGCTTCCGGCGCATGCTCGGCCAGCGCTTCCTTGAGCCGTTCCGCTTCCTCGGCGCTGCGCTTCTCGGCCAACCGCTGGCGAACCCGCTCCATCGTCGCTGCGAGCCGGTCCTCGTCGACCGGCTTCATCAGATAATCGACCGCCTGGGCGTCGAACGCACGCAGCGCATGGTCGCCGAAGGCGGTGACGAACACGAACAACGGCGGCTCAACGTCCATCAGTCCCTGGATCACCGAAAAGCCGTCGAACCCCGGCATCTGGATGTCGAGGAAGACGAGGTCGGGCTTGTGGGTCTTGATCTGGCGGATCGCTTCGCGCCCGTTGGCCGCCGTCCCCACCACTTCAATGTCTTCGTGCGCCTGCAGCCTAAGCTGCAGGCCCTGGGTGGCGAGCGGTTCGTCGTCGACCAAAATGGTCCGGATGGTCATCAGGACTTGTCTCCGGTTTCGTAGGGAATTTCCAGGATAACGCTAAACCCGCCCCGTTCGTTCGTCTTCGTCTCGAAACGATGCGATGCGCCATAGGCTTGCGCCAGACGGTCGCGAATGTTCGCCAGTCCGACGCCGGTCGAGGGGCTGGCGACCAGTTCGCCCCCGGTACCGTCGCCATTGTCGGCGACCTCGAGCCGGACGGCCTGGCCTTCGCGCGCCGCGGTGATCCAGATGTCGGCGCCGCTTTCGCTCGGCGTCACCGCATATTTGATCGCATTTTCGATCAGGGGCTGGAGCAGCAGCGAGGGCAGACGCGCCCCGATCGTGTCCGGGTCGACCCGGAAGTGCGGGCGAAGCCGGTCCTCGAACCGCATCTTCTCGATCTCGAGGTAGAGCTTGAGGGTCTCGACCTCCTGCGCCAGCGTGACCTTGGCGGTCGGTTCGTTCGCCAGCGTGTAGCGGAGGAACGACGACAGCCGGGCGAGCATCGCATTGGCCCGCTCGGTCTGCTTCAGCAGCACCAGGGTCGAGATCGAGTTCAGCGTGTTGAAGAGGAAATGCGGGTTGAGCTGGTAGCGCAGCATCGCCAGCTGGGCTGACGAGGCGGCGCTTTCGAGCCGCTCGCGCTGCCGGATCTGCTCCTCGAGCAGGAGGAAGTAATTGATCCCGTAATAGAGTGCGGTCCACGCCGCCAGCAGCGAGAAGTCGAGCAGGATCGCGCCGAGATATTCGACCCCGACCGGCTTTGCGTCGGGGTTGAGGAAGGTCGCGTAGCTCCATGTCTCGATCACCGAGAAAGCGGCCGAGGCGAGGACGACGGCGGCGAACGACAGGATCAGGGTGAGCAGCGGGCGAAGCGTGATCAGCCGCCGGAACAGCGACGCCATCAATAGCGTCAGCGAATAGCCGGTGGCGGTCAGCAGCAAGGTGTGGACGAGGAACATCCACCCCTTGCTGTTGGCGAAGCCCGAGATCGTCCGCAGGAAGAAATAGCCGCTCCACCCGATCGACTGGAGGATCCAGAAGGCGCGGTTCTTGTCGTCGAAGAACGGCTGGTCGAGCCCCGTCACTCGCGCGATCGGCTCGGCCGGCGATTGGATCTTGGGCGTTTCGGACGCACGCTGGGGCGTGGCCACTCGCGGTTCGAGGGTCGCGCTGTCGGTCGCCATCCATGCCGATATAGGCCAGCGTTTCGGCCAGCCCAAGGGCGCTCTGGTCATGAAGTCATTACGGCTGCACGCTTGATCGCGGCACCGGAGCCGTCAAAAGGCGTTCCCCTTACCCCGAATCGCGTTCTCCAAAGGATCCCGATGAAGCTGACTTCGATCGCTGCGCCGCTGTTCGGCGCGCTTGTTCTGCTTTCCGGCTGCAAGGTCGGCGACAGGCAGTCGGCACCCGCCGGCAATGCGGCCGAAGCTGCGATTGCTCCAATCCTGACGACTCCCGACGCGGTCGACGTCCACAGCTTCGCCAAGCCGCTGGAAGCGCGCGTGACCCACGTCGCCCTCGACCTGAACGTGGACTTCGACAGCAAGCGTATCGGCGGGATCGCGATGCTGGACATCGAACGCACGCCGGACGCGAAGCAGATCATCCTCGACGACAACGGTCTCGAGATCGAGAGCGTCACCGACGCCGCCAAGGATCCGCTGCAATGGCAGGTCGGCGCGAAGGACCCGAACCTCGGCGCTCCGCTGGCGATTGCGCTGAAGCCCGACACCAGGCGCATCGTCGTCCGCTACAAGAGCGCGCCCGAGGCCGGAGCCCTGCTGTGGTTGGCGCCTAAGCAGACCGCGGGCAAGAAGGGTCCGTTCCTGTTCAGCCAAGGCGAATCGATCGAGAACCGGAGCTGGATCCCGACCCAGGATTCGCCCGGAATCCGCCAAAGCTGGGAAGCGACGATCCACGTCCCCGCCGGGATGACCGCGCTGATGAGCGCCCCGCGCTCGGCTGAGCCGATCACCCAGGGCGGCGAGAGCGTGTTCAGCTTCAAGATGCCGCGCAGCGTCGCGCCCTACATGATCGCGATTTCGGTCGGCGACCTCGCGTTCAAGTCGCTCGGCCCGCGGACCGGCGTGTGGGCCGAGCCGGCGACCATCGACGCCGCCGCGCGCGAGCTGTCGGACACCGAGAAAGTGGTCGCAGCTGCGGAGAAGCTCTATGGCCCCTATCGCTGGGGCCGCTACGACGTGCTCGTGCTTCCCCCGTCCTTCCCCTTCGGCGGCATGGAAAACCCCAATATGACCTTCCTGACGCCGACCTTTATCGCCGGCGACAAGAGCCTCGTCAGCCTCGTCGCGCACGAGCTCGCCCACAGCTGGTCGGGCAATCTCGCGACGAATGCGACGTGGAACGACTTCTGGCTTAACGAGGGGATGACGACTTATGCCGAGGGCCGGATCGTCGAGGAGCTGTACGGCAAGAAGGCGGGCGATGAGCATCGCGCGCTGAGCGTCGATGCGATGAACAAGGCGATCGCCGAGAATGGGGGGCCGGGCGGGGCCGATACGCGCCTCCAGCTCGACCTTAAGGGCCGGCATCCCGACGAAGGCTTGAGCGATATCGCCTACGAGAAGGGCGCGGCATTCCTGCGCACGATCGAGGCCACCGTCGGCCGCGATCGCTTCGACGCCTGGCTCAAGGGCTGGTTCGATCGTCACCGCTTCCAGCCGGTCACGTCCGCGATCTTCCTCACCGACCTTCGCCAGAATCTGATCAAAGGTGACAAGTCGTTGGAAAACAAGCTGATGCTTGATCGCTGGGTGTATCAGCCGGGAGTCCCGCCGAACATGGTGCGACCGCCCGCGGGGATCTTCGCCGACCAGGACAAAGCGGCCGCCGCTTTCGCTCGGGGCTCGGCGTCGCCCCAGGCCTGGTCCGGCTGGAACACCGAGGAGCGCCTCCGCTTCCTCAGCCGGCTGCCGCGCAAGATGCCCAAACCGCGCCTTGATACGCTGCAATCCGCTTTCAATCTCAATGACATATCCAATATGGAGGTGCGCTTCGCGTGGCTCGATCTGGCGGTCGGCAACCGGTACGATCCGGCTCTCCCTTCACTCGAGGAATTCCTGACCAGCCAAGGCCGCGGCAAATTCGTCCGCCCGTTGATCCAGGAGCTCGCCAAGGATTCGCAATGGGGGCGGCCGATCGCCGCGCGGATCTATGGCGAAGCGCGGCCGCTCTATCACCCGCTTGTGACCCGCGACCTCGACAAATTGGGCCTTTTGGACGGAGCATCCGCAGCCAGCGGAAAAGAACGGCCTTAACCGGCCTTAAACGCTCTTTGTCTACTCCGTCCCGCAGACGTGGAACGGCGAGTGGATGTACGAGGCACCAGATCGTTATAAGCGCTTGATTTCGGCCCGGCTTCCGGGCGGTGAATCGGCGGGCCTCACGAGCCGGGAGGCCGAAGCTGAAAGCTCGCCGCTGCGCGACGTTCAGCTGATTTCGCGCGCCCAGCTCGCGCCCTTCTTCGCTGCCGCCAACATCGTCGCCGCCGTGATGATGGCCGCCAGCCTGTGGGGCGCAGTCGGCTCGGAGCTGCTGATTCCCTGGGTTGCCGGCGTGGGCGCGATCAATCTCGGGGCAATGCAACTCGCCCGCCATCAATCGATCACCTGTGTCGGGCGCTCTGGCCGCCGAGTGCCGCTCTGGCTGCTCGTCGGTGAAGTCGCGATCCGTGCCGCAGCCTGGCTCAGCCTGCCGCTCTATTCCTTCCCATCGCTTGATCCGGGCTCACAGGTGATCTGCGCGTCAATCATGGCCGGCCTTGGGGTCGGCGCGCTCGGCCTGGTCGTCGTTCCCGCCTGCGCCACCGCCTGGATGATCGCTTTCACGCTGGGTGTCGGCGGCTCGCTGCTGATCGGCCGGCACTCCGTTCCGTTCCAACATCAGCTGTCGATCATCTTCACGCTCGGGGTTGCGATCTTCGGCGTGTTGACCGTCGCGCGGTGGGCGTTCCACCAGCTCAAGACCAATGCCGACGTCGGCAGCGCTAGCGAGAGCGCCAGCCTGTTGCTCCAGGAATATGAGCAGCGCGGCGTCGGCTGGCTGTGGGCGGTCGACGGCGAGAACCGCGTGACCTACATCAGCTCGCGGATGAGCGCCCTGCTCGGCAAGCCGGCCGGCCAGCTGCTCGGCCATTCGCTTCCGGCGCTGCTCGGCGGCCATGCCGAGCTCGGCAAGGTCCTCCTCGAAAAGCAGTCGTTCAACTCGCTCGAGATGGAGCTCAGCACCGCCCGCGGCCCGCGCTGGGTGTCGATCGCCGGGGATCCGATCGTCGACACCGCAGGCCGCTTCGAAGGCTTCCGCGGAGTCGGTTCCGACATCACCGAGATCCGCCAGACCCAGGAGCGTCTGACTCACCTCGCCAACGTCGACGTCCTGTCGGGCCTGCCCAATCGCGGGCGGGTCCGCCAGCTGCTCGGCGAGGCGCTGCGCTCGGCGACCAGCGGCAATGTGCCGTGCGCGATCATGTTCCTCGACCTCGACGGCTTCAAGCCGGTCAACGACACCTTCGGCCACCCGAAGGGCGACGCCGTGTTGCGCGCAGTGGCCAAGCGGCTGGTCGACGAAGTCGGCGAATCGGGCCACGTCGGCCGCATGGGCGGCGACGAGTTCGCCATCGTCGTCACCGACGCGCAGAGCCGCAAGAAAGTCGAGCAGCTCGCCGACCGGATTATCGTCTCGATCAAAGAGCCGTACATGATCGACCAGACCGAGATCCGCATCGGCGTCTCGATCGGCTGCGCCTTCGGCCCGATCGACGGCGCGACGGTCGACGATCTCATCCTCAAGGCCGACCTCGCCCTCTATCAGGCGAAGGACGCAGGGCGCGGCTGTGCGCGCTATTTCTCGTCCGAGCTCCAGTCGGAGCAGGAGGACCGGGTCCGCCTCGAAAGCGACCTCCGGTCGGCGATCGCCGCGCAGCACTTCCACCTCGCCTTCCAACCGCTGGTCAACGCCAAGACCCAAAAGCTGGTCGGGTTCGAGGCGCTGATCCGCTGGAACCACCCGCAGCGCGGCTTCGTCCCGCCCAACGTCTTTATCCCGGTCGCGGAAGAGGCGGGGCTGATGGCCGCGATCGGCGAATGGGTGATCGATCAGGCGTGCCGCGCCGCCGCGTCCTGGCCCGAGCCGATCACCGTCGCGCTCAACATCAGCCCCAAGCAGATCGGCCTGCCCAACCTGCCCAACGTCGTCAGCGAGGCGCTCGCCCGCCACAAGCTGCCGGGCAACCGGATCGAGCTCGAGGTGACCGAGGGCGTGTTCCTCGGCGACAACGGCTCGACACTCGACGTGCTGAAGCGCCTGCGCGCGCTCGGCGTCGGCATCGCGCTCGACGATTTCGGCACCGGCTATTCGTCGATCGGCTATTTGAACAAGGCCGTGTTCCACAAGCTCAAGATCGACGGCAGCTTCGTGCGCGAGGCTGGGAGCCGCCCCGAGAATGTCGCCATCATCCAGTCGATCGTGCAGCTCGCCAAGAGCTTCCGCATGTCGATCACCGCGGAAGGGGTCGAGACCGCCGAGGATTTCGAGCGCATGCGCGACCTCGGCTGCGACACCATCCAGGGCTATCTGTTCGGCAAGCCGCTGTCCTACGAGCGCGCCAACCAGATGGTGGTCGGGCTCGGCGCCAAGCGGATGGCGGGCTAAGCGGCCAGTTCCCCGGGCTGGGTCAGCAGCCGCCAGTTCATTCGCGGATAGGAATTCAGCTGGCGGCCGAGGCTGCTGGTGATGAAGGTCAGCCGCTCAACGGTGCGGCTGTGGATCAGGGGTCCGGCGTCGAGGTAGCGGAACGGCGTCC
>Ga0134122_10002557_pt1 | contig 13445 bp, 9 predicted proteins | sample KB302_FD_96461 | JGI IMG/M metagenome (GOLD analysis project Ga0134122, IMG submission 96461) | Terrestrial soil microbial communities without Nitrogen fertilizer from Kellogg Biological Station, Michigan, USA - KB3-0-2 | ecosystem: Environmental > Terrestrial > Soil > Unclassified ... | reverse complement strand
GAGCGGCTCATTCGTCCATTCCTGCTCGCTGCGCTCAACACTGAGCCCGAGCTGGCGTTCAATAAACTCATCGCGGCCGTCTTGCGAGAGACGCTGGCCAAGGGTGGAGGTGCGTATCGGCCGCGCATCGCTCATCCGACGTTGTCCGCCGCGTTCATCGATCCCGCTGTTGCGTATGTCGAGTCGAGAGGAGGCGTCTTTCGCTTCAACCAGCGCCTGCACAGCCTCGTGCTCAACGGGTCGGAGGTGACAGGACTCGAATTGCCGCAGACGAATCTCGTCGTGGCCGAAAACGAAAGTGTCATCCTTGCCGCGCCGCCCTGGGTTGCCAAGTCTCTGCTGCCGGATGTCCCCGTGCCCGGCGAATTTCGTTCTATCCTGAGCGGGCATTTCCGCATTGCGCCACCAGCGGGCAGTCCGCCGATGCTGGGCCTGATAGGTGGGACAGTGGAGTGGATATTCTCTTTCCCGGACCGCATCTCAGTAACAGTGAGCAACGCGGACCGGCTGATCGAGCGCAAGCGAGACGAGTTGGCCGCGCTCCTTTGGCGGGATGTCGCCTTGGCCTGCAAGCTTCCTCCAGCGCTTCCGCCCTGGCAGGTCGTGAAGGAAAAGCGTGCGACCTTCGCGGCCACGCCTGCCGAAGAAGCAAAGCGTCCAGATGCCAGGACACGGTGGAAAAATTTGTTCCTCGCGGGCGATTGGACCGGCACCGGACTACCGGCGACCATCGAAGGCGCGGTGCGTTCGGGCCGCCTTGCCGCCGAACTGGCTCTCGCCCGCAGCGTCGTATAGTGGGTACGGCCATGAGGGCAGTGGACAATTCCGGTGTTGACCAACTTGACGGCGCGATCGGCGCTGCCACACGGGCGCTTCTGAGCGCGCAACGCCCCGACGGCCACTGGGTCTTCGAACTGGAAGCGGACGCGACCATTCCGTCCGAATACGTGCTCCTCGTCCATTATCTGGGCGAGCCCGCCAATCCCGCACTCGAACGCAAGATCGGCGTGTATCTGCGGCGCATCAGGGGCGCGCATGGCGGCTGGCCTTTGTTCCACGGCGGTCCGTTCGACTTGAGCGCGACGGTCAAAGCCTATTTTGCGCTCAAGATGACCGGCGATTCCCCCGACGCGCCGCATATGCGCGAAGCGCGCGAGGCGGTCTTGAACCGTGGCGGCGCGCAGAAGGCGAACGTCTTCACGCGTTTCTTGTTGGCGCTGTATGGCGAATTGCCCTGGCGCGCGACTCCCTCCATCCCCGTGGAGCTGGTCTTCTTGCCGCGCTGGTTTCCCGTGCATCTCTCCAAGATTTCCTATTGGGCGCGGACAGTGATCGTGCCCTTGCTCGTGCTCGCGGCAATGCGACCCAGAGCGCGCAATCCACGCAACGTGCGCATCGGCGAACTCTTCACCTCTGCCCCCGCGACCATGCCGGGGCGCGCGCCGCATCAGAGCCGGGCCTGGGCCACATTCTTCGGCGCGTTGGACGGGACGTTAAAGCTCGTCGATCCGCTTTGGCCGAAGCGTTCGCGCAAACGCGCGACGGAAGCCTGCGCCGCCTTCGTCTCCGAGAGGTTGAACGGTGAAGACGGCTTGGGCGCCATCTATCCCGCGATGGCGAACAGCGTGATGATGTACGATGCGCTGGGCTTTCCCGAGACTCATCCCGAACGTGCGCTCGCCCGCAAATCGGTGGATAATCTTCTCGTCGTCAAAGACAGCGAAGCCTATTGCCAGCCTTGCGTGTCGCCGATCTGGGACACGGTGCTTGCCTGCCACGCACTGATGGAGGCGGGCGGGCACGCCGTCAATGCGCCGCTCACGCGCGCACTTGAATGGATGAAGGCGCGCCAAGTGCTGGACGTGAAAGGCGATTGGACAGTGAGCCGCCCGCAGGTGCGGCCGGGCGGGTGGGCCTTCCAATACAACAACGCGCATTATCCCGATCTCGACGACACGGCAGCGGTCGTGCTTGCACTCGATCGGATGCGAAAAGATTCAGCAGCGAGCTTCAATTTCGACGAGGCGATCGCGCGCGGATGCGAATGGATCGCCGGACTGCAAAGCAGGAATGGCGGCTGGGGTGCCTTCGATGCCGACAACACTTATGGATACCTGAACAACATTCCTTTCGCCGACCATGGCGCGCTGCTCGATCCGCCGACGGCCGATGTCAGCGGCCGTTGCCTCGGCGCGCTTGCGCAATTGGGCGCGAGCTCCGAAGAGCCGCATATGAGGGCGGCGATCGCCTATCTGCGCGACGTTCAGGAGAAGGATGGGAGCTGGTTCGGCCGCTGGGGCGTGAATTACATCTACGGCACGTGGTCGGCGCTTGCCGGATTGAACGCGGCCGGCGTTGCTTCCGAGGATCCCGCCATGCGGCGCGGCGCCGAGTGGCTGACCGCGATCCAGAACGAGGACGGCGGTTGGGGCGAGGACTGCCAAAGCTACAAGCTCGACTACAAAGGCTACGAGCGGGCACCCTCCACCGCTTCGCAGACGGCATGGGCGCTCCTAGGGCTGATGGCGGCCGGCGAGACCGGCCACCAAGCGGTGGCGCGCGGAATCCGGCATTTGCAGAACACGCAAGGGCCCGATGGGCTGTGGCCGCAGGATCACTACACCGGCGGCGGCTTTCCGCGCGTGTTCTATCTGCGCTACCACGGCTACCCGAAATATTTTCCGCTTTGGGCGTTGGCGCGCTACCGCAATCTGACGAAGGCGAATTCGCGCCATGTCGTGCACGGGCTGTAGATGATCGTCGCCGTCTGCGGGATGGAGCGCGAAGCGCGCATCGCAGCGGGCGCGAACGTCACTACCGTGGTCGGCGGCAGTTCCGGCCGTTTGCGCGAACGGCTCGAAAGCACGCTTGCGGGCGCCCGAGGTGTGATCAGCTTCGGCATTGCGGGCGCGCTCTCGCCGCAACTGAGGCCTGGCGATTTCGTTGTCGCCGCTGCGATCCTCGCATCAGCCAAACTCTTTGCCGTCGACAGCGCGTGGTCGGCGCGCCTTGTCGCGCGCCTTCCCGGCGCGACGCTCGCGCCCATCGCAGGTACAAATGTGCTTATTGCGACGGCGGCAGAGAAGGCGCGAATGTTCGACGCGACCGGCGCGCACGCCGCGGATATGGAATCGCATATTGCCGCCGAAGTTGCCGAGAGCAGGGGCATTCCCTTCGCCGGTCTGCGAATCGTCGCGGACGCGGCGACGAGCGATTTGCCCGCATGCGCAAGCGTTGCACTCACCCCGGAGGGACAGGTGAATCTCGCCGCTGTGTTGGCGTCGGTTGCGAAACGGCCCGGGCAGATCCCGCAAGCTCTGCGGATGGCGCGCGAATCGAACTTGGCCTTCGCCGCCTTATTCCGCTGCCGTGCTCTCCTCGGAGACGGCCTTTTGGGCCCTGATCTTCTCTAGCCTGCGCTCGACATGACGCGAGAAGACGAACTCCGCCGGGCGTTGTCTGTCGAGCGGGATGTCCTTCGCCATTGGCCCGTCCGTGCGCACGCCCCGCATGGTGACCGCGAGCGCTTTCAGCGGATGCTTGACGCTGTCGATGACGGCAGAGGCTTCGAAGCCGCTATGTACCATGCAGTTGGCGCATTTCTCGTAATTGCCGACGCCGTATGAATCCCAATCGGTCTCTTCCATCAGCTCCTTGAAGGTTTCTGCATAGCCTTCGCCGAGGAGATAACAGGGCCGCTGCCAGCCGAACACGGTGCGCGTCGGATTGCCCCACGGCGTGCAACGATAGGCCTGATTGCCGGCAAGGAAATCGAGGAACATGGCGGACTGGCTAAAGGGCCAGCTCTTGCCGCCTTTGCCGCGCGAGAGAATCCCACGGAAAAGATTCTTGGTCTTCTCACGATTGAGGAAGTGCTGCTGGTCCGGCGCGCGCTCATAGGCATAGCCCGGCGACACGGTGATGCCATCGAGGCCCAGCCCGTTCATGTCGTCGAAGAATTTGGCCACGCGCCCGGGTTCGGCGGTATTGAACAGCGTACAATTGATGCTAACGCGGAAGCCCTTCGATTTCGCAAGCTTGATCGCGTCGACTGCCTTCTCGTAGACGCCCTCCTGGCATACCGACTTGTCGTGCATGTCCTGATCGCCATCGAGATGGACGGACCAGTTGAAGTCCTTGTGCGGGCGGTACTGGTCGATCTTCTTGGCGAGCAGCAGCGCATTCGTGCAGAGAATGACGATCTTCCCGCGCTCGAGAAATCCGCGCACGATCTCGGGCATTTCCCGGTGGAGTAGCGGCTCGCCGCCAGCGATCGAGACTACCGGTGCGCCGCACTCGTCCATCGCCTTCATGCAGTCGTTGACGCTGAGACGCTGGTTGAGGATTTCGTCGGGATAATCGATCTTGCCGCAGCCGGCGCATGCAAGATTGCAGCGGAATAGGGGCTCCAGCATGAGCACGAGCGGATAGCGTTTCCGCCCGCTCAGATGCTGCTTCAGCACGTATGCCCCGATACGCACGGCCTGCCCGACTGGAATTCCCACTCTTGTTCCTTTCCGATGATCCGCTGCGAATGCCCGATCAGGTCCTCAGCTCGGCCGGCAACCGGAACTCGATGTTCTCCTTGATGCCGTCCATCTCCGACACTTCGATATTCCCGACAATGCGGCGCAGTGCATCGATCACGTCGACCACAAGTTTTTCCGGTGCGGATGCGCCCGCGGTCAAGCCAACCGTCTCCTTGCCGGCGATCCAGGCAGGGTCGAGATCGCTTCCGTCGGCGATGAGATAGCTCGGGATTCCCTCCTCGATACCGATCTCGCACAGCCTGCTGGAGTTGGAGCTGTTCTTTGAGCCCACCACCAGGATCACATCGGAAATCCGGCACAATTTGCGCACAGCGGATTGCCGATTCTGCGTCGCGTAGCAGATGTCGGAAGTGTCGGGGCCAATGATATCGTAGAAGCGGTCCTTGAGTGCCTCGATGATGTTGCGCGTGTCGTCGATGCTGAGGGTGGTCTGCGTTACATAAGCGACCGGAGTATCGCGCGCCACGTCGAGCCGGTCGACGTCCTGCTTGGACGAGACGAGATAAACGGGCGCACCCACTTGGCCCATAGTGCCTTCCACTTCGGGGTGTCCGCGATGGCCGATCAGGATCATGGTTCGGCCGTGGGCGACATAATGTTTCGCCTGGGAATGAACCTTGGAGACGAGGGGGCAGGTAGCGTCGAGCACCGGCAGCGAGCGCTTTTTGGCGTCTTGGACTACTGATTGGGCAACGCCGTGGGCGCTGAACACGGTCACCGCGCCATCGGGAATTTCGTCCAATTCCTCGACGAAATGAGCGCCCTTTTTCTTCAGCGTATCGACCACATGCCGGTTGTGCACGATTTCGTGGCGCACATAGACGGGCTGGCCGCCCTTCTCCAATGCCCGCTCGACGATGTCGATCGCCCGAACGACACCCGCACAAAAACCACGGGGTTGTGCAAGAACGACGCGCATCATGAACACTCTTCTCATAGTGGGAAAGGAGCGATAGGCCAGCAGATACGCGTAGCTGAGTCTCCGCCGCCAACCACCAACCAATAAGCTCCCCCTAACATCACTTAGAAATCAGACCGAAGCAAGCACGGGCCCTGGGGTGCGTCGCGGGCGCAACAGAACCAGAATTGGGCGCTAAAGGTGCAAGCTCAATATTTACATTCCCTCGGATGAGGTGAAGACTGAACGAGGACGGATATTCGAGACCACTGTCGCTTTCTTGTGCGGTCGCGCGCCGCGACGCGTTGAAGCTACGAGAGTATTGTCTTGAGTGGACCAAACAGGGCGGGCAATTCATGGAGCTTTCGCCGCAATTGGCGCGAGACGATTTGGCGGCTGATGGGGCAAGCAAGTTTTCCGAGCTGCGCCGGGCTGTGAGTGCGGCAGGGTGCTCGGTCGACGAAGCCCTGATGCAGCTTCTGCCCAAGCCCCACGGTCTTCACGCCCGCGTCCACGAGGCGATGCATTACGCCGTCTTCGCCGGGGGCAAGCGGCTCCGCCCCTTCCTCGTGCTGAGCTGTGCAAAACTCTTCGACGTCGATCCCGCGCGAGCCCTTCGGGTGGGAGCCGCGATCGAGGCCGTGCACACTTATTCGCTTGTGCATGACGATCTCCCCTGCATGGACGACGACGATCTCAGGCGCGGGCGGCCGACCGTTCACGTGGCCTTCGACGAGGCCACCGCCGTGCTCGCCGGCGATGCGCTTTTGACGCTCGCGTTCGAAATTCTCTCCGATCACGCTACCCATCCTTCGGCCGAGGTGCGCTGCCGACTGACCAGGAAGCTCGCTGAAGCCGCCGGCAGCAATGGCATGGTCGGCGGCCAGATGATCGATATGCAGGCGATGGAGCATGCGCTTGATGATCGCAGCATCGTCACATTGCAGCGCATGAAAACCGGCGCGTTGTTCGATTTCTGCTGTCAGGCCGGCGCCATCCTCGGCGAGGCTGACGCGGAGCATCGCGACCAGCTGCGAGATTATGCGCGCGATTTCGGCCTCGTTTTCCAGATCACCGACGATCTCCTCGACGTATTGGGCACCCCGGAGAAGACAGGCAAGTCCGTGGGCAAGGATAAAGAGCAAGGCAAGGCCACGCTCGTCTCCGTCTACGGCGTGGAGGGCGCGATGCGCGAGGCAGAAAAGCTGGTGCAGCGCGCGGTTGCCACGTTGGCCCCCTATGGCGCCAAAGCGGCCGATTTGCGCGCCCTTGCCTTATTTTTGCTTGATCGAGAGTCATGATTTGAACCCCGTGCCGGCCGAGCTGCCGGGTCAGAGGTTGTGATGGAAGCGCCGTCAAAAACACCCTTGCTCGACCAGATCGACGTACCGGCTGATCTGCGTCGCTTAGACAGGGGGCAGCTGCGCCAGCTCGCCGATGAGCTTCGGATGGACATGATCAATCAGGTCTCGGCGACGGGGGGGCATTTGGGCGCGGGGCTTGGGGTTGTCGAGCTGACGGTCGCGCTGCACCGTGTGTTCGATACGCCCAGGGACAAGCTGATCTGGGACGTGGGGCACCAGTCCTATCCCCACAAGATATTGACGGGGCGGCGCTCGCGCATGAAGACGCTGCGTCAGGGCGGCGGGCTCTCTGGCTTCACCAAACGCTCCGAGAGCGTCTACGACACGTTCGGGGCTGCCCATTCCTCAACCTCGATCTCAGCTGGCCTTGGCTTTGCGACCGCCCGCGATCTCGCGAAGGAAAAGCACCATGTTGTCGCTGTCATCGGCGACGGGGCGATGAGTGCGGGCATGGCCTACGAGGCGATGAACAATACGGGCGCGTCGGGCAGCCGGCTCATCGTGATTCTGAACGACAACGACATGTCGATCGCGCCTCCGGTGGGCGCTATGAGCGCCTATCTGGCGCGGCTTGTCTCGGGGCGTACCTATCGGGGTTTACGCCATGGGCTGAAGCGGATCACGCACAAGCTGCCTCGGCTGTTGCGCGTCTCCGCCAAGCGCGCCGAGGAATATGCGCGTGGTTTCTGGATGGGGGGCACGCTCTTCGAGGAGCTCGGCTTCTACTACGTCGGCCCCATCGATGGTCACAATCTCGACCATCTGATCCCGGTGCTGGAGAACGTGCACAACATGGAGAATGGTCCTGTTCTCGTGCATGTAGTGACCCAGAAGGGCAAGGGCTACGAGCCAGCGGAGAAGTCGGCAGACAAATATCACGGCGTCTCGAAGTTCAACGTGCTCACGGGCGAGCAGAAAAAAGGAGCGGCTGGGGCACCTCCGAGCTACACGAAAGTGTTTGCTGAGGCGCTTATCCGTGAGGCGGAGAAGGACGAGAAGATCGTGGCGATCACGGCCGCTATGCCTTCGGGCACGGGGCTTGATCTCTTCGCCGAGAAATTCCCCAACCGCACCTTCGATGTCGGCATCGCCGAGCAGCACGCGGTGACCTTTGCCGCCGGGCTTGCCTGCGAGGGCTTCCGGCCCTTCTGCGCCATCTACTCGACCTTTCTGCAGAGAGCCTATGATCAGGTAGTGCACGATGTGGCGATCCAGTCGCTTCCGGTGCGCTTCGCCATGGACAGGGCGGGGCTAGTGGGGGCCGATGGCCCCACCCATGCGGGCTCCTACGACGTCGCCTATCTGGGCACGCTTCCAGGCTTTGTGGTCATGGCGGCGGCCGATGAAGCGGAGCTCGTGCATATGGTGGCGACGGCTAGGGCGATCGACGACCGCCCCAGCGCCTTGCGCTATCCGAGAGGCGAGGGCATGGGCGTTCCGCTCCCCAAGGAGGGCCAGGTACTCGCTATCGGGAAGGGCCGAATCATGCGCGAAGGGAGCTCGGTGGCTATCCTCAATTTCGGCGCACGTCTCGCGGAGTGCCTGAAAGCCGCCGACAAGCTCTCAGCCTATGGGCTCTCGGCAACGATCGCAGACATGCGCTTTGCCAAACCGCTGGACACCGATCTGGTGCGCCGCCTTGCGCGCGAACACGAAATCCTTCTCACCATCGAGGAAGGGGCTGTGGGCGGCTTCGGCGCCCATGTGCTGCACTTCCTCTCATGGGATGGGCTTCTCGATAAGGGCCTCAAAATCAGGCCCATGCTCCTTCCCGACCGCTTCCTTGACCAGGACACGCCCGAGCGCATGTACGAAGCCGCAAACCTTAACGCCAAATCCATAGTCGCCGCAGTACTTTCCATCCTCGGCCGAGAAGGTGACGTGGCATCCTTGAAGGCGTAGAATGAGTGATTGCAAGGGTTTAGCTAGAACCATGGCCAACTATGCGTTGAGCTTGTTGATTGCCCTGTTCGTCGCGCTGGCGGCGGGAGACCTGCGCGCGGCCGATGCGGCCGCTGATCCTGCCGCTCGCCGGATCGAACTGTTCTACGCCGCCTTGATCGACACGATGAAGAACGGCCGCGAATTGGGCGTGCAGGGCCGCTATCGTCAACTGACGCCGGCCGCCGAGGATACTTTCGACCTTGGAGGGATGGCGCGGCTAACTGTTGGGCCGGCCTGGTCCACCATGTCGGAGACCGACCAGAAGGCTGTCACCGACGCATTCGGGAGATTGACGTTCTCAAACTACGCGAAGAATTTCGCGAGTTTCGGCGGCCAGCAGTTCGTCGTCGACCCGATGGTGAAAATGCGAAATGAGGACAAGATCGTCGAGTCGAAATTGGTGCGTCCCAGCCGCTCCGCAGTGCCGTTCAATTATCGGATGCACTTGGTTGGCGACAAGTGGAAGGTCATAGACGTCTATCTCAACGGTTATGTCAGCCAGGTGGCGCTCCGTCGCGCGGATTTCTCCTCCACCGTTGCGAGTTCCGGGGCAGCGGGCTTGGTCAAGAAGATAGACGAGATTGTCGACAAGCAGATGGCGGACGCAGGCTAATCCGCCTTCGCCGTTTCCAGGAGCGCGGGCAGGAATACGAGGATCGTCAGCGTCCAGGCGAGGGAGATCATCAGCAATTCTCCCATGCTCGCGGTCCCTGGGTGTCTCGACAGCCAGAGCGTTCCGAAGCCGGTCGCTGTCGTCAACGCGCTGAAGAGCACGGCACGCGATAGGCTCGATTGCAAAAAATTGTGTCCGCCCGCGCGCCACGCCATCACAAAATAGATGTGGAAGGCGACGCCGATGCCGAGCAGCAGCGGCAGCACGATGATGTTCGCGAAATTGAGAGGAAGTCCGAGAACGACGCAGGTGGCGAAGGTGAGGGCGCAGGCTGCGAGCAGCGGACCGAGCGTCAACGCGACGTCGCGAGCGCTGCGGAGCGCAATCCAGAGAAGAACGACCACCGCAAGCAGCGATAGCAAACCCGCTTCCGCGAAGGCGCCGACGATGATGCGGCCCGATTCTGCGGTGGTGATGGGCGCACCCGTGGCACCGGGTGCGATTGTGCGCACGGCATCGGCGAAACGCCGGAGCGTAGGCCTGTCGTTGGGATCGCCCTTGACGGATACCTGCACGCGCGCGCGCCCATCCCGCGCCAGCCAATCGGCCTTGAGGTCGGCGGGTATCTCGTTCATGTCCACAGATCGTGGCGACAATATCGTGCGCAACCGCTCGAGCAACGTCTTCAAGCCCGGCACAAAAGCCACCTCGGCGCGATCGAGTGCCGCGCCGCCTTCTTTAGACAGCGTATCGAGCGCGCCCGCGAGACGCTGCGCGGATTGGGCAGCTTGAGTCGTTCCATTGCCCGCTGCCTTTCGGAGTTCCGTGCTTGTAACAGCGATGCTCGCCAAGATCTCCTCTCGATTGGGTGGTGGTTTTATATCGAGGGGGGTGATGGTTGTGTCCAACAGGAACGCCGCGTCGGAAATAAGCGCGAGCTTTTCCATCTGCTCAGTAGGAATGAAACTGTTGAACGTCGTGGCATGGTCCGCCTCCGGCAATTGCTCGATGCGGACTTTGAGATTGCTGGCCTCTTCGAGCGAGGGAGCGAGGATTTCGATGGTGTTCGGCGACGTCACGGGATCCTTCATAAGGTCGAACAGCGTCGCTATCGATTCCGTGCGGGAGCTCCTCAGATCCATGGGATTGTCGTCGAATTCGAGCGAGGGAAGGAGGAGAAGTCCGGCCCCGCTGAGCGCGCTCAAGCCGACGACGATGGCGCGTCTGTATTTGTGGATGAAGCGGTCGGCACCCGCGAGATGTGCGATTCCGATCTCGCCCGCTTCGCCTTTCGGATGAATCAGTTTAAGCAAAGCCGGCAACAGCGTTCCGCTAAGTAAGTACGCGATGATCATGCCGTTGCCGGCGACAAAGCCGAGCTCTGCAACGCCGGCGAAACTCGTGGGCGCGAAGGAATAGAAACACGCGGCAGTCGACAACGCGGCGAGCGTGAGCGGTGGCCCCATGATCTCGCCGGCACGCGTCAAAGCGGCCATCAGATCGCGCTTCTCGTGGCGTTCCGCGCGGTAGCGCACCGAATATTGGATACCGAAATCGACGCCGATGCCGACGAACAGCGGAATGAACGCGACCGATATCACGTTGAAGCGGCCAACAGCGGCAAGTCCTATGGCCGTCGTGAGCGCCAGGCCGGTCAAGAGCGTGATGAGAATCGAAGCCACGATCTTGGCCGAGCGCACTGCCGCCCAGAGGGTAGCGAGGATCGCGGACATCATCAGCGTCGCCATCAACGCAGCCCGATCCGTGAGCGTGAGAAACTCCTCGTCCGCAATCGGAACTGACCCGGTGAGGCGTACCCTCACGCCGTTCGCCGGCGTAAGCCCGAGATCGGCAGCGATCGTGCGCAGCGTCGCGCTCGCCGTGGCGCCTGGCGCGAGCGCGCCGTAGTTGAGGGTGGCCTGGATTTCGATGATGCGCCGGGTGTCCCGCGTGCCGGGCTTGTCTCCGCTGATGAGCTCCTGCCAAGAGAGAAATGTGGCCTCGCCCCGGTTGATCCTATCCAGGCTGTCCGCGAACACCGAGAAGGGGCTCGCGAGATTGTCGAGCGTGGTCACTCCGTTTTCAACGCCGAGTAGGGCTGCGGAAAAACCGTCCATGATTCCGCGCAAGGAAGGATCGGCGGCAAGCGGGCCGAGAAAGGGCTGTGCGTCGATGATGTGGCGGGTGGTATCGCGCACCTCGTCGGTCGAGAGGAATAGCAATCCGTTATGGGTGAAGAAATCACTCCCCGCCCGGTCGCGTACCGCCGGGAACAGGTCCTTGCGCGCGGCCAATGCTGCGGTAAGGGCCTTCGCAGCCTCGACCGTGCGCTCAGGCGTCACGCCGTCGACAACGGCGAGCATGAGATCGATCCGCTGCGGAAAAGCGGCTTCAAACTCCGACTGGCGCTGGCGCCAAGCGATGTCAGGCGAAAAAAGATCCTCGTTGTTGCTGTCCATTCGGAAATTCTGGAAAACGTAGAGGCTGGCGAGCACGCCGGCGATAGCGCCGGCGACGACCACGGTCGCCGCGTGCCGGCAGCAGATGGCGACCAGGCGGGCGTAGAAATCAGTCCGCATGCGTCGGGGTACTCTCGGCGGCCGGTTGCGCGACGTGACTAGACTACGCGCCGATGTGAATCCATTTAAAAATCGGCCCAGGCCTTCCCGGCGGACGCTTTCATGTTCTAGGGTTCCGCAATGCGGGCGATTTCTCCTCTTCTCTTCTTTTTTGCGGCCTTATTTCCACAAGTGGCAATTGCCGCCGGACCCACTGGTGAATGGCTGGTTGCGAGCAAGGCCGCGCATATCAGCATCGTCGATTGCGCGGGCACACTCTGGGGGGTGGTTTCCTGGGAACAGCGTGCCGGCGTCGACGACAAGAATCCCGATCCTGCGAAGCGCGGCAGGCCAATCTTGGGCATGCCTGTCCTGATCGGTCTGAAGGCGAGCGGGACCAATCGCTGGGGTGGGGCGCTCTACAATTCACAAAATGGAAAGACCTATAGCGGCGGCATCACGCAGCTTTCCTCCGATCGTGTGCGGGTGTTCGGCTGCGTTCTCATGATTTTTTGCGGGGGCCAGGACTGGACTCGCGTAAACCAGGCGGACGACGACGGCGCGTCTGCCAAAGCTATTTGTATGGGCCTGGACCCCGCCTCTTCTTGAGCGAGTCGAGGACGTGGTGCCTGCGCGTTGTCTTTGATAATTTGGTGTCGGTGCCGATAAAGAGCGGTTCCCGTCCTTATCGATAAGGAGTCAGCGTGGCAAAAATTCGCGTCGCTATTGTCGGTGTCGGCAATTGCGCAAGTTCCCTGGTCCAGGGTCTGGAATACTATCGGGGCGCCAACGATACCGAGGTCAATGGCCTCATGCACCCGGTCGTCGGTAACTGGAGCGTGAGGGATATCGAGGTCGTGTGCGCGTTCGATATCGACCGGCGCAAGGTCGGCAAGCCGCTTGAACAAGCGATTTTCGCAAAACCCAATTGCACGGCGGTGTTTCAGGCCGCGTTGCCGGTTTCGAATGTGATTGTGCAAATGGGCCCGATCTTGGACGGGATCGCCGATCACATGGCCGATTATCCCGACGATGCTGCCTTTCGCCCGGCCGATGCCGAGCCCGTTGACGTTGCTAAGGTGCTTAAGGATTCCGGGGCGGAAGTGTTGATCTGCTATTTGCCGGTGGGTTCCGAGCAAGCGGTGCGCCACTATGCCGAGGCCTGCCTCGTGGCCAAGGTCGCGATGGTCAATTGCGTGCCCGTGTTCATTGCTTCAGATCCCATGTGGGCGGCGCGGTTCCGCGAAGCCGGCGTGCCGATCGTTGGTGACGACATCAAAAGCCAAGTCGGCGCCACTATCGTTCACCGCACTCTGTCGCGGCTGTTCAACGATCGTGGCGTCGCTCTCGACAGGACCTACCAACTCAACACCGGCGGCAACACAGACTTCCTCAATATGCTGGAGATGACCCGGCTCAAGTCGAAGAAGGAGTCGAAGACGGAGTCGGTGCAGTCGCAATTGGAAAGCCGTCTCGCCGACCGGAACATCCATATCGGCCCGTCGGATTACGTGCCGT
>Ga0134122_10002555_pt1 | contig 13448 bp, 13 predicted proteins | sample KB302_FD_96461 | JGI IMG/M metagenome (GOLD analysis project Ga0134122, IMG submission 96461) | Terrestrial soil microbial communities without Nitrogen fertilizer from Kellogg Biological Station, Michigan, USA - KB3-0-2 | ecosystem: Environmental > Terrestrial > Soil > Unclassified ... | reverse complement strand
CGAACTACGCCAACATCGCGCGGGACTGCGGCGTCGACGCGAAGACCGTGAAGGAGTACTACCAGATCCTCGTCGACACGCTGCTCGGCACCTTCGTCGAGCCGTGGAAGAGGCGCCAGGAGCGGCAGGTCATCGGAAAAACCCCGAAGTTCTACCTCTTCGACGTGGGTGTGGCGGGCGCCCTGACGCGCCGGCGCATCGCGGAGGAAAGGGGTGAGTCGTTCGGCCGCGCGCTCGAGCACTTCGTCCTCATGGAAATCCAGGCTCACCGGTCCTACCGGGAGCTCGGCTACGGAGTCCACTTCTGGCGGACGAAGAGCGGCCTCGAGGTCGATTTCGTGCTCGGGGACGGCGAGGTCGCAGTGGAAGTGAAGGGCACCTCGCGAGTCGACCCTTCGGAGCTCCGTTCCCTCCGGACTTTCGTCGCGGACCACCGTCCGCGCCACGCCATCCTCGTCTGCAACGAGCGCGCCCCCCGGATCGTCGAGGGCATCGAGATCCTTCCCTGGCGGGCATTCCTGGCACGCCTGTGGGGCGGGCGCGTCCTGGGCTAGCATGGCTCCGTGAGACCGGTGCTCGCGGAGACTACGATCCGGTATATGCGTGCAGCGTCTCGTAAGAGGCGTGCGGCGGGACCTTCAACGGCTCCGACCTCGAACTTGAGGGAGCCCTGGACGGCGAAGTCCCTGGGTGTTGACTAAACTACGGGTCACCAGTAGTTTTCAGGTGGAGTACGAGTGGGATGCCGAGGGCCACGCGCTATGAGCAAGACCGGTACTACGCGGCTGACCGTGAAGCCTGGTGAGGCGCCGCCACGCGGCGAGACCGATTGGGCGCGAGTCAACGCGCTGACGGACGAAGAGGTGCTGGCGGCGGCCCGATCCGATCCCGATGCCCAACCGCTCGGCTCGGAGGCGTTGGCGAAGATGCGCCGGGTCTCCCCCGTGAAGGCTTTGCGGCAGCGAAGGAACAAGGGGTTTCTGTTGAGACCCTCGTGAACCTCTGGCTTCAGGAGAAAATCACGGCCTGAGGCGAGAGGGAGCCTGCAACCGCTCCCTCACATACACCCCCACCCACTTGCGCGGGCGGAGCTGATACTCCCGGCGGCGATATCGGCTGTGCAGCAAGGGCCGTAACGGCTTCTCCAAACCGCGTTCGACAATCAGCACGTCGCCGTCCGGATGGGATGGGATCTTCGATCGATACTCCATCCTGGGAAGATCGCGAAGGTACCAGGGGAGCGGCCACATGTAGTGACCGAGGATCCGTACGGACCGCGGCCGCGTATCACGCACCCAGGCGACAAGATCGATCACGTCCCGGTGCGTGGGCACGTAGACCAGGGCCAGATGGTCGTCGTCGTAGCGTACGAACGAGACTTCGGCGGCGCGCCAGCCGCTCCAGGCGAGCCCAAGGGCGAGCGCGGCTGCCAGGCCGGCGCGCAGAGCCGTCGATACCTGCCGGCCGAACGCGTCGCGAAAGAACACGCCCGCCACGAGGACTGCCGGCAGGAGGATGTTGAGGACCAGCCACGGGGTCTTGTAGCGCAGCAGAGAATACACGGCGAGCTCGCCGGCGGCCCAGAGGGCGCAGAAGGAGCCGAAAGCGTCCCGCCGCCGCAGCGCGAGCCAGCCGCCCGCGATGGCGCAAATCAGCGTGATGGGCTCGAACGAGAGCAGGAGGCGAGGGAAGTAGTCCCACGGTTTGGCATGCTCCGCGCCGCCGACTCCCTTAGCGGCCCAAACCAGGAACGTAGCGAAGGAATCGGCCAGCCCCCGCGGGTTGGTGAAGAAGGATGTATAGAGAAGGATATAGGGAGCGACGAAAGCGGCGGCGGCAAGCGCGACCGTCCTCGGCCTGAGTCTCCTACACAGCTCGCGAAGGCGGGGCCCGCCGTGAACCCACGTCCGGGCCAGGACGGCCGCGATCGCCAGCACCGCCAAGGTCAGCACGTACGTCTCTTTCACCGAGGCGAGCAGCCCCAGACAGAGGGCCGCGAGAACGAGGCTTCCCTCGCGGCGCGTCTCCAGCCACATGGCGACGGTCACCACCAGAGCCAGAGTCAAGGCAACCAGAAAGGTCTCGGGGATGAGATCCCGACCGTAGGCGATGAACGCAGGGGAGAGCGCCAGAAGCCAGGCGGACGCCGTGACTCCCGCCACCCCCAGCCGGCGCCGCAGCGGCAACAGCATCGCCACCATCAGGGTCGAAGCGAGAGCCACCGGCAGCCGCAGCACGAGCTCGCTCTCCCCCAGCAGCCGGACGAACGGAGCCGAAAAGAAGATCAGGAAGGGACCGTGAAACCGCTCGGGATCGTAGGCGAAGCGGTACCCCTGCATCAGCCGCGAGAGGAACCACGCCGCCATCCCCTCGTCGTGGTGCAGCGGCCGAGCCCCAAGGAAAGCCAGCCGGAGCGCCAGGGCGACGGCGAAAGCAGCCCAGAAGGGGAGCCAGCGGAAGGCCCTCACTCCCCCGGCCCCTCTCTCCCATCCTCACACCCGTCCACCGGGAGAGAGGGGAGACTGAACATGACAAAGAAATCCCGCTTTTGCAGTCTCCCTCCTCTCCCGGCGGGGTGGGTGTGAGGATGGGAGAGGAGGGCCGGGGTGGTGAGGGCCCTCAAATGTGGCAGCTCGCCTGTCCCCGCTTCTCCAGGTACTGCTGGTGGTACTCCTCCGCCCGCCAGAACTCGGCGGCGGGCTCGATCTGGGTCACGACCGGCCGGCGGAAACGTCCGCTCTCCGCCAGCCGCTCCTTGGAGGCTTGCGCCGCGGCCTCCTGCTCCGGGCTATGAAAGAAAATGGCTGACCGGTACTGCGTTCCGACGTCCGGCCCCTGGCGGTTGAGCGTCGTCGGATCGTGATTTTCCCAGAAGACGTTCAGCAGGTCGTCGTAGGAGACGACCGCGGGATCGTACTCGACCTGGACCACCTCGGCGTGGCCGGTGCTGTCCGTGCAGACGTCGCGATAGGTGGGGTTCTTCAGGTGGCCGCCCGAGTACCCGACGGCGGTCGCCGTGACTCCCTTGATGCGGCGGAACTCCGCCTCCACACCCCAGAAGCAACCCGCTCCAAACGTGGCGATGGCCATGTGCGTCCTCCCTTCGGATTTGGAATCGAGGAGCGATCCGATCGGCCCTCCTCGTCCGCGTACAACAGTGCTGCGGAGCGAGATGTTTCACGCGGGAGCGGCCGCTAGTCAAGAGGCCGGTTCGTCGCCGACCCAGAGGCCAGGTAATTCACGCCAGGGGCTGTGCATCGGCGCCCGTGGTATTGCGCACGGGGAGCGGAACACGGTGCACGCGGGCCGGAGCATGTCGCACGGCAGGCAGAACACGGTGTCCGCGGGCCGGAACACGTCGCACGCGAGGCGGAACACGGTGTCCGCGGGTCGGAACATGTCGCACGGCAGGCGGAACACGTTGTCCGCGGTCCGGAACACCTTGCACGGGAGGCGGAACACGTTGTCCGCGAGCCGGAGCGCGTCGCACGCGAGGCGGAAGACCTTGTCCGCGGTCCGGAGCGCGTCGCACTGGAGGCGGAAGGCGGTGTCCGCGGTCCGGAACACCTTGTTCTGGACCCAGAACAACATGTTCTGGGTCCAGAGCGACGTGTTCCGGACCCAGAACATCGTGCACGCGGGCCGGAACAGCGTGCTCTGGGCCCAGAACAACGCGCCCGAGCCCCGGAGGACTATGGGAAGAGGTGCGGCCGCGGGAATCCGCAGGCGGTCACCAACGCGGAGCACAACGTCTCCGTGCCGTCGTAGGGATTCCAGGGAGTCAGGTCGATCTCGATGCAGCGGGAGTCGGTGACGGTATAGCTGAAGATGAAGTAGTCAGCACGCAATCTGGCCAGCGCGTTGGCGAGGGCCTCGGCTTCGGTCTCGCCGGCGCCCGCGCCGGTGATGTTGCAGCGGCCGATGCCGGGCACACCGGAAGCGTGGCCGGGAGCCGCGGTCAGGCCGAAGGTGAGGGCGAGGAGGGCGAGCAGCAGGATAGGACGGATGCGAGACATGTTTCTCTCCTTTCAGGTGTTCCGACGTAGGGACTACGGGAAGGGATAGAGGTGCGGCTTCGGAATTCCGCAGGCGCTGATCTGGACGGAGCAGAAGGGCTCCGTGGGGTCGTTGGGATTCCAGGGAGTGAGGTCGATCTCCGAGCAGCGGGAGTCGGTGACGGTATAGCTGGTGAGGTAGTAGTTGGCGCGCACGCCGTCAAGCGCCATTTCGAGGGCCTCGGCATGCGTCTCGCCGGCGCCGGCGCCGAAGATGCCGCAGCGGACGAGACTGATCGGCGTCGCCACGACGGAGGCGTGGCTCGGGACGGCGGCCAGGCCGAAGGTGAGAGCGAGGAGGGCGAGGAGCAGGGCGGGACGGATACGAGACATGTTTCTTCTCCTTTCGCAGGTTCTCTGCGGGTTGTGTGTTTCAGCACTGGGTTCAGCGCGGACGAGCGGTCAGAAACCGTTCGAGATGGCACGGACCACGGTTATCGCCATCAGCCGCTGCGGCGGCCCCTCCGTCGGCAGGAAAGGCCCGTTGGGAAGGACGATGACGATGTCCGGACCGCCGGGGACGTGGAAGGCGATGGTGATGCACGACCCCGAAACCGTTACATCGGGACCGAAGCTCTGCACCTGGCCGTCCGTCAGGTAGCTGTGCTGCACCATCCACTGGATGGCAGCCTCGACGGCGGCGTTGGAGCTCGAGCCCTGCAGCCAGGCGGTCTGCTGGATGAATTCGATTTGGCCGACGACGATCCGGTGGTACGAAACGGCACCGGGCTGAGCGGACGCGGCAACCGGCAGCAGAAGAACGAAGGCAATGGCAATGACGATGTGCTTGACCGACATGTTGGCTCCTTTCGCGGCATTCAGTGGAGAGGCTCGCCGGCTGGCCGTCGGGTCCTCCCCGGTCCGCCAACCAGGATCGTCCAGCCGGGCGGTCAAAGGGGTTCGCGAAAGGTCAAAGAACGGTCAAAGCGCGCTTGGCGCCGTGCTGCGGCACCTTGAAACCAGGAGGAAAAACCCGTGAAGCTCTGTTTCGGAGAGCTCGTGCTCGATCGGGAAGCCGGACGGCTGCTGGGGCCGGAGGGCGAGGTGCGCCTTCGTCCCCAGGCCTTTCGCATGCTGGAGGTATTGGCCGACCAGGCGCCGAAGATCCTCTCGCAGGAGGAGCTCCTGGACCGGGTCTGGGGGGTCGAGCACCTCTCCCCCACCTCGGTCAAGCAGGCGGTGAGCGAGGTCCGCCAGGCGCTGGGAGACGACGCCGTCCGTCCAGCTCTCATCGAGACCGTGCACCGGCGCGGCTACCGCTTTATCGCTCCCGTCGAGCGCGTCTACGATCCACCGCCACCGCCTCCCCCGGCGCGGAAATCCGAGCTGGCGACGCAGCCGATCTCCATCCCGGCCGAAGGCTCACATCTGCGAGGGGCCGGCCGGCGCCTCACGGTCGCTTTCTCGGTGCCGATCCTCGCCGGCCTCTCCGCCCTGGCGCTCGTCCAGCGTCCGCTGCCGGAGACCACGCGGCCGGCGGTGACGGCCCCGGCGCAAGCTTCCGCGCGGCCGGCCGTGGCCATCCTGGGTTTCAAGAGCCTGTCGCCGAACCCGGCGGACGACTGGATCTCCAGCGCGCTAGCCGAAATCGTCGGCTTCGAGCTGGCGGCACCGGGACGCCTGCGGCTGATTCCGGCCGAGAACGTGGCGCGGATGCGGCGCGAGCTGGCCGTGGCCTCGGCCGAGAGCCACTCGCCGCGCAGCCTCGAAAGGATCGGCCGCAATCTCGGCAACGACCTCGCGGTCACCGGCTCCTACCTGCTGACCGGCGCCAAGGGAGAGGAAAAGCTGAGGATCCAGGTGCTGGTGCAGGACGTGCGCACCGGGGAGACGGTGGCGTGGGCGCGGGAGACCGGCGGGCAGGCCGAGCTCATCGACCTCGCCGCAGCCGCCGCGCGCGGCATCCAGGAGACCCTCGGCGGCGACAAGGGAAGCCCGGCGCCGGAGGCTGACGCCTTTCTCAGCAATACCGCAGCGCTGCGGCTTTACTCCCAGGCGCTGACGCGGCTGCGGGTCTGGGACGCTCCCGCCGCGCTGCCCCTGCTCGAACGCGCCGCGGCGCTCGACCCCGGCAGTGCCTTTCCGCAGGACGCCCTCGCCGCCGCCTACTCCCTTCTCGGCTTCGACCTCAAGGCCAGGGAAGCGGCGCGGCGGGCGATGGAGCTGTCGCGCGAGGTGCCGAAGGAGGTCCGCCTCAGCATCGAAGGCCGGGCGCGGGGAATCCGCGGCGAGTGGGAGCAGACGGTGGAGATCTATTCCTCGCTGCGCCGCCTGCACCCGGACGACGTCGAGATCGGTTTGCGGCTGGCGGCGGCCTTGAAGAGCGCCGGCCACTCGGACCGCGCCCTGGAGACGATCGCGGATCTGCGGCGGCTCCCGCCACCGGCCGGCGACGATCCCCGCCTCGACCTGGCCGAGTCCGACGCCACCTGGCAGCTCAGCGACTTCGCCCGCTGCCGCGACGCCGCCACGCGGGCCATCGCCGAAGCCGAGAGGCGCGGCGCCACCCTGCTGGCGGCCGAGGGCCACTTCAGCCGCGGCTGGGCGCTGAATCGACTGGGCAAGACGGACGCCGCCCTGGCCGATCATCGGGCTGCCCGCTCCCTCTACCTGCGAATGGGAGACCGCGCGGCGGCCGCGGGAGCCCTGATCGCCGCGGCAGGCGTGCTGCAGAACAGCGGCCGCACCGCGGAGGCCCGCCGGGCCTACGAGGAAGCGATTCCGGTGCTGCGGCAGATCGGCGACCGCAGCCGCGAGGCCAAAGCCCTCAACAACTTCGCCTCGCTGCTCGGCGAGCAGGGCGATTTCGCCGGGGTGAAGACGCTGCTCGAGCGCTCGCTGGCGATCAAGGGCGAGGTCGGCGATCGCGCGGGGATGGCGACCACCCTCGCCAACCTGGGCAACCTGCTGCGGCACCAGGGCGAGATCCCACAGGCTCGCGCCCGGCTGGAGGAGGCGCTGAAGATCCAGCGCGAGCTGAAGAGCGATTACGGCACGGCCTTCGCTCTGCGCGGGCTCGCCGGCGTGCTCGTCCGCGAGAGCCGGTCCGGCGAAGCCCTGGCCGCCCTGGAGGAAGCGCTGGCGCTGAGCCGCAAGACCGGCGACGCCGAGGGAGCCGCCGATACCCTCCTCTCCCTGGGCGACCTCACGCGCAAGGCAGGACGTCCGGAGAGGGCGCGCGAGCACTATCAGCAAGCCTTTGAAGAGTTCCAACGCCTGCGGCAGGCCAGCAACATGGTCTACCCGCTGCTGAACCTGGCCGAGATGGACGAGGAGCAGCAGCGCGTCGGCGCCGCCCGCGCCCGCTACGCTCAGGCCGTAGCTCTCGCCACCTCGGCGGACAACGACTTCCTGGAGGCCCACGCCCGCACCGGCCTGGCCGGTACGGCCGAGCGGCTGGGAGACGTGAGCCGCGCCCGCAGCGAACGCGAGAAAGCCCTGGCTCTATGGACGAAGCTGGGGGACAAGGAGGAGGCCGCCAAGGCCCAGAAGGCCCTGGCGCGGCTGGGGACGACTGCCGGCTAGCCCCTCTCTTCTACGGACAGGTCGCGAAGGCGTTGGTGTCCGTCAGCGCCGGCGCCAGGCGGGACGTTACGCTCGGGCGGCCAGAAGGCCGGCCATGGCGCCGCGATAGATCGCCAGATAGGCCTCGAGCGCCTCCAGGGCGAGGCGGTCGGCGGGGGTGTTGACCACGCGCACGCCGCCGCGGCGCAGGTGGCGGGCGAGGCGGCGGTTGGCGAGCTGGATCTCCAGGCTGGCCACCTGGGCGAAGGCCTGGGGCGGGGTCGCCGGCGCGGCGGCGGCGAGGGTTCGCAGCTCGGGGTCCTCCAGGTTGAGCAGCAGCGCCCGGTGGCGCCGGCCGAGGCGAAGCAGCGACTCGCGCAGCAGCTCCGCCGCCGCCAGGTCGACCACCGAGGTGAAGAGCACGGCGGTGGCGCTGCGCGACTCGACGTCGAACGCCGCCTCGGCCGCCAGGTCGTAGGCCGGCTCGGCGAGCTCGGCCTCGACGTCGTAGAGCGCCGCGTAGGCGTGAGCCGCCCCGCGGCCACCGGAGCGCACCCGCACGGTGCGCAGCACGCGGTCGGCGAAGGCCACGAGGGTCACCTGGTCGCCGCGGGCGGCCGCCACGCGGGTGAGGGCGAGCGTCGCCGCCACGGCGTAGTCGAGCTTGCTGCGGCGGCCGTCCATGGAGGCCATGGCGCGGGCGCAGTCGAGCAGGACGATGAGGCGGCCGCTGCGCTCCCACGTCTCCTCGCGGCTGAGCAGCCGGCCGTGCCGGGCGGTCGCCTTCCAGTGGATCTTGCCGAGGGGATCGCCCGGGAGGTACTCGCGCAGGGCATAGGGCTCGCTGCCGACGCCGTGCAGGCGCAGGGGGATCTGCCCCATCCGGCGGCGCTGCGCCAGGACGAGAAGCTGGCCGACGCGCCCCTCCCACCGCACCTGCGGATAGACGCGCACCGCCTCGCCCGGCAGCACGTCCCGCTGCGCCCAGGCGAGCTTCCAGGGTCCCAGGATGCGGCCGGTCAGGGGCCCCGTCCGCTGCTCGCCGCGCCGCCGCGGCACCAGGGAGTAGCTCCAGCGGATTTCTCCCGGCCCGCGGATCTCCAGGAATTGCCGCAAGGGACGCTCGGCCAGCCCCGGGTGCAGCGCCTCGCGCAGCAGGACGGAAACCCGCCGGGCGGCTGTGGTCGCGACGCTCACCGCAACCTCGGCGGGCGCCTCCTGCACCAGCAGGGGCGGCCAGCTCCGGGAAGCCGTCAAGGGCGTATGAGCGGCCCGCCGGTAATCCACCAGCGCCGCGGTCAGCACCGCGAGGTCGAGGGCCAGCGCGGTCCAGGCCAGCCGCGGATCGAGGAAAGACGCGATCAGCACGAGCGTGATCAGGGCCAGGAGCTGGAAGCAGCGGGCGGCGGGCATGGTTTCCTCGGTCCCTTTTGCCTGGGGCTCGCACCGATAGCGGCCGAGCCCCTTGTTTCAGTGCGGCACCGGCACCGCGGCGGCGACTCCGTCGAGGATCCGCCGCGGGGTGAAGCTCTCCAGCTCGGCCTCGGGAGTGAGGAGGATGCGGTGCGCCCAGCAGGGGACGAGCAGGCGCTTCAAGTCGTCCGGAATCAGGAACTCCCGCCCTTCGAGCAGAGCGTTGGCGCGGCCGGCTTCCAGCAACCCCAGGGCGGCGCGGGGCGAGACCGGCAGGTCCACCTGCGGCGAGCGGCGCACCCCGTCCGCCAGTTGGCCGAGGTAGACCAGCAGCTCGTCGGCCACGTGGACCCGGCGCGCGGCGTGCCGCAGCGCCGGGGCCTCGCCGGGCTGCAGCACCGGCTGCGGCAGCGACCCTCCCCAGTCGACGAGATCGCCGGCCACCGCCTTGCGGTAGAGGTCGAGCTCCGCCGCCGGCGCCGGGAGGCCCATCTCGATCCGCACCAGGAAGCGGTCGAGCTGCGCCTCGGGCAGCGGGTAGACGCCCTCGAACTCGATCGGATTCTGCGTGGCGATGACGAAGAATCCGCCCTCCAGGGTGAGCGGCGTGCCGTCGATCGTCACCTGGCGTTCCTGCATGGCTTCGAGCAGAGCCGACTGGGTCTTGGGCGGCGTGCGGTTGATCTCGTCGGCCATCAGCACCTCGGTGAACACGGGTCCGCGCACCAGACGGAACGAGCCGGAGGGGGCGTCGAAGACGTTGGTGCCGATGACGTCGGCCGGCATCAGGTCGGGGGTGAACTGCACGCGGGTGAAGCGCACGCCGAGGCAGGAGGCGAAGGCGCGGGCGAGCAGCGTCTTGCCCATGCCGGGCACGCCCTCGAGCAGGACGTGCCCGCCGGCCATGTAGGCCGCGATCAGGGTCTCGACGGCGGCGCGCTGGCCGAGGACGGTGCCCTCCAGCGCGGTGGCGAGCTCCTGCGCCGCGGCGATGAGGCGCTCGGTGGGGACGAGGGTATCGGTCATGCGGCGATGTCTCCTTCGGTCGAGCGTTCTATACCGTTCGACCTCACCCCCTGGCCCCTCTCCTGAAGGAGAGGGGGAAGGAGCGGATCACGAGCCCCTCTCCTTCAGGAGAGGGGTTGGGGTGAGGTCGAGCGGGCAAGGCAGTCATTCTGGCCGACTTCCCCGCAGCCGCGCCACCTCCTGCGCCAGCTCCACCAGCTCGCGGGGTCCGGCGGCGGCGGCGCGGCGGTCGAGATCGTCGGGCAGGGCGAGATGGCGGTCGAGCTCCCGCGCGCGCTCCAGCAGCCGGCGAGCCGCCGCCGCATGATGCCCCAGGCGGTGATGGAGCGCGCCCAGGCCGAGCAGGAAAGAGCCCGTCGAGCCCACCACCACCGGCGGCTCGCTCCACACCGGCCCAAAGCGGCGCGCGAGCGCCAGCAGCGCCGCCAGGTAGAGGACTCCCAGGTGAAGCAGGATGAGATCGAAGCTGCGGCCGAGCGCCGCCGCCTCGACGGACCTCCCGGCGGCCACCAGACCGTGATGGTACTCGTCGAACGTCCACCGCGGCCCCAGCCGCTGCAGCAGCGTCTCCAGCAGATCGGCGTTGCCGGCGTTGCCCAGGCGGGCGTTGGCGAAGGCGTCCGCCGGCAGCAGCCAGAGGCGCCCCCGGTGGCGCTCCAGAACGGCCACCGCGGGGCCGCCGCGGGGCGAGCGGAGGAGCACCCGCGCCGGCTTCGGCAGCTCCGGCGTCCAGCGCGGGGCCCAGATGCGGACCGGAGCGCCCGCCGTCACGCCAGGCCCCGGCCGGAGGTCCCACTCCTCGCGGGCGAACTGCCGCCAGCCTAGCGGGTTGAGCACCACCTTGCGCCTCTCTTCGAGCGGCAGCCCCAGGCCCTGGAGGGCGACCAGCTCGCCCGCGTTGCCTCCCTCCCCCGAATACGCCAGCACGAGGTCGCCGCCGCGCCGCAGATGCGCCTCGAGCTCCTCGCCGGCCGCCGCGGAGAGCCCGTGCTGCCAGGGGAACGCCGAGACCAGCACACCGGCGCCGTCGAAACGTTCCAGCGGCGCCTCGAGCAGCGTCACTCGCGCGCCCCGCGCCTCCAGGTACCGCCTCGCCGCCAGCCAGCCGTTGGGTCCGCGGGAGAGCACGCTCCCCCTTGCTTCGCCGGGACGCCCGGAGGCCATTGCCACCGCCAGCGCGAGGAGGACCAGCGCGGCGAGGCCGAGCAGCCACCGATTCCGAGCCCGAGCCACGGCTCTCACGAGATGGCTTCCTCCACCCGTCCCATCAGGGAACGCAGATCCTCGACGGCTGGCGGCCGCGGTCCATAGGTGAAGGCGTCGAGCCGGCGCACCAGGTGGCGCAGGTCCTCGCGCCGCGCCCATGCCACCAGGTCCCGCCCCGTCCAGTCGGGCTCGGCCCGCTCGCCCGCCAGCGAACGCGCCAGCCACCACCACAGGGCCTCCAGGGCTTCCGCGATCCGCCCTTCCGCCAAGCGGCGTTCCAGCTCGGCGCGCCAGGCGGCGGCGTCACGGGCGGCGAGGGCGGCGTCCACGGCGGCAACCGAGCCCGCGCGCTCGCGGTTCCGGCGCCGGAGCCTTGGAAGGAGGGCTCGCAGGACCAGGAGGAGAGCGAGGAGCAGCAGGATCCCGGCGATCCACTCGACGACCGGCCGCGGCAGGTTCAACATCCTGGCGCCCCGCAGAATGACGTTGAACAGGATCTGCTGCAAGAATCGCGAGAGCTCGCCAACATAGGAGCTCTCGGGGGGTACGGCAGCGCGCTCCACGCCGCTCTGCGCCAGCACGCGCTCCATCAAGACACGGTCTGCCGGCACGATCCGCTCGCCGCCGAAGGCGGCAGCGGCGGCCAGCACGGAAAGGAGGAAGGCGAACAGGGGTCTCAGAGCGGAAGCTCTCCGGGTGGCGGGGAGGCCGGGAACATCGTCTCGATCTCGGAGCGCAGATCGGTGCCCTCCTTGCGCCCGCGGGTGTCGAAGAAGAGCAGCGCGATGCCGAACGACATGTAGAGATAGACGGCCGAGCTGACCAAGGAATTGAGGAGCTGGGCGGGCACCTGCAGCCAGAGCCAGCGGCCCATGCCCTGCATCGGCTCCTCTCCCGAGGCGATGCGGCGGAACATGTCGATCCACATCGGAATCTGGAACGGCAGAGCCACCAGGATCCCCAGCAGGTAGGAGACCAGCACGCCGACGACGATCAGCAGCAGCACCTTGACCAGAGGTCCCTTGAACAAGCCTCGCGTCGGGTCGTACCACGCCAGCTCGGCGCTGCGCGACACGGCGGCGAACCCGAAGCTGCCTTCCTCCACCATCACCGGCGGGATGAAGGAGAGCAGCGGAACCACGAACAGCGCCGGAACGCAGCAGCAGAGCAGCGAGGCGACGGTGGCCGCGTAGCTCAGCAGGAGGGTCAACAGGACCTTGCCTCGAATCGCGAAGCGCCAGGCGCGCTGCATGTCGATCGGCCGCGCGTTCAGGGCATCGATGGCTCCCACCTGCAAGGCCATGACCGCGACCACCAGGAGACCGATGTGGACGAGCATCACCAGATAGACCTCGGGGGACCAGAAAGACGTCCGCGGCGTGCCGACCTCCGCCGACAGGCGCGAAAACCACAGCGCCTGGGCCACCGCCAGCAGCGTGGAGACGAAGGCGAGCGGAATCGCCACCCACGGGTAGAGGACCCGGAAGTGCCGGCGGGCCTGGCGGATGGCCTCGTCGAGCAGCAGGCGGAAGGGCAGAGGGCCCGGGCGCTGGTAGGCCAGGTCGGTCATGGCTTCGGCTCCTCACGGACTGGGCGCAGCGCGAGGGCCAGGAAGAGGCTCTCGAGAGCGAGCCCGAGGGTCAGTTTCAGCCCGGCGGACAGCTCCGCCGAAGGGGAGACCAGGACCTCCACCAGGGCGAGCACCACGAACCAGGGCAGGCAACCGAGGAGGACGGAGAGAGCCTCCCGGCCGGCGTCGCGCACGGCGAGGGCGCGGGGACGGTCGCCGGCGGCCACCAGCGCGCGGCCGACGCCCAGACCCGCCGCCGCCGAGACCAGGATCAGCGTGATCTCGAGCGGTCCGTGAGCCGAGATGAACTCCAGCAGCTCGCCCGCCATCGAATAGTGCAGAGTGACGCCCACGATCGAGCCCAGCATGAGCCCGTTCAGCAGCACGATATAGAGCGGAACGAGACCGGCCAGCACGCCGCCGCTCCAGGCCATCAGCGCCACCGACAGGTTGTTGGTGGCGATGCCGGAGGACGACACCGCCGGGGGCACCGTGCTGACCAGGGACTCGGTCCACAGCCGTCCCTCCTCCAGACCGCGCACGGCTTGCGGCCCGAGGATCGTCAGCCCCAGCGCCGGCCGCAGGACCGCGAGGGCCAGACCCCAGAGAGCGGCCACCGAGAAAAGGCCCAGCACGAGACCGATGGTTCCGAGCTGGCGCTGGAAGGCCCGCGG
>Ga0134122_10002553_pt1 | contig 13455 bp, 17 predicted proteins | sample KB302_FD_96461 | JGI IMG/M metagenome (GOLD analysis project Ga0134122, IMG submission 96461) | Terrestrial soil microbial communities without Nitrogen fertilizer from Kellogg Biological Station, Michigan, USA - KB3-0-2 | ecosystem: Environmental > Terrestrial > Soil > Unclassified ... | reverse complement strand
GCCGTTAGGCCGACGGAAAAAGCGTCGCTGTTGAAGGATCGTGAACAATGTTGTGGTCGACTGTAGTGCGAAAACCGATTGTCTTCTCAGCTGCGGTTGTTCTCGCGACATCATGCACGAGCGCTAAAGAGAAGACGAATGGTCCAGGCCAAAATCCCTGGACCTCCGCTGAATCGACGCAGCGAGCGTCAGAAACGGTTAGCTCCTCAGAGATCTGTCCTGACGAAATAACTTACACCGGAGAATACAATAACCGGCAATACGGGTTTTCTTTCGTTATACCGCTAGGGTTTGAAGCACATTGGAATTCCCCTCGTTGTAGCAAAGCCTTAGAAGGATGTATCTGTATGGGAGATCATGGGTGCATCGTTATCGGATGGGTCACAGATTGAGGCTTACACAGGCTCACAGTTCGAACCTGATCAAACTATTGAAAAATATGAGCAGGGTGAGCAGACTAACCTGGAGAAAATGGAGGGCGTAAGCCGGATCGCCCTATTGTCTGCGAATTACACAACATTGGGCAGTCTTAGGGCTCGACGTTTTGCGATCAAATTTCTCGAGAATGGTCAGTGGGAGGTGTTGGATGAGACTATCGCTCTGTATGGAGGCGTCGAATATCTGGTAGAACTTCATGCCTCGGAGAGCAAGTACGAATCCCACAAGCCCGAGTTAGAAACAATCTTATCGAGTTGGCGATTGATTCCGCGATCTCAGTAACCCAATGCGGCCCAACACAACGTTGCAGCCGACAATCCGCGCGTAAAGGTAGTTCAAAACCCGAGTAGTATGTTCGCGCGGCTTGCGGCTGAACGTTTAACCGTTAGCTGGTCATCCGTAACGAAGTACGCGCTAATGAGAGAAGTCTCTCGGAGAGCGGAGAGAAATCGGCCAAACTGGCGTCCGTCTCATTCTTGGCGATCGATTCCCGTGGCCGCGTCGAATAGGCATTCAACATTTCGTTGTGGCGCATAACGGCAGTATGATTTTGTAAACAATACCGAAGAAGATGAGGGAGGTGGCATGCCTGGGTCAACGTCGCCGAAAATCGAAAGTGATGAGCGGTATCGCGCGTTTGAACTTTCCCGACGCGAGTTCGTTGCCGTAGCGGCTGTCGCGGCCACCGGTTTCGTGCGTCGACCGAGCCAGGCGCGTTCAGCAGCCGTCGGCACCGCATCGACTTCTCCGCCCTACGGCAACGGAACGCTTCCAGCGGGCATCCGGTCGCGTACCGTAGCCAACGTCAATGGGCTTACCGTGCACATGCTGGAAGCCGGGTTCGAGAGGCCCGGTCGGCCTGCGGTTCTCCTGATGCACGGATTCCCAGAACTTGCATATAGCTGGCGTAAGGTGATGCTCCCACTGGCGGCGGCGGGTTATCACGTGATCGCTCCAGACCAGCGGGGCTACGGTCGCACGGCGGGTTGGGACGATTCCTACGACGCCGATCCCGATCCGTTCCGAATTCTCAACATGGTGCGGGATGCGATCGGTCTAGTTTACGCGCTCGGCTATCGCAGCGTAGCGATGGTGGCGGGGCACGACGCCGGGGCGCCAGTCGCATCCTGGGCGGCCCTCGCGCGCCCCGATATTTTCCGTACCGTCACGATCCTGAGTTCGCCCTTCGACGGACCGCCGTCGATCTCATTCGACACCGCAAACGGAACGGCCGCCCCGCGACCTGCCCTCACCGACGACGAACTTGACGCTGAGTTAGCGAAGCTCAACCCGCCGCGGAAGTACTACCAGAATTATCAGCGCACACGCGGGGCCAATGACAACATGCTGCATGCGCCGCAAGGCTTGCACGCATTCTTTCGCGCCTACTACCACTACAAGAGCGCGGATTGGAAAGGGAACAAGCCCCATCCTTTAAAGGCGCGCACCGCTGAAGAAATGGCGCAGATTCCCACTTACTACGTCATGGAGAAGGACAAGGGCATGGCCGAGACCGTCGCGCCCTTCATGCCGTCGGCGTCCGAGATCGCGGCATGCAAGTGGCTGACCGAGAGCGAAGTGGAGGTCTATGCCACCGAGTACGGCAGGACCCAGTTTACTGGTGCTCTCCAGGGCTATAGAGTGCGGCGAGGCTCCGATCCCAAGAGCCTTGCCGAGATGAGCACGTTTTCCGATCGCTTCATCGACGTCCCCTCCATGTTCATCGCCGGCAAAAGCGATTGGGGCGTCTACCAGACGCCCGGTGCCGTCGATAAGATGCAGTCGAGCGCCTGCGCGCGCATGGTGGGATTCCATCTCCTGGACGGCGCGGGGCACTGGGTGCAGCAGGAACAACCCGAACAAGTGAGTGCGCGGCTCGTCGCGTTCCTCCGCAAATACGCGCCGGTAAGCGGCAAGCCGTGACGCCTCACGCGTTCAATTCACTCATCACGCACGCGTGGTTGTCGGCTCTGATCGTTTTCAATCCCAAAGAGGCCAGGGCCGCACCATACCCCTCACTTCGACGCCTATTACCAAGAGGATGTAGGTATTTTCAGCATTAGTCCCGTTGAGTTGATTGCAGGCTCTCTAGCAAAACGACAGCAAAGACTAGTGGAAGCCTGGGCGGAATTGCATCAGGCTGAGTTGGCTGCTGATTGGGAACAATTGCAGCAAGGGAAGACACCGAAGCCAATCGAGCCCCTAAAATAAGGTCATGGATCACAAAATCTACCGTGTCACTCAATTTGAAGTTGTTGGCAGTTACCAACTCCGTATCCATTTCGACGACGGTGTTTCGCAAACGATCAATTTCGAACCGGTACTTGTGGGTGAAATGTATGGTCCGTTGCGAGAAAAATCGATTTTCAACGGTGTAAAGGTGGATCCCGAGATTCATACGCTGGTGTGGCCGAATGGTGCCGACTTCGATCCAGCGACGCTCCATGACTGGCCAGTCTACGAAGCGGCGTTGTACGAACGCGCACGAAGCTGGGGAGCTTCGCAGACCTGAGAACTCCTGAAGAGGCCGCCCAACAACACGCTGCAACCGACGAGCGGCGCGTGTCAGTTTCGGCGTGTTGCGGGTTGGCTCCGGCGCCGCTCGCGGTTGAGCGTTGAGCCGTTGGGTGGCCTCCTGAGTCATGAGCGCAATACCATTCATAGAAGCGGAGTTGGTCCTGTCGGAGGCTTAGGGCGGGCGCGAACATAGCCTCGACCTGACGCCTGGGGGGACGCATTATCGGCCTCATATCGTCGTTGGCGACCGAAGTCAGCGCAAGGTTATCGTCAAAGACGGAAATGTGATTGACGAACGGTATCTGGGCGTTCAGTTTCGCAGTATGCCGCGGGTGGTAGCGCCTGGTGAGTCCGCAACGGTAACGATCGACGTGATCTACTACCCACAAGTGTCCTACGAGCAGGTAAAGCCCGGTGTCGAATTTACGTTGCGCGAAGGCGGAGCTGTCATGGAACGCCGCCCAACAAGGCGCTGCAAGCCGATGAGCGGCGCGTTGCGGTCTGGGCTAATTGCAAGTAACGTTCGCGCCGCCCGCGGCTGAGCGCCAGAATCGATGGGCGGACGAAAGTGAGTGCGACTGTCCAGAAGACTCGCCGCAACGGCCAGCACCATACGTTGAAATCGGCTCCTGTCCATGAAGGCCAGAATCGTATGCCGCGCTATAATTGCCGGCAATGAGCATCGAAGGTTATCGTCGACAGTTGGATGCCATCGAGTCCGACGCACGAGATCTGCTTACCCGAGTCACCGACGCGCAATTGAATACGCAACCGAATCCCGCCAGTTGGTCCATCGGACAGTGCTTCGATCATTTGATTGTGAGTGGTCGCGCGGAGTTGCCCTTTCTTGATCGGGCAATCCGAGAAGGCCACGAAAAGAAGCTGTTCGGCCAGGAGCCGTTTCATTACGGCTTCCTAGGAAACTGGTCTGTCCGCCTGATGGATGCGCCGGCCAGAATGAAGTTCAAGGCTCCGAAGGTTTATCGCCCTTTGGCGAGTCGATATACTGTTGAAGTGCTGACCACGGATTTCTTTTCGTTGCATGATGACTGGAGAAAATGCCTCAACGCTTCGGAGAGACTCCACCTTTCAAGTATCCGAGTGTCCACCCCGGTGACCCGATTTATCACATTCAGCCTCGGCCAGGCATTCGCGCTGGGCCTCGCGCATGAGCGTCGCCATATGTGGCAGGCACGCCGGATAAGGGAGTCGCTGCCAGGATGATGGGAAGCATTAGAGATTTGCGATCACGAAATGCACATTACCGTTGCTGCTTAACCCGGCGCTGCAACCGCAGAGCGGCAAGCCGTTATGCATCACGGGCTATAACCACAAGAAGTTGACGAGGATGAGAAATGAAGCACGGCGATTTTCATATCGGTTCCGAATTCTACACAAGCACAGGTAAGTGGCGTTGCACAGACGTGGGCACACGCGTGATCGTAGCAATTTCACTGGAAACACGTACATTGGTTCGGATGCAACGTAAGGAGACCGGCGAGGTCGTTCAGGAGAGCGTCACCAGCGACGATCCACGAGATCTTGTAGGTCCACCGTATTTCGTCGCCGAGAACGTATTCGACGAATTTAGCGTCGACGGGTGCTATGCCACCGCGGGTGAAGTACCTCTCTGACGGTCGCGGTGCCCGGAGAGCGTGTAGACATGCGGAACTTAAGATCAATACCAGAACGAGGGAGAACGCGGCGTTCAAGTATAAAGGTGGGAAGGAGCAACACGAAAGAGATGGCTGATCTCAATGACGGGGACTTTGCACCACTCTCACCTGCGCAGATTAGAGAATTAGAACGTCGTGTTAAGGATAGCCAGGACCCGATAAGGTACATGTTGGTATCGGAAGTCAGTCGGCGTTTCATTCTTTACTACAATGTGTCCGACGATGTGTATGCCATGAACGATCCGGCGGGAGGGACTCTGTTCAAGCGATTGAAGACTGCACAGAGCGTGAAAAAGTTTCTCGGAAAAGGCACGTCTATCGTGAAGTTCACAACCAAGCGCGGCAAATTGAAACGGCTATCTCCATATCACGGGATTTGGGACATGCGACGGAGCAGCAAATCGAAAAAAGGAGCCTGACAAATCAAGAATTCTTGCCGCGCAGGGGCAGGCCGTTACGCCGACGAGAACTGCATCAGCTATGGATGACAAGCGAAGTCTTCTCAGACATTTTCTGGCCGCGTTGGCCTATCGCACACAGAAGGCCCTCCGAGACGCGCCAGCCAGTTTTGGTTCCTTCAGTGCTGGAGAAGGAGTTCGGACGCCTGCTCAGCTCGTTCGTCATATGACCAGCGTGCTGGGTTATGCACGAACCTTCTTCGTCGGTGGCGAGTATTGGCCCGATCCTCTGCCGTCGTTCCAGGCTGAAATCGATCGGTTTCATGAAATGCTTGAACACTTGGCAGCTCAACTGCAGGCTGGAACTCCGCTGCAAGGGACCTCCCCGGAGCGCCTGCTTCAGGGTCCGTTTTCTGATGCAATGACTCATGCCGGTCAGCTCGCAATCTTGAGACGTTTGGCGGGAATCCCGATTCCGCTAGAGAATTTTGTCGTTGCTCAGATCGATTCGGAACGCCTGGGTCGCGACCATGCGGATCCTATTAGTCCAGACGAAATTTGGCCAGAAGCACCGGCGGGATGGTTGCCACCATCCCGGCGAACGTAGTTATTAATTGAGGGGCGGCATAATAAGTGGTGGAGCGGGCCGCTGAAAATCGCGGCCGCTCCGCCGCCAGGCATTCGGCGGCAAAGGAGGCGGCGGTGCATGTGAAGTCGTGTATGCCGGTTATCCCAAGCGCGGATCTCGAGAAGAGTCTGCGCTTCTGGGTAGAGGGTCTCGGTCTTACCATGGACCGGGCGATGCGGCAGGACGGTCGCCTCATCGGCTGTATGGTTCACAATGATCACTTGTACTTTTGGCTCAATCAACGAGCAGGCACATCGATCAAGCCAGAGAACTACGAGGGCGTTCGGCTCTACTGGTTGCCCCGTGATATCCACGGACTGAGAGCTCGCCTTATGCAGCTAGGCTATGCCGTGTCAGAGATCACTGACCGCGGCTACGGTCAGACGGAGTTCTTTGTCACTGACGATGACGGGTATTCGCACTGCTTTGGAGTAGCAACCACCAAGGGCAGCTAGCGCATGACTGCTCGTGTGCCGCGGAACCCTCCTGGGTAAACGCTGGGCCAATTACGCACACATCGTACTCTTTGCCGGATTTTTCCTGATGACGGTCATGCAGTTCCATATGCGACGCGGCACCGCCTTGGGATGGGCGGCCTTGGCCACCCTCGTAATGGGAGCGTTGGCCGAGCTTGCGGAGGGTGCGACGCAGACAGGCCATTGCCGCATGCGGGATCTCGTGCCAGACTTGGCGGCTGCTGCACTGGAAGGGGGCATCGTGCTGGCTTCACAGCGGGTCATTAATCGGATCTTATCGCGCATAGGCGGCGACGCCGGACCGTTTGGGCAGACGAAGAGTCACGCATTGCAGGACGGAAACCATGTATAAGTTTGGACTCGCGATGACGCTTGCTGCTCTTGCAGGATGCAGCACAACACACGAACAGAATCTGAAGGAGGAGTCCATGAGTGAAGCCACGAGCGTCGGTCTTCCAGCGTTCGACAGCCTTTGGAACTTTGACGATCCCGCAGGAACAGAAGCGAAATTTCGCGAGCTGCTTCCGCGAGCACAGGAATCCGGCAACCAGGGTTATCTGGCGGAGTTGCTGACACAGATCGCACGGACCGAAGGTCTTCAGCAAAAATACACCGATGCACTGAAGACGCTGGACCAGGCGGATCTCCTGATTAAGCCCGAGATGCAAACAGCGCGAGTCCGAAGCCGTCTGGAGCGCGGCAGGGTATTCAATTCGTCTGGCAAACCGGCGGAGTCCGTGCCTGTTTTCAAGGATGCACTGCGCCTCGCCCAGGACGCTGGTCTCGAATTCTACGCAGTCGACGCGGCACACATGCTGGGAATCGCGACCAGGGACAATGAATCCCTGCGTTGGAACGTGGAGGCAATTAAGCTCGCCGAAGCCGCGAAAGACTCCAAGGCGCGTCAATGGCTTGGGCCACTCTACAACAACACGGGGTGGACCTATTCCGATATGGGCCGCTATGACGATGCGCTCAAAATGTTCGAGAAGGATCTGATGTTCCGGCAGGAACGGAAAAGTACCTCTGAAGCAGGCGTTGCACGCTGGTCCATCGCGAAGATGCTTCGGCATCTCGGCCGGGTCGATCAAGCGTTGAAGATCCAGCTTGAACTGCTGGACCAACCGGAACGTAAAGGAAATGACGCCGAAGGGTATACGCGCGAAGAAATCGGCGAATCCCTGTTGCTCCTTGGCCGGGAGACGGAAGCGAAACCGCATTTCGCCCGCGCATGGGAACTCCTTCGCGATGATCGCTGGCTCCGGCAGGACGAACCAAAGCGACTGGAGCGACTCAAACGGCTGGGCGGAGTGAAGTGAGCGGGGCGTGAGCTGGTCATTAGCCACGGAAAGGAGTTCGATTTGAGAACGGCTCCCTTGAGGGTCAACTTGCGTCGTCAGCTGGTTCTACAACTTGAGAAACTCGGCGTGGAAGATCGCGCGCTGCCGGGGCGAAATGATGGTTTCTCGTCCCTTCTTTTCGGCGGCAAAGAGTTTGCCCACTTCCACGACGATAACGAATTGGACCTTCGGCTCACCCAGGGAATCATCAGCCGGGAGGGTCTGGTGCATCCCTCCGGCTCTCGCGTTCATCCGAACCGATCCAGGAATTCGCAGTGGATTGAGGTCCGATTCACGAAGGCCGCGGACCTGGAAAGGATCGTTCACCTCGTGAAACTCGCGATTATGCAGATTTGACTCGGGGTCAACAGTAGAGTATCCGTGTTCTGGTAGACGCCGAACAGGCGCAAGAGGCGAAGAAGGGAGCATCGCAATGCTTTGGCCGACAATTACCGTACAAGATGTTGACGCCAGCCTCGCCTTTTACCGGGACAAGCTGGGATGTCCGGTAGACATGCGGGAACAAGACGCAAACGGCACGGTTTTTCTGGGAAGTGTCGAAGTGGGCGACACCGTAATCATGTTCGAAAGTCCTGACCCAGGCGAACAACCTGTCGCAGACCGCGGCGCCCGCTCCGGAGTCACGCTGACGATTCTTCTCCCGATCAGCCATAACATTGATGCGTTTTACACCCAACTGGAAGCCAAAGGCGTCCGCATCTGTAATACGATCGGCAATCGGCCGTGGGGCAACAGAGATTTCGCGATCCGTGACCCGGACGGCTATTGTTTGATTTTTGCGAAACAGGCAGGAGTCCGCTGACAAAAGGACGGAGATTGGCGCCGTTCCACCGGTGTTCCGTATTGCCCATGCCCGGAAATCCCTGTACAGTTTCCCTTTTGAGAGGAACCTATGACGCACAAATTGCGACAGCTCGTCCTGTGTTTGCTGGGAATTGCGGCCGTACTGGTAATGACATCCTGCAGTCCGAAGGCTTCCGAGGGTACCGAGATCGTCGTCGGTGTGTACGGATCGCTCACCGGAACTGACGCCACGTTCGGCACATCATCGAGAAATGGAGTCGAAATGGCAATGGACGAAGTCAATAAGGCGGGCGGCGTGCTGGGCAAGCAGATTCACGTGATTGTCGAAGACGATCAGTCGAAGCCCGAAGAAGCGCAGACCGTCGCCACCAAGCTCATATCAAAAGACCATGTCGTGGCGCTTCTCGGAGAGGTGGCATCGTCGCGGAGCCTTTTTGCCGCGCCAGTGGCACAGCAGAATGGAATCCCGATGATCAGTCCTGCATCCACGAATGTGAAGGTGACCCAGGTGGGCGATTACATTTTCCGCGTCTGCTTCATAGATCCATTTCAAGGTTTGGTGATGGCAAAGTTTGCGACGAAAACTTTGAAGCTCAAAAACGTCGCGATCCTCCGCGACATCAAGAATGATTACTCCGTCGGGCTAGCCGATGTCTTCATCGAGAATTTCAAGAAGATGGGCGGGAACATCGTCGCAGACAAGAGCTATAGTGCGGGCGACATCGATTTCAGCGCCCAGCTGACGTCCATCAAGTCTTCAAATCCACAAGCCATCTTCGTGCCCGGCTACTATACCGAAGTCGGCCTCATCGCGCGGCAGACGAAGAAACTTGGCATCAATGCCACACTGATGGGCGGTGATGGTTGGGATTCTCCGAGCCTCATCGGAATCGGGGGCGAGGCGCTGAACGGATCGTATTTTTCAAATCATTATTCGGTCCAGGACCCGAGTCCGGCGATCCAGAAATTCGTTGGCGACTATAAAGCGCGCTTCAATGAAATCCCCGATGGCAACGCCGCTTTATCCTATGATGCCGCCCACATTTTGGTGGAGTCCATGCGCAAGGCCAATACAACGGACGCGGCCAAACTTCGCGACGCGATCGCGCAAACCACGGACTATCCGGGTGTGACCGGGAAAATCACCATCGACAAGGATCGCAATTCGGTCAAGCCGGCTGTCGTCTTGCAGGTGAAGGACGGCAAGCTTTCATACGTCGAAACCATCACTCCTTGAATACATTCCTCCAGCAAGTCATCAATGGCATTTCCCAGGGTAGCGCTTACGCTCTGATTGCCCTGGGTTACACGATGGTGTACGGAGTACTGCGCCTGATCAACTTTGCGCACAGCGACGTGTATATGTTTGGTGCGTTTATGGGTTATTACCTGGCCAACAACCGATGGGTGCAGTCCAGGCTGGGAACGTCGCCCGCAAGCGCAATCGTCATCATGCTGGGAGCAATGATTCTTTCCGCCGGACTGGGTATCCTGATTGAACGTTTCGCCTATCGTCCCAACCGCAGCGCGTCGCCGTTCACGCTCGCGTTCTGGTTTGGCATTCTTGGCGCGGCCGCCGGCCAGCTGATCGGACAGAGCTTCGCAACCCTGGTGGCTGGCGCTGGGATTGGAATCCTTATAGGAGTGGTCATTGAGAAAGCCGGCCTGCGTCCCGTCAAACAGGATTCGCGTCTCGGATTGCTGATCATCGCAATTGGAGTTTCCCTTTTCCTGGAGAACGGCGGTCAGCAGGTGTTCGGCGCCGATCCGAAATTTTTTCCGGAAATCATTCCGACCACACTGATGAATTTCGGCAGCCTGAAGGTGGATAGTCAGAAGTTGATCGTACTTGGCGTCGCCGTTGTTCTGATGGTTCTGTTGAATCTGCTCGTTCACTACACCAAGACCGGGAAAGCGATGCGTGCGGTGTCCCATAATTTGGATGCGGCAAAGCTGATGGGCATCAACACGGATCGCATCATCGCGGTAACGTTTGCGGTGGGATCCGCACTGGCGGGAGCCGGCGGAATACTCGTGGCTCTGCTCTATCCCAGGATCGATCCGTTGATGGGAGTGACGCCCGGGCTTAAGGCATTCGTCGCAGCGGTGCTTGGCGGGATCGGTAACATCACCGGAGCGATGATCGGCGGACTGATTCTCGGCCTTGCGGAAGTCATGGCCGTCGGATATGGCGAGTCCACATATCGCGATGCCATTGCGTTCATCATTCTGGTATTGATTCTCCTGCTGAAGCCCGACGGCATTATGGGAAAGGGTTCGACTGAGAAGGTATGAAGAAATGGCTCTTCTGGTTCTCGGCAATCGTGGTTCTGGCAGCCATGCAGGCCGGTGTGCGGGATGTCATCGGGCCGTACTACTTCCAGATTCTGATCCTGGTCGGGATCAATATCATTCTTGCCGTCAGCCTGAACCTTATTAACGGCGTCACTGGACAGTTCTCGATCGGCCATGCCGGCTTTTATGCGGTCGGCGCCTATACCTCTGCTTCACTGGTCTACTACGGACAAACTTCGATACGCGCCGCGATAAGCTTTCTTCCGCACATGGCACAGGATGTCGTCTTGTTGTTGCTGGGTCTTCTTGCGGGTGCAATTGCCGCGGGAATAGCGGGACTCGCGGTTGGCATCCCGTCGCTGCGGCTGCGTGGAGATTATCTCGCCATCGTGACACTGGGATTCGGCGAGATCATTCGGGTCCTGATTCTCAATATCGATGCGATCGGTGCATCGCGTGGTTTCTCCGGGATTCCGCTGCTCAGCAATTTCTTCTGGGTTTATTTCTTCGTGCTGGTAACGGTGGTCGTCGTTCACAATCTGGTGGATTCCAGCTATGGCCGCGCATTCATTTCCATACGCGACGATGAGATTGCCGCCGAAGCTATGGGCATCGATACGACGCGTTTTAAGGTCATGGCGTTCGTCATCAGTTCGATGTTTGCCGGAATTGCCGGAGGTTTGTTTGGACATTTTGAAATGAACCTCCATCCCAACTCGTTTCTGTTCACGACATCGTTCTACCTGATCATCATGATTGTTGTCGGCGGACTCGGAAGTATCGAAGGCGCCATTCTTGGCGCGATCCTGGTGACGGTCGTCCTGGAAGCATTTCGAGGCTTTGGACCCTTCCGCCTGGTGAATTTTGCCGTCCTGCTGGTGCTGATCATGCTGTATCGGCCTCAGGGTCTGGCAGGGAATTGGCGTTTGTTCCGGAAAGCGGGAGCGCGGTAGCGATGGCAATTCTTCATATCCGGCAGTGCTCGAAACGATTTGGCGGTCTGGTTGCGGTAAAGGACCTGAACATGTCGCTTGCACCCGGAGACCTGTATGGATTGATCGGGCCCAACGGCGCGGGGAAGACAACGATCTTCAATCTGATAACCGGAGTTTATACGCCGGACGAAGGGTCGATAGAGTTGGATGGAAAAACGATTCACGGGCGCAAGCCATCGGCCATCGCAAAGCAGGGCATGTCCCGGACGTTTCAAAATATCCGCTTGTTCAAGAGTATGACGGTTCTCGAAAACGTCCAGACTGCGCGGCACATGAACAAAAAGCAGACGGTGTTCGATGCGATCGTGCGGACGCGTTCGTTGAAGGCTGAAGAAGCGGAGATCCGTCATGAAGGAATGGAATTGCTGAAGATCTTCAGCCTGGATACTCGCGCGCACGAGCTGGCCCGCAATCTACCCTATGGTTCGCAGCGCCGGCTGGAGATTGCGCGGGCGCTTGCAACAAACCCAAAAGTACTGCTTCTCGATGAACCTGCCGCCGGAATGAATCCCTTGGAAGCGATCGATCTCATGCACCTGATCCAGTTCTGCCGCGACAAATTTCATCTGACGATTCTTCTGGTGGAACACAACATGAAGGTCGTCATGGGCGTCTGCGAAAAGATTCAGGTGATCGATTACGGGGAAACGATCGCGCTGGGAACTCCAAAGGAGATTCGCGACGATCCCAAAGTGATCGAAGCCTATCTCGGAGGAGCCTGATGCTGGAGCTGAAAAACGTGTCCAGCGGCTATGGCGCGATCGAGGCATTGAAAACCATCAATCTTAAGATTGATAAAGGCGAAGTCGTGACGTTGATCGGCGCGAACGGTGCGGGAAAGTCGACGACGTTGCGGAATATCACGGGGCTGGTTCCGTTGACCGGCGGAGATGTCGTGTTCGAAGGCCGTTCGTTGAAGGGTGTTCCCACGCACCGGATTACGGGTCTTGGAATATCGATGGTTCCGGAAGGCCGCGCCATCTTTGCAAACCTGTCGGTGATGGAGAATCTCGAAATGGGCGCGTACCTCCAGACGGACAAGGCGCAGAACGCCCGGGCGCTGGAACGCGTGTTTCAGTTGTTTCCCCGATTGAAGGAGCGCCGCAAACAGGCCGGAGGAACGCTCAGCGGCGGCGAACAGCAGATGCTGGCGATCGGCCGCGCTCTCATGGCGCGCCCGCGGCTGCTGTTGCTCGATGAACCGTCATTGGGACTGGCGCCGCTTCTGGTTCACACCATCTTTGAAGCCATCGATGCCATCAATAAGGAGGGTACGACCATTCTGCTCGTCGAACAAAACGCCAACGCCGCGCTCAAGCATTCCCACCGCGCGTATGTTCTCGAAACGGGATCCATCGTGATGGAAGGCCCTTCGGCCCAGGTCGCTGCGGATCCCCGCGTCAAAGAAGCGTATCTTGGGGAGTAGCGGATTCATGACAGAAGCACGCATCACGGCTAAGGAAGTTCGAGGAGAGGCTTGCCGCGCTTTGCATCGGTGGAGCGGGATCGCCTTTTCCAGGACGGCATAGAGATCGGCACATCCTCTATCGCAGTGCGGTTCAAATGCTGGACGCTACAAGAACATACTCCGAAGCGATGCTCAATGATGGCCTGCAACAATGGTTGTCCGACGTTGCGGCTAGTATCGACATGGATCACGTTACTTTTCGCCGCTACCTGATCGATGACGAATATTTCATCCGCTGACTTTCTCTCTCCACGCGAGCCTTGTCACGCTGAACCTCGCTGATAATTCCGGAAACCAACGTGCTTTGGATTTCCCGTGCGCGCCATACGACTTCAATCCGGACATGCATGGAAGGCGGAGCCGGGATGTCACATCCTGCTGATCGACAGCGGCGCCGTC